>SXGR01459703.1_pt1 | contig 52044 bp, 43 predicted proteins | sample 3174711 | NCBI WGS metagenome assembly SXGR01 (sample SAMN11356860, study PRJNA531348) | freshwater metagenome | isolation source: freshwater sample F1-60 | place: China: Fuxian Lake, Yuxi | collected 2017-12-25 | reverse complement strand
TGTGTGCTTTGCCGCACAGTTCGCCATTGCGGGATATTTCTTCTACCTGCTGTATTGGCTGACAAGGACACCGCGCTCCGAACGCGCGGCGCCGCCGTTGTCGGCCGACCTGCCCACCTCTTCGACGTTGCCGTGCGCCCGGCGGTCGAGGCTTGGCAGCCGATCTGGGTTGCGATTGCGCTGGTCACTATGGTCATCGGCAACGTTGGCGCGCTGCGCCAGCCGTCAATGAAGCGGATGCTCGGCTACTCGTCGATAGCTCAGGCCGGCTACATCCTCGTCGGCTTCGTGCTCGTGACCGACCTTGGCGTGCAGGCAATCTGCGCCTACCTCGTGCTCTACAGCCTTGGAAATCTTGCGGCCTTCACGGTCGTGATTGCGCGCGAGCGCGAGACCGCTGAGGGCGACAATATTTCGGCGCTGCGTGGCCTTGGCACTGAGCGCCCGGTGCTCGCGGTCGTGATGACAATCTCAATGTTGAGCCTCGCCGGTATCCCGGCGACCGCTGGCTTCATGGGCAAGCTGCGCCTTGTTGAAGCGGCCGCTGGCGCCGATTACGCTTGGCTTGCCGCCGTTCTGGTGGTTCTTTCGGTGATCTCGATGGCCTACTACCTGCCGGTCGTGGCGACGATCTGGCGTGGCGAGACGCAGCCCGGCAGCGACGCTGCCAGCGGTGTGCCGGTGCTCGCCGGCGGTGCCTCTGAGGCCGATGCTGTGACTGGCAACGCCGGCCGGGAGCTGACGCTCGTCGGCGTAGTGCTCGCGGCCGCTGTGCTGGTCTTCGGCATTATTCCCCAGCCGGTCTTCAATCTTGTCGCCAGCGCCGCTCGCGGCCTCGGCCTGAGCTAGCGAGCGCGCCGCTCAGCGCGCTACGGTTCGGCTCCCCGTGGACTACCCGATCGAGAGCTTTACCCCCGCCGAAGTGGCCCGCCTAGAGCCACACTTCACGAATCTCGACGACTCCGTTTTTGCGCTCGTCAACCTGCCTGAAACGGTGAAGGGCGCGCTCTTTGCCCGCTATTCGCGCTACGACGGCACGCTGAGGCGCCTCTTCCTCGACGAGTTCGCCGATTCGCTGCCTAAAAGCGGAGGCGACTGGGAGCGCGATGAAGGCAAGCGCGCCTCAGAGCTCTACGACACGATCTTCCTTGGCTACGGTGACGATTCGGTAGCCCAGCTCGGTGGCGCCCACGTAGCCTGCGAGTGGGTTTCGAACGTGCTGACGAAGATTCTCCAACGGCCACGCTTGGCCTCCTACCTGGAGCAATCGACGCGCTACATCCGTTACGACGGCGAAGTTGCCGGGCTCGGCTACCGCTACTACCGCGACGCTTCCCTCGGGCCTGAGTACGAGCAGACGATGGACAGCCTCTTCAGTAGCTATTCGGCCGCCATTCCGGCCGTCTCAGCCTGGGCAGCGGAGCAGTTTCCAGCCGCCGACGGGGTTTCTGAGGGCGCTCACGCCCGCGCGCTCGAAGCGAAGGCGCTCGATCTGCTGCGCGGCCTGCTGCCGGCCAGCTCGCTCTCGCACATGGGGATCTTTGCCTCCGGCCAAAGCTATGAGCAGTTGATCCTCCACCTGCTCGCAGACCCGCTGCCCGAGGCGCGCGACTATGGCCGGAGGCTGCTGGCGACGCTCAAACAGGTGATGCCGAGCTTCGTCTCGCGCGTTGAGCGCGCCGATCGCGGTGGCGAGTGGATCGAATACTTGGAGCAGCGCAGCGCCGCTGGCAGCGACTGGGCGCAGCGGCTTGAGCTGAGCGGTGGGGACGATGCTGACGACGGCCCGTCGGTGAAGCTAACTCACGTTGACGGCACTGAAGAGGATCTTCTCTGCGCGCTGGTCTTCGAGCAGTCGCGCGCTAGCGAGGCCTCGATCCGTAGCGCGGTGGAGAGGCTCAGCGGCGACGAGCGGGCGGCGATGCTGAGCGACTTCGTTGGCGCGCGCGCCAACCGCCGCCATCGCCCCGGCCGCGGCTTTGAGGCCGTCCGCTACCGCTTTGAGATCGTCGCTGACTACGGCGCGTTCCGTGACCTGCAGCGCCACCGGATGCTGACAGTGCAGTGGCAGACGCTGGGCCCCGAGCTTGGCGCCGGCGTGCCGGACGAGCTTGAGCAGGCCGGTGTTGCCGACGATTACAAGCGCGGCCTTGATGCGTCGGCGGCGGAGTATCAGCGCCTTGCCGACGGGGGCCAGAGCGACGCGGCGCCTTACGCGCTTTGCCTTGGCTACCGGATTCGATTCATCCTCGACTGCAACGCGCGCGAGGCGATGCAGCTAATTGAGCTTCGCTCGGGCCGCGAAGGGCACCCCAGCTACCGCGCCGTCGCGCACGAGATGCAGCGCGCTATCGCCCAGCACCACCCGGCCGTCGCCGCGGCGATGGTCCACGTCGATGATCAGGCCGAGCCTCGGCTCGAGCGGATCCTCAGCGAGATGCGAAGCGAGGCGCGCAGCGCCTAACCGGGCCTTACTTGCCGCTGATCCTGCTCGCCAGCGGCAGCACCAGCGAGCGCGGCGCAATCCGGCCGAGTAGTGCTTGAACCTGGTTCGCCATTCCGGGAATCGCGGTGCGGCTGCCGCTCTCCATCGCGTCGATCGCCTTCCGCGCGACCTCTTCGGGCGAGACGAGCGTGAAGTCGGGGAGTGAATCTTCCATCATCGTGCTGCCGGCGACGGTCGCGAACTCCGTCTTGACCGGGCCGGGGCAGAGCGCCGAGCAGCTCACACCGCTGCCTGAGAGCTCGGCGTTCAAAGCTTCCGAAAACGAGAGCACGAAGGCCTTAGTTGCCGCGTAGCTGGCGAAGCCGGGCAGCGGCTGGAAGGCGGCCGTCGAGGCGACGTTGAGGATCGCGCCGCTGCCGCGCTCGAGCATCCCTGGCAGCACGCGAACGGTAAGGTCGTGGACGGCTGCAACGTTTAGTTCGACCATCTGACGCTCGCGGTCGGCATCGTTGCTGACGAGATTGCCGCTGATGCCGTAACCGGCGTTGTTGCAGAGCCCGGCCAGAGCGGGCCCCGCTTGCAGCCCTTCGAGCAGTTCGGCGCGGGCGACAGCGTCGCCAAGGTCGCATGGGATCACGGTTGCCGTGATCTTGTGCTGCTCGGCCAGCTCAGCGGCCAGCTCTTCAAGCCGGTCGGTGCGGCGCGCGACAAGTGTGACGCCGTGCCCGCGCGAAGCGAGCTCGCGGGCCATTTCGGAGCCGATCCCCGACGAGGCGCCGGTGACTAGAACGGTTGTTGAAGCGGAAGCTCTCTCTAGGGCCATCGCCGTAGCCTAGCTCAGCTGGAGCGACTAATTCTTGCGCTTGCGTTTCTTGCGCAGCTGCCCAGTGGTCTCCGCTTCGCCGCTGCCGTTGCTGGCAACCGGCGGCAGCGTTGGCGACGGCGCAGAATCAGGCGGATTGCCTGAAGCTTTCTGCGCCCGCGCAGCGGCCATGCTTGGCCACGGCTCGGCCTTGCCGCTGATCCAAGCCGGCGGGATTCTTCCCCCCGGCCAGCGCAGAATGAAGATGAAGCCGACGACCCCTAGCCAGAAGGCGCGCAGCACACCCTGCTGGTCGAGCGGCAGGATGAAGGTGGCGCCGACGATCATCCCGAGCACTCCCATGAAGCGCGTAAGTAGACCAACGCGCATTGCGTTCAGGCCAAGCATGATGAAGGCTAGGCCAATTGCGAAAGCGCCGAGCTGCCAGAAGATCTGTCCAGCCACGAAGGCGCCGCCGGTCAGCGCCTCGGTCGCCTCGAAGTTGTTGCCGCCATCAAAGCTGGCAATTCCAAAGTAGTAGCTCATCTGCGCAACGGTGCGGCCAACTCCGAAGGCGACAGCGCCGAAGGCCCCTGCGATCAGCGTTAGCTGGCCAAAGCCAGGGTTGCGCGCGCGGATCGCTTTGAAAAGGAATGCGACAACACCGAAAATCAGCAGCGAACCGATCCCGTAGAGAACGGTGCCGATGATCGGCATCGTCAGGCGGCTACTAAGCCACTCGGCCTGAAGCGCGATCCGCCCGGGCGGGATCGCATTGCCGGCGATCAAGTCACGGATAGCGTCGGTTGCCGTTACCGCTTCGTTGTCGAAAGTCGGCAGCCCCGAGAGCCCGAGGCTGGAGAGCGTCGCGCCAACAATTGTCAGCAGCCCGGCTGCCCAAGCGCAGGCCGCGGCACGCTTGCGGTTGGCCGCTTCCCAGGCCAGTGTGATCTCAGGATCCTGAGGCGGGCGGGGCGGCGCCTTCTGCGGTAGGAGTGGACTCATTGGGAAAGAAGTCTACGCGCCGAGCGGCTCAATCGAGCAGCGCCTCGGCCGCGGCAGCGAGGCCGCCGTCTCTAAGCAGCTCCGAGTTGCCGAGCAGCCCGTCAAGCTCGGCTGCGATCCGCGTTAGCGGCGCCGATGCGCTGGGCGCCGAGAGGATTTTGATTGGAAGCCGACAGTCGCGCATCCGACGGTGTGTTAGCTCTAGGCTCGCGAGCCCACCGTAGTCGGCGAAGCAGGCGCCGCTATTGGCCTGCGCGCTGGCCAGCAGGTCGCCATCGGCGTTGGCTCCAAGCAGCGCTTCGATCGCCCGGTCAGTGCTGCCCGCCAGCAGCGCCGCTTCGATCGCGCCGCGCTGATCGGCCAGCTCGCGCGTCGATTCAAGCTCGAGCGAGTAGACGGGCGGGTCGGCGAGCACCGCAGCGCAAACCAGTTCAGGCCGGCGTAGGCAAAGATCAAGCGCGATCAGCGCGCCAAAGCCAACGCCAACCAGCAGTGTCGGGCCAACGCCGAGCGCCAGCAGCAGCGCCGCTGCGTCCTCGCTCTGCTCGGTTACCGTCGTAGCTAAATACGGTTCCGGCGCTTCGCTTTTGCCATATCCGCGGCGGTCGTAGGTGATCACGCGGCTGCGGCCGGCCAGCGGCGCCAGCTCCGAGCCGAGCCTCGCGGCCGCGCCACCGATGGAGTGAATCCCCAGCAATGGTCTCCCTCCACCGCTGCTGAAGTAGTGAAGCTGCACTCCTGCTCCAGCGGCGCTCGGCATCATCGCTAGAATTACAGCATGGAAGGCTCTGGCGGACTTGGCGACATCTTCGGTGACCCGGACGAGCTTCAGCGCCGCATGGCTGAGTTCGCGGAGCAGATGTCGAGCCAGCAAACGCTCGCGTGGGCCGATAACGCGATCAAACTCGCCGTCGACATGACGGTTGCCGCGATCGGCCGCCTCAACGTGCAGGGCACCAACGCCGAGCAGTCTGAGCAGATCCGCTCACTGATGGCGACCGTTTTCCCTGAGGCCGTCGCGCTGGTGCGCGAGGCCCGTCAGGGTCTGCGCTAGTCGCCGCCCACGGCCTTCTCTTCGGCGCGGTGCGCCTTGCCGGCGCGCCTTACGTCGCCAAACGAGCGGAAGCCGAAGATCGTCAGCAGCGCGAGGAAGCCGACGGCGATCGAGATCACGGCGATCGCAACCTGCTGCCCCACCGAATAGGCAGCTACGACTGCGGCCGTGCCAAAGACGGTCACCAGCAGCGCCTGCTGAACGCCTGCGCCGCCGGGTGTGAACGGCACCAGCGCCGCGACGGCGTTGATCCCCAGCACCAGCATCACGTTGCGGACCGAGCCACCGATGCCGAAGGCGTCAAGCAGCAGCCAGAAGGCTGCGCAGCGCAGCAGCCAGCCGCCGAACTGCACCAGCCACACCTCGCGCAGGTAGCGGCGCCAGTCGCTCAGAATTGTGAAGCCTTGTCGGACGTTGAACCAGAAGGCGACGACGCGGCGCGAGAGGAAGGCGAAGGCGACGAGCGCCGCCAGCGTCAGGCCGGTGACGATGAAGAGCGTTAGCTGCGGGTCGGTCGAGAGGAACGAGAGGTCGAGCGTCCCGATCTTCGGCAGCTCAGGCGTGTTCGGGAACACCCCTTCGCTGAAGGCGAACGTTAGGACGGGGATCGCGATCGTCAGGTCGAAGATCGACTCAACGACGAAGGCGGCACCGATCGCCGGGTAGGTCGATTGCGGCACCGAGACCTTGACGAGGAAAAACTTGATGATGTCGCCGCCGCGCGCGGGAACAACATTGTTAAAACCGTAGGCGGCGATGTAGGCGCCCCAGATGTTGCGGTAAGGAATCCGCTCCTCGGGGTAGGCGGCGCCGAGCGTGTTGTAAAGCGCCAGCGCGCGCATCGAGAGGTAGAGGACGAAGATCACCATCCCCAGCAGCAGCGGGATTATTTCAACCTGAGCAAAGCTGTCTACGAAGCTGCGGGCCGCTTCGTAGATTCGCTGGAAGATGTCGGTAATCGCTGCGATCTTCACTGCTCAAGGGTACGGCGCGCGCCGCCGGTTACCTGCGCTGGTCTGTTAGCGCCTTTAGATCGTGGCAAGGCCGATCGCGGCCAGCAGCGCCGGATCGCCCAGTGAGCTAAAGACCTGGTCCTCAGCGCCAGCGAAATCGGCGTCCTCAAAGGAGGGGATCACATAAACAGTCATCCCCGCCGCGGCGGCGCTGGCAGCGCCGGGCGGCGAGTCCTCAAGCGCGACGCATTGCCCCGGCGCGGCGCCGAGCCGGTGCGCAGCCTCAAGGTACGGGTCTGGAGCCGGTTTGCCAAGCGGGACGTCTTCGGCCGTGACGATCGTGCCAAAGAAGTCGGCCACGCCGGCGGCGGCGATCGCACGATCAACGAAGCCCCGCGGCGAATTGGAGCAGAGCGCCACCGGCACGCCTGCAGCGCCGAGCGCCGTCAGCAGCTCTACTGCTCCGGGCATCGGCTCGCAGCCGTCCTCCAGCGCCACGTAAACAAGCCGGTTCATCTCCTCGACCAGCGCCGGCCCTTCCTGATCGGGGCGCCCAAGCTCACGAGCGAGGATTGTCGCCGCGTGCGGGCCGGAGTTCCCGAGCAAAGCAATCTTGTGCTCGTCGTTGAACTCAATCCCGTGCGCTGCGAAGAGCTTCTGTTCGGACTGCGTCCACAGCTCCTCGCTGTCTAGCGTCAGTCCATCGTTGTCGAAGATCACCGCTGCCGGAAGGCTCATCACCGCATCATCGCTGTTGTTGCGGCGCGCACGCTCACAGCGTGGCCAGCGCTTCGAGCACGTCTTCGTCATGGGTCTTCGGTGAGACCTTCTCGATCACGTGGCGAACCGTTCCCGTGCCATCGATGATGAAGGTCGTCCGCAGCGCGCCCCAGTACTTCTTGCCGTACATCGACTTCTCGGCCCAGACGCCGTACTTCTCGCAGATGGCGTGGTCTTCGTCGGCCAGCAGTGTGAAGTTGAGCTTCTGCGCGTCGTGGAACTTCTTCACCTTGGCGACCGGGTCGGGGGAGACGCCTACCACGCGCACGCCTTCCTTCTTGTAGTCCTTGAGGTGGTCGCGAACGCCGCAGGCCTGCGTCGTGCAGCCCGGCGTTGAGGCCTTCGGATAGAAGTAGAGAACTACGGTTTCGCCCTTCAAATCGCTCAGCGAGAGCTGTTCGCCGTTCTCGTCGGGAAGTTTGAAGGCCGGTGCTTTTTTGCCGCTTGCGATCATCGTCGAAGGCTCCTTGTTGGCTGTCGTCTGATTGAAGCAGCCCGAGGGGGGCGAAGTTTGCTGGCCTGCGCCTAAGGCTGGGGTGACGCCCATTCGTTCTCTGATCATCTCGGCCGCTGCGCTGATCACGCTACTGGCGATGTTGATCTTCGCCACCGGCGCCGATGCCGGCAGTTACGAGGTGCGCGCCTGCGACGGCAGCGGCATAAACCGCTCGTTTAAAAGCGCCGGCTCCTCGATGGTCGCTGCCAACGGCTCCTGCGACGCCGCCCCGCTGCTGGGAATGCAGGTCCGCAACGGGCTCGGACAGGGCATCGCAGGCGCGTTCACTTGGGGAGCACTGGAGGCCGTTGCCCCGGCCGGCAGCGTGATCACCGGTCTGCGAGCCAGGGCGACCGCTTATGACCAGAAAGCCGGCGCCAATCTAGACGGCTGGCGCGCAGGTATCGCCGACGACAGCGGCTACCGCTGGTGCGGGATTCCCTTCCCGTGCGCTTGGGGCGGCGCGCCGAGCCTGCCGATCACGCTCGACGGCCTATCGACAACGCGGCTGCGCCTGTTGGTGATCTGCGCGCTCGGCAGCGGCTGCCGCCGCAACGCTGTGCAGGCGACGACCACGCTGAGCGACGTAATCCTTCAGGTTCGCGATGACGCGCCTCCCGCAATGGGGGCGATGCGTGGTGCGCTGGCCAGTGGCGACAGCTGGGTCGCCGGTTCGCTTGCCAGCGGCTTTGTCGCCAGCGACCCGGCGGGGGTTCGAACCGCCAGCGTCAGCGTCGATGGCACGACGGTCGGCGGCGGCGAGCACCAATGCGACCAGTATTCGATGTCTCCCTGCCCAAACGGTGGTGCAGAAGCGATGATTGACACGCGGCGGCTAAGCGATGGCTCCCACAGCGTCGTCGCTCGTGCCGTCGATGCGGCCGGCAACGGCGCCGATCAGCAGGCGCAGATTAGGGTCGACAACACTGCGCCGGTAGTCGCGCGGCCGGAGCGCAGCGGTGGCGGCGGCTGGAGCGCCGACGTCAACCCAGCGCTAGCGGTCGACGCCAGCGATGGAGCCGGTGGCTCGGGCGTGCGGTCGCTCGGATGGGAGCTTTGCCGCACCGACGGCAGCGACTGCCGGTCGGGCGCCGCCGCGCCCACGCCGGCGCTCAGCGTCAACCTGCCTGCCGCCGGCGAGTGGCACGCGCGAGTTACTGCCAGCGACGCGCTGCGTGCGGGGCAGGCAAGCGAGTGGTCCGCTCCGCTTCGCTATGACCCAGTAGTTCCAGGCCAGTCGCAGCTCTCAGGAGTCAAGCGCTGGAGCGACGGCCGTGCGCCTGCAGCCGTTCAGCTGAGCCCTTCGCAAGGCGCGCCGCAGGGGCCTTCAGGGATCGCGGGCTACGCCGTGAGTAGTGATGGCTCAGCTCCTGGCTCAACGCCGAGCGTTGGCGGCGAGAAGGCAACTGTCAGCCTCGGCGAGCTGCCGGAAGGTACGACCACCGTTACTGCACGCGCAATCAGCGGCGCTGGCGTGGCGGCCAGCGAATTTGGCCGCACCGAGGTGGGAATCGACCGCAGCCCGCCGACGCTCACGCTTGCGCCGGCGGCCGGGGAGCAGCCGCGCCGCGAGGAGTGGTTCCCGAGGCCGATCGAGCTGCTGGCGAAGGGAACCGACCAGGCTGGGCTTTCGGGGATGAGCGCCGCACCCGATTCCGAGCGGGCCGAAAGCGGCGGCTATGTCGAATATCAGATTGACGATGACCCGCCCCAGCGCGTACGCGGCGCAAGCGCGCCAATCAGCTTGGCCGGCGACGGCATCCATGCCGTCAGCGCTCGCGCCGTTGACGTCGCCGGCAACGCGAGCGCGCCGCAGACTGTCAGCTACCGGATTGACCGCCACCGCCCGACCGGCTCGCTGGTGCGCCCTGAAGCCAGCGACCCACGTCGCCTAACGGCCAGCGTCGACGAAGGTTGCATCGCTTCGGCAGTGCTTGAGCTGCGCCGCGTTGGTGAGCGCAACTGGGAGTACGTAGAGGGTCACGCCGAGTCGCGCTCGGTCTCCGGGCTCGTCCCCGATGATCGCTTGCCGGCAGGTGAGTACCAAGCACGCTTCCGCGTCGTGGACTGCGCCGGGAACGAGGGGATGATCACGCAGTTTGGTGACGGTTCGCCCGGCTTGATAACGCTGCCACTTCGGATGCACCCGACGCTGCGTGCCTCGCTGCCACATTCGCGTGGCGCAGCGAAAGATCAGCTGACCGTCGCGCTGGGCAAGGCGACGACGGTCGAAGGGCTGCTGCTCGACAGCCGCGGGCTGCCGATGGTTGGCACCGACGTTGAGCTGCGAGAGCGCGTCGGCAGCGGCGCCTGGCGCTCGCGGGCGGCGCGAACAAGCGATGGCGATGGCCGCGTGCGCATAACGTTCACGCCCAGCACCAGCCGGTCGCTTCAGCTCGTCGCCGAGCAGAGCATCACCAGTACCGGCGCCAGCAGCAACACGCTTCGGATCGACGTGCCGGCGGTCGTCACAATCCACGTCGCTCGCCGCTCGCTGCGCAACGGCCAGGCAGCGCGCTTCTCCGGCCGGCTCGCCGGCGGCAACCTGCCCAGGAAGGGGCGCGAGCTTGAACTTCAGGGTTACAACCCTCTACGGCGCGCCTGGCAGCCGATCAAGACCGAAGGGCTGCGCTGCGACCGCAGCGGCCGCTGGCGGTCGAGCTACCGCTTCACGGCGACGATCGGCCGCACAGTCACCTACCGCTTCCGCGTCCGCGTAGCGCCGCGTCCCGACCATCCGTTTGCGCAAGGTCACAGCCGCAGCGTCGCGGTCAGAGTTCACGGATAGCGCGAACAAGCCGCGCTCGGCGTTATTAGGCTGCGTCGTGCAGCGCGTTGATGCGCTCGAGCGTCGCGAGGCGCGAGAGCGCGCGCTTCTCAAGCCGCTGCGCTTCAGCGGTGCTTACGCCCAAGCGACGGCCGGCCTGCGCGGTCGTATGTGGCGATTCGCCGCTGCGACCGAAGCGAAGCTCGATCATCTGGCGTTCAGCAATCGGAAGCTCTTCGAGAGCGCGGTCAATCTGCTCTGAGACGTCGTCTTCGCCAACCTGCTCTTCTGGCGTCGGCGCGTCGCTGTCGAGCAGCTCACCAAGGCTCGCTGAGTCGTCCTCGCCGACGCGGGCGTCAAGGCTCGCGGGCTTCGTATCAAGTTTGCGCAGGCGCTCAACTTCGTCCGGCTCAAAACCGGTTTCAGCGGCGATCTCCTCTGCCGTCGGGTCGCGCTCCAGCTTCGCTGCAAGGTCGGCAGCTACGCGCTCAACCTTGCGCGTCTGCTGAGCAACGTTGGCTGGAAGGCGGACGGTGCGAGCCGTGTTGTCAAGGCCGCGCTGAATTGCTTGGCGGATCCAAAGCGTCGCGTAAGTCGAGAAGCGGAAGCCCTTGCGGTAGTCGAACTTCTCCGCCGCGCGGATCAGGCCGATCATCCCTTCTTGGACGAGGTCCGACATGCCAAGGCCGAGGCCTTGGTAGCGGCGCGCGATCGAAACGACGAGGCGCAGGTTGGAGTTGATCATCAGCTCTTTCGCGCGCAGATCACCGCGCTCGATCCGCTTTGCGAGTTCGAGCTCTTCGGTTGGGCGCAGCAGGCGGTACTGCGACGCACGCCGCAGCAGCTGATCAACGGGGTCTGCGACCGTGGTCGGTTCGCGTACCTCGTCAGGCAGGGAGGATGAGATGTTGATTGTTGATTCCATATCCGATGTCCTAAGTAGGAATTGTAGCGGATAATCGTTGCGCGTGCAACCTCAGTCGCACTGCCCTTCGATCACGCTCTAAAACTAAATATCACTGTGGTGGTAAAGAGATCCTGAAGATCTGACAAATCCCTTCTTCACCGTCAACTACGTACACCCTTTACGGGCAAAAGATACGTTCCGATCTCACAAGCGCGCCAGCAGTGCAAGCTGGCACCCATCAACTCCCAGCGTCAGCGTCGCTCAGCGCGGCGGCGCCGGCGGCTGTCGTGGCGGCGCTGGCGGCTGCACCTGCGTCGGCGCTTCGGGCACCTCAAGCGGCGCTGAGGCCTGCGCCGGGATCTCCGCAGTTGGCGCCGTAACGCCAGTAACAATCGCGCTCTGAGACTCCTGCAGCAGCTGCTGGCCGCACTGCCAGCAGTAGACGGCGCCGCGGCTATGGGGAGCTCCGCAGGCGCGGCAGCCACCGCTGATTCCCTCGTAATCGGCCGCCAGCAGGCGCTCAACTTCGCCGAGCTGGGCATCCACCTCTTGCAGCTCTGCTGCGCGCCTGACTAGAACGTCGATGCGGAAGTGGTCGCGGACCGCCATCTCGTAGGTGAGGCCGCCCAGATCCCAGGTCATCTCGGCCACGACCGCTGCCAACTGATCTCGACGCTCGTGCATCTCGGTGTACGCCGGAGAGCCGGCCCCGGGCTGGCTGTCGGCTGCTCCATGTGTGCCGTTCTTGCGAACTCTGTCAAGGATGCTCATCGTTATCCGATCGTGTCGAAGGAGCCGCCACCGGCCGGCGCCTTATTGTCTTTTGGAGGTGGCGCGCCGCCCGTTCCGACCACCTTCGGCAACTTCAGCGATTCCTTCTGGTACTGCTCGGGAGAGAGGTTTTCAAGCTTCTTGAGCGATGGGTTGGCAGCCGTTGATGCGGCCGGCGCGTCGCTCGTCGTCGACTTCGACTTCTTCTTCGCTGCTGTCGCCTCAGCATCAGCAGCCCCGGCGGCAGCATCGGTGGCCAGCGGAGCAGCGGTGACTGCCTGCGTGGTGGCAGCGCTGCCCGAGCCGCTGCCGGACTTACCGATCAGCACGCCAACGCCAAGCGCCAGCAGCAAGCAGGCGATCGAAGCGAGCGCCGGCATCGATGAGCGCGTCGCAGCGCCGCCAGTGGCGCCGGCAGCAGCCGGTGCGGCGGCACTGGCCGGGGCCTGGGCCGCGGCGTCGGCCGCAAGGATCTGCTGGAAGTGGAGGTTTGCGCCGCTGCGGCGCGTGCCGCAGGAGAGGCAGTAGCGCTGGTCGGGGCTCAGCGCCGAGCCGCAGGTAGTGCAGGCGTCACCGGGAACCCCAACTTGCGGTGCGTTGGTCTGGTCGCTAAACATGTTTTCTTACTCTCCAGTCAGTGTGGTCGGTGGTGCTATGCACTTCATGCTTCCGCCCTTCGGGTTGCCAATGAAATAGACGCGGAAGAGGTTTGGTTTCTTTGTCGGCGCTGGCTGCAGGCGCTCGATGATCGCTCGCCCTGCGGCCTTGATCGTGCTCCCGCGGGAGCTGATGCACGAGATCACAATGCGCTTCTGAGTGATCTTCGAATTGTTCGTGATTACGCCACCGAGGTAAGCGCCTGAAACGTCGCTGTTGAGGGCTTCCTTGGAGAGCGCGATCTTCGGCAGAGCGGTCTTGAGTGGCGTGTCGCTGATCCCAACCTTGGCCGTCGCGCTGCGCGGGATCTCCTGCGACTGAATCTGGTTGTTGACCCAGAAGCTGCGCCCCGGCTCGATCGCTGCGGCGCTGATCAGCGAGGCGTCGAGCCCGGCCAGCGAGTTGTCCCAGATCTTCTTCTTCTTCTTACCGAGCAGCTTGAGTGCGATCGGCACGGCCAGCTGTGTCTTGCCGCTGTTGGCGAGATTGACGATGACAGCGGAGCCGTACTGGTCGTGAAGCACGGTCGTCGAGGTGACCTTGATCCTGGCGTTCTGCTTCGTCACCTTGAGCCCCTCAACGTTGAGCAGCTTCTTCGCGTCGAGCGAGAGTCGCTGGCTCGTCTCTTGGGTCGACTCGCAGGCAGAGAGCCCGCCGACCGCTGCCAGTAATGCTGCAGATGTGATCGCCAAACGGAAGATCATCCGAAGGCGCCACCAATGTAGTCGCGCGTCCGCGCGGCCTTCGGGTTGTCGAAGAGATCGTCGGTCGGCCCGTATTCAACGAGGTCCCCGAGATACATGAAAGCGACGTGATCACCAACGCGGTAGGCCTGCTGCAAGTTGTGTGTGACGATCACGATCGCCAGCTCCTTGCGCAGCTCGACGATCAGCTCTTCAATCACGTTCGTCGACTTCGGGTCGAGCGCCGAGCAGGGCTCATCCATCAGCAGACCTTCAGGCCGCGCCGCTAACGCGCGAGCGATGCAGAGCCGCTGCTGCTGACCACCCGAGAGCCGCAGAGCCGGGTGGTCGAGGTTCGAGGCGACCTCGTCGTAGAGGCCGGCGCGCTGGAGCGCATCGACGACGTAAGGCTCAAGCACCTTCTTCTTCGGCCGCTTCGAGCCCTGCTCGCGCAGCGCGTAGGCGACGTTGTCAAAGACCGACATCGGGAACGGGTTGGGCTGCTGGAAGACCATTGAAACGCGGCGCCGGTGCTCGGTCACTTCGAGCGAATCAATGTCGGTTCCATCGAGCGTGATCAGCCCCTCACGGCGTGCGGAACCTGTCAGCTCAGTCAGCCGGTTGAGTGTCCGCAGCAGCGTTGTTTTGCCACAACCGGAAGGCCCAATCAGCGCCAGCACTTCCCCTTGGCGGATCGGCAGCGAGACGTTCTTGACGGCGTGGTTGTCACCGTAGTAGACGCTCAGCCCGGAGATCGTCATTCGCTCGGGGCCAGCGACGCCGCGCGCCGGTCGACCGGCGGCAGCGAGGCTGCGGTCTCCGGTGTTGGCGATTGCGACGGCATCCTGAGATGGCGGCAGCGCGACCGTCGGCTGACTGTCGAGCGTGATTCGCCGAATCGGCGGCGGCATCGTGCCGTTGGCAGGCTCATCTGTGGTCTGCGCGGTACGCGCTGTCGATTCGTGCGGGTCGATCATCAGCGGGCTCCCAGCCTCGAGGTTTCTAGTCCGGTCTTTGCTCCACTACGGGCAATCAGATCAACGGCAAAGTTCAGAGCCAGCACAATCAGCAGTAGTACGAAGGCGGCAGCGTAAGCCTTTTGCGGCGCGTTTCCTTCACCTGCTGGTGAGTTGTTGTAGACGTAGCTGGTGAGCGTGCCGCCGGTTCCTTTGAGCACGTTCAGCCCGGGGACGTCGCCCTCTGGATCAAGCGTCAGTGATGCGCCGAGCAGCACGACGATGATCGCCGTGTCACCGGCGATGCGGCCCATTCCGAGCGCTGCGCCGGTCGAGATGTTGGCCTTCACGGATGGAAGAAGCACACGGCGAATCGTTGCTGCCTTGGTCTTGCCGAGCGCGTAAGAGGCTTCGCGAATGTGGAGCGGAATGGACTGCAGCCCTTCGCGCGTCGCAGCGAAGACCATCGGCAGGGCGATCAGCGACATCATCGCGCCGGCGGTCAGGAACGAGCGGCCAAAGACAGCGCCGCCAGTGGCGGTAAACGACATCCATCCGAAGATCCCCTGCTGGAAGAGGACGAGACCGAAGAGCGCGATCACGATGTCGGGGGTGCCGGCGATGATCTCGATCCCCGAGTCGATCAGCCTCGCCAGCCAGGTCGGGCGGCCGTACTCAACGATCCACGTCGCAGCACCGATCGCGATCGGTGTAGCGATCGCGATCCCGATCAGCGTGATCAGAATCGTCCCCAGCAGTGGGTCAAGGAAGCCGCCGCTGGACGATTGGTCAATATCGGCCGTCGGGCTGGTGAGAACTAGTTGGGGGCGCAGGTACTGAACTCCCTTGAAGGCCATGTAGGCGAGAATTCCAATCCCGATCGCGCAAAGCAGCAGCCCTGCCGCCCACATCAGCACGTAGCCGATCCGGTCGGTTAGCCGCCAGGTGCTGATCGACTCATTAACGCGCCTCTTCTTCGGTGATCGGCCTTGGCGGCCACCGCCGCCAGGTGAGCGAGGTAGCGGGAGTGGTGGAAGCGGCGGCGCTGCTCCGCCTGGGCGTGTCGGGACGCTCATTACGACCTCGTTCCGTATTTCTTCAGTGGTTGTTTGGCGATCCAACTACCGAGCGAGAGGAAGAAAGCGCCGACCAAAAGCACTAGCGCCATCGCGTAGAGGCTTGACTGCATAGCCGGGGCGTTGATCGACTCGGCATTTTCAACGACGGTCGCGGCCATCGTACGAACCGGCTCGAAGAAGAAAACAAAACCATCGAGCGGGTTCGGCGAGAAGCCCTTCGAGCCAGCGACCATCGAGATCATGATCGCCTCGCCCAGTGCGCGGGCAGTCGCCAGCACGGCGCCAGCGATGATCGCCGGGCGGGCCGCGCGAACCGTGACCGACCACATCGCGCGCCAGCGGTTAACGCCGAGAGCGAGTGCGCCCTCTTTCCAAGCGCGCGGAATTGCATGCAGCCCGTCGACCGTGATCGCGATCATGATCGGCGTGATCATCACCGTGAGAACAGCGATGGCAACCCCCAGGCCGGTGCCGGAGAGCGGAATCACGAATTGCACCGAGCTCTTCTGCTCCGCGGTGATCACGCTGTTGCCGATGAAGGGGGCGAGCACGAGAATCCCGATAAGCCCGTAGATGACGGAGGGGACGGCGGCCAGCAGTCGCACGACGGGCACGATCACGCGGCGAATCCGTTCGGGGGCAAATTCGACGATAAAGATCGCAGACAGAAGCGAGAAGATCAGGCCAAAGAAGGTGGCGAAGAAGGTCGTCAGAAGCGTCGCGTAGATCAGCGGCCAGGCGCCGAGCTCGTATTCGGCGGGGCTTGGGTTGGCCCCCGAGTTGACCATCGCATCGAGCTGCTGGTCAACGACTCCCTTAGAGGAGAACCACGAAAGCCCGTTGTTGGCAAATGAAGGCCACGCCTTGATCGCGATGAACACGAGCATGAAGACGATTACGGCCAGCACAGAACAGGCAAGCGCGCCGAGCAGCAGCCCGGCGCGCCTGTCCGTCCATGGCTCTTTGAGCCGGTTCAGCACTATTTCAGTGGGACCCAGTGCTTGCCAGTGATCTTCGCGGCTGCGGCTGAATCCTGCGCCCACTTAATGAACTTCAGGATGTTGCCCTTAGCCGGTCCACGCGTAACCATCCAGAAGTTACGGACGCCGCCGTACTCGCCTGACTTTGCGTTACGCAGGTTGCAAGCAACGCCGTTGTAGGACGGTGCGTTGACTCCTGAGGTGAAGTCCATCGACACGTAGCCGATCGCGTTCTTGTTCGACTTCACTGCCTGCTGAATCAGGCCGTTCGAGGCCTTCTGCGATGCGGCTCCGGTTAGCTTCGTCGAGCCGAGGAAGATCTTCGCGAACGCGTCCTGAGTTCCCGAAGCAGCGGTGCGGACCGTTACGTCGATCGCGCCGGTGATGTTCGAACCAGGGACATCCTTCCAGTCACGAACCTTGCCGTCGAAGATCGCCTGGATCTGCGCCTGCGAGAGGTTTGCGATTGGGTTAGAGGGGTTCGAGACGATGCAGATTGCATCCTTAGCGACCTTATTGAAGAAAACTCCCCTGTCGCTCGACTTCGGGTCACGTGATGACATCCCGATCGACACACGGCCAGCAGCAACGTCGGCAACGCCAACATCGGAGCCGCCCTGAGCGAGCTTGAATTTGACTGAGTTCTTGGTTTCCTTCAGGTAACCGCGAGCAAGCAGCGCTGCGAGTGGGGCGACCGAGGTCGAACCGCTCATCGTGATTACTGGCTTTGCCGATGCGCTCGCCGGGAGGGCGATCGCACCAAGAGCAGCCAGTGCGACGCTCACGCGGAGGAGGCGAACACTTGACATAGAGGTGATTCCTTTCGTTTCGTTTCAGTTGGCAGCGGCTCTTGCCGCAGCCTTTTCATGGACCTGCCGCAGGATTGTGCGCTTCAGGGGCTAGGAGGATGTGAACTGCTGGTGTGCTCGCGGTGAAGATGCCGTGAACGAGCGCTTCTTCCCCCGTATTGCCCCTAGCCCCGTCGTTACCGGCTGTTCACAACGCGCTGTCGTGGTTGCCCCACAATCACGGGCGATGGATTCCGATTTCTTTAGCTCCCCGCTCGCTGAGCACGGCGCGCCATGCCCGCAGTGCTCGGCAGCGATGTCAGGCGACCAGCGCTACTGCCTAAGCTGCGGCGCGCGCCGCGGCGAAGCGCGACTCGACCCCGTTGAGGCGGCCCGCTCGCCGCTCGCGAGTGATCCGGCGCCAGTCGCACTCACCGCCGCCGCTCTTGGCGCCGCTGGGCAGGCAGGCTCGCAGCCGGCCGGCTGGGAAGGCTTTCCGCTCGGCGACCTCGACTTTGGCTCGCCGCGCGTGGTCGGAGGAGCAGTGCTTGGCCTTCTCGCCGTCGGAGTTGTACTGGGAGTGATTGGCGGACCGAAGGCCGCCAGCACCAGCGCCGCGGCTGGGCAGTCAGCGCTTGTTGCTTCGGCAGATGCGGCAGCAACCGATGCTGGGCTCGGCGGCGATACGCTCGACGGATCAGTTGATTCCTCGACTTCGGCGGACGAGGTAGTGGTCGACACGGGCGTCAGCGGCTTCGAGACCGTCCCCACTCCCAGCACGCCGGAGAGCGGTGGCGGTGGCGGCGGAGGAGGCGGCGGTGGTACCAAGAAGCCGACGGTGACCTCAGCGGCACCGATTAAGCACGCGTGGGTGATCACGCTCTCGGGCCCAAGTTACGACGAGATCTACGGGCAGGCCGCCGCGGCAGGCGTGCCGCGCGTGAAAGCAAAGATCGCTGCTAGCTCCTACCTCGGGACCGAACTACGAGCCAAGGGAACGCTGCTCTCTAACTACAAGTCAATCTCAGCCGCTGGCCTGCCGAACTCGCTGGCACTGATCAGCGGCCAGCCGCCAAACGCCAAGACGAGCACCAACTGCCCGAAGTTCGTCGATCTGAAGCCAGGCAAGGTCGACGCCAAGACCGGACTCGCTAGCGGCGACGGCTGCCGGTACCCACCTACGACGATTACGTTTCCCGACCAGATGACAGGTGCCGGGCTGGTCTGGAAGGGTTATTTCGAAGCGATCGGCAATGATCCCGCGAGCGGCGTTACCAGCTGCCGCCATCCTGAAGTCGGCGCCGACGATCCGTTCGCCGCACCGCGTCCCGGCGACGGCTACATGACCTGGCGCAACCCGTTCGTTTACTTTCGCTCGATTTCCGAGTCATCTGAATGCGGGAGCAACGTCGTGGGGCTCGACCGCCTTGCGCCTGACCTAGCGCAGCTCGAGGACACTCCCGCCTTCTCGCTGGTTGCGCCGGACGCCTGCCACGACGGCAGCGCAGCGAGCTGTGGCGGTAACGCGGTTGGTGGGATCGCCGCCGCCGATGAATGGCTTAAGACGATCGTGCCATCGATCATTGAGTCGCAGGCCTACGCCGACGGCGGAATGATCGTGATCACGAGTGATCACGCTGCCTCGGAGCCGAGCGAGGCTAAGGCAAACGTCGGTGCGCTCGTACTTTCGCCCTACGCTGCCGAGGGGTCGACCGTCTCGACGGCCTACAACCACTACTCGCTGCTGAAGACGCTCGAGATCGCATTCGGCGTTGACCCAATCGGCAAGGCCGCAACGTCGGCCGTTAAGGCCTTCGATTCGAAGGTCTTCGCCAACGCGCCGGTCGCTGGAAACGACTGACGCTGCGCCCCGCGGCTGATCGGCGCGGTCACAAGACCTTTACGCGCAGACAACGCCCCGTTTACACCAGCGCACCGTCCAGCATCCACACTCGTTCCAGCATCTCGTCAAAGGCTGGGCATTCGGCGCGGCCATCAAATACACGGAGGGTTCTCTTGAACAACATAAGTCTTCATCCGCGTCGCGTGTTTCTCATTGGTGTGGCGCTTGCGGCACTCGTCGCGGGAACGCTCGCGCTAATCAGCTCGCTCGGCGCTCAGCCGTCGCGCGCTGCTGTGAACGACAACCACATCACCTGCAAGGGCTTCATTAAGTCCGCCGAGGCTAATCCCGATGACCCTGATCTCTTTCAGGCTCAGTACAGGATCCGCTGCGACGCTGGGATCACCGGCTACTCACTGTTCATCGGTGCGCAGCAGGTTGAGGGGATCGAAACTGAAACGGTCCCGCTCTTCGCTGACGGAAGCGTCGTTGCGGCCGACGCATTCTCCTGCAATGGCGACCTGCCAGGCAACGGCGTTAACTGCATCGGCAAGTACAGCGATACTTCGGGAATCATTACCGGAACGTTCGCCGTCGCCCAGCCGCTCTGCACCGCTGGCAAGCGGATCGAACCGATCCTGACCGTCGCAAAGGCCTCGGTCTCGTCGGCTAACGCCGCTGTCTTGGCGATGTCAGGCCCCTTCTCTCTCGGGCAGCCTTCTAACTGCAAGGGCAAGAAGAACAAGCCGCGCACGATGCCGCTGATGCCGAAGCCGGAAGTTGATGAAGTTGAGATCGGCGAACCGGGCTACACCGGCCCAGTGCAGGACGCGCGCAAGCGCAAGTAGAACCGCGCACCGCGCCCAGCGCGCCCCGGTACGCCCGCACTCTCCCGCGGAGCCGTATCGGGGCGCAGCTGCGTTGATGACCCTTTTCGGCCAGGCCGCTAGCCGCCCTCAACCTCGCGCAGGCGCTGCTCGCTCGGCTGCTCGCCGGGGCGGGGAAGTTCGACGCCAGGCGGCAGCTCAAGGCGCATCTCGCCGACGGTTTCAATCCTCAGCGTCGCCGGGCCGGCGGAGCATTCGAGCACGTGGCCGGCTTTGCTGCGGTCGTCGCTGATGAAGTGAAGGTGGTGGCCGGCCATCTCGACCGAGTCGGCAGCGTGAGGGAAGCGGAAGCCGACGACCGTTCCGCGCAGGTTTTCGTAGTGCCATTCGGTCTGGTCGGCGGCGATCTGTTCGAACGGCGGGTAGGGCTTCGTCTGCCGGTGGACCGAGCGCAGGTGAAGCGCGGGGAAACTGCCGTCAATTCGAACCGCGTCGCAGCCGCTCGTCGGCGGCGCGTGCGCTTCCATCAGCGCGATCAGCTCTGCGTGCTCCAGTGGGGCTTCAATCTCGACGATCTCGTCTGTTATGAAGCGCGTTGCGACGACGAACGGTGTGAGCTCATCGTCCCTGACGCGCCGCACCGGCCCTTCTGCCGGTGCTTGCCAGGCCTCGCCGTCGACGATGATCAATTCGCCGTCGAGGCCATTGAGCGTGCCAACGCCCAGATCCCCGGCGGCAAGGACCTCGCCGATCGTGACGTCGCCGTCGTATTTTCGGTCGAGCAGCGCGGCGATCGTCGAGCTCTGCACGACGGCGTGGTCGGCCGGGCTCGCCCCCAGCTCAGCGTGGTCTACAAGGCGAACATTCAGGGCATGTATTAGTGCCGGGTCGAGTGAACTCATTGAGCCAGAATAGTGAGCCAACAATTACCGGCAAAGCGCCAACCTATTGAGCTAATTCAGCTCTCCATCAGCTAATCTCGCCAGATGGTCAGGAAAGTACTTGCCGCTGCAGCAATCCTCTGCGTCGTCCTCCCACTGGCGGCCGCCAGCGCCGCCGAGCGCCCCTTTGCTCCGCGCTTTTCAACCAACGTCAATGGTCAGATCACGAGCGCCGCAAATGCGCTCCTCCAGTGCCCTAACGACACCGCTGACGCCGGTCTCAACGCGCAGTGCAACCAGGCTCGGGCCGGAACAAACGCCCGCAACAACAACTCGATGGACATGCGGATGGTTGACGTCGACAGCGATCCGGCGACCTTTAACTCGTCGAGCGCCGATCTAAAGCTGCCTGCCGGTTACGAGGTCTTGTTTGCTGGCCTTTACTGGACTGCCGACACGAGCCGCGGTGACGTGATCAAGGGCACCAACGGTTTCGTCGGCGCTCCGACGGCTGCTCCAAACGCTGCAGCGTTCGGTCAGGTGCTGTTCACGGTGCCCGGCTCAGCCGGCTCGGTGGCGATAAATGCAAGCAGCATCGACCAAGCTTCCTCGAAGGAGTACGGGGCGTTCGCGGATGTCACTTCGCTCGTCCGCTCGTCCGGGCCTGGCAGCTACACGGTCGCCAACGTTCAGGCTGGAACGGGAGGCAATAGAGGCGGAGGATGGACGCTTCTGGTGGCGTACGCCGACGCCGATGAGCCGCTACGCAACCTCGCCGTCTCCGACGGCTTCCTCAAGGTGGCGGGCCAAGCGCTCGTGACGATTCCGCTTAGCGGTTTCAAGACGCCTTCAAGCGGCGCAGTCAAGACCGAAGTCGGCGTCACCGCATACGAGGGAGACGCCGGCGTGACCGGCGATTACCTCACGCTCAACGACCAGCGCCTCGTCGACGCAGTTCACCCCGACAACAACACCGAAAACTCAACGATCGCCAGCCTCGGCTCGCTCGTGACAACGAAGAGTCCGAACTGGAACAACCAACTCGGCTACGACTCCAGCTTCTTTGCAGCCGACGGGATCCTCGGAAACAACGCAACGACGGCGATTCTGAAGGCAAAGACGACCGGCGATACATATCTGCCGCAGGCGATTACCTTCGCCACCGAGCTCTTCTCGCCGAACGTCACGCTGACGAAAAGCGCGGCAGTTGTTGGAGGCGGCGCGGCTGAACCCTGGGCCACGGTTCGCTACACGATGACGGCGACCAACAGCGGAGCCGCCAACGCGACGAACGTGCAACTCAGCGATCCGCTCCCCGGCGCTGTGACGCTCAGCGCCGGCCCCACGGTTTCGGCTGGCAGCGGCAACGCGACCAGCGTCGGCGACACGATCACCGCAAGGCTCGGCAGCGGCGCAAGTGCCACCGATGGCGGCACGCTGGCGCCCGGTGCTTCGGCCACCGTCACCTTCGATGCGATGATCAACGCCGATCGTCCGCTCGGCGACGTGATTACCAACACCGCCACGCTGAACTTCGTATCGCCCGACCTTGGCCTGCCGATCTCGACCGTTGCATCGGCAGCGACGACGGTCACCTACCCGGATCCGGCAATCGTCAAGACGATCAGCAGTTCGGCTGGCGGAGCTTACAACTTCGACGTAACGGTCACCAACCAAGGCACGCTGCCAACGGTCTGGCCGGTGACCGTCGGCGATACGCGCGGCGGCGCGTTCACCGGTGGCTACACGATGTCGGGCAGCGGTTGGAGCTGCCCAGGTTCAGCTTCGCCCTGCACCCGCTCGGACGTGCTGGCGCCAGGCGCCTCCTACCCGCCGATCACGGTCGCTGCGAGCTACACGCCGGGCGGTTCGGTTCTAAATACCGCAACCGGTTCGGGCGGCGGCGAGCCGACCGACGCCAACAGCCCGGCGCTGCTCAACGACAGCTCCACCGCCGGCGAGCCATCGGCGCCGCTGGCGACGCTGAACCTCAACAAGTCAGTGGATCAGAGCTCCGCCAACGTCGGCTCGCTCGTGACCTTCAACCTGCTTGTGCACAACACCGGCCCGTCGGCAGGAACGGGCACGACCGTTGTTGACACGCTTCCAGCCGGGCTCGAGTTCGTCTCTGCGACCTCGAGCGCTGGCAGCTGCAGCTCGGCGGCAGGCGCCGGCGGCACGACCACGGTCAGCTGCGCCGTTGGGACGCTCGCAGTCAACGGTGAAGCGAGGATCACTATTCGGGCGCGGCCACAGACCGCGATTGCCGGCACCACCGTGACCAACTCCGCGACCGCCAGCTCGGACGTGACGCCTAGCCCGCCAAGCGACACCGCCACCGTGGAAGTTGGCCAACTTGCCGACATGGCGCTTACGAAGTCGGCCTCGGTCGCGGTAGCCAACCCTGGCGCGCCAATCGTCTACACGCTGAATGCGACCAATAGCGGCCCCGGCCCGGCGAGCAACGTCCAGATCGTCGACAGCCTCCCTGCCGCAATCGATGCCGCTTCGGTCACAGCGACTCCGTCTGCAGGCGGCACATGCACGCAGACGGTGCTTGAGGTTTCTTGCCTGTGGAGCGGCAGCACGGCAGCGTCCGCCCAGCGCAGCGTCACGATTACCGCGAGCGCTCTTGCCAGCGTTGCCGCCGCCGACCGCAAGTCGGTCAATCGCGCCGAGGTTTCATCGCTGACCGATGACCAGAACCCGTCGAACAACGCCGACGAAGCAACCGTCACCGTCACTCCGGCGGCCGATCTCGAAGTCAAGGTGAACGGCCCGGCTGAAATCGAGGCAGGCGGTGAGGGCGAGATCGTATTCACAACCACCAACAACGGCCCAACTCCGGCCGCCGACTCGCAGCTGGTTGCGACGATCCCTTCGCAGATGACGCCGATCGATGCGCCGGCCGGCTGCGTTATCTCCGGGCAGAAGGTCACCTGTGAGCTCGGCACGGTGGGCAACGCCGCGTCGGTGATCAAGACGATCCGTGTTCGCGTATCCGATTCGGCCGATAACGCTCAGAAGACGGTCACAGCCTCGGTCAGCACCAGCGTTGACGATCCGGTGCTGAGCAACAACACCGACATGACGCCGCTCGTCGCCGCCCCGGTAGCGGAGCTTTCGATCACGAAGACAGCGAACGTCGCAAGCGTGGCGCCGGGCGGGTATGTGACATTCACGCTGACGGCCTCCAACGCCGGTCCGTCAACGTCAACCGGCGCCGAGATCATCGATGACCTGCCGCAAGGAATGACGCCAACTGCGGCCTATTCGACCGACGCCAAGGGCTGCAAGATCGCCGAGCGCAAGGTCACCTGCCCGCTCAGCGAGATTGTTCCCGGTGGAACGGCGATCGTTCAGATCACGGCCAAGGTATCGAGCACGCAGCCGAACTCAACGATGACCAACAGCGCCGACGTTGTCCCTGACACTGAGCGCGATAAGAACGAAAAGAACAACAGCGCCAGCGCTTCGGTTGAGGTCAGCGGCGGCAAAGACGGCGCCTACCTCTCAATCTCGAAGACGCTGACGACTGCCGACCCGCACTCGTCAGCGCCAATCAGCTACCTGATCACGGTCACCAACAGCGGTAGCGCGACCGCCGCCAGCGTCGATCTCAAAGACGTTCCAAAGGGCAGCTACGAGCTGGTTTCGATCAAGCCCAGCCAAGGCAAGTGCAGCGGCCTTAAGTGCAGCCTGGGCACGATCAAGGAGGGCGCAAAGGCGACGATCAGGCTGAAGCTGATGGTGCCGGGCGGCGATGTGACAAACAGCGCATACGCCCAGGCCAAAGGTCGACCGACCAACTCCGACAGCAGTAACGCGTTCGTCGAGATCGACCGGTCAAGGATTTCAATCAGCGCCGCGACCTCGAACGCGCGCCCGAGCGTTGGCAGCAAGGTGCGGATCAGCTTCAAGATCCGCAACCGCTCGAAGGCCTTTGCCAATTCGGTGCTCGTCTGCTCGAAGGTTCCCTCGTCTCTGCGCTTTGTGAGTGCTGGGAGCGGCGGCCGCAAGATCAAGGGAATAGTCTGCTGGGCCGTCGGCAACCTTGCACCAGGTATCGCGTCGAAGGGCGCCACGGCTTCCAGCGCGGCAAGTGCCTCGACCACAAAGACGGTCAGCTACGTTGCGATAGTGAAATCAGGAGGCACAACGAGGCCGAGGGCAACGGCCAGTGGCTCCAACGTCACTTCCGTATCCGGCGCCACCCGCCTATCGCCTAGTGGCGGAGGTATCACCGGATGAGCCGCGCCGGCAGGCTCGCGCTCAGCGCTGCCCTGGTTTGCCTAGCCGCTCCGGCCGCTGCGCTGGCTTCGCCTGCCGCCGGCGATCCGCCGGCGCCCAGCAGCCGGCTCGCCTCGGTCGCGACGCTGCTTAACAACGCTCCGGTTTACGCCAAGCCGGGCGGCGGAAAAGCTGTCGCAACGGCCCGCGCCGACACGTCGTGGACCGGTAGCCGTGCCGTGCTGCTGGTCGCCGCGTCAAAGCGCGACGCCAGCGGGCGGCTCTGGCTGAAGCTGATGCTGCCGATTCGCCCGAACGGTTCATCGGGATGGATCCTCGCCGACCACGCGCGGATCTCAACTACAAGCTCGCGGGTTGAAATCTCGCTGCGCGCGCGCAAGCTGCGCCTGCGAGTTGCCGGCAAGATTATCTTCACCACGCGGGTCGTCATCGGCAAGGCTGCAACGCCAACTCCGCGCGGCATCTTCGCGATCTATGAGCGTGCCCAGTCGCCCCGTGGTTCGAACGTCGGCCCGTTCGCTCTGCACCTGACGGCCTTCTCCGACGTGCTCCACAGCTACGACGGCGGCCCGGGGCGAATCGCGATCCACGGCCGCTCCGGCTCGCTGCTGGCCGACCCGCTCGGCAGCGCCCGCTCGCACGGCTGCGTTCGCCTCAGCAATTCGAACTTGAAGAGGCTGGCGAAGTACGCAACGGCGGGAGCTCCTGTCACGATCGCACGCGGCTGGCCAAAGATCCCCGGCGCAGCTGCTCGCTAGGCGTTTCACTCCAGCGAGCCGCGCAGCAGCGCTCTATGGGGCGCCCGTCCAGCCAGCGGCGCGGCAGGGCTCGCCGCCGCAGACGCCGGTGATCTGGCCGCCACGCTTGATGTAGGCGCCGATCTGGCCGCGGATCGAGGCCGAGCTTTCGATCACGAGGTCGTGAGGGTCAACGCCGATCCGCGGCGGAGTATTCCCGATTGGCGAGAACGGAGTGCCGAACTCGGTTCCACCGACTGTCCGCAAGGGGCCAGTGTCCCAAACGAACATTGCGTTGCCGTCGCGCGGCAGCGAGCCGAGCGTTGGAATTGCGTAACCGGGGGTTACGTCGGGGCTGCGGCCGGCTCCGCCGACGATCGGCCGGTAGATGCTGGCGCCAATCGTCCTGGCCTCAACCTCGGTCGCCGTGTTGCTCACTTGGTGGTCGCCGTAGGACATCGCGATCATCACCTTGTGAGCCGGCGTGTTCGGGAGCGGTTTTGTCGTCATGTGCTGGGCGTAACCGTTTGGCTCACCCCGGTCCCAGAGCAGCTGCATGATCGAAAAGATCAGCGGGTGGATCTTCGTGTCGGGGTAACTGAGGTAGAGGAATTGGGCGAACTCGTCGAAGTCAACGCTGCGCGTGAGCAGCGTTGAGTAGTTCATTCCCGGCACGTAGAGAACCGAGCGGGTCACGTCGGGCGAGAGCGCAGTCAGCGCGCCGCCCATGATTCCGCCTTGGCTGTTGCCGTAGTAGGCGACGTAGCCGGGCTTCAGCGTTGATACGCCGTCGAGCTTGAAGTTGCTTTCCGTTGACAGACCATCTGTGTGAGCCAGCAGCCGCCCGAGGTACATGAAGTTGAGGAAACCCTGCTGGTCACGGTCAGCCAGCTCGTTGAAGTGCGAGAGATCCTGAAGGATCTTGATCGCGTTACCGATGTCGTCCTCGGCCATGCCACTCCAGTCGGTGGCGCAGACGATCATCCGGTTCTCGAAGCCGAACTGGCGCACATTGAGCGAGTTCGCTTCTCCGTAGTCGCCAAGCAGTCCGTGGCCGTACATCGTCGGCTCCATCGCTTGGACTACGCCATTCACCTTCGCTGAGCGAGGGATGTTGCAGAGGAAGCGAGCCTCCATCGTGTTGCCCGTGGTCTGGACTGGGAGCCCGTCCTTACCAAGCTTGAAGTGCGAGCCGGCGGGGCAGCCCGGCGCGTTCAGGTAGCAGGGAACGGTGAAGGTCCCGCTCACACGGCGCATGCGGTTTGGATCCTGCGCCTCGCTGTAGTCAACTACCTCGGTGACCTTCCACTTCGGCGAGCTTCCAGCGATCTTATTGTCGGCGAGGTTCTTGTCGCCAAGCTTTGCGAAGGCGTCGTTGCGGATCTTCAACATCCTGCCGCTAAGCGACTTCTCGCTAGCGACCGTGAAGTCCCAAGCGAGGTAGAGATCCTTGCGCGCGATCTTGGCTTTCGCCAGGCGCTTGAAGATGTCTTCCATAACTGCACGCCGCGCGCCGCCGCCGCTCTTCTTGTCGCGGAAGGCCCGGAACGCGGCCGGTGCCGCCAGCGTTGCCCCGCTCGCCGACTTCAGCGAGCGAAGCGCGACTATGTAGCGGTGGCCTTCGAGGAAGTTCTTGCCGGGGCGGATCAACAGGTTGGTGTTTGCAGCGCTGCCGGCCTGAGCGTCAAGCTCGGCCCAGATCAGCTGCCGCTGGCCGGTCGCGGCATCGATGATCACGGCCGGCGCGTTCTTTGCGGCGTACTGGGCCATGTTGGTCAGTGGCACAAGCTTGCTTGCCGCGAACGCGGCCGGAGTGTCGAGGCCGGGAACGCGAACGCTGACGTAACTGCCGGGGCTGAAGCCGTCGGCGCGGTTGATGTCGGTCGGGTCGATCTTCACGCCCTTGGTGTTGGCCGGCATGCTTGATCGCAGCAGGTTGAGTCGCAAGCCGGTCGGGGTCGACTTGTCCTTCTTCGTGAACTGGTTGTTCGGCCACGGCTGCAGGCAGACGGAGCTGTCGAAGTTGTCGCACTGGCCGGCGCTGCTGGCGGCCGGCGCGGCGAGCGCGAGAAGGACAACGGCGCCGCTTGTTAGCAGTATCGATTGACGCGCTTTGATCTTGCCGCAGCTGCGATTCATTCCAGCCTCCCCCGAGTTGACCCATTTCTTATACACCCTCTAGCCGCGCCCGTGCGGCAAATGGTTCGATCCCGTTAGGCTTGGCCTGCGGCCAACCGATTGCCGCGGAGCCTGATGCGCACGCTGCTGATCGACAATTACGACTCCTACACCTACAACCTCTTCCATCTCTTGGGCGAGGTTAATGGAGTAGAGCCGCTCGTCGTCCGCAACGACGAATCCAGTTGGGGCGACCTGCTTGCAAGCGAGCAGTTCGACAACGTCGTCATCTCACCAGGGCCGGGTCGCCCTGAACGAGGCCGTGACGTCGGGATCTCGCTCGCGGCGCTCGATCAGTCAGGAATTCCGGTGCTTGGCGTTTGCCTCGGCCATCAAGCGTTGGCCCACGTCTGTGGCGGCAAGATCGATTACGCGCGCGAGCTTTTTCACGGCCGTCTCAGCGCCGTCCAGCACGAGCAGCAAGGGCTCTTCGCGGGGCTGCCGCAGCCGTTCATGGCTGTCCGCTACCACTCGCTGGTCGTCAGCGAAGTGCCCGAGCAGCTGCGCGTCATTGCGCGCAGTCGCGGTGGCGTTGTGATGGGGCTCGAGCACCGCGAGCGGCCACTCTGGGGCGTTCAGTTTCACCCAGAGTCGGTCTGTACCGAGGACGGGCTTCGCCTGATCGAAAACTTTCGTGATCTGTCGCTCTCGCGGCTCAAGCGACCGCTGGCCAAGCGACGTCTGGCGGCGGCGCCCGCGGGAGACCTGGCGCCGCAGCCTGCGACCGTCAGCGTTCACCATCTGCGGCTCGGGGAATGGTGCGAGCCGGAGACCGTCTTCGCTCAGCGTTTCGGTGATCACGAATACGCAATCTGGCTCGATAGCGCCCGCGCTGAGCCCGGGCTCGCGCGCTTCTCCTTTATCTGCACCGCCGACGGGCCGCTCGGCCAAGTCGTCAGCGCCGACAGCGCCGTGCAAACGGTCCGCGTCGTTCAGGCCGACGGCAGAGCTACTGAGAAGAGCGGCTCGATCTTCGACTACTGCTCAGCTGAGCTGCAACGGCTGCGCGCAGAAGGGCCAAAGCTGCCGTTTCGTTTCGTCGGCGGTTTCGCCGGTTACTTTGGCTATGAGCTGGGCGCTGAGTGCGGCGCCACGCAAAACCACAGTTCGCAGCAACCCGACGCAGGGCTGCTTTTTTGCGATCGCGTTATCGCCTTCGACCACCACGAGCGCCGCGTCCACCTACTTGCTCTCGCTGACGCCGACGGCGACGAAGCGGCCGAGCTATGGCTGAAGAGCACGACCGAGGCGTTGCGCGTGCTCGGCGTTGAGGCGGCTCCGCCACCGCCAACACCTCCGCTACCGAGCGTATTTACGGCGCGAGAGGATCGGGCGGTGTACTTGGAGCGGATCGAGCAGGCGCGGCGCCTGATCGAAGAGGGCGAGAGCTATGAGGTTTGCCTGACGACCGAGCTGACGAGCTCAACGCGCGTCGATCCACTGGCCACTTATCGCCGGCTGCGCGCCGGCAATCCGGCGCCGCACGCGGCTCTACTTCGCTTCGGGGAGCTTTCGGTACTGAGCTCCTCGCCGGAACGCTTTCTCAGCGTCAGCGCCGGGGGTGTGGTTGAATCGAGGCCGATCAAGGGAACCTCTGAGCGCAGTCCAGACCCGGCGGAAGATGCGCGTCGCGCCGAGGCGCTGCAGGCCGATGAGAAGTCGCGCGCTGAGAATCTGATGATCGCCGACCTCGTTCGCAACGACCTCGGCCGCGTCTGCGAGCTGGGTAGCGTGCACGTGCCCGCGCTTATGGTCGTTGAGCGCTACGCGACCGTCCATCAGCTCGTTTCAATAATCCGCGGGCAGCTTAGGGAAGGCAGGAGCGCGCTCGACGCGGTATGCGCCTGCTTCCCTGCCGGTTCGATGACCGGTGCGCCGAAGCTGCGCACGCTGGAGATTATCGATCGGCTTGAGGATCGCCCACGCGGTATCTACTCCGGCGCACTCGGCTATCTCTCGGTCAACGGCAGCGCCGATCTGAGCGTTGTGATCCGCACGATCGTCGCAACGCCTGAAGGGGTTTCCATCGGCTCTGGCGGCGCGATCGTCGCCGCCTCCGACGCCAACGCTGAGTACGAGGAGATGCTGCTTAAGACGCGGCCGTTGGTTGAGGCGGCCGGGGGAACGATCGGCTCGACCGCGCCAGTGGCCGCCGCACAGTGAGTTCGCTCTACCGCTGGAACATCGACGCTGGAGACTGGGACGCGTCGGCGCGGTCAGCGGCCGCGGTCACGGTCGCCGATTCGTGGCTGCTCGAAGAGGGGCTCACTACGCGGCTCGACCTCCACCGCGAACGCTTTCTAACCAGCGCGGCTGAGCTGGGCGACGTGGCCGAGCTTGCAGTCGCGTGGGACGCTTTCGCGCCGCTGATGCCAGCGGCTGGGCGTTGGTTTCCGCGTGTTGACCTGCTCAGCGACGGTGAGCTAACCCTGTCTCTACGGCCTGCGCCGGCGCGCGAGGAGACTGTCGTTGCCTGGCTAATGCCTGAGCCAGACCCGCGGCAGATGCCGCGCCGCAAGGGCCCAGAGCTGGAGCTGCTCGGCGAACTGCGCGCTCAGGCCCGTGAGCATGGAGCCGGCGAGGCCGTGCTCAGTGACGGGCAAGGCCACCTGATCGAGGGGGCCTACTCAAGTCTGCTGTGGTGGGAGGGGGAGAGGCTCTGCGCCGTTCCCGACGAGGCCCCGGCCCTGCCTGGGATTACAAGGCGCCTAGTACTGGAGATCGCCGCCGAGGACGGCATTGAAGTCCGCCACGCGCTGCCTGCGCCAAGCGACTTGGCCGGCAACGAGGTTTGGCTTGTTGGCTCACTTCACGGCATCCGGGCCGTCAGCAAGTGGGCAGGCGACGGGCTGCCTACCGGCGCGCCTGTGCGCGCGCCAGCATGGCAGCAGCGCCTAGATCAGCTCCAGGGGTAAGGGCTGTTCGATACCGGGTGCAGATCGCCGGTTGAGAAGCGCTCGTAGCTGAACGGGGCCAGCAGCGTCGAGTGTTCCCCGACGAGCGTGCTGGCAATCTCGCGGCCGACGGCGAGCATCTTGTAGCCGTGATTGGAGTCGGCGGCGATGAAGACGTTCGGCGCCATCCGGTCAAAGACGGGGAAGTTGTCAACCGTGAAGGCGCCGACGCCACCGGAGCGGGTGTCGATGAACTTCGAGCTCGTTCCCTCGAAGCGCTCCATGCAGTGCGAAAGCGATGCTGACCACATACGGCCAAAGTCGTCGTCGACGCTGCCGGTGGGGTACGGATCAACCTCGAACTCGTTGCCCAGCTGAATCGGCGCGGCGCCACCCTGCACGCTCCTTCGGTCGGGCTTGAAGTAGACGCCCCAAGCCTCGTCGGTAATCAGCGTTCCATCGTCAGCGTGGAGCGGCGCGTCGCTGTCAACGTGAAGCACCGGCGACGGCCTCCCCGCCGCCGTGTCGAGCGTCTCCGGCGGGAGGTCGAGCTCGCCCTCCTGCAGGTACCAGTAGGTCCACATCGGCAGGTCTTCGGTGAGCGAGCCATCGGGCTGGCGCACGTCGAGCCGGTCTGGCAGCTCGAGCATCTCCCACATTCCGGCGATCCAAGGGCCGACGGCGACGACTACCTCTTTGCCGATCGCAATCTCGCCGGCGCTGGTCTGAACGCTCGTCACGGCGCCTGAGCCGTCACGGACGAAGCCGGTCACTTCGACCCCTTCAATGATTGAGGCGCCAGCTGCGCGGCCGAGGTCGGCAAGCCCGTGCATCGATTCTTTGTTGAAGGCGAATCCGCCGACATGCTCGTGTAGGCAGACGGTCAGCCCTGGGGCGCGCCAGTCGGGGTAGAGCGTCTTCATGTGCGCCATCACGTCGGCTTCACCGGTGTGCAGCTCCGAGTCGTAGCCGATCCTCTGCTGGCGCTCAAAAACCTCTTCAAGGTCGCCACGTTGGGACTCAGGGCCGAGCGCGATGTAGCCGGAGCCGTGGTAATTCAAAACCTCGGCGTCGGCCTCCCACATCTCAACGCAGGCTGCCATCAGCTCGGCCATCGCGGGCTGGTAGTAGTTATTGCGGACGACGCCGCAGGCGATGCCGGAGGCGCCGGCGCCGACGCTGCTCTTGTCGATTACGAGCACCTCTTCGCCGCGCTCTGCGAGCGAGCGGGCGGTTGAGAGCCCGTGGACTCCGGCGCCGATTACGAGGTAGTCGACTGAGGCGGGCAGACTGGCTGACATTCTTGAGGCTCCTTGTGTAGTTGCCGTATAGGCAATACTATTGCCTAACGTGTTCCCCGACTCTACAAGCCACCCGGACGGCAAGTCAACGGCAATGCGCCCCGTTGCGGCAGTTGCCCGTGCGGCAACACTGCTCGACCTGTTGGCGGCCTCGCCGGAGGGCCTCGGAACCAACGAATTAGCCCGCCAATTGGGCGTAAATCCCAGTAATGCGTCACGGCTTCTTGGCACGCTGCGCGCCGCAGGACTGGTTGATCGAACTGCAGCGGACGGTCCATGGCGGCTCGGCCTTCACCTCGTCGCGCTCGCCGACCATGCCCTTTCAGCGCTCGACGTGCGCGAGCTCGCGCGGCCGGCGATGCGCCGGCTCGCTGCAGAGACGGGCGAGACCGTCACGCTTTCGGTCTCGGCTGGCGCTGAATCGGTGACGGTTGAGTTCGTCCCCGGCGCGGGCAGCATTGTGAGCGTTGCGCAGCTTGGGCGCCCGAGCGTTGCCCACGCGACCGCTACCGGCAAGGTGATGCTGGCATTCGGTGAGGCGCCGCTGCCAGAGGGCGAGCTTGAGGTCTATACCGAGCGCACGATCACCGAGCGCAAAGCGCTGGCGGCGGTCGTCAAGGCTGCTCGCGAGGACGGTTACGCCGAAGCCGTCGGCGAGCGCGAAGATGACCTCGTCGCTCTGGCGGTGCCGATCATCGGCGCTGCAGGCAGGCTGGTGGCGATCCTCGGCCTGCAAGGGCCAGAGTCACGGCTGACCGAGAAGCGCCGCTCCGCCGTGACGCCGGCGCTGCTCGAAGCGGCGGCCGACGTAGCAACCGTGCTCGGCGGCGCGCCGCGCTAACGCAGCCGCGCCGCCGTCCACAAAAACTAGTGGCCTTCCGGCGCTTCCCAGCCCTCAAGAACCGGCGGCACATAATTGTCGCCGACCGTCTTTGAACCCTTGACCCATGGGCCGAGCTCAGGCTGCGCGAACTTGGCATAGCGCTCCTTGAGCACTGTGCCGTACGAGTTGCCCGACTGCAGGTGCTTGATCAGCACCTTGCGCGCAATCTCATCCTCGCGCCCGGCGGGAATGTCGTAGTAAATCTTCAGGAACGAGTTGGAGTAGCGGTCGAAGACGGCCGGGGTGCCGTCCTCTTCCAGCATCGTGATGTCCTCGAGCCAGTTGATGTCGCCGCCTGGGGTGGACTCCTGCAGATCGATCCCGTCGATCTCTGAGATCTCCTCCTGGTAGGCAAACCGCTTGCCGGTGAGGTATTCGGAGTCAATCGAGATGATCTTCTCCGGGTCCTTGCGGGGGTTGGAAACGCTGTGGTCGTTGCTCATTTTCAGTCTCCTCTTTAGTCCTGCGCTGCGACGGTATGGCCGGGCTGGCCAACGAACTCCTGGGCCTTGCCTTCTAGGTGGCTTTCTAGCATCTGCTTCATCTCCTGCAGCGTGCGATCCTCGGTTACACCGGGGATGTACTCGGTGCCAGCGAGCGGGACCCGCGCCATCGCGGCGGCCTCAACTGTTAGGGCACATAGGTCTTCCGGCTCAAGGCTGTGAATGTCGGTCTTGCCGCAGGCGCGCGCCAGCAGCTGGACTTCCAGCGTCAGCGTGTGCAGGTAGTTGTAAACCCGCTCGGCTGCCTCATCAACGTCGAGCCGCTTGCGCAGCTCAGGGTCTTGAGTTGCGATGCCGACTGGGCAGCGGCCGGTGTGGCAGTGGTAACACTCTCCTGCCTCAACGCCGTGGGCGCCCATGTAGTCGGTTACGCCCTCGATCTCCTTGTTGCAGTTCATCGCGATCAGCGGGCCGTAACCCATCGCGACGGCCTTGGCACCGAGCGAGAGGCACTTGGCGACGTCGCCGCCGTTGCGGATGCCGCCAGCGACGACGAGATCGATCTCGTCGGCAAGGCCAACGTCCTCAAGCGCGCGGCGCGCCTCCGGAATCGCCGCCATCAGCGGGATTCCGGTTTCCTCAGTGGCCATGTGCGGCCCAGCAGCGGTGCCGCCTTCGGCGCCGTCGAGGTAGATGATGTCCGGGCCGCACTTGGCTGCCATGCGGACGTCGTCGTAAACGCGCGACGCGCCGATCTTCAGCTGAATCGGCACCTGATAGTCGGTTGCCTCGCGCACCTCTTGAATCTTTAGCGAGAGGTCGTCTGGCCCAAGCCAATCAGGGTGGCGGGCAGGCGAGCGCTGGTCGATGCCGGCTGGCAGCGAACGCATCTCGGCTACCTGCTCGGTCACCTTCTGGCCCATCAGGTGGCCGCCGAGGCCGACCTTCGCGCCCTGGCCGATGAAGAACTCGATCGCGTCAGCCAGCATCATGTGATGCGGGTTGAAGCCGTAGCGGCTCTGGATCACCTGGTAGTACCACTTGGTCGAGAGGTCGCGCTCCGGCGGGATCATTCCGCCTTCGCCCGAGCAGGTGGCGGTGCCGGCCATCGAGGCGCCCTTAGCCAAAGCCATCTTCGCTTCAAGCGAAAGCGCGCAGAAGCTCATTCCCGTGATGTAAACGGGAATGTCGAGCTCAATCGGGTTCTTCGCAAAGCGCGCGCCAAGAACTGTCTTGGTCGTGCACTTCTCGCGGTACCCCTCGATCACGAAGCGGGTCAGCGTGCCGGGCATGAACATCAGCTCGTCCCAGTGCGGGATCTTCTTGAACATCGAGAAGCCGCGCATGCGGTAGCGGCCGAGCTCGGCCTTCATGTGGATGTCATCGATCACCTCTGGGGTGAAGATCAAGCTCTTCCCGAGCCGTGTGTTCTTGGAGGGTGCGGTTTCGTCAGCCATGAGTGTCTCCGGTTAGAGGACGAGCTTGCGCTCGGAGGGTTCGAGGTTGTCGTAGTTGTAGAGCTTTTTGCCGCAGACGAACTTCTGCAGCTCAGGTGGTGTGCCGAGGTCGTAAAACGCCATCTTGCGAGTTACGAACTCGAGGTCTTCATCGGTCATCTCACCCGGCACACAGTCGGCACCGAGCGACTTGACTTTGCCAGCCACGTAGATCGTTCCGTCGTACATCGAGTCGCCAAGGTGCGGCCCGACGTCGCCCAACAGAAGCTGGCGGCCACGCTGCATCATGAAGCCTGTGTTTGAGCCCGCGTCACCGGAGATGATGATCGTGCCACCCTTCTGATCGATGCCGGTACGGGCGCCGACTCGGCCCTTGATCACGAGGTCGCCGCCGCGGATTGCCGCGCCCGTCAGCGAGCCGGCGTTGCCGTTGATTACGACGACGCCCGCCATCATGTTTTCGCAGGCCGACCAGCCGACGCGACCGTTGACCACTACCTCTGGCCCGTCGATCACGCCGAGCGCGAAGTAACCGAGGCTGCCTTCGAAGGTCATCTTGCAGCGCGTCAGGATGCCGACGCCCAGCGAATGCTTACCGCCAGGGTTGAGAACTGTGACGTCCTCGATTCCCTGCTCATAAACGAGCGAGCGGATCTCAAGGTTGATCTTGCGCGTCGTTAGCTCGGAGGCGTCGATCGTTGCCTTGCCGTCCTTGACTACTGCGACGCCGAGCACGGTGTCGTCAACTTCGACGAGCCCGCGGGCGTCATAAGTGATTTGGCTTTCGCCAACTACCGCGTCCATACCATCACCTCTCCTTCGAATGGGTCATAAGTCTCAATTTCGCCCGCAACCACCTCGCGGATCGCAATCTCTTCAGAGGCAACCGCGATGATGTTGTCGCTTTCGTAGAGCACGAGCGGCTTGGCGGCCAGCTCGTCCTTCGCCATCCCGAGCGAGTCTGCTGTAACACACAGATAGGTGAAAACGCCGTCGAGCTCTTCCATGCTCTGGTTCATCGCGTCCTCAAGCGAAGCGCCCTCCGCCATCTTCTCGGCGAGGTAGACGGCAATGATCTCCGAGTCGCATGCCGACTGGAAGCGGTGGCCGCTGCGCTCAAGCCGCCGGCGCCAGTAGAAGTAGTTCGTCAGCTGACCATTGTGGACAACTGCTACGTCCGAGAACGGGTACGCCCAGTAAGGGTGAGCGCCGGCAATGTCAACGTCAGACTCGGTCGCCATCCGCACGTGGCCGATGCCGTGGGTGCCCTGCATCTTGTCGAGGTTGTACTGGGCCGCGACGGTCTCAGCATCACCGATGTCCTTGACGATTTCGAGCGCGTGACCGAGCGAGAGAACCTGCGTATCGCGGACCGACTCAACCTGGTCGGCGAGCGTCTTTAGGTCGCCGCTGAAATCGAACGTGAAGGTTGAGGTGTAGTCGGTCGTCTCGTCGATCTCGGTGACAGTTGCTCCAACCGCCCGCAGCTTGCCTTCCACCTCAGAACGGCGGCGCAGCAGCCGCTCGGAGAAGTCGAAGTCACGCTTGGTGTTGGTGTCGGCAAGCGTGATCCGCATGCGGAATGCCTCGCTGGGCGTTCCGTAAAGTGCGTAGCCGGTCGAATCGGGGCCACGGTGCTTCATCGACTGAAGCATCTTCTTCATGTCCTCGCCAACGGCGTGGGGGCCGTCGCGGTAAATGATTCCTGCAATTCCACACATAAGTAGTTCTCCAGATTGAGTTCGCGTAGACGGGCGAGCGGTTAGGGGAGGTACTCCAGGTATTCGTCCCGCTCCCAATCGGTGACCGATGCCAGGTGACGCTCCCACTCATCGCGCTTGTAGTGGTTGAAGACGTCGTAAAGGCGCCCAGGCATCGCGCCCTTGACGACCTCGTCCTTCTCGAGCTCGTCGAGCGCCTGTCCAAGGTTGTCTGGGACCTTTTCGATCGCAGCGCCCGCGGCCAGCAGTTCGTAGGTGTTGCCAACCTGCGGCGGCCCCGGGTCGATCTTCTTGCGCAGGCCGTCGAGGCCGGCGTTTAGCAGCGTGGCGACCGTCAGATAAGGGTTGCAGGATGAGTCGACTCCGCGGTACTCGAAGCGCCCTCCGCTAGCAACGCGCACCGTGCAGGTTCGGTTCTGCCAGCCCCAGTTCTTGTAGATCGGGGCCCAGAAGCCGGTATCCCACATCCGCACGTAGGAGTTGACGGTCGGGTTACCGACGCACATCAAAGCGTGGAAGTGCTCGAGCAGTCCACCGAGGAAGTAGCGGCCTGTGTCGGAGAGCGATGCCGCGCCATCGGGATCGTGGAAGACGTTGTTGCCGTCGTCGTCAACGAGCGTGAAGTGGTGGTGATGGCCGTTCGCCGACACTCCGGTGAACGGTTTCGGCATGAAGGTCGGCAGTAGGTCGTGCTTACGCCCAACCGCTGCGCAGATCTGCCTGTAGGTAGTGATGTTGTCTGCCGTCTTGACCGGGCGGTCGAAACGGAAGTTCAGCTCCAGCTGGCCGGGAGCGTCCTCGTGGTCGCCGTAGCTCATATCGAGGCCCATCTTCTGGCCATAGTCGACAACGTCTAGCAGAACCGGGCGCAGTTCCTCGAACTGATGGATGTGGTAGCAGTAAGGCTCGGTGACGCCGGTTGGGATCTCTCCGGGCGCTGGCTTGCGCAGCCACATCATCTCGGGCTCGATGCCGATCAGGAAGTGCAGTCCCAGCTCCTCCTCAAAGCGCTCGACTACCTGCTTGAGGTTCTGGCGCGAGTCCGCGTCCATCCGCTCGCCCGTCTCGGTGTCGTAACAATCGCAGTAGACGCGTGCCACGCGAGGGTCCCACGGAAGAACATTGAAGGTGTCGAGATCGGCGATCGCCGCCAGCTCCGAGTCATTCGGCGCGAAACCGATGTAGTCGCCATGGCGGTCGGTGAAGAGGTTGGCGGTTGCGCCGTAGACGAGCTGGTAGCCCTTCTCAGCGACCTGTGGGAAGAACGAAGCGACAACTCCCTTACCCAAGATCCGGCCGGTGATCGAAATCTGCTGGAAGAAGATGTACTCAATTCCCTCAGCCTCAATCCTCTTCGTGAGTTCTTCGATCTTCTCGCGGCGCCCGGGAGCGTTACGCGCTTCCTCTAGCGTTGCCGGTGTCGCAGTCGAACGTGGTGTAGCCAGCACATCGCTGATTCCTCCACCCATCTTCACTCCATTTACTTCGGCCATAAATAAAAACCCTCTCCCGTTGTTGACTGTCGGCTCTTCAACCGGCGAAGCGCGATAATGCCCCACCTGACCGTCTTAGGTCAAATTCGTACAATAGCCGCGCGCGGCCAGCTTTGCCACCCCGTCGGCGCGCCCCTGTCGGAGCGCCTGCGAACAGCCCGTCCCGTCTCCGACTAGGATTGCCAAATGCTGATCAGTGAGGAGATCCTGACCAATGGGTAAGCGAGGCCGCGCGCAGGCCAACTCCGGTGAACTTGACCTCAGCGTCGACGCGCAGCCACCAGCGCCGGAGTACATGAAAGGCCCGCTCGGCATCAAGCGCCGCAAGCGGATCCCGTTCAGCCAGCGCGAGCGGCTCGGTCACGAAACTCCTGGCACAGTCCTTAGAGGGCCGCCGATCACCGTGGACTGCGAATGTGGAGAGCAGATCGATCTCCAGTACGGAGATCGCTGGACCTGCCCGAGCTGTGAGCGCGTCTATGACACAAACAAGATTCCGCGCGATCAATACGAAAAGATCCGCAAGCTTCAGTTCCGCTTCCGGCTGCTGCCGGTTGCGCTTGGTTTGGCCTCGATTTCGCTGGCGATCTTCTTCACGCTGAGCGGAAATGTCTTTGCCGTCTTCGTTTTGCTGCCAAGCGTGCTCGTCGTCTGGTTCATGCTGCTGCGCCCACCGCACCGCCGCCGCTTCCATCAGGCGATGCAGGACATGCCCAGCTGGGATCTGCGCGCCGAAGCGCAGTAGCTCGGGCATCTAAACCTGACGAGCCGGCTAGCGAAGCGCGCTCAGCGGCCGGGACGACGAAGCGGGAGCCATTGGCCCCCGCTTGTCATCCATTACCGCGGCGAAATCGCCACAGTCTTTTCCCCGCCTAGACGGGAGTTGAGGCCGCTGGCTGCTCCTCTGGCATTGGTTGAGCCGGGTCGCGAAAGCGAACGCCCGTCTTATCCTGAACCACGTGTCGGAAGATGTAGAGCAGGAAGGCAACAACCAGCACCGCCAACCCGATCAACGTCTTGTCGAACCCGTAACCGTATTCGTCTGCGAAAAGGAAGCCGCCGCCAACGAGCAGGACCAAGTTTACGCAGGCAAGCACGAAGGCAAGCGCAACCCATGGCTTCGCCAGCTTGATCGGCCGCGGCCAATTCGGCCGGTCCTTTCGCAGCAGCACGAAGCCGAAGAGCGCGCAGACCGTGGCCAGCACATAGCCGATGTTAGAGACAGCGAGGATCGCAATCACACCGTGGAAGAAGAGGATCAACAGAATATTGATGACCATGTCTACGGTCATCGCGACGCTCGGAACCTTTCGTTTTGAGAGCGTCCCGAACTGCTTCAGAGTCATCCCCTCCCGGGCGATTCCGAACAGTGCTCTAGCGCCGTCCATCGTCGCCGTATTCATCGACAGGACCAATCCGCCGATCAGGCAGACAATCATCACGTTGGCGAGAGCGTTGCCGACCAACACATCGAAGGCCGTGACATAAAACGCGATGAAGGTCGGATCTTCGGCGACCGTTGCCGTTCCGAGCGTGCCGCCAAGGCCCAGCGGCAGCAGCACATAGATGATGATTGAGAACATCGCAGACGCACGCAGCGCCAGCGGCGTATCAACCTCCGTATTGTGGTACTCGGGCGCAAACGAAGCGACCGCCTCGAAGCCGTAAGCCGACCAGCACATGAAGTAAAGCCAAGTGATTGCAAGCGCCAGGCCGCCGTTGGCGCCGACCTGCCACTGCATGTTTGAGGATGACCAATCGCCTGTGATGTAAGGCATGAACATCAGTACGAAGGCCGGGATCAGCAGCAGACCGCCGGTGATGTAACCGAACCACACTGCTGGCCGAACACCAAAGATGTTGAACAGCCAAACGATGAAGATTGCGGCGATACCGATGATTGCCGGCCAACTGAGGCCAAAGCCGATTGAGTCTGCGGCCTGCTGACCACTTGTCCAAGTGGCACTTGGGAAGAACTGCGTTACGACCAGCGTTCCGACGATCAGGCCGTTGATTGAGAGAACTACCGACCAACCCATCCAGTAGCCAAAGGCGACGATCGGGCCGATGAAATTTGTGTATTTGCGAAAAGCCTCGTGTGCGTAGACAGCGAGTCCGCCGGACTTGTTGGGGAACATCGTCGAGAGCTCGGCGTAAATGTTGTTTTGCAAGGCACCAAAGAAAACGGAGATTGTCCAAAGGACGACCGCGCCGGTCGTTCCAAGTGCGCCGATTGATCCACCGAGCGCCGCAATCAAGAAGCCCGGGTTGGCGAGCGCGACGACGAAGCCGTCCCACCAACTCATCGACTTCAACATCTGGTTGTGGTCTACCGCTGCTGTAGCCATCTGAACCCTCTTTCTCCCTCGGTTGCGTAAATACTGCGACGGGGAACCGAAACAAAGTCCCGATGTTCCTCCCGGCGCGAACTAGTATCAGGTGATACGGGATGAATGCAAGCAATCCTTTTTCCGATCGGCGAAAACCACGCTGTTTGCTCGTCATCGACTTAGCCGGACTCGGTAGACTGGTTCAAAAGCGCCAATGCCTTCGATTAAAGATCGCTCATCTGTGCTTACTCCATCGGGAGCCGTGCCAGGCGCCTCGGGGCCAGTCGTGCTGGCAACTTTGGCGCTGCGGCCGGACCCGACGGCGGAGCAGATGGCAATCGACAGCTGCCTTGAGGCTGGCGCGCCGCTAATTCTCGTCAACGCCGTTCAGATCCCAATGTATCCAACGACGATGATCGTCGCCGGCTCTGGCGCAATGGTTCTGCCGCACGAAGATGACCGCGTAGCGGTGCGCGCCGCCGGCGATCGGATCGCTGCGCTAGGCATACCGGTCGAGGTCGTCGGCCTCTTTAGCTCGCGCCCGGTCAAGGCGATTGTGAGGCTGCTCGGCGAGCGCAACGCCGCGCTGCTGATCTTTGGCCCTTTGCTTAGCGAAGTCGGGCGGCTCCGTCTGCGAACGGCGACGCGCCGCCTTCGCCGCGACGCAAATTGCCTCGTTTGGGTTGCGCCCGACGGCTGATCGCATAAGCTAGGTCGGTGGCTTGTCGGTGAATGACCTAGACAAGCACCGCGCTGAGCGGTAGTAAGTCTTTGAACAAATTGATCAAGAGCTTTAAACAGCTAATCGCGGAGGATTGAAATGGCCGAAAAGATGTGGGGCGACGAAGAGTTTTGGGGGCTCGGTTACGACTGGGATCCGGATTGGGTTCTGACCGAGCAGCAGGTCGCGCTGCGCACCAAGCTGATCGGCCTCTGCGAAAACGAGATGCGCGCCAACGCCAAGCGCTCCGACGACGAACTGCTCTATCCAAACCGCAACTTCGAAATCCTCGGCGAGAATGGATTCCTTGCGTTGACTGTGCCAGAAGAGTACGGCGGTCTAGGCGAGAACCACGTTGCTTTCTCGATGGTTTGCGAGACGATCGCCCGCTACGGCTGCGCCTCAACGGCGATGTGTTACGTGATGCACATGGCAGCGGTCAACACGATCATGCTGCGCCCAACCCCCGAACTGATTGAGAAGTACATTCGCCCGCTCAACAGCGGCAAGATCGGCACGCTGTCCTACTCCGACCCTGAGACTGGCTCGCACTTCTGGTACCCAGTCTCCTCCGGCGCCGAGAAGACCGAGAACGGCTTCAACGTTCGCAAGAAGGCTTCGTGGACAACCTCCGGCGGTTTCGCTGACTTCTACGTCGTTCAGACTACGAGTCCGGATTTCACCGGCTACGACGACCTTTCGGTCTTTGTCATTGATGGCGAGGACGTTCAGGCCCAGCCTTCGCTTTGGGACGCGCTAGGGCTCCGCGGCAATCAGTCAGGCCCAATCGAGGTTGACAACGTCGAGATCCCAGCCGACCAAGTCGTCGGACCGCTTGGCGACGGCGCCGCCTCCAACGACGAGGCCGTCGATCCGTGGTTCCTGATTGGTTCCTCGTCCGTGTGGAGTGGCATCGCGATGGGCGCGATCGACATCGCCAAGCGCCACACGACGCGCAAGCGTCACGTTGACGTTGGCCTGCGCGTAGCCGACTACCCGACGATCCAGGATTACGTCGGCGAGTGTTTGATGGACACCAACTCCTGTCGCATTTTCACCTTCTCGGTCGCGCAGGCGTTCGACAAGGCAACCGATGACAACACACGCGTGCTTGAGCTCGGCGAAACGGCCCGCACCGACTTCCTGCACTGGGCATGGCAGATCAAGTTCGAAGCTGCAAAAAACGCGGCCAACGTCGTCGACAAGATGCTCCACGCCTGCGGCGGCTCGGCATACAAGCGCGACATGGAGATGGAGCGTTACCTGCGCGACGCGAAGGCCGGCTGGGTGATGGGCCCGACCAATGAGGTTCTACGCCAGTTCGTCGGCAAGGCCGTACTGCTCGGCTTCGAGTCGCTCGACTACTGGAACCAGAGCTACAACAACCGCGCCGTTGAGAACGAAATCAAGAAGCTCGACAGCGAAGGCAAGCGCGAGCTCGCCGCGCAGCTGCTCGAGCAGGCCGAGAAGGACTCGGCAAACGAGCCCGTCAAGGCTTAGCGTGGCGCGGGGCGAGCGCTAATGGCGACCGGTACCGATCGTCCAAAGCTGCTTGTTCCCGGACTGAAGCCTTACGACCCCGCCTTCGAGTCGCACTGGGTGCGACCGGGTGGGGCGACGGTTCTTTTAATCAAGCCTGACGATCACGTCACGATCGTCGACAACGACGGTAGTCAGCAGGCAGAGCTGACCGTCCTCTCACCCGACGGCCGCGACGATTCGGGCGCCCTTGGCGCCAAGGCCGATGCGCCGGCCAGTGTGCTGCGCGAACTGGTTGCCAAGGCCGAGGGCGACAGCTTCCTTGGCGACCTTCACGCCCGTGGACTCGATCCGTCCGAGGCCAACGCAGTAGTTCTCTTCGGCGCCGACTCGCCGCCCGGCAATTCGCAGAGTTTCACCGCCGAGCGCGAAGTTGTGGTCGTCGTCGCCGCGCCGGCAGGCCGTGTGATCGACGGTTCCCACCCGGCTTCGGCAATTGACGTTGAGATCAACCGCGCAGTGCCGCACGAGGACCCGGAGCTGGAGCTGCCGGCCCCGCTGGCCGAGCCGAAGCTGGATTTCTGCGTCGAGGCCGCGACAGCAACTTCATACAAGGTCAAGAAAGGTGAGTACATCCAGGTGGTCGACGTAAAGGGGCGCCAGTGCTCCGACTTCCTCGCCTTCAACGAAGTGAAGCTCCAAGACGGGCGAGAGCGCGGGCTCGATTCGACGGCGACGCGCAGCCTGATGGGCAGCGCTTATCCGCAGCCCGGGCTCCATCGCAAGTATTTCGACAACGACCTTGATCCGCTGCTCGAGGTGGTTCAGGACACCGTTGGCCGCCACGACAGCTTCGCGCTGGCCTGCACGAAGAAGTACTACGAGGACATGGGTTACTTCGGCCACATCAGCTGCTCGGAGAACTTCAATGGCAGCCTCGAAGAGTTCCCGATCGCGCCGCGCAACGGCTGGCCAGCGATCAACTTCTTCTTCAACACCGGCTTCGACGCCGACCTTCAGATGACGGCCGACGAACCGTGGTCACGGCCCGGTGATTACGTGCTGATGCGGGCGCTGACAGACCTCGTTTGCTGCTCGTCGGCCTGCCCCGACGACATTGACCCGGCCAATGGCTGGGAGATTAGTGACATTCAGGTTCGCGTCTACGAGCCGGAGAACAAGTTTTCGATGGCGATAGCCCATCGCGTAACCCCCGAGGCAAGGCCAGTGATGACAAAAGAGACCGGATTTCATGAGCGCATCTCAGCGCTGACCAGCACGCACGTCGACTACCGCGGATACTGGCTACCGACCTGCTTCAACAACGAAGGCCCAATCGCCGAGTACTGGGCCTGCCGCGAGAAGGCCGTAATTATGGACCTTTCGCCGCTGCGCAAGTCGGAGATTCTTGGCCCCGACGCCGAGCTGCTGATGCAGTGGGCGGTAACGCGCGACATCCGCCGCCTTGCCGTCGGCCAGGTTGTTTACACGGCGGTCTGCAACGAGACCGGCGGCATGATCGACGACGCGACCGTTTTCCGCCTCGGCGAGAACAACTTCCGCTTCATTGGCGGCGACCCTTACAGCGGCGTTTGGCTCAAGCAGCTCGCCGAGAAGCTGGGCCTAAAAGCCTTTGTGAAGCCTTCAACTGACGAGCTGCACAACGTCGCCGTCCAGGGCCCTGCCAGCCGCGACATCCTGAAGCAGATCATCTGGACGCCAGAAGATCAGACGCCGTTTGAGGATTTGAAGTGGTTCCGCTTCCTCGTTGGTCGGATCGGCGACTACGACGGAATTCCTGTGATCGTTTCGCGCACCGGCTATTCAGGTGAGCTCGGTTATGAGGTCTTCTGCCACCCCGATGACGGCACAGCCGTCTGGGATGCGATCTGGGAGGCGGGCAAGCCGCTGGGTTTGACGCCGCTCGGGCTTGACGCGCTTGACCTCGTGCGGATCGAATCCGGCCTCGTTTTCGCCGGCTACGAATTTGACGACCAGATTGACCCGTTCGAGGCCGGGATCGGCTTCACCGTCGTGCTCGACGGCGACGAGGATTTCATCGGCAAAGATGCGCTGATTGAGCGCCAAGCGCACCCGCAGCACAAGCTCGTTGGCTTGGAACTTGAAGGGAACGAGACCGCCGCCCACGGCGACTGCGTCCACGTTGGCAAGTCGCAGATCGGCGTTGTAACGAGCGCAATGCGCAGCCCGCTGCTGAAGAAGAACATTGCGCTCTGCCGGATCGCCGTCCAGCACTCCGAGATCGGCACCGAGGTTGAGGTTGGCAAGCTCGACGGGCAGCAGAAGCGAATCCCCGCGACCGTCGTTCGCTTCCCCTTCTATGACCCTGACAAGGAGCGCCCGCGCTCCTAACTTGCGCGGCCGGGCTAAGCTTCGCGCACGCGCTGGGCGAGCGAGCCGAGCATCTCCCAAGAAGCCTCGGGGCTGCCGGCGAGGACACTCTTCAATGCATCGCTACGAACTGCGACGCAGTTAACGGCGCCGTCGGCTACCGCGTCCGAGACTCGTGACTGGCCGCTGAGCGCGCCGAGCTCGCCGAAGTAGGAGCCAGCCTCGAGCCGCTTGTCCGGGTGGCCTGGGCGCCGCAGAATCACGGCGCCATCCAGAATCACGAAAAGCTGGTCACCAACCTCGCCGAGCCCGACGATCGATTCGCCATCGCTGAACGCGCACTCTTCGCCGGCGGCGAGCAGTGGCGGCAGTAAGCCTTCTGGGAGCTCCGGTGCGACCGGCGCTGCCTTTCCGAGCCTTTCGTACTGGCCGCCGTGGTAGAGCAGCGGCGCGCCTTCGTTGTGACGCGCGTACTCAACGTGGCCAAGGAAAAGCGAGTGGTCGCCGGCGTAGTAAGTGCGATCAACCCGGGCCACGAAGTGAGCTAACGCACCCTCGACCAGCGGCGTTCCACGAACCACCTCAAAGGCCGGCTGAGGCACGCTCTCGTCGGCGCGGCCGGCAAAACGATCCGACATTTCGGCCTGGTGTTCGCCGAGGATGCTGACGCCGTAGCGGTCGCCTTCGTGCAGCAGGTTGCACATCTTCGCGCGGCGGTCGACTGAGATCAGCACCAGCGGAGGGTTGAGTGAGGCCGACATGAAGGCGTTAGCCGTCATCCCGTGGACCTCGTCGTGGGCGCTGGTCGTGATCACCGTGACGCCGGTAGTGAACATCCCCAGCGTGCGGCGTAGCGCGATTGCCGGGTCGTCGCCTAGCTCGGACGGGTAATCCATCGCCTCCGGCGCGCCAGTGAAGTCAAATGGCGATTCGCCGATCCCATCGGGGCCGTGCGGCACCGCCGTTGAGTCGAGCGCCAGTTTGAACTCTGGCGGCGCGCCTTCGGTTGCCATCAGGCGCCGCCAGCGGCGACTGCGCCAGGCAGCTGCGGTAGTGAGCTAAGCCACTCGCTGCGGCCGCCCGCCTTGTCCCACAGAATCGGGAAGTAGCTTTCGTCCATCGTCATGTCGTCGCGGCGACGGTAGCGGGTGTAGATCGGGTCGGCACCAATCGGGTCGAACTGTGCCGTCGAAGGAATCATGTGGGTTACCAGCGCACGGCGCTCAATCTCGGCCTCGTTGATCCCTGACCCGTGGAATACGCGCGAGTGGTGGATTGCTGCGCCGCCCGGCTTTACGACTACCGGCGTGCGCTCGGTCGACGCGCCCTCCGGCGCCGCCTCGTTGACCGGCGCCAGCCAGTCGTCCGGGTCGTGAAAGTCGCCGCGAGAGGGTGGCATCTTCGGCCACTTGTGCGAGCCGGCGACGTACTCGATTGTGCCGCTCTGGGCGAAGGTTTGGTCGAGCGCGACCCATACCGTGATCATCTCCGCCGGATCGACGTAACCGGCGTACGAGCCGTCCTGGTGCATTCCGAGAGTGCGCGCGCCCGGTGGCTTCCAGAGGCAGTTGTCGTGGACGATGCGAACGCCGTCCCAGCCGGCCAGCTGAGCGGCGAGGCGGCCGCTCTGCTCGCTGAGGACCTGCGCGGCGATCAGCTCATCGGCCTTCCAGCCGTTGCAGATCTGTCGCGTCTTCGTCTCCGGGTCGCGGCCGCGAACCCAGTTGACTTCGTCGGGCGCGATCCCGGTTGAGTATTCGCCAGAAAACAGCTTTTCAAAGCGCTCGCGCAGCAGCATCACGGTCGCTTCGGAGATGAAGTCCTGCTCGATTATCAGGAAGCCGTCGCGGTCAAATGCGCTTAGGTCGTCATCTGAGAAGGAATCGATCATGGCGTCGATTATCGCACGCCGACCGCAGCTACGGAAGGAGATCCGTTGCTGCCGCTAGCCGTTGATGCCCTTGTAAACCAAGTAGATGCCAAAGAAGATCAGGAATCCGGCGGCAATCCCGCGCTGATGCTTCGTTGTCTGCTCGTTGAGCCACTTCAGCGCTTCGCCCGACTTCTTCGGAATCACGAACGTGATCAGCGGCGGGACCGTCGCCGAGACGGTCACGATCAGGACGATTGCCAGCAGCACAAGCGCTTCCTCGCCAACGCCGATCTTGCTGCCGACGAGAGCCTTCACCGACGCCACCACCAGCACCAGCGTTTCGACGTTTACGGCCATCAGCCCAGCGCCGAAGGCAAACTCGGCGAAGAGCGATCGATTCTTCTGCTTCTCCTTCTTCGGCTTTGGCTTCGCCAGCAGCTTGCGCGCAGCGAGCAGTAGCAGCAGCGCGCCGAGAACGATGTCGAGCGTTGATGAGTGTTTGGCGTGTGGGTGCGGGCTGCCGAGCGTCTTGCTCAGCACGACGGTAAAGATTACACAGAGGATCGCCAGCGCCAGCACTTGGCCTGCCGCGAACGCCAATGCCTTCGCCCGGCCACGATCGGGCTGGCTGAGCAGCAGGATCGACACCGTCAAAGGAATCGGGCTGACGGCAGCACCGAGCGCCAGCACTAGCGATTCGCTTACGTGGTTCACGCGGAGTAGCGTACGCGACGCCACTTGGCGACGCTGGCTTCCTTTGCGTAAGATGCGGCGCCAATGGCTAGACGACATCAATCGGTGCGCTGGGATCAGCTGACCCTAGAGGAGATCGGAGCAGCGGCGAAGGATGGCGTGATCGTCGTTCTTCCAGTCGGGGCAACCGAACAGCATGGCCCCCATCTGGCCACCGGCACCGATTCGTTCTTCGCTGAGACTCTGGCGGCCGCAGCAGCAGCGGAGACCGGCGATCTCGTCCTGCCGACACTCGCTTACGGCTGCTCGCTGGGACACACCGACCATTGGCCGGGGACGGTCTCGCTCGACCCCGAGACGATGGCTCGCGTGGTCTGTGAGATCGGCCGCTGGGTGTACCTGTCAGGTTTTCGCAAGCTGGTCATTCTCAACGGGCACGCCACCAACGGGCCGCCGTGCCAGAGCGCAATTCTTAAGTTGCGTTGCGAGCTGCCTGACTTCCGCCTGAGGTTCGTCTCAATGTTCGACATCACCTCCGAAATCGATTCTAAATACACGAAAGATGCGCCCGATTGGCACGCCAACGAGGCCGAAGCTTCGTTGATGTTGCATCTCGACCAGTCGCGCATTCGGCCCGACTTGATCGTCGATGAGGAGGACAGGACGATCGGCCGAGTTTTTCAGTACTCAGTGCCGCTTGCATCCCGTTCCGGCGTCGTTGGTGCCCCATCGGGTGGCACTGCGGCGAGCGGCGAGCGGCTATTTGAGAGTCAGAAGTTGGCCTTGGTCGACTTGTTAGAACGCGGCCGCGTTGAGCAGGATCCCAGCTTCTAAACGAAGCTGCGGATAGCGCTGCTGGCTCACCGGCGGTACTCGCCGCGCTACGCTGTCGGCTCGCTGTCTGATTCTTTGGAGGAGTCGATGTTGAAAGTGCGTGCGGTAGTGCTTGGTTCCGTTGCGGCCTTCGCGCTGGTGGCTGTCGCGACGGGCCCGGCCAGCGCAGCCAAGATCTCCGCCAGCGGCAGCATCGGCCAGGCTTACGTGCTTGGCGCGAAGAGCGGTCAATCGCTGAGCCTGCTCAATGCGCGCGGGCGGACGGTCGGCAAGGGGAAAGCCGACCGCTTCGGCAGCTTCATTTTCCAGAACGTCGCTGCCGGCAGCGGCTACAGGGTTCGTGGTGCAAGCACGACGCGCTCGTTCAAGGTCTTGAGCACCAGATCGAATCCGCCAGCGGCTTTCTTCCGCAAAATTAAGCTCAAGCAAGGGCTCAACTACGTGAAGGTTCGCGATGGTGTTGAGATTGCGATGACGGTTCGCCTTCCTGCCGGGAAGAAGCTCAGCGATGGCCCGTTCCCAACGCTGATCGAGTACTCCGGCTACCAAACTGCCGCCCCGAAGGATCTACTCGGCGCGCTCGGCACCAATGATCCGCTCGCCCCGGCCAGCTCTACCGCGGTTGGCGCGCTGATCGCGCCGCTGCTCGAGTTTGCCGTCGTTAGCGTTCAGATGCGCGGCTCCGGCTGCTCCGGCGGCGCCTTCGACCTCTTCGGCCTGCCAACGACCTTTGACGGCTACGACGCTGTCGAAGCGGTCGCTGCGCAGTCGTGGGTTAAGGGCCGCAAGGTTGGAATGGGCGGGATCTCATTCTCCGGCATCACGCAGCTCTTCACGGCTGGTACGCAGCCACCGCACTTGGCGGCGATCTCGCCGATGTCGGCTACAGACGACATCTACAGGGCGACCGGCTATCCGGGCGGCATCGGGAACAGTGGATTTGCGCTCTCGTGGCTCAAGGAGCGGATGTCCGACGCGGTGCCAGCTCCGCAAGGTGGCCAGCCTTGGGCCAAAGCGCTTGTCGCCGCCGGTGACAAGAACTGCATCGCCAACCAGAGGCTGCGCCTGCAGACGCGCGACGCCGTCAAGGTGAGGGACGAGAACCCGTTCCGCACCCCAAGCGAATTTGACCAGCGCTCGCCGTCAGCTTGGATGAGCAAGATCAAGGTGCCAACCTTCCTGATCGGGCAGTTCCATGATGAGCAGGTCGGTGGTCACTTCGCCAAGAGCCTTGGCGAGCTGGCGAAGAACCCCAACGTTTGGATCTCGCTGCAGAACGGCGTTCACGCCGATTCGCTCGGGCCGTCAACCGTCACCCGCTGGGTTGAGTTCCTCAACCTTTTCGTCGCCGACCGGATTCCCAAGATTTCGCAAGCCGTGCTGGGACTGAGCGATGCGCTCTACGACCTGCTCACCGGCGCGCCCGCCGCGAAGGTGCAGCAGTCGCGCTTCGCTTCGATGACCGATGTGGCGGCGGCAAGGGCGATCTTCAAGAAGGATCCACGCGTGCGGCTGCTGATGGACAACGGCGCCGGGCCTGAAGGGCTTGGTTCGATCGGCGCCACTTGGGAACTTAGCTACAACGCTTGGCCGATCCGTGAGGCCAAGCCAACGGCCTATTACCTTGGTGCCGGCGGCTCTTTGAGCCCTACGAAGCCGAGCGTCACCGGCAGCGCTAGCTATACCGCCGACCCCGCCGCGCGACCACAGCAGACGCTCTATGGCGAGGGCGCCGGCGACGACTGGAAGGCCCAGCCGCGTTACGACTGGGCGCCGCTCGTCGCCGACAAGGGGGTTGGCTTCACGACCGCTGCGCTGGGTGAGGATCTGGTCCTCGCCGGCCCCTCAAGCCTTGATCTCTATCTGAAGAGCAGTGCCAAGGACACCGATCTTCAGGTGACGCTGAGTGAAGTGCGCCCCGACGGGCAAGAGACTTACGTCCAGAACGGTTGGCTGCGGGCGTCGCACCGCAAGCTCGACGCCAAGCGCTCAACCGCGACCGATCCGTTCCCGACGCACCTAAAGAAGGACGCGGCCTCGCTTCCGGCCGGTGCCTTCACGTTGGTGCGGGTGCCGATCTTCCCGGTAGCTCACGCTTTCCGCGCCGGCTCGAAGATCCGCGTGACCGTTCAAGCCGCAGGTGGCGATCGGCCGATCTGGAAGTTCAACACGCTCGACGCCGGTTCGACGTTGAACACGATCGCCCTCGGCGGCGCGAAGGCGTCGAAACTGGTGCTTGCGGTCGATGCTAGTGCGAATGCGAAGGGAACACCACTGCCCGCGCCGACCGCGCTGCGCGGCGAGCCGTCGCGCGCTTACCTGCCCGCCAGCAACGGTGGCTGACTACTGAACTCGGCAGGTAATCGTGATCACCAGCGTTACCGGGCTGGTGATGTCGGAGGTCTCTGTAGTGGCGTAGTACGACCTGGTATTTGCGGTCGGACCCTGTGCATCGCCCTGGGCGGTGATCTCTGCTCCGCTCATCGCACTTCCGCCGCCGTCGCCTTGGAGAACCGCGTTGCCGTCGCCGCCTGGGCACTGGCCCGAGCCCCAAGTGACCGTGTAGGTCTTAGTCTGATCGGCGACCAAGTTCCACTGCTTGACGATTGAGCTTGGGCCTGGCGGAACCGGCGGAACCGGCGGAACCGGCGGCTTCGGCTTCTTGTACTTGCCGATCGTTAGAGCAACGTTGGTGCCCTGGAGCACCCTGCTGCCAGCGCCCGGCGACATCGCCAGCACAATCCCATCCTGGGAGCGGTTGGTGACAATCCGCGTTGCGTAGACGGCGTCGAGGCCTGCATTCTGTAGCGTCCGGTCTCCCCGTGACTGGGTCTCACCGACGGCGTTAGGCACCCTGACCCTCTTCGGTGCCTGATCGATCGTCACCTGAACGCTCGAACCGAGGCTCGCTCGCCCACCGCCGCTTGGATCCTGAGCCAGAACGTGACCTGGGTTCTTGCTTGACACCTGGTAGCTGTGATCGACGCGGAAACCGGCGTTCGCCAGCGCCGTGTCGGCGCTGGCTTCGATTAGGCCAACCACGTTGGGAACCTTCACCTGCTGGGCACCCTTCGAGATCTTCAGCGTTACTTTTGTGTTCTTCTCGACGTCGCTGCCAGAGCTTGGCGTTGTGCCAACCGCGAAGCCCGCCTCGTGGGCGGAGCTGTAGACCTCAACGATTACGGCCTTGAAGCCGGCCTCACGGATCTGCTGCTCGGCGCGATCGGCGGGGTCACCAGCCACATTGGGGACAATCCCATCGCCGGGACCGTTGGAGACGGTTAGAGCAACTGCTTCACTGGTCTTCTGCTCGGTGCCGCCGACGGGATCTTGGCTAAGAATCTCGTCCTTGCCCTGATTGTTCGTGACGCGCTTGACGGTTGATTTGAAGCCCTTGTCGCCGAGCATCTGCTGGCCTACGGCGAGCGTCTGGTTGACGGTGTTGGGGACCTCTTCCGTCGAGTCGCCGCAGCCGCTGACGAGCAACGCAAAGCTGACGGCGAGCGCTGCGATTGCAGCGAGCATCAGCGTGGTGCGCGAGCGGCTTAGCCCGGAAGATGAGTCGTTAAAGGCGACGCCAAGTGTTTCGATATGGTTAGCAGTACCACACGGCGAGGCAAACGTCCAGCTCTGCTGGCTGCGGACGGAACGGCACGGGCGGTAAAGTTGCCCAATGAGCGAGATCCTCGTAGTCGCAACGCTAAAGATTCAAGACGGAAAAGTTGAGGA
>SXGR01375253.1_pt1 | contig 52145 bp, 56 predicted proteins | sample 3174711 | NCBI WGS metagenome assembly SXGR01 (sample SAMN11356860, study PRJNA531348) | freshwater metagenome | isolation source: freshwater sample F1-60 | place: China: Fuxian Lake, Yuxi | collected 2017-12-25 | reverse complement strand
TCGCCGTCGTTCAACTGGCGGAAGCATCTCAGTCCCTATAAGATCGGTAAGTTTCAGACAGAACTCGCAGCGATGGGCTACAAATTTCAGTTCGTGACCCTTGCTGGTTTTCACGCGCTGAACCTGTCGATGTTCACCCTCGCGGGTGCATACAAGGAGTCCGGTATGTCGGCGTACGCCGAGCTGCAGGACGCCGAGTTCACCGCCGAAGCGAGTGGGTACACTGCAACCAAGCACCAGCACGAAGTCGGCACCGGGTACTTCGATGCTGTCGCGCAGGTGATCGCCGGCGGCAAGTCGTCGACCACGGCGCTCGAAGGCTCCACCGAAAAGGCGCAGTTCGTCACGCCGGAGGAGTCGGAAGAGAAGAAGTAACATTCCAAAGCCGGCCTGAGGATTCTCAGTCCGGCTTTTTTTTATTACCCACTTCCGTCCCTTTGGTTCCAGGAACCTAGGTTCCTGGAACCAAAGTTACGACGTCTCCAAACTCCGAACTCCAAACTCCGAACTTTTCTGTGGGGAGGAGCGATTCGTTATGCAGTCGCGTACGCGAGGTCGCCGACGGAGATTTGGAGTTCATCGGTCCTTCCTTCCAGCTCGAAGTTTTTTTCTATAAAGTCGATCACTTCTTGTGGGTCGATGTCGCGGCTGAACACGATGTTCGGTCCGTGTTTATCGAGCATCACCGCGAGCAGGTTTCCAAATTGTATGAGGCCGGTCGACGTATTTTTTCCGCACTCATGCGAACCGCACTCGAATTCGCGCTGACTGCGCACAGGCACAGCCGATTCCGGTTTTTTCGGACAGTGGAAGTGCACGATGCAATCCATGCCGGGATGTTCTTTGAAAATAATTCGCTGGCTTTGTCCGCCAACCGATGGTTTCGACCCATAGGCGATTACCTCGTTCTCATTTTCCGCGATGATTTTAACGAGACCAATCTTTCCCAATTTATTGAAGTCAGTTTTTCGTCGCGAGGTAAGGATAGTTCGATCATCAACCTTCACTGCAAAATGTCCGACAGTCGCATTCAGAAACGGTTTGTACGCGCCGCGGTCGATGCAGTGATCGACGATAGTGCGGAGCACTTGCGGGACAAGAGGGGAAGACCATGCAACTGGTTCGCCGGGGACAATTTTTGCACGCGTGAAGGTGAGCTTCGAACGGAGCGCCGCCATCTCCGTGAGACCGCGAAGCGCGGCGTCACGATCGGTTGTTTCATGATAGCGGGCTTGTTCTGGTGTGATCACCATATTCCGTCGAGTGACGAGGTCATTTGCGAGTACTAAATTGCACGACGCCGTTTTCATGAGCTTCAATCCGGCGAGGTATTGTTCATCAGCTGTCGCGTCGGTGGTCGTTTTGAAACCGACAAGGAAGATATCTTTTCGTAGTCGACGAATTTTCTGAACGATTTTTTCGTCAGGCACGAGACCGAGCGTACGCGGCTCAGAAGAGGAGAGTCGTATCTCCGAAACTGACTCCGGGACGAAGTCGCACACCGCTGCGGCGAGCACGATCATACTCGTGTCTCGGAGAGTGATAAGGTGGTCGATCAATTTTTCGAGATCGTTGTTCGTAGTGAGATCCTTGATGCCCGCATCACGAAAAAGCGCTTCTTCTGCTCGCGAGCGTTCCGTTCCACCGAGCGCCATGCGAGTGAGAATGAGTCGCGTGTCGTACCGCTGATTTGCCGCGTCGAACGCTGAAGGCAACAGCGCAGCGATCGCGTGACCGACCGCACCGAACGCCGGAGCGGCGAGAGAAAAATGTGGAGCGACTGAGACAAACGTTCCGCCGGAGATGATATACGCTTTTTTCATAGATGTATTGATATGAATTACATTTCGAGCATATGATGGGAGGTGAACGGTGCACAGAGATGTTTATCATCGTCCATTGACACTTTGACAAGTTGTTGCGAGGATAAGCATATATGGCAGATGCACATTCTCTTCTCACCTCTCTCGGCCTCACAAAAACCGAAGCGGCGATTTATCGTGCGGGACTCGCGCAGCCGGCGTGCGCAGCGACGCAGCTTTCGCGGCGTACAGGCATTAAGCGACCGACGGTGTATCACGCCCTTGAGACGCTGATGCAGAAAAATCTTGCGAGAAAGAAAAGTTCCGGTAGTCGCGTCGTGTTCACGATGACCCCGCCATCATCGTTAAAATCACTCGTCGATCGACAGATTGACCAGCTTGAACGACAGAAGTCAGTGATCGATCAACTTTCCCCATTACTTACGAAGCACACACTGGTTTCGGCGATCGATATCGCACACTACGAAGGTCTCGCCGGCGTGAAGGCGGCGGTTGAAGAGGCGTTGTACTGTCGGTCACGAAAGTGGGATATCATCGCACCAAAGGAAAATTTTTTTTCTTCGTTTGATCGCGCGTACGCAAAATATTTTTTGGAGACGCGTACGCGTCGCGGTGTGATTGCGCGATCACTTTGGGAGAAAGGGTTGCCGCGTCATCTGTTATCCGATGAAGAAATTCGTCAGCGCAATCCGCGATGGCTTCCCGATGCAGCGCAACACACGTTTCGATCACTCATTATTCTTTTTGATGACAAGATTGCAATTATTTCTTCCTACGATGCACTCTCGGCGATTCTCATTCGTTCCGAAGAAATCCACGATACTTTTAAAGTAATTTTTGAATTGCTTTGGAACGATGCGAAACCGTACCGATCACATTGACGAGTTGATTCGTTTGCGCGAAGATGCGTTTTGGCCCGTCAGACGGGCCATGGAGGTGATAAATGCGTACGACGATTCATCCGCCCGGTAGTCAGTTTTCGCGGAACACCTGCAACGATGCAGATCTTCCCCCCGGTTTCTTCGAATTCTTGCTGCCTCTGCATGGTCGATACACGCTATGGCAACAGAAGTTCGTCGAGCTTCGTTCATTTACGCTTGGTAAGTGCGCAAAAGGTGTCCTGCCGGATCATGGAGCGCTGCATTACCATGCCGACGATCCTAGTGACTGGAAGATCACGCTGCCAGAGTGGTGTGCAGATCAACGCAACCAGATGACCGGTCCGGCAGATGATGCAGAGCTCTGCGTAAAGATGCTGAACTCCGGCGCGCCGGGTGTGATGCTCGATCTCGAGGATTCGATCGCGAATACGTGGACGCATACGCGTGACGGCATCGCAAACGCGGTGAAGGCGTTGCATGGCGAGCTCACCTACACGAACAAGAGAGGGGAGACCATCGGTATCAAGCCGAGCTCGACCGTCACGTTCACGCGAGTGCGTGGATTGCACATGTCGCAGCACGGTGTGTTCGACGAGCCGTGTTCGGCATCGGTGTTCGATGCGGCACTCCTTGTGTACCAGCTCGATGTTGCGAAGTTGCGGCATCCGATCTGTCTGTACATTCCGAAGTCGGAGTCATGGCCTGAAGCAGTGTGGTGGAGCTATTTTTTGAAGGATCTTGCCCGTGCAAAAGGTCTCGCACCTGACGCCATCAAGTGCATGGCGCTTGTCGAAGCGCATCCACTCGCGTATGACATGGAGCAGTTCCTCTACTATCTTCGCGACCACATCCTCGGACTGAACCTCGGTCGCTGGGATTACATGGCGTCGCTCGGGCACTTCACACTGCACGATCCTGCGTGGGTGCTCCCGGACCGCAACACGATTCCGCACGACGTACCGTTCTTTCAGAATCTGCGCGCGCATATGGTCGATGTCTGCCACGGGCGTGGTGTGCTTGCGATCGGCGGGATGACTGCGCTGTACCCAAGTAGAGTGGACGCTGCGCTGAACGCGCGTGCACTCGCGGCGCTCGAAAAGGACAAGAGGAACGAAGCAGCGATCGGCATGGACGGCGCATGGACCGGCCATCCGGATCAGAACGCGATCGCTGTCGCGCAGTTTCCTTCGCCGAATCAACTCGACGTGCGTCATCTGGAGAGTGAGAGTCCTGACTTGCGTCCGTCACCAGTTGGTGTCGGTACAATCACTCTCGATGGTACGCGCGCAGCGATTCGGACAGTGATTCGGTATCGCGCTGGTGTGTTCGTGGGTAAGGGCGCGTCACTTCTTGACGGGTATATGGAGGACCTCGCGACCGATCGCATCTACCGCGTGATGATCGCGCAGCGGATTCGACACGGCGTTGAGGTCGACGATGGAAACGGCGGCACGGTGAAACACACCGAAAAGTTCGTGGCAGAGTTGTTCGAACAGGAGCTCGCAAAGATTCTTGAACAGCTCACCGCTGCGGGAAAATCCGAAGAGTGTTCTCTTTACTCCCAAGCCGCCTGCGCCAGCATCTTGATGATCCTGAATGGCGAGTTCGATCCGACATAAAAAAGAAAGCCCACGACGTAACGTCGGAGGGCTTTTTACATTATCGCTTGAGTGAGAGCACGTACTGTGCCGCGGTCGCCACATCTTCTGTCGCGAACATTCTGTAGACGCCGCGGTGAAGAACGTAGATTTCATCTTTCCGTTCGACGACAATCGGCCATCCCTCCTGCTCCGCCTTCGCCCCGAGCGTGTGGTTCGGATTGAACGCGATCGGATGATCGACTGCTGCGAGCATGGAGATGTCGGACCCCGTGTCGCCGACCGCAACGGAGTTCGCAAGCGAGCCGCCACACACTGTGATATGCGCGAGCAGTGCCGCGCTTTTGTCCATCGCCGGAACTTCGATGTGGCGTCCTGTGTAACGACCATGCTCGTTCACCTCGAGTCTTGTGCAGTAGCTTTGATCGAAACCCCAGTACGGCGCGAGCAACTCAACGACTTCGTGCATCGCTCCGGTGATGCCGATGCATTCGTGCGTTGGTATCAGCGTTTCGAGCAGCGCGGCAGTGAAGGTGTACCGCCAGTCACGGTACTTTTCGAAGACGCGCGCGGCCACTGCATCTAGGTCACTCTTCGTTTTCTCACGAATGTTGTTGGTGAACAGCTCGATGATTTGTGCATCGAACACCTCGAACGAAATTTTGCGCTCGTGAAAAGCTTCATCCATGGCTCTGTACGTCTTCTCTGTTGAGGAGTCGAACATGCCGATGGTGAAACCTTGTTCGAGCAATCGCGCGAGGATCAGGCCGGGGGAAACGGTTCCGTCGAAATCGATCGCGGCGATCGATTGTTTTATCGACAGTGCAGGCGATTTCTTGTGTCGCATTTTTTTCTCCTACGTTCGTCCTTCGAGATCCATGATTTTGAGTTCGCGCAGGAGCACGAGCGCTGATGCGGCGCATATGCGATCGCCGCGCATCTGCTTCCACGCTTCTTCGAACGGAATGCGCCAGACAACGATCTGTTCCGAGCCGTCACCAGACGGTTCGACTTCGGGCTGCCCCGGTTCGAGTCGTGCGATGTACGCGGTGATCAGTTCAGTCGAACCGCCAAGCGTGGGGAAGTACGTCGTTACCAGTGTGAGCTGGTCGGGACGGATCACGTATCCGGTCTCTTCCTCGAGCTCGCGGATCGCTGCGTGTTCTGGCGTCTCACCGGGATCGATCATCCCCGCGCATAGTTCGAGCACGGTGACGTCGGCCGCATCGACGGTGAATGTTCCGATGTCATCGATGCCAGAACCGAGTCGTTGCGCGCGAGTGAGCGCACCCATCGCCGCCGGTCGCTCCGCGAACGGTTTTACATATCGCGGCTGCTGGATCATCACGACCTCGCGCGTTGCGAAATCGACCGCGAGCACTGCGACTGCATGACCGCGATGCATCAGTTCGACCTTCCGCCGTACACCGTCGACGACGCAGGTGTAGATGCTCAGGAATCCTGCACGCTCGAGTCGCGTGCGGCGATAAGTGAACTCTTTGGGGATCTCGCCGATTTTTCGCACAACTTTGCCGTTGAAACTCATGGTTCCTCCATGTCCTTTCGGACTTATTTGTTTATCACAGGATGCCATCGCCGTCAATTTGACATTCTGGTTCCCGGATCAGCCATCGCACAGCGATGTCCGTCCGGGACGATGCGCATTAAGGTATTGCGCATCGATTTTGACAAAACTTCCGCGACATGGGGAAATAGGCCGAGCGATCGTTGGAAAACGATCGTGTTCGTTTCAGAGAGGAGGAGATCATGGACGACATTCTGCGCGTTTCGCGCGACTTTTTCACGAAGCCGAGAACGTTGCCGCGCGCGCTCATTACGGGCGCAAACGGATTCATGGGTCAGTACATGCAGCGCGTGCTGATGGACTGGCGCGACGGATACGATCTCACGCTCACCGACATCGGTGGCGAACCGTCGCGAGGGGTGCAGCTCGTGCATTCGCCGGGCACTTCGCCCGGTGTTCCATACGTGTACGAGCCGTGTGATCTTCGTGATTTTTCTCAGATCAAATTGTTGACGCTGAGAGAGGGTCCGTTCGACGTGGTTTTCCATGTCGCAGGATTGTTCGACTACTCTGCTTCCGTAGACGATCTTCGTGCGGTGAATGTCGATGGTGCACGGAATTTGATTCGTGCACTCGGCGTCGGTCTCAAACCGAAGCGTATCGTCGTGTGGGGCGCGGGTGGTGTGTACGACTTCACGAAGGAGTCGCCCGCAACGGAGACGTCGCCGACGAATCCGAAGGGTGGCTACCTCACGACGAAGTACGAGGAGGAGATGATGATGCTCGAAGAGGGCGCGCGTCTCGGCATTCCCGTGACCGTCATTCGACCGTGCGGTGTGTACGGTGCAGGAAGTCGGTACGGCGTCGCAACATCGATCATGCTCGCAGCGCGTGGTGGCATGGGGCCGTTCTACTTCGGTCCTGGTAATACGCGCGCAGGAATGGTGCATGCAGAAGACGTCTGCCGTGCGGCGGCGTTTCTTGCAAATCGCATCGAGGCCGAAGGGCAGATCTACAACGTGAACGACGATTGCGATAGTGTTGCGCGTCCGGCGTACTGCACTGCGGATCTCATGCGTAAGTGCGCAGAGCGACTCGACTTTCCACTACTGCCGTTCAACTTCCCGATCGGCATCATGCGATTCTTCATTGGCAACCTTCGCAAGAAGGCGGCGAAGAAGGGGCGCGTGTCGATTCTGACCGAGGAGATGACCGATCTGCTCGCGTACGACGCGCTGCTCGATGCGTCGAAGTTGCGCGCACTCGGCTGGCGCCCGAAGCATCCTGATTCCTTGAAAGGTTTGCTCGCCACCATCGATCAGTACGAAGAGGAGGGCTCGCTATGAGTAGCTACGATGTTTTGGTGATGCTTAGCATTACGCTCGCATTGTTCGCCATGGGGTTCATCACTCCCGTCATCGTCTTTTTGCCTCGTGGCAAAAAGACGTGCACATACGACGCGTTTACTTCTCGGAAAGCATCGATCGATATGTCGCTTTCCTTGCTGTTTGTCGTGTACTTCCTGTTCTTTGTTGGATTTCCGAGAGAGATCAGCGAGACGTGGTGGTGGTTTCTCCGATTCTGTGTAGCGTTTTTTCCCTACGCAGCACTCTGGCTCGGTCTGCGACTCGGCTACATGACCGCATTCTTCAACGATCTCGATCGGTGGACTAAACCGAAGCGATAACTTCTCTCTGTCATTCCGGACTTGATCCGGAACCCAGAACGTAAAAAAAGGCCAAACGGATTACGTTTGGCTTTTATTTTTTTTCTGGATTCCGGATAGCCGCCGTCGCGGCTTCCGGAATGACAGAGGAAATTAGTAGAGGTCGGTCGTGCGAAGATTCAGCACCGGGAAAATCGTTTCGAGTGGAAGCGCGTAGACACCTTTGGTGTCGTTGTAGAGAAGGATGCCGACGAATTCACCGCAGTCGTTCACGAGTGGTGCGCCGTTATCGGACGGTCCAAGCGTGCCGTTCATGAGCAAAAAGCTTTGCCCGTTCAGACTCATGGTGATATTGCGTTCCTTGACCACCATTTTTCGTGCACCGGAACTCACACCGAACCACCAGTAGTCATCGCCGTTCACGACCGGTCCATGTCGTAGCGGGAACGGCGCTTGATGTTGATCCTGTTTCGTGAGACGCAGTAGCGCAACGTCGTATTCTCGTGAGAACGAAGTGAGTTCGAGCGGCGTTTCTCGGTACGTCGTCACTTCACCATTTTGTGCGACGAGACGATACGTTGCAGTGACGGATTCTGCATGTGCAACTGCGCCATACGTTGTGAGCACGAAGCCTTTCGTGCCGATGAGCGCGCCGGTCGCAGTGTAACGGTGCAACCCGTCTTTTCCATATACCGCGCTTTGCACGACAACCGTTGATTCGGTGTTGCGCTTGATGAATGCGCGCAGACGGCGAGCGTCACGACTGGTCGTCATGTCGCCATTCTCCAACGGCGGTACACACGAAGGATCGTTGGTGCAGATGCTCGGTACGCGGATGTAGGTCGTGCAGCCCGCGGTTGTCATCGCAAGAAAAAAGAGCAGTAGGAGCAATTTACGCATGGTCAGATCTCCTCCGTCACGTTACTTGTTGAGCACCGCGAGTGCATCAGCGATCGGTACGTAGTACGACGGACTCGTACCAAATTTGTCGTCGCGTACGAGCACGCCAGCAAGTTCGCCTTTCTCGGTCACGAGCGGTCCACCGGAATCGCCACCGTCACTCACGATGTCGGCCTTGAGTAGTCCGTGAAGCTTCTGCGTATCCACACCACTCTTGATGAACGGCCCGTGCGTCCAGTACGTTGTGTCGCCGAACTGCCACAACTGTTCGCTCGCAGCGAGTGGTCGCGCGAGAATCGGCATCGGTTTCGGGAGCGTCTCCGGAAATCTTGGTGAAAGAAACGCGATGTCTTTTTCCGGTGCCGTCGCGACGATGTTCATCGGTATATCTCGTAGTCGCACGATGTCTTTTCCGTCATCAGAGAGTCGTCGCAGTCCGATGGTGATGAAGATTGCGTTTCTCACGACGTGCTCTGCGGTGACGACGAGTCCGGCATCGTTGATGAGTGTGCCGGTGCCACGATGGTAGAATGTGCCATCTTTCGGCGTATACGACGCATCCCACACCTTCACTGTTTTTTCGACTTGTACGCGCACGAACGCCGTTCTTTCCCGACATTCTCTCTCGGCCATGTCTGGCGTACAGATCGGCGGCGGCGGTTTTGCCGACGACTCAATGCAGGGAAGCGGCGATGAGATTACGGTCGTTTTTGTGCATCCAAACGCACAAAATACCGCACAAATGAGCACAAAAACTTTGATGTTGCGCACTGGTCACCTTTTTCTGGGAAGGAACTATCTTTATGCTAGCAGGCGAGGATGAACTCGCAAGCTGCTATACTTGTTTTGTATGAAGGCTATGCGGGAAAATTCCGCGAGAAATACAGGACTCGCACTGCTTGTATTCGTTACTTTTGTTGTCGGTCTCTTTTTTATTGATGTCGTAAAAAAGAATCTTGGTCTTGAGGAGCGGGTAGTTGCATTTGGTGCGACGTTTTCCAAACCGTACGCGGAGAGCATGGGATTGGATTGGAAAAAAACATTCGTCGCCGTACTTGATGAACTCGGTGTGCAACGACTTCGTATCCCGGCATACTGGGACAATATCGAGCCAAAACTTGGAACGTTTACGTATGGTGATGTTGATTGGCAGGTGAGTGAAGCGAAGAAGCGTCAAGCAAAAATTGTAATGGCGGTCGGGAGAAAATTGCCGCGTTGGCCGGAGTGTCACATTCCTGTGTGGACACAAGGAATGAAGGAGAGCGAAGTTCGTGCACGCATTCTCACAATGCTCGAGAACACGGTGAAACGTTATAAGACGAGCGATACGATCGTTGCGTGGCAGGTGGAAAACGAACCATTTTTTGACTTCGGTATCTGCCCACCATCGGATCGCGAATTTTTAAAACAAGAAGTTCGTGTAGTGCGCGCGGCAGATCCGAAACGTCCAATTATTATTAGTGAGAGCGGCGAGCTTTCTACTTGGGTCGGCACCGTCGGTATTGCCGATGTCATCGGAATCAGCACCTATCGTTCCGTGTGGGCGAAGCACATCGGTTATTTTTATTGGCCGATCAGCCCTCGGTATTATATCGATCGTTATAAGGCGATCGCTTCGCTTGTCGATGGAATTTTAATCACCGAATTACAAGCAGAACCATGGGGAACGCAGCCGCTTACCTCGATCGATCCCGCGCGCCAACGTTCGCTCATGAATCCACGACGTTTACTCGATAATGTTTCGTTTGCAAAAAGAATCGGATTTCCCGAAGCGTATCTTTGGGGAGTTGAGTGGTGGTATTGGGGGTTGCAGCACGGACGACCGGAGATGTGGGAGACAGGAAAGCGGATTTTTCAGGCGGCAAAGGATGCACCAGGACTTTTTTAGATTTTTTCTTTCACTAGTCGCACACGAAGAATGCGCCCGCGACTCATTTGTTCCGGAATTGCAATGAGGCCCTCGGCGATATTTACCGACTGACCTTGTTTTGGCATTTTGCCAGCTTGTTTCCACAGCAATCTCCCGATCGTGCGCTCGTCAGTCTGTTCAATGCGCGTATTGAAAAAGCGATTGACATCAGGGATATCGGTGTCGCCATGGACAAGAATCGTTCGTTTATCGATACGTTTGATGAAGTGTTCATCAACATCAGATTCGTCACTGATTTCGCCGACCAGCTCCTCGAGCAAATCTTCATGAGTGACCAGGCCGATTAGATGCTGGTCTTTGTCGACAACGATCGCCATATGAATACGATTTTTTTTGAAGAGACGAAAAAGATCGTCGACCAGCTCGGTTTCTGCAACAAAGGTGATTGGCGTGGTGAATTCACGGAGCGGTGTCTGCGCAAGTGTATTTGTGGAGGATGAGGAGAGTCGTTCAAATAAATTTTTGACGTGCACGATACCGATAATATTTTCACGATTTCCCGACCATACAGGATAGCGCGTAAATTTTGAGGAGTTGATAAGGGGAAGCGCATCGGTGAGCGGTTTGTCACCATCGAGTGCGACCATGATTTCTTTCGGGGTCAGTACATCGCTTGCGGTGATGTCGTTCAACAGAAACACTCGCTCGATTAATTCTTTTTCACCGCTCTCCACCCCTCCAGACTTTACACCGAGGTGCGTCATCGTACGGATTTCTTCTTCAGTGATGAGCGCCTCCATACCTTTTGTGCCGACGAAAATTGAAACAAATCGATCAACCACTATGGTCAATGGGCGCAACAGAACCATGAGCGCATGCACAGGAGGAGCAGACGCAAGCGCCCATCGTTCCGGATTGTTTGCGGCATGTGATTTCGGAATAAGATTCACGAAAATCAGCACGATGATGGTGAGCACTACGGTTTCAATAGCAACACCAGAATCGCCGAATGCGTCATGGGCAACGAGGGTTGCGAGCGACGCGGCGGAGATGTCGCATACCGTTTGTCCAAGAAGCAATGTACCAAGTAGAGTACGCACGTTACTACGAAGTTTCGCGACAGTTATCGCGCGACGATCACCTTTTTTGATAAGTGTTTGGAGGCGCACCTCACTCATCGAGAGTAGCGAAGTTTCGGCGCCTTCAAAGCATGCGGCGATAGCAAGGAAGACAACGATAGCAACGAGCATGAGTATCATAGGCTCCAGTTACTCGACTACTATCATCATCTTCGCGCCATTCATTACATCGCCGTTGTTCCAGTCGTGTGCGGCGTTCATGATTGTTGTCTCATCATAGATGTAATTTTCACCGAGACGCGTTCCAGGATCGTTCGTGATGAATTTTCCTGGCGTGAATCCTTTGATAACGAGCATGTGGTAGATCGGTCCTCCATTTCTGAAATTCGGATTATGAAGTTCTTTTCCTGCAGCGGGAAGAATTATCGGACGGCCAGCGCGCAGTTCGCGCTTGATGTCATCGGCAGACGAAAGCGGAAGTACGCGCACTCCTTTCATGCCGAGATGTTTTGTCATGATTTCTGCAGTTCGCGCAGCATCGCTATCTTTAAATTCTCCATAGTGTTTATTTTGGTATTCGACCACACCTTGAATACGTCGCTCCATCTCCGCGAGTGTAAGAGAAGTCTCGCCATGTACATACGCCTGCACCATGAGTATCGAAGCTTCCTCGCAAGCATCCTGATGGATCGCATCCCAAACCTTAAAAGGCGCCTGAGGAATGAAAGGCACTTTAAGATTCATGGTGACTGTCACCTTGGGGACACTGATAGTGGGTGGTGTTTCTGCGGGCGCCGCCTTATTTTCGTTGATCGTCGTCACTTTGGTGACTGTCACCTTGGGGACACTGATGGCTGTTTCCTTAAATTGTTCCGCGGTGATCGCCTCGGGGACGGGCTCTTGTTGAGAGCGCACGTACGCATCACGTAGAGTTTGACGGTTGGCAAAACCGGCCCAACCGAGGAGGATAAGGCCGAATAGGGTGAGGTGGAGAATATATTTACGCATACACTTTAGGGACCGCCGCAAAAGTCTCTTCCGGCCCGAAAACGGTTATTTTTTCTTCCTGCACCCGTGCCGCGTCCTCGGCGATGCTCCACATCGCCTGTGGCGCGTCACGTGCACAGGAAGAAAAAATCTCTCGTTTTCGGTACGGAATATACTTTTACAGAGGTCCCTTTAATATACTATGTCTTGTGTCTGGGCGCGATGGTGTTGACGGCAGACACATTTTTACGCACAATCATCGTACTATGGCTGAACAAAAACCCCTCGTGATTTCAAAGATCGTTGTCGATCGTGATTTGTGTATCGGCGCCGCAACGTGTGTAACAATTGCGCCGGGCACATTTCAAATGGACGACGAGAACAAAGCGATTCTTGTCGATCTTCACGGTAACGACGCGGAGACCATTCTTATGGCCGCCGAGTCGTGTCCCACGAAAGCGATTTTTTTATACGATGACACTGGTGCACAAATTTATCCCTACACTTAACTACGACTACATCATTATCGGTGGTGGTATTGCAGGAACCACTGCTGCGGAGACGATTCGCACGCGTGATGCGGGCGCGAGCGTCCTTATCATCAGTGCTGAACAGCATCGGCTGTATTCGCGCGTGATTCTTCCGCATGTGGTTCGAGGAAAGGTTGCGGAAGAGAAAGCTTTTTTGCGAACCGCGGATTTTTATAAAGAAAAGAATATCGAATTGCGAACCGGTATTGCTGCGACCGGTATCGATACGAATGCGCGCGTAGTGCGTCTTTCTGACGAATCATCCGTCGTGTATGAAAAAGCGTTGCTGATTGCAACAGGAGGAACACCGCGCAAGCTCACACTTCCTGGCGCGGACGCCGCAGATGTTTTGTATTTTCAAACTCTTGAGGATTCTCGTCGATTAATCGATGCGCAGAACGCATCTTCGGCAGTGGTGTACGGTGGTGGATTTATCGGCCTCGAATTTTTGATGTCGTTCGCAAAAGCTGGCATCCGCACGACGTCGATCGTTCGCGGTAACGGATTTTTTAGTCGCGTGGTAGATGCGCGTGGTTCAGAAATGATCGGACGAACGCTCGAACAAAATGGCGTCATTTTGAACACTGGCATAGAGATTAAGGGAATCGAAGTCAGTAGCGGAAAGAAGTCGGTACATCTGTCACACGGTGGACCGCTCGTGTGCGATGTTATCGGTGCGGGTATCGGCATCGAGTTGTATACCGGATTTCTTAAAGAGAGTGGCATCAACTCTAATTTCGGTGTGCTTGCGGATGAGTATCTTCGCACATCTGCGTCAAACGTGTACGTCGCGGGTGATGTTGCAGAGATTGTTGATCCATTCGCGCGAGTCCCGCGCACGGTCGGCAATTGGCAGAACGCGTTGTTTCAAGGAAAAATTGCCGGCGCGAACATGGCGGGCGGTGAAGAAAAATACGAAGCGCTTACGTCTTACAGTATCTCGTGTTTTGGTTTACCGATTGCATTTGCTGGTGCAGTGGAGATCGTTGCGGACACGCGAATCACACGATTATCAACTTCTGGCGCGTCGTTGCAGTTGATTGTGAAAGGTGAACGTTTGGTCGGTGCAACATGCGTAGGTCCATTCCCCGAACGTGCTGTGGTGATGAAATTGATCACCGAGCGTGTGCATCTCACTGCAAACAAACTGGATGCTGCCGGAGATTCTCGTGTGGATCTTGCTTCGTTGGTTTGATTTCGCTTCCCCATCTTGTCATTCCGGCCTTGAGCCGGAATCCAGAAACGTAAAGCAAAACGAAATTACGTTTGGTATTTTTTGATTTCTGGATTCCGGATAGCCGCTAAAGCGTCTTCCGGAATGACAATACGAGGGCTATACTGGACGCATGTTTCTGAAACGGAGAAAACCGCTGCGATCAGCTATAAAGCGCGCTTTACCGTTCGTGGCAATTTTTATTTTTTCAGCCGCGATTTATACACTGATCGAAGCCGTGCCGCGTTTTCGTGACCCAGACTCGTTCTATCATCTCAAAATGGCGATGCTGATGCGCACGCAAGGCGTCGTGCATTCTTTTTCCTGGCTTCCATTCACCACTCTAGTTGATAATTACGCAGATCATCATTTTTTGTATCACGTACTCCTCATCCCGTTCGTGAGTCTTTTTGGCCCGTTCATCGGCATGACTATCGCGACGATTTTTTTTGCAGCACTTGCCGTTACTTTATTTTTCACGCTCCTCCGGGTGTACGAAGTTCGTTACGCGTGGGTGTATACGTGCGTTCTCGCAACTTCAGCAGCTTTCATTTTTCGTTTGAACCTCGCGAAGACCTCAGCGCCGTCGCTCGCGATACTTTTTTTGGCACTGATCGCAAGTAAAAAAGAAAAATCGTTCGTGTTGTTTTGTATTGCTTGGTTGTATGTGTTGCTCTACGGAGGATGGCCGATTCTTGCGGTGGTGATGGGCGCGTTCGTTATTGCACGAATCATCGCCGACCACGTTTTTGATCATCATCCATTTCACTCATGGGCCTGCATCTTTTTTTGGAAACGGTTACTTCGTGGATCACGACATGCGTGGTCAGATTTTTTTGCTTCGCCTGAAGTACGAAATTTTGGAGCAACGATCGCCGGTTTATTTTGTGGTGTGATTATCAACCCGTACTTTCCTACGAACATCAGATTTTATTGGGATCAGATCGTGCAGATCGCGCTCATCGGTTATAAAAATACGATCGGCGTCGGTGGAGAATGGTATCCCTATACGCCTGATCGTCTCCTTGCAGAATCCGGCGGCGTGCTTCTTCTCGTGGCGATTGCGCTCATGTTGCTCGCCTTCGTGCTTTTCTGGCCGGAGACGATTCGACGAGGACACACTGAAATTCATCGATTGGAGGTCACTCCGATCATCGCCTCTGCAGTGCTCACCACACTCTTTCTTGTCATGACATTGCGCAGCAAACGGCACATTGAGTACCTCGCTCCGTTTCTCACATTTTTTACAGCGTTGCTTTTCGATGCACTTTTTCGTCGCGTGCATTTTCGTGCAGCGATCGAGAAGTTTTCACGACCACGTTTGTTATCTGCCGCAGGTGTCGTGGTGATTCTCGTGTTTATTTTTATCGGAGCGAAGGACGTTTTTTTGGTACGCGGATTATACAAAGAAGGGGTACCATGGTCGCGTTATGCAGGGGCGACCACATGGATCGCGAAGCACGCCAGGAAAGATGCGGTGATTTTTCACAGCAATTGGGACGAATTTCCTCCGTTATTTTTTGGTGACGATCATCATCGTTATATCGTTGGTTTAGATCCGACGTTCCTGTATCTGCGTGACCCAGTACGTTATGATTTATGGGTGGATGTGACTACGGGGAAAGTGCCCCGTGGCGCAGCAAAACTTGTGCAGCGAATATTTGACGCGAACCTTGTGTTCATCGCGACTGGTCATGATGCTATGCTGCATGCTTTTGAAGCAGATCCAAATGCGGTGCTTGTCTATAAGGATGCGGATGCAGCGATTTTTTCGATTTTATGAAAGTGCTGATTGCGATTCCGGTACTCAACGAAGAGAAGATTCTTGCAAATACGATCGAAACGATTCGTCGTTATGTTCGTGAATCACTTTTCAGTCTCGATGTAACGATCGTTATCGCGGATAATGGTTCAAATGATGCGACGGGGGCGATCGGCCGTGATCTCGCTGCACAATTTTTAGATGTGCAGTATGTTCGTGTTGAGGAACGAGGAAAGGGGATAGCGATTCGACATGCGTGGAATGCGATCGACGCTGATGTCTATGCATTTATGGACGCCGATCTCGCAACAGATCTTGCGGCGCTTCCCGAACTGCTGTGGCAAGCGCAACACGGTGTCGCAATCGGTTCCCGATACACACAGGGTTCCATGGTTGAGCGTTCCGGATTCAGAAAAATGCTTTCTCATGGATATCGAGCACTTCTACGATTCGTACTCGGCACGCGCATTTCTGATGCGCCTTGCGGATTTAAAGCAGTAAACACCGCAGTGAAACGTACGATACTTCCTGCAGTTCAAAATGATCAGTGGTTTTTTGATACAGAACTCGTGATACGTGCGGAACGTGATGGCGTTACGGTTCATGAAGTACCGGTTGCGTGGCGAGAGGCACAACCGCAAGGACGAAAATCAAAAGTGCGGTTCATGAAATTGATTTTTGAATACGTTCGTGAGGTGTTGCGACTCCGGCGTGAGTTCACGTCCCGCAAAGATACTTTGTTAATCGCTGCGGTTTCTTTTTCGTTGATTATTCTGACTTCAATTCCCGCGCTTGCAGCGTTACTCATCGCGCATGCGCAAGGAGTGGTGTGGAGCGGTCGTGTTCATCTTTCTCCCGGTGATCTCGCGGTGTATCTCTCTTCGATTGCACAAGCTGGCCATGGAAAATTTTTTCTCGAGAACATGGCGACAACTGAACGTTTGATTCCTGTACCCAATGTCATCTGGTCGCTCGGTGGCGTTTTTACGAAACTCGGTCTTTCGACATTTGGTGCTTATCAGGCGTTGCGCATCCTTTTTATTCCCGTATTTGTTGCGGTGAGTTGGGGAGCGTTGAAACATTTTGTTCCTAAACGAACTCCGCGAGTAGTTGCTTTGCTGCTTTTTCATTTTGGTTCGGGGTTCGGCGCACTTACAGCGCTTTTTTTGCAAGCGACAGCTGCTACACAGAGTACATACCAATGGCCGATCGACTTGTGGGTCGCAGAATCGAATGCGTTTCTTTCCGCGATGTACAGTCCGCATTTTATTGCGTCGTGGACGTTGCTTATCGCAGCACTTTGGATGTTTTCCAAAGCGCTTTCTGAAGAACGTATTCGATACGCAGTATTGTCTGGAGTATGCGCGCTGCTTCTTTTTCAATTCCACCCTTTCTATGTTCCAATGCTGTACGCGGTTGGATGTATATGGGCAGTCTTTGCGGTATTTCGTGGGAAAAATATTCATAAAGTTTTTAAACGCTACGCTATCTTTGTTGCGCTTTCACTCCCTGCCGTTATCTATTATTTCTGGCTTACAAAGTTTACATTGAACGGCGTCGGCATGGTTGGTCAGAATCTTCTTTGGACACCTTCGCCAGTGTTTGTACTTCTCGGTTTTGGCGCATTCGCCATTCTCGCATTCTTTGGAGGAGTGAGTGAGCTTACTTTATGGGCACTAACAACGATGGTATTGCTGTACATACCATTTACTTTTCAGCGGCGACTTCTTGAGGGGAAACAATTTCCACTCGCCGCACTGGCGGGAATCGTTCTCGTGCACGCATACAACCGCATGAAGCCACTCAGCGGGTTCATGGCCGCGGCGAGCACTGTTCTTCTCACCATCGCTTTCTTTCCTTCAACGTTTTATGGAATCGTGGCACCAATAAAAATGATGAGCGCGCCGAAGTATACGCACATATTTTTCTTTTCAAAAGAAGAAAATGCCGCACTTGAATGGATTCGGAAAAATACCACGAGAGATGCAGTGTTTCTTTCAGAGGTTGATATGGGAAACAACATTCTTGGGTGGGGAGAACGAACGGTATACGCTGGACATTGGGCAGCGACGATCGATGTCGTAACAAAAAAGCAGAAAGTTGATGCATTTTTTCGCAGCATGAATGAAAGAGAGCGTTTGGCGTTTCTTCACGAATACCACATTTCGTACATCTTTGATCGTGGCGATAAGTTGGTGAATAATGCGCCACTCAGACAAGTTTTTCAAAGCGGTGAAATCAGAATTTACCAAGCACGATAATGAAAACGCTCGTTGTTACTCCGACGTATAACGAACGCGAGAATCTTGAGACGCTCGTTGCGAGTTTGCCAGACGTTTCGCTGCTCATCGTTGATGATGCCTCACCGGATGGCACTGGAGAACTTGCCGATATGCTTGCTGCCGCACATCCCGACTGCGTTCATGTGTTGCATCGCGAAAAAAAATTAGGACTCGGTAGCGCATATCTCGCGGGGTTTCGTTACGGCATCGATCATGGATTCGAGGCGATCTGCGAAATGGATGCTGACGGTTCGCACGATCCTTCCGCACTTCAGTTACTCATGAATGCGGCAAGAGATGCAGATGTAGCGATAGGTTCTCGTCGCGTGCGAGGAGGAAAAATAATCGGATGGGGAGCGCATCGGCACCTCATGAGTCATGGTGCGATGTTTTTTGCGCGATATGTTCTTGGTTTGCGGACACGTGACGTTACCTCGGGATTTCGTCTCTATCGCGCGTCAGCAGTACGAGCATTGCTTGCGCAGAACATCCAAAGTAATGGTTATGCGTTTCAGGAAGAAACTCTTTTTTACTGCGAGAAACTGGGGTTTCGCGTATGTGAAGTGCCTGTCACGTTTACAGATAGAATCCACGGGCGTTCAAAACTTTCGTGGAAAGAAATTATCGAATTTTTTGTGACGATCGAGCGATTAAGGAAGAGTAAATGATGTAAGTACGACGCTGCCAAGTTCGGTGAGTTTTTTTGTATGGAGTTTTAGCGAACGATCTGCGTCGAGTACGAGTATGTTGTCCCTGCGTTCGAGTGTGAGCGTAGAGACGTAGTTTCCAGCAGGGAGATCGGCGAGAGGTATGTCGATATTTGTGAGAACAGTGTCGTTTCGTCGGAGACTTGCGGGCGTGAGTCCATTAAATGCAGCAACAGTCGTTCGGACGATGTTGTTTTTACGATTTTTTATCTCGATTCGAAGATCGAGATCGTCGGTACGTGCACCAGCCGGCACTGTCCACTGCAGGGTGAGTTTAAAATCTTTTTTTTCAAACGAGTACACCTCGCCGACAAGCAACACATTTTCGAAGCGTTCAGGAAATAAAAGGGGCGTAGGTTCTTGCACGGCAACCAGCGGCGCCCTTGCTTCTCGATCGAATAATATGAATCGACCCTCACGTGCGATCGGTGCCCCGATCGCAGCCTCGAGTCTTCCTGCGCCACTCGCATAATACGGTGTAGTCCACGAGTCATTCGGAAATTGTGCTCGGTAGATGAGGAGATCATGAAGATCAAACAACGTATAGCGGAGATCTTTCGGAGGAGGATATTCGGAAAGTGCGAATTGCGTTACTCCAAGAAAGAGATAGTGCGCTGCATAGAAATGTTCGCGTGAAGAAAGTATCGGCATCAGTGCGTAACTCGCCGCCACCGGCGCATTTTTTGGAATGTGCGCAAGTAGCGTTTGTGCCGAGTGATCGTTTGAGGCAAACGCACGGAAGAACGCCGTGGGTAGTGGGCCAAGGACGAGCGCACTGTAGATCGCTCCGATAGTGAGGCATACCACGGCACCTATCTCACCTTCTTTTTTTGTTATTTTTTTTGAGAGTCGAAGCAGTGCGGCAGGAAATAACACGAACCCTTCGATCGTTGCGAGGGTAAGCGCGGGGAGAAAAAGTGTTGCATAGTGCATGTTGAGGACAAGCTCACCACCACCTGGTGCACCGAGAAGAATTTGTGCGAGCGGACCGAGTGCGAGCACGAGCGACATCGGTGCGAGCAGTGGGAGAAAAAGATAAGGCATGAAAAATCCAAGAAACATTTCTGCATTCGGTACTGTCGTGATGTGTCGTAACACAAGCATCGGATGTTTGGTGACGCCAACGAACACCTGCGGGAGAGAATTGCCGAGCCACTGATAATAGACGTTGAATTTGTATGCGTCGCCGGGCGCAAAATATCCGATGATTTTCATTGCAGCAACAAACCATACTGCGCCGAGTATGAGCGGGACAATTTTCCACCAACGAGATTTTTTTTCGAGAAACGCGAGCAGTGCGACCGTCATTACGACGAGTGCGACGTCTTCACGACAGAGAAGTGCGAGCACGCTCCAGAACAGAAAAGATTTTTTTTGATCGCGGCGGTAGGCGAGTAGCGCGAACAACAGCGGCGTGAGCGCGAACGGCAAAATGTGAAATTCAAAGAGCGCGATGTTTTGGAGAAAAGGATTCGCGAGCCAGAGGAGTCCGAAGAGGAGGGGGGTGAGGCTGGCGCGGCCGAATCGATCGCGAGCGAGGAGATACACCGGCCATGCACCGAGCGCGAGTGCGAGCGTCTGCAAAAAAAGCAGCGTCCGCGGATCTTGAAACAGTGCGTAGAACGGCGCGAGGAGCAGGATTGCGAACTCCGCGTGGTCGCCAAGTGAAAGATGCGGGTGGATCGTTTGAAAGAACGGTCGGCCATGCACTGTGTTCCAAAATACCTGATTAAAATACGCGAGGTCGATAGCGTTGTATCCCAGCCGGGCGTATTTCGCGAAACAGAGCCATGAAATAAAAAGAGTAAAGCCAAAAATTGCACCAAAAAGTATTTTGTATTGATTAAGCTGCGCCCAGGCAAAAATACGCCGCATACCGCCTTATCATACGGTACCTGGTACCACGGTACCAGGTACCGAGATGAATTTCGCTTAACTTAGCGAATAAGTGCATTTTGTCACCCTTGACAAAAGTGCATATTTATGCTAGAGTGTTTTGTTACGGTTGAGCCGTTGCTCACTGTAATGTTTCGGACTTTGACAACATTCAACCACGGAGAACGTGGAGAAAGAAGAAGGCCACATGGCTAGTACATCATCAACGATCGGCGGTTCGTCCAGCGCGGACGAGATGTTCACCGCAGCGGTGCATCAGTTGATCAGCAAGGGCATGTGGAAAGCGGCGGATACGGAAACGGTCCGTCCGCTGATCCAGCGACTCAACGAGCCGCACGCCAAGTTCTTGATCAACGCGCTCCCCGTCATGGTCGCCGGGCTCACCGCCAGGCTGCCCATGGCGCTCGTCGGCAACTCGCCGATGATCGCGAGCATCGTGAAGGAGATCATCATGGACGGGACCAACTCGTTCGTGGAGGTCGTACAGAACGGCGGCAACATCACCGACAAGGATGGGGCTGAGGGTATGTTGAAGAACGCCATGTCGGGAGTCATGTCCCGCATGGTGCTCGTCGATCCGCTTCGCCACTTCCACCGCGCTGAGTGTGCGAACCTCCAGCTGATCAAGCCTCCCGTGCCACAGCGGCAAGAGAGGAAGAACAAGCAGGGGAACGTCATCCCGCAGCCTCCGCCTCCGGCGCCGTTTCCCGAGCTCACGCTCGAGGACGCGCTCAAGCAGAATCTACGACCGTCGCCGTGCTGCCACGAGTCGTTCGCGGCACCCGCAGCAACGAAGCCGGCGAAGCCGCGGAAGTTCAGATCGGTCATGGAGCTGCTCGGGTCCTTGGAGCCGAGCAAGCGCAAGATCGTGATGGATTGGTACGCGGCGCTGACCCCCGAGGATCGTGCAGAGGCCGACAAGGCGCTGCCAGACCTCACGAACGAAGGGGAGCTCATCGCTTTCGTCGACGTGGCCAGGGACTACCCTGACCTCGCGATGGCATCGCTGAAGCTCGCGAAGGACCGCAAGGTCACCGACCCCCTCGAGCCGTACATCGTCGCCGCCGGCACCGCGATCAAACGCGGAGCTGCGGAGGCGCACGCGGACCTCGTCAAGTTCGACAAGAGCCTCGCCCCGAAAGTGGCGGCGCTCGAAGCGAAGCGCGCGGCACGCACACAGGCCAGGACGCAGATGACCCGCACCCCGACACCGGCGCCGAAGAGGAGCTGGTTGCGGGAGTTGTGGGAGGACCATCTCCGTCCCTGGTGATCTCACCCTGGGCTCGAGGGCGCCTTAAAAATGCGCCCTCGGCCCACTTCACCCCAACAAGTTTCTTTCCAGAAGGAGTTTTTCAATGAACGTTCTCCGGTTTCTCTTGCTCTCCGCCATCGACAGGGCGGAGCAGTTCTACGAGTACGTCATGGCAGTCGGCCTCCCCGAGATCCAGCGAAGGATGGGGATCGTCTACCGTCAGTTCAACCTCGCGATCCTCGCGGCCGCGATCGTGCTCGTCTCGGGTGTCCTCATCGGTCACTTCGCTTCCAAGGACGTCGGGCGGGGGATCCTCTGCTACGGCGGCCTGATCGTCACCACCGGGATCCTGATCGTCTGGATCCAGATGCGGGCGTACACGAAGCTGATCGAGGTCGCCGCTGCGTTCGCACACAGGCTGAACCTTCCGCTCGCTGCGGACATCTGGGGCGCGGCCTACCGTATCCCCCGATGGGTGAGCGGGCTCGCGGCCTGGTTCACCATCGCGCTCACCTACTCGATGATCGTGCCGATCTGGCGGTACCCAACCCTCACGGCGATCACCGCTGTCGCAGGGATGGGCATCGCGTACGCCGTTGCTGCGGAGTGGTTCAGCGGAAAGCTGGGGCGCTACGTCGGCATGGCGTTCCTGATGCTCGGGTTCCTCACCGCAACGGTCGTGCAGTTCGTGCGTCCCGAGATCCTGAGATCCGGTTCTGCAAATGCGGAGCGGGTGATCGATGGGGTCGAGACGAACACCGAGCGCACCGAAGCGATGAACGGCATCGCGAAGTCCGCGGAGCGTGCAGCGAACGTGACGGATCAGGGCCTGCTCACGCAGAAGATGGCCGAGCGCAACTCGATGAGAGAGCACTCGATCAAGTTCTGCCGCGGCGAGTTCTGTACGCCGACCGATCGTGAGCGCGCAGCTGCGCTCGACAAGGACATCGCGGACCTTCGCGATGGGACATACTGGAGCAAGCGGGCGGTGGTGCAACCCACCCCGACCGCGAGCGCCAGTGCGACGACCACGGCTCCACCAGTCGTCGTTCCGCCGCCGACCGCATCGGCGACGGTGATCCCACCCGCCTCTTCGGTGGATGCAAGGAGGGCAGCTGCCGCACAGCAGCTGAACACCTTGTACGGTGACGACCTCTAGAGGCCGCCACGAGACCCCCGCCCAGCGCTTGCTGGTGTCGGGGGTCTTTCTTTATTTCTTTTGTAGGGGGGGACTGTCCCCTGGTAAAAGGGACTGTCCCCCTACCTTAGGGGACAGTCCCCTCAATTTGAATGGCTAATTTTAGCCAAAAAATTAGTCTAAAATACTTGACAAAAGGGAGCTTTTATGCTATAGTATTTTGTTCAGCATGGGTGATTCGCACCCCTGCCGAGAACATGTTCTGTACAACCTAACGGCCGACCAAAGTGGTTGGCTCAGGAGATTTGATCATGAAGACGCATCTGTTCGTGGTTCTCGCCCTCGTCCTCCTCGCGACCGGTTGCGGCCACGCGGACTTCAACGCCCGCGGCCAGTCGTTCAACGCGGCAGGGATGTCGCGCAATCCCGAGGTGATGACCTCGGTGCTGTACCAGGGCGACGTCGCCCAAATGAACGCGCAGACCCACAGGGACTGCGTGCTCTCCGGACGGTGCTACCCGTACGCGGGGGGTGGTTACGGGAACGACTACTGGTATCACTACCGGAACGTCGTTCCCACGCCCCCGGTGCAGCCTGCGCCTCTCGTGTACACGCCGGCCGTCTCGAGCTCGTCGCCGCAAAGTGGCGAGTACGCGACGAAGGCCGAGCTCGAGTGCGAGACGGCTCCCGGGAAGGACGCGGCTCGCGTGCTCTCGAACAAGACCCCCAAGGGTCCTCCGGAGCACTGCAAAAAGAAACCCTGACGCGGCCCACGCGCGTTACTCTGACCATCTCGCAATTCCGCGAGGTGGTCAGAGCTCACCCCCACAAAGTTTCCAAGGAGTTTCCAAATGAACCGTTTCGCTCTCGTTCTCGTCTCCCTCTTCCTCTTCGCCACCGGTTGCGTCGAGTCGGTCCCCAAGGCTGACTTCGACCGAGCGATGGCGGAGAATCGCCGGCTCGCGGGGGAGAACGCTCTCCTCCAGGCTGGCGGCGCGAACAGCGCGGCTCCGGTGTCGGCCACTCCGCCCAAAGCGGAACCGGTCGTCGTCACGAAGCCGCCGGTCGCTCCCACCCAGGGTCCGGCCGTCGTTCCGCCGCCCGTGGCGATGGCGATCATGCCTCCGCCTGCGCAGCCCACGACGTTCGGCCCACCGCAGAACTGGGCGTGGCTCACGCCACCCCACGGCTGCGAGAAGGGCGCCTTCTCGCTCCCGATCTGGAACCGGACGGACCACAAGTTCCTGAAGGTTCTCCTCGACGGCGAGGAGCTCATGATCCGCGGCGCGCAAGGTGTGCTCCCGCACCTCCCTCCGCACACGGCCGCGTACGTCTGTCTCGCACGGCTCGGGGACCACACCATCACCGGCGTTGCCTACGAGCCGAGGATGGGGGTGATGATCGAGCCGATCGGCAAGTCCGGCCGGTTCCAGCAGACGGTGAACACCACCGGCCGGCTCATGATGGACGGGCGTCAGTACCCGATCATCATCTCCGAGCTGGACCTCTCTTCGTAGTAGAGGGGAGAGGGAGAGCGTCTGAAAACGAGAAAGCCCCCCGATGATTATCGGGGGGCTCTTCTTTTTATCGTGTTGCCTAAGCTATGGTGTACCGGTCGTCCCCTTAACGAGGGCGCCGATGACGAAATCAGTCATCGCATAGGCAGCGAAGATCAACACCATACCGATCACTGCATTTGCAAGAATACCCTTCGCTTTTTTCACCTTCTCGTCGTTGCCCGCAGCAGTCATCCAGAGAAAACCGGCATAGATGATTAGCACCACGAGGATGATGCCGAGCAGACCGATCGCTTGCTTGATGAATCCACCGACAAGTTTTGGGAGAGCACCCTCACCTGCGGTTGTTGTTACACCCGCAGACGAGGAGGTCGCATCGAAATTTTTTCTGAGTTCTGTGAAACCTTCACCGGCGGCATGCCCTGCGAGCGGAAGCGCGACGGTCATAGCAACAATCGAAGCACTCACCGCGAGTCGTGTACCAAGTCGTTGAAGTGTTGAAACGTATTTCATAACGAGAGTATGTGATTAGTAAGTGAGTGAGTTAATAGCCAGGGTCATAGGGGTTAGGCGGGGTTGATTGACTGCTAATGATTTTGTCGATGACAAATCCAGTTATGGCGTAAGATGCAAAGATGAGGATTAATCCAACGATCGCGTTTGAGAGAATCCCTTTCGCCTTCTTTACCTTTTCCGTGTCACCTTGCGCAGTCATCCAGAGGAATCCGGCGTAGATGATCAGCACTACGAGGATGATACCGAGCAGTCCGATCGCCGCTTTGATATAGCTACCAACAAGTACCGGAATTGATTTTTTTGCTAAGCCTGCATTACTACCAGTTCTATCCGCAGCATTCGTTGCCAAATCAAGCGCTGATCCTGCATGGAGAGCGATTGGCGCAGTAAGCATGAGTGCAGCGACTGCCATTCCCGCAGCACTTTTCGTGACGATTTTACGGATAGTTGTGAGAGAGTACACAGGTGAAAAATGTAAGATTGGATGGTTTACGCTCCAGCCTCCCTCAATGCCGTAGTGACGAATGTCGTGATTGCATACGCCGCAAAGATCAAGATCATGCCAACTATGGTGGTGGAGAGAATACCTTTCGCCTTTTTTACTTTTTCCGTGTCACCTTGCGCAGTCATCCAGAGGAACCCCGCATAAACAATGAAGACGACGAGAATGATACCAGTCAACGCAAGTATTTGCTGGAGGTATCTTCCAACGATAACCGATAATTTTTCTGTGGCGAGGCCTGCGTTTTTGCCAGTAGTATCAACTTGTCCTTTAAACGTGTCGAGTGCGGACGCGCGAACAACAAAAGGAGCAAGGAACGCGGCACCAGCAGAGATACCAATAATGATTTTTGTTCGAATGGTGGCGAGATTCTTCACAGATGACGGAGTTACTTTTTACTTCCTATCGCAGCGGACAGTGCGTTGACAACAAAGGTGGTGATGGCGTAAGCCGAGAAAGTGACGATTACACCGATGATGGTGTTGGCGATTATTCCCTTCGCCTTTTTCACCTTTTCTTCATTGCCTGCGGCGGTCATCCAGAGAAAACCAGCGTAGGAGAGTAGCGCAACGAAGATGGCACCCATTACACCGATAAGTGCGGTGATGAATGAGCCGACGAAGCCCGCGAGATTGGTTGTTGTCGATAGGCCAGCCTCGCCCGCAGTTGCTGATAGGCCAGACGATTCTTCAAGACCTGCCGCTTGTGCGTAGAGCGCGAATAACGAACCCGCGGTGATGATCGCCGTGCTTGTCATCCGTTGAAGATTTTTTGTGAACGTTGGAAACATTATTTTCGGCCTGAAACATTTTTTATGTTCCGGACCAAGGACCGGCAAGCGTATCCGCTTACCACTCCCCGATCCGGAACGGAATCGGGGCAAAGCTTTGTAATGAGAGACTAGCCTGATGTACCGTTGACGATTGCGTTGACGACGAACTGTGCGATCGCGTACGACATCATGATAATGATGAGACCGATAATGCCGGAGATGATCAATTTTTTTGCTTCCGTTACTTTCTCTTCTGCGCCACCTGCGGTCATCCATTTGAATCCGCCGAGAAGGATGATGACGACTGCAACGATACCGAGCAGGCCCATAAAGGCCTTGATTACGTTCGAAACAGTGGTGCGAACATCTTGCGTGCCGAGACCGATCGCGGTCGCATAGTTGAGACCGAGGTCAGGACCTGCAGCGAGGGCGAGCATTGGGGCGGCAACGATAGAGACCGTTGTTGCGCCGATAGCCAGTTTCTTAAGAGTGTTCTTTGTCATGTTTGTCACCTCCTTCCATGTTAGAGCCTGTGCAGAGTCTCTTTTTCCGTCATTTCCGCACCTTTTCGGTCAGAATTTCCGAAAAACTTGTCGAGGTACCACCAGTACCTCTTCGCATTTTTCGGAAATTCTACCTCGAAAAGTCATCGGAAATGATCGGAAAAAGAGACTCTGCACAGGCTCTTAAAAAAGATATCCACATAACGTATGGATATCCTTATCTTAGTCGAAATTGGTGTTTTTGGGAATCTTAGAGCCTGCATACAATCTCCATTTTTCCGTCATTTCCGCACCTTTTCGGTCAGGATTTCCGGAAAACTCGTCAAGATACCACCGGTATCTCTTCTCATTTTCCAAAAATCCTGTCACAAAAAGGCATCGGAAATAACGGGAAAGGAGATTGTATACAGGCTCTTATTTTTTTGGATAGTTTGGATCCCCCTTACAAATAATTTCAATGCTGCCGTCAGGGTTATTTTTATTTATGCAGCTTTGCGCTGGTGTAGCTTCCATGTTGATGACACTAAAAACGAACCTTACTCCGGCATAGGAGAGGAACATCGCAACGATACCGATTGAGGCCCACAGGAGCGTGTTTTTCCCTTTCTTAATCCGCTCATCGTTTCCCGCTGCGGTCATCCAGAGGAACCCGCCGTACACAAACATGAGAAGGGCGATGGCACCAGCGACACCCAAGAGTGCCCTGATGCCGTTCGCGACGATGGTTTGAACGGTGACAGGTCCGAGTTTTTGGAGTTGGCGTAGGTCCGCCCCTACTGCATCACCGCTTGCCTCGGCGAAGATGGGTTGCGGTGCAAATAAAAAGAGAAAAAGAGGCAACGTCAACACTGAAACATGTAGTACTTTGGTGATGCTAAGGCGTAACGAGGACATACTTTAGAAGCGATTTCCCTTAAGCGCACTAAGTACGATGTTCACCATGGCGTAAGAACCGAAGATGATGATGAGTCCGAGCGTTGCGGTGATGAAAATTTGTTTCCCTTTTTTAACCTTCTCTGAGCTGCCTTGTGAGGTCATCCATGTGAATCCGCCGTAGACGAACATGAGTAGTGCAACAGAGCCGGAAACGCCGGTGATGATTTGGATCGCTCGACCGAGGAGTTGTTCGACGGTGGTGCCCTCGCCGAGAGGATTAGTGAGTTTGGTTGATCCGGGAGTGGTTGCTGCGGGAGCTGTTGGAGGTGTGGCAGGAGGTGGTGTCTGCGCAAAGGCACTATGTGGAGGAAATACAAGAATAGTGAGCAGAGGCAAGGTAGCGATGAGGATTTTTAGGTGATTGATTCGCGTGCGCATATATTTATGGCGTCGGACAACACAGCATTCCATTTGCATCACAATCGAATCCTGGCATACAACCGGCAGCACCAGGTTTTGCACATTTATAAGATTTACCTGCCTTTTTTGCGTATTCTGTACAGCTAAAGATTGGTCCTGTGCCTGAAGCTTTTCCTTTCGTGATTCTGTTTACTCCATACTGAATCACATACGCCGCGGTGAATATAATGAAGAGGCCGATCACGGCGTTTTTGAGATACTCTTTTCCTTTCGTTACCTTCGCATCATTGCCCGCAGAAGTGAGCACCATGAATCCGCCAATCACAAACATAAGCAGCGCTGCGCCACCCGAAATACCGAAGATCAGGTTTGCAATGTTTACGAATGTTTCCATGATACAGCTGAGTGGCGGTGTCGTATTTGTTTTTGCACAGGCTGGAACGAGCGGTTCGAGTGCGTGTGCGGTCGGCACAAACGGAAGGAGACCGGCGATGAGTATTCCGGTAGTGGCGAATGTTCCGATGAGAAGTGATTTGGCGAATTTCATGGACGTTATTTCATCGTCTGATTCACTTTTGTCGCACCAAGGTCCAGAATCTTTTTCGGATCGGCTTCGCCCGCAAGCATTTGCCGGATCATTTCGTTGAACGCTGCTTCGGTCGCTTTTGCATCCATTCCATGATACCAGCTTTTCGCGGTCGGCACCTGCGATGCAAACACCGAAAGGTCAAGGTCTTCCAATTGCCCGTTGATAAGCGATCGGAGCGCAGTCGGTTTTTGGGTGGCGTTTAGGTATCCCTGCGCGTGCTCTGCCTTCGTAATGAACTGGATGAAATCCCACGCTTCGTCGGGATATTTTGTTTTGTTTGACACTGTTTCAATCCAGTAGTTTGCAAAGTTCACCGGCCTGTTTCCTTCGATCTGCGGGAAGCTCGAAATCCCAAAATTCAATTTTGGATTTGACCGGCGGATCACCGGAAGATCGTACGCATAACCAAAATAATACGCGGTCTGACCGCCAATGAACGCTTCGAGTGAGTTCGGCATCTTCGCATTCCAGCTGTACACCTCTTTTTCCGGATTTGCGAAGTCGGTGTAGAAAATGAGCGCTTCAGCTCCCGGTGGATACGGCCGTCCCGCGAGTTCTGGCGGATACTTATTAAAAGAAGCGAGGCCGTTCGCGTCGGTCATCTGCGTCCCGTTCTGGAGCATGAGCAGCGAAAGCACATCCGTTGCGCGCGCGACGTTGTCTGCAGTGCCGAGCGCAGCAGCAGACTGAATGATCGTGCCAGTCTGATCGAGCTTCGTAATTTTTTTCACCTGCTCTTGGAACGTGCGCCAATCCGTTGCGGGCTGCGCGATTCCCGCGTTGTTCAAGATCCCACGGTTGTAATACAGCACCATCGTATCGATGGAGAGCGGAAGGCCGTAGATTTTTGGAATCAGCGGCGCGCGCGGATCCACTTGTTCGGTGGGAAGAACGACATCATCAGCTACCACATCCACAAATTCGTTGGAGAGTTGTTTGATGGTGATCGTCGGTTCCTGACGCAATACAGTCACCGCTTCTTTTTTGATAGTGCCTTTTATTTCTCGATACGCAATGGAAAGTGCGGGAGGAAGGGGGAGTAGACGTGGCTGCCATGCGCGCAACCAATCGTTATGCAAGCTGAAAATGTCTGGACCCTTATCTTCGGCGAGGCTCGCAAGAAGCGCTTTCTGGTATTCATCGTAGGTAAATTTGCGATAGTCGATGGAGATATTCGGGTGCATTTTTTGGTACACAACGATCGTCTCTTCGAACGCATCGACATCGTCGTACACGCGCCAATATTTCAGAGTGATCGGTTGTGACCGCTGCGCAACTTCTTTGCTGACGCCTTGGCAACCGAAACCGGTGAGCAAGAGACTTGCAACAACGATACCAAGAGTGAAGCGGGTCACGACGTTTTTCATAGTTGCTTTACGCGTTTTTTGAGAAATGCGGTGAACGCACCGTCGCCGTTCACTTCTGCATGTCGTAGCGCATGATCGACCGAGGCGATTAAAAATTGCAGCTTGTTTCCACAGTCGTAGCGGATGCCGTCGACGATGCGCCCGTAGATCGGTTTGTGGTTTGTGAGATGCGCGATGAACGCATCAGCAAGGCGAATCTCACCGTCCGAGCCAGGCTTCTGTTTTTTGAGCAGTCGCATGATTTCCGGAGTGATGATGTACCGCCCGACACCCGCGAGGCTCGATGGCGCTTTTTTGGTTGATGGTTTCTCGACAAACCCTTCGAGTCTCATCAGTTTCTTCGTAACCATTGTACCACTTGCGATGCCGTAGCTGGAAACATTTTTTTTGCCGACGTCGTAGAGCGCAATGATCGGCTCTGAGTATTTTTCGTATGCAGCAATAAGTTGGCCGGTCACCGGTGTTGGTGCGTCGAACACGTCGTCGCCGTACAGCACAGCGACCGTCTCATTGGGGTCAACGAAGGGTAGCGCGGAGAGAATGGCGTGGCCGTCGCCGAGCGGTGTTTGCTGGCGGACGAAGGCAAATTTTGCGAGGTTGGAAATGTTGAGCAGTGCAGCGAGTTCTTTTTTTTTGCCTTTTTGTGCGAGACGATCTTCAAGTTCGGAATTGCGATCAAAATGATCCTCGATCGCACGTTTGGTTTGGCTGGTCACGAAAATGATTTCCTCAATTCCTGCAGCGACCGCCTCTTCAACGACGTATTGGATCACCGGTTTATCAACCAATGTCAGCATTTCTTTCGGTTGCGCTTTCGTGGCAGGAAGAAATCGCGTCCCAAATCCCGCGACAGGAATGATCGCTTTGCGGATGTTCATACGAACGAAGTATACGAAAAACCACACGTCTTGTCATTCGTGTTCAGACCTCTTGTCATCCAAACCTTCCTTACTTTGTCATTCCGGAATCCCGCGCGTGCGGGATATCCGGGATCCAGAAAACGATCGTACGGACGTTTCTGGATTCCGGATAGCCGCCACGCGGCGGCTTTCGGAATGACAATAGTGGGATGAGGGGGACAGACCATGCTCAGCGTATAGTCTCACTCACGACTGAAGCGGCGTAGTTGATCAGCGGTTGGAATTCTGGGCGATCGTACGTTGGGCGCGCGAGGATCATAGTGTTGAATGCGTCCTGCACTTTCGCCCAATCTTTGCCGTGATACCAGGTGGTTGCGGTGAGCAGTTGTCCCGCGAACGGCGCAAGATCTGGATCGGTGAGCTGGTCCTGGATCAGTGCACGGAGTGCGGTCGGCCGTTTTGTTGTGGAGAGCCAGCCAGAGATTTGTTCTTTGCTTGCAGCGAATTGGAGAAAATCCCACGCCTCGTTCGGATGTTTCGTTTTTTTTGAAACCACCTCGATCGGATAATTTGCAACATTTTTTGGAAGTCCGGGATCGATTTGCGGAATCGGCGCGATACCAAAATCAAGCTTTGGTGCGCGATCGCGAATTTTTTGCATGTCGATCGGGTAGCCGAAGAAGAACGCCGCTTTTCCAGAGACAAACGCATCAAGCGAAAGCGGCATGGTTTGATTCCAGGCGTACGTCGGTGTTCCCACGTTCGCGAAACCTTGGTAGAAGATCAGCGCTTCGACGCCAGGAGGATATGGGTGATCGCTCGTGCCTTGCGAGTACACGTTGAACCGCGGATAACCGTTTTCGTCAGTCATGTCTGCGCCATTTTGTTCCATGATCGCGCTCAGAATGTCCGTGCTGTACAGTACATTGCTTGCGCCGCCGAGCGCTGCGCCGGTTTGTTTGATCGTGACGTTATCTTTATCAAGAATGGTCAGCAATTTTGATTGATCTTCGACGTCCTTCCATGTCGCTGGCGGTTTTTCCATGTTCGCTTTTTTCAGGAGATCTTTGTTGTAGTACATCGCGAGTGTGTCGAATGAAAATGGCAGACCGAAGATTTTATTTTCACCCGGTTTTTCTGGGTCGGGCTGATCGTACATAATCACATCCTTCGTCACACCCTCGACGTACGCTTTTCGCAAATCGAGCACCGACATCGCGGTGGTTTTTTTGTTGGTCGTGACGATTTGTTTTTGCGCGTTCACCGTTCGTGTCGGAATCGTTGTTTCTTTCGGGAGTGGCAACAATCGCTCTTTCCATTCGTTGAGTCGTGGACTCGCAACACTGTACAAATCCGGTCCGCGGTTTTCCGCGAGCGCTTCGAGCAATTTGCGCTCGTATTCATCCGCGCGGAATCGTGTGTAATGGATCGCGATGTTTGGATGGATTTTTTGATACGCATCGATGATCGGTTGCATCGCAGCCGGATCATCATCAGTTCTCCAATATTCGAGTGACACTGGTTTGAGTTGGACGTTGTTTGCACCCAAACATCCTGCACCGGTGAGGAGGAGGGTAGAGAGCGTCGTGATGATGAGCATTCTTCGCATAGATCTTTATCATAACATAAAACCCCACACCAGACGGTGCGGGGCGGGGCGTTATCTCTTGAATGTGAACGAGGCACGAAGCGGAAGATGGTCAGACGGTTCGATTTCTGATGGCATCACCGTTTCGTTTACCAGTGTCACGGCAGATAAGAGTGGTGTTGCGAGCAGGTCTGCCGAGTGCAAGATGTAGTCGATCTTTCGTGCAGGGCCGCCGGAATTGAACGTGAACGCGCGTCTAGGGTGGGGGTCGACGAATCCTGCGGCACGGAACACATCGAGTACGTCGCTGTTCGGTTCGGCGTTGAAGTCACCGCAGACGATGCGGGGGTATGAGGCCTTGCCGAAGTTCATGAGGATTTCTTCCGCCTGCACCAGTCCGATCTTGTCTTCCTTTGCGGTATCCGGAGGATCCCACTTGAGATGAGTGTTCACAATCAGGACAGTGCGACCGTCACGTTTGATGAGCGGATGATTCCAGACATGCCCGGAATGTCGACCGCGTGGCCCCGCACCATCCCTGAAGGCTGAGGAGTACGCTGTGATGAATTTCCATGGACGACGAATGAACGTTGCACAACCGTCAGGTTTGCCACGCCCCTTTTGGTCCCACAGACCACGGTATCCAAGGGGCATGAGTTTTGTGTTGAGTAGATCGAACATTGCACTGTCGACCTCCTGCAAGCAGATCACGTCGGCATCGAGTCCTACGACGCGCTCGACGATACGTGGATGGCGATTCGCGGACACGAACACCGCAGGATCGCAGCGCGTATAGAACTCTGGCTTGATGTACGCATCCGCGAGGATGTTGTAGGTGGCGACAGTAATCTGGTCGATAGTACCCATGAGAAACTCCTGTGGTGAAAGGACCGAGTCGACGAGTTACTATAAGAGAAATCTCTCCCGTGTGTCAACAGGGGGTATTTACGGGAACGGTAAACCATGATACTTTAGTCGACGTTATTGGAGAGGTGGCTGAGTGGGTTCAGTGCGAACCAGTTCGCGTTGAACGGGTGCCCAAAGGGCACCCGGGGATCACGAGGACAACATATTTTACAATCGGGACGCAGTCCCGATAATACGGAGAGGTGGCTGAGTGGTCTAAAGCGACGGTCTCGAAAACCGTTGTACCTGCAAGGGTACCGTGAGTTCGAATCTCACCCTCTCCGCCACGTAAAAACCGCAGCTTGTCTGCGGTTTTTACGTGGGGTCCGAAGCCTTGGCGAAGGACGCCTGCGCGCCATGCTCGTGTACTCGTCGCAGCACCTCAGCAAACCCAACAATAATCCAAAACAAAATAGCGAGGTCATTTTTGAAATACGGAACATCGACGAGGCCATGGACGAGCAGGGCTGTCATCGCTGCTATGAGTGCCGCTGTTGGCCAGAGATTTTTTTTGAGGAGTCGAATCGCGGTGATGAAAAAGAGGATGACGATCCACGCGAATCCGATCAGACCGAGCAGACCTGTTTCACTCCAAAAATTGAGAACGATGTTGTGCGGATACATGAAAATTTCTATGTACTTCGCTTCGTGATACGGCGCGATGCGCTCGCGGTACCCAGCGAGTCCTGCGCCGAATACTGGATGATCGGCGAGCATCGCTGCGGTTTCTTTCCAGATTATTTGACGTACGGAACCCGAATCATCACGAAGGCTTGCGAGAATAGAAATTTCATCGCGGATCGGTCGGATTGTTATAACCGCGATGCAGCCAGCGATGATGAGACCGAGCGCCCACGGCCGTGTGCGTTTGTCGATCAGACCAAGTATCACGAGACCTGCTACTGCGCCGACCATCGCGCCTTGCGACACCGCGAAGATGATGCTGCACACACCAAGAATTGCGCAGAGACCGGCGAAGATTTTTTGCTTCTTTTTTTTCGCCGCGAGCATCCACCCGGCCATGAGTACGGTGATCGGTGCTGCAAAGAGACCGATCCCGTTCGGAAATCCATAGAACGCAGTAACGCGACGGGTCGCTTCGGGTTGCCACGCGGGCGGAATACCGATGCCGGTGATTTTTTGTATGCATGCGATCACACCAACCGCAGCGAGGGATGCGCCGAGCGCAGCGAAGATTGCACCTCCACGTTTTTGTCGCGAAACGATGTCGGTAAACAGGACGAAAAATACAATTGGTTCAAGAATGTACGCGCGCCATAAGCCGATCGCGCCGCGGAGATCGGGGGAGATTGCGAGGCTGACAGTGCTGCCGACGATGAATAAGGTTATCGGTGCCGCCCATCTGCCGAGCGATTGCCACGCTTCTTTTTTATAACCACGGACAATGAACCATGCGATGAAAAGTATGAAGAAAAGTATTTCAAGTAACGTTGTGGGGAGCATGAAGTGCGTTCCGGGAATTGGAATCGAAAATCGTACGAGATAGGTTGGGAGAAGGCCGCAAAAAAGTGCGAGAGCGATGAAAAGAAAATTCATGCGCGTTGCAGTTTGAAAAGTGAGCGAATCTCATCGCGTGTCACTGTGCCGGTTCCAAGAATGATCGCGGCATAAACAAAGATACCGATCGCAATACGCGGGAGTACATGGGTGTGTGCAGTGAGAGTCAGCGTGGCGTACATGAGCGCGCTGCCGAACGCCGCCGCAGCGACTGTGCGCACGCGAGGAAGTGAGCGAAGTTTCACACATACCGCAATGCCGCATGCGAGCAGAATGAACATTTCAGAAAACACTGTTATCCATGCGGCACCGAGCGCGCCGATGCGTGGGATGAAATAAAAATACAACCCAAGTGAGGCGACCGCATCGAATGCATATGCAACGATCATCTTTTTTTGGAGCCCAAGTGCGACTACTGCATGACCAAACAAAGCAGAGAGGAACACAGCAGCGCCCGCGAGCATCAAGATTGAGAGCATTTCACCAGATTGTTCGAATGACGCGCCGGCAACGAATCTCATCAAGTCATTACTGACTGCGAATGCGCCAACGGCAAGCGGGATCGCGATCAGTGCTAAAAAATCAAATGCGCGCCAGAGCATGCGTGTGAAATCATCGCGTTTATGTGCGACCCATGCGGCAGAGAGTACGGGCAAAACAAACCCCATAAAAATCATCGGTACGACAGTGATCACATCGAGTACTTTATACGCTGCTCCGTACAAACCGACCTCAGCCTGTGCACGAAAGAGTGAGAGTGCGATGATGTCACCCTTCAGATAGATCAAATTGAACGCGATGGAGACGCCGATCGGCCAGCTCACTGTGATAATTTTTTTCCACAGTGCGCGATCGAACGTGAGTCGAATTCGCACAAACCTTCGTGCAAAAATGAAACTGAGGAGGAAATGCAGCGTGTTTCCTGCGACGATCGCCAGGATGTACGCAGCGAGCCCGGCGTTCGTGTATGCGGCGACGAGTACTACTACAAACAACGCGAGTCGTCCCGCGACTTCCGCGGCCGCTGCAAGATGCGCGGCGAGATGGCGTTGGAATACACCGACGAGCACTTGCGACAGCGTCATGAAAAAAAACGAGAGTGTCGCGATGGTGATGCCGATTTTTACATCCGCAGAGTAGGGAAAGAATAGCGCAATAAAAGGCGCGAGACCGAAGAACACGAGCGCAGAAGCACATCGGAGACTGAAGATGTTTGATGCGACACGATTTTCATCGTTCGGTGCCTCCGCAATCATTTTTGCCATCGTGAGTGTGAGTCCGAAATCCACGAGAATGCCGAAGAATTGCAAAAACGATGTGACTGTCGTGAACGCGCCATAGCCACCACGACCGAGGCTGCGTGTCATCACCGCAACGGTAAGCAAGCCAAGGACGGTTCCAAGGAATTTTCCACCGACTTGAACGATCGTATTACTTGCGATTTTTTGTTGCAGTGACATGGCGAAAGTATAGCATGAGTGCCTTGAAATACGCTTAAAAAAATGCTATACTGTACTTACCATGAACCTCAAAATCTCGCGACAATATGCGAGAATTATCGGAACCGCGTGCGCCGTTTGGACTGCTGCGGTTTTTTTGGCGATGCCGGTGTTTGCGGAGACAGAAACTACGTCAGAACCGAAGCATGATCTTCCGCGTGCGCTCAAGCCTCTCTCGAACGTGATATCTCCCACATTGCGTCACGGCGCACAGTTCGATTTTTCTTCAATTTCCGCGAAAGCAGTGTACGTCGTTGATGTACCATCACACACCGTGCTGCTTTCGCAGAATGCAGAGACGTTACACCCACTCGCATCGATTACCAAGCTAATGACCGCATACGTGGCGCTTGATCACGCAGTGCCAATGATGCGAAAAGTAATCGTTTCGCGTGATGATGAGGTGGGCGGGGCACGACTCAATGTGAAAAGCGGAACAACGCTCACTGTACGAGATATGTTCAACGCGACACTGATCGGTTCTGCAAATAATATGGCGAATGCGCTTGCGCGGTCAACGCGTCTTACGAAAGATGCTTTCGTTGCAGAGATGAATGCGAAAGCGAAAACGCTCGGTCTCATGCGTACAACATTTACAGAACCGACAGGTATTGATGCAGGTAACATTTCGAATGCGAAAGAAATTGCCGCGCTCGGTCTCGAGACTTTTGCGCTATCTGAGGTGAGACGTTCAACAACGTCTATGCGTTATACGATACCGCTCGCAAACGGTATGCGTACGGTGAAGAACACAAACGCACTTCTTGTTGATGAGAAAAACGGACTCTATGTGCTCGGCGGAAAAACAGGTTACCTTGAAGAGTCGAATTGGAATTTGGTGGTAAAGGTGCGCGATGCGCGACGGCATCCGATTGAAATAGTCGTTCTCGGTTCGACAACTAAGAATCAATTATTCAAAGATGCGACGAACATTGCACATTGGGTGTGGGATCATTATGAGTGGAACTCGCACCCTTTGTCATTCCGGCCTTGAGCCGGAATCCAGAACGTAAAAAATGTATTTAAAAAGACCAAACGTAATTTCGTTTGGTCTTTTTTATTTCTGGATTCCGGCTCAAGGCCGGAATGACAATATAGGAGCCTAGATTTTCACAATTCCCTCGTCTGTTTTTCGTTTTTGATCCTGCTCGATCAGCTCGAGGAGATGTTTACGGACTTCATGAGGTCGCGCGATTTGTTCGAAGTCAAACCTTTCAACTTCGCCAGCGGTTTGCACGTAGACGTTGCCATAGTTGAAGATCGAGGGGATCACACCTTTTACTTCTGAGGTGACGTCCTGCACGCGTGCAAGGTCAAGTTCGGAGATCGTGCGTGAAAATAATCCATGTTGCTCAACATCGACAATGCGATCGGTCGTCACCACCCAGGCGTCGAGATAGTAGTCGACGAAGGAAGTGATAAAGAACAGCCAGGCCATCAGATAAAATATGCTTCCGAGTAAAATCAGAAGTGGCCGAGAAAAGGCGCCGACAAGAAGCGCGGGGAAAAGACGATCAAGGAGAAAATAGACGCCGACCGGCATGAGCATGAGTGCCGCGATCATTACCACATCGACGAAAAAAATAATCCAATGTCGGCGGAGAAAGTACAACACCTTTTCGTTATGAGAGAGATCGATGAGGTTCTCGACACGCATATTATTTTAAGGAGGGGATGACAACGGTCGGAACTTCAATAGTGATGGCGCGGTTCCAGTCCACGTTTTGCAGTGCTTGCCAGGTAAAAAAGAGGATGAACACTGCGCCTGCGAGAAAAAGAAATGTCACCACGAAACTTATCGCAGTTGTCGCGCCGTAATGGATGAGATGATAGACGTTGACGAGCGCCATCAGCGCAAAAAAGAGAAGGGCGAGTCCGTACGGAATGAGTACGAGCGCGAAAGAAAGTGAAAGCATAGGTTACGCGATCTGTTGTTGTTTTGGGGTAGGGATACCGAGATGGCGGTAGGCATGTTCGGTTGCGACGCGGCCGCGTGGTGTGCGGTCGAGGAACCCAAGTTTGAGGAGGTACGGTTCGTGTACCAGTTCGAGCGTTTCGATCTCTTCGGATGTTGCGGCAGCGAGCGTTTGTACGCCGACTGGGCCGCCGCCGAATTTTTCGATAATCGTATGAAGAATCGCGCGGTCGGTAGCATCAAGTCCGTGCGCATCAATTTCTAGCATAGCAAGCGCAGATGCCGTGGTCGAGGCGTCGATACGTCCACTCGCACGTACATCGGCAAAATCACGCACGCGTTTAAGCAGGCGATTTGCGATGCGTGGTGTGCCGCGCGAGCGCGACGCGACGAGTGCCGCTGCCTCTTGCGGCAAATCCGCGTTCAAAATCGTTGCGCTGCGTTTTACAATCGATGTCAGTTCTTCGGGAGAGTAGAAATCAAGATGATACGTCGCGCCGAAGCGATCACGAAGTGGCGATGACAGCAGGCTGAGTCGCGTAGTCGCGCCGATGAGTGTGAATGGCGGAAGATCGAGTCGCACGGTGCGAGCGGATGGACCTTTGCCGATCACAATGTCGAGCGCGTATTCTTCCATCGCCGGATACAGCACCTCCTCGATCACTTTGTTCATGCGATGGATTTCATCGATGAAAAGAATATCTCCCTTTTCGAGATTGGTAAGAATCGACGCGATGTCACCGACGCGCTCGAGCGCAGGACCAGAGGTCGTGCGCACTTTTGCGCCGAGTTCGCTGCCGATGATATGCGCGAGCGTGGTTTTTCCGAGGCCAGGAGAACCGTACAGGAGCACGTGCTCAAGAGGTTCGTTGCGCATCTTTGCTGCACCGATAAAAATCGAAAGATTTTCGCGCAGCTTTGTTTGTCCAACAAACTCCTCCAGCCGCTTCGGTCGAAGCGTCATATCAAAAGCTTGCTCTGCGTTCGCGACGGTAGGCGCGAGCAGTCGTTCTTCGGTTTCGATGACGTTATCTTTACCTTGCATGATTTTATTGTAGGGGAATCAATTGGTATTTACCAACATGCCGCACCAAATAAAAAATTGGTGTCAGGCACCCTGCGGGGAGCCAGACACCAATTTTTGGTGCCCGGGGCCGGACTCGAACCGGCAAGCCTTGTGGGCGCAACATTTTAAGTGTTGTGTGTATGCCATTCCACCACCCGGGCTCGGGTTGGCAATAGGTCTATTATAAGGTTTTTCCCTGCCAAGTGGCCATGTCGGTCTCGGTTTTCATCATTTTTAGTCTTCCGTTCGCAAGGCGAGCAGCGACGCCAGGCTTCATGAGGAACGTTTCCAGGCATGCATCCATATTTTCGCGCGCAGCCTCGGTACGCTTGGCATCTGCGTAGATCGGGTAGTCTATGTGGAGCACAGTCGGCGTGGTTGAAAGGTCGACGTCACTGTGATGCTCCATCACAGTGAGCGCGATTAGCGCGTCGCTTTCGATCGACGCGCTCTGCGAAGAAAGACGAAAATAGTTATTGCGTTCAGGAACCCATGCGCGATACGCATCGCCAACGTAGATACCATGGCCAGCATGTGCAACATCTTTTGCGTGCTTGTCGAATTTCGTGTTTGCATCTTGGACGGTCGCGTACACGTCGCTGTTCTCTATATCAATGTCGCGCAGTTTGTGCGTAGTCGTGCAAAACGCAGCGACATGTACCTCAGCATTCGGATAACGGCCCGAGAGATTTTTTTTGAGGTCGGTAAAAAATGCACGCTGCGCTTCTTTATCATTTGCGAATGCCGCACACCCGAGATGATCGTCGTGACTGCATTCGTGCGGCAGAAGAAAAATGGAAACCGGTTTGTTTTCCGCACATGCAGCAAAAATTCTCGCGCCATAGATTGCGTGAAAAGTTTCAGCGCTCACCTTGCCGCCACCGGATGCATACACTTCTGCGTGGCCCGGTGCGAAACCGAGAGCTTCATCGATGTGGGTATTGCGTTCATCCATGCAGGTGACAACGATGGTCTTTTTTCTCTCATCAGTTGTTGCGCGACTGGCAATGCAGACGCGATTGCGTTCAGGCAGCGCAGCGCGCTCGCGTTCCCAGAAGGAGGCGATTGCATCGAGATCGATAGTTTTTTCAGCAATGTTGGTGGAGTGCATAGTAGAGCAGGTACCAGTACTGTTTATGGCGAAAATCGTAGCAAGAAAATGTTGTTTTGTCCAGCTTGTACTCGTTTTGGAGCCAGGGTACTGTAGAAGTGCTCTTTTTCTCTGGAGTACGCACGTGAGAAAACGACTTTTTTTGATGAGTATGGTTGTTGCGGCAAGTTTTTTCACCGCTGATCAAGTCCCGCACGCGCAGGAGCGTTCCGGTGTCGTGGTCACTTCTGCCGGCCGTAGCATCGAGAGTGTTTCGCTTGTTCACGGAAAGTCGACTCCGCTCGAGGTGTCGATCGACGGGCGCGCAGGGAGTGCGATTACCGAACCGGTAGTGTGGACTGCGGTTCCGTCTGGAGTGGTGGATTTGCGTGACGGAGGCGACGGCCGCGTCACTGTGACACCACTACGAGATGTGTTCGATGATCCAAACGCACGCGAGCCGAGAGTGACACTCGGTGTGTGCGTTGGACGGCGTTGCATCTCTGCGAATTTCGTGTGCACGCTTTCTGTTGCGGGGAACTGGAAAACGCACATCGCGGTGTCGCAACTCCCAATCACGCAAGATCGCGACTTCGCATTCACGCAGGATGGAAGAAAGTTCGAGCATCGCAAGGTGCAGTTGCGTGTCGACGGTACACACATGCGTCTGACAAACGGTGGTGGCCTGTTGTCTCGTCTCGACGGTACGTTCACGAGCAGAAACGAAGTGCACGGCACCTGGGCCACGACCGACGGATTCTCGGGAACGTGGAGCGCGATACGAAATCCTTAAAAATCTCGGGCTCGAAATATCGGGCCCTTTTTGTTACTTAACGCGTGATTCTTCGAGTCAACAGGTGGTGCTACGTTGACAGAAGGCGCACGTCTTTCTACAATGTCTCCACAAATGAAATGGCGCGCGGGTATCGTATAGCGGCTATTATGTCACCTTGCCATGGTGAAGATGGGGGTTCGACTCCCCCTACCCGCTCCAGCAAGAGACCATCCTACACGGGGTGGTTTTTTGCTTCATTGAGCAAAACTTCTGCGCCCTGGCCCGCGGCGCGCGGAACGGCCTCCGGCGATATTGCCCACCCATTGCCCATGACGGACGCAAGAGAACTGGCGGCCCGCGTCTGGATCGAGAGCAGGACTGACAAGGCATTCGCCGAAATCCTCGTTCGACGGCATGACTTCTGGTCGATGTACCCTTGGCGGATGCCGGAGAGCGAGTGGCGCCAACACGTCGGGTCTGACTTCGACCATCTCGTTGGAGCGAAGATCCTCCGCTCGGTTCAACTCGAAGCGACCACGCATCCGCGCCACCCCTCGCCCGTGTGGCTCCGACGGCGCAGGTACACGAGACCCAGGTTCGAGCATGATCTCGAATCCGAGTGCGTCGAGCAGCGTCTTTGTCGCCACGCGCTGTCGACCCTCGATAGTCCAGGTGTACGGACGAGCCACCACCGCGACTCGGTGCGACTGGTTCCACTCATCTCGATAGAGGCAGGTCAGGTTCTCGACGATCCGCGGGAAGTTGACACCGTGGATGTCACCGGCCGCTGCGCGGGTGTAGGCCTCGTGGATGAGCACCACACGGTATGGGGGCGGCTTGATGTGCTTCCTCCATTCGTCGCCGTATATGGCGCTACGCTGGAACTCCTCGTCCCGGCCTTGGTCCTCTTGACACGGCGCGTCATTCGTGGCATTGTCGTTCGTTGCGTGGCTTTCCAGCCACGGCGATGACGTACCGATGTCGTCGCCCAGGCTGGGCAGCGACGCGTTGGGTCTCTCGGGGGTGTCGTTCACGGTCCTGTTCTCCTCCGGGAGAGCTCTTCACCGCGCCGGTCTGGTTCACCGTCGCGGACGCGTCGCTCGCCCAGTTTGACCGCCGAAGCGGTCGGTTTCGTGTCGTGCGCACCCACCATCGGGTGCGCGCTTTTTGTTTGCGCCGCCGTCGCAGGAGCCGGGAGCCCGTCCTCCGGTTCGGAACTCGCGCGTCGACCCCCACGCGCGATCCCGATGGAGTTACCGTCAGATCCGTGAGCAAGGTCGACGAGCTTTTCTTCGACTGCGAACGGGTTCCGAACCCGGACGACGACCAGTTCCGCCCGCGCGTGCGGGTCCACTGGACGGCGCCGCGGGGCCAGCCCGAGACGATCGTGTTCGAGCCGGGCGGGCGGGCTCCGCTCCCGCTTCTCGGGCGCGGCGCACGCGCGAACTACGCGGCGTTCACGGTGCTCCTCCTCGCCGCCGGCGGGCGGGGCGACTCAGGCTTCCGGCTGCGCCCGGAGGATCTCCTGGGCCTCCGCGGCTTCGAGAAGATCGGCTCGAGCGCCGACAAGTCGACGCCCGAGCAGATCCTCCGACGGCGATCCCGGCGACGCGCCCGCTCGGCGAGATCGCGAGGATTCGGTCGGGAAGCGTCACGCGTGGTACGAGGGCTTCGATCGGCATACGTGGGGTGGTGGGGTGGGTTAGCGGATTCCGGGACGCGGGACGAAGGCGTGCGTCGCGGAAATCCCTGGTAATTCATGCAAGTTTTGCTTCCGATCCCAGGACCAGTCGCGGTCGTACAGGGCGTCGACGAGGACGCCGAGACGGTCGAGGAGAGGGAGGCGCTGCTCAAGCTCGGGTGCGATCTCCTCCAGGGCGTTCTCCTCGGGAAGCCGTCGCACGAGCTCGGCGTGGCGCGGTTCTGACGAGGCGTGCTTCGCGAACACCAACCGACGAGTGGAGGATGCGGTCCCTGTCAACTGCGCCTTCCGCCCGGAAGTCGCCGCTCTTCCGTCGTGAGAACCTGCGTCGATAGCGGTTCACTTCTCTCCTCGCGCCTGTCCCTCAATGAGTGAGTCGAGCGGACGAATCATCCGCAACTCACAAAAGACATCGCCCATCGGGCGATGTCGAAAGTCACTTCTTCCTTTTCTTCGTCTTCTTGAGCACCGTGACCATGCCGCTCTGAAGAGAAAGGAGACCCTGCTCGACGAGGTGCAGGACGGCCATCCGCGTACTGCTAACGCCCAGTCCCGTGGGGTCAAGCGGCGCGCACTTCTCGACAAGCTCGGCGAGTCGCATGCTGCTGCCGGGCGTACCGACGGCCTTGAGAACCTCGCCCTCGAAGTTCTTCGAGTCCGTGGGCGTCATGACGCGCCTTGAGAAGTCAAACGTCTGGGTCATGGTCTCACCTCGGTGTCCTTCGCACTGAACATAAGAACACATTTCCAGGGCTGCGCAAGGGCATTTCGTACAAACTACGCGTATTGAGACACGTCCGCCGCAACCGCCGCAAACTACGGCACTTTGTTTCATCGCTCCCTCCTCGGCTCGTCACCTCCCCGCCTGTTTTCTGGCTCGGGGCACGAGCCCTCCAACACTACGCGGCCGCCCAGAAACTTGCAATAGTTACGGGTTGATAGCTGCTCGGCGGTGCTCGTTGCCGGAGGTCGACCCCCTCCGACGGGGCGGTCCCGTCGGGCGCAAGCACCGCCCGAGCCCGCGGGGGGCGGAGGCGCCCGCGCCCTCGTCGTGCCAGGTTCGGCCACGGGGTGGGGAGGCGAGCGCTGGCGTCAATCGGCGGTCCGACCCGGACACCCGCATCTTCCGGGGATCCTCATCCTCGACACCGACGCGGACGGACTCGCACGCAACGGCTTGGATCAGCTCCAGCAACGGTGGGTGGATCGCAAGCCGCAGGTCGGCGCCGTACTCGTCCTCGAGCGTGAGTACAGCGCGGAGCGCGCCTACGGCAACGTGCGCCTGCTCCCCGGGCCGCGGATCGAGGAAGTCTCGGAGCTGCTATACGCACTTGAACGGTGCGAGGCCGGCCACCTCCACTACCAGCCGGTCTCGTCGCCAGAGACTCCATGTCCTGCCATGTTCGCAATGGAATACCAACCCGCGAAGAGCAGACGGTTCGTCAAGTTCGCACGGAGCACGCTTTGAAATCAGGGAAACGCCAACCATTTCGACCTGCTTACTTGTTTGACATTGAAGGCCCAATACCGGTGTTTGTGCGAAAGGCATTCAGTCTAGTCGGCATTTGCACCTTGGCCTGCGGCCCGCAAGCCGAGCCGAGCTGCCCAGCACCGGCGTGCCCAGCATCACCCGTATCGGCATCGTCGGCGCAGGCGACCTCGCCATCCTCGTCACAACCCCGTTCGACGATGGTTGATGGCCAATTTCTCTTCGAAGATTTTCGTGGCGCCGTCGACGGCGACGTTCCTCGTGGGTGGAACGCAAGCGATCGAATGCTTGTTACTGGCTTGGGTAGGGAAAGAGCCCTGCAAGTCACGTCGGGGACAGGCGACGCGAGTGCAGTTATCAGCGGGATCGCCTTTCCGCCCAACTTTACATTGCAGCTTACGGTCGTCATGCCCGACATCTGTCACGCGCGAATTGAGGTAACAGCTGGGGATCTTTACTTTAGAGCAGGCGGTGACTGCCGAAGCGTGGTCTTGCTTGAGGAAGAACGGGGCGGCGATTGGGATAATCAGCGACACGCGCTGACTATCGAAAAGAAGGGCAACGTACTCAAGCTATTCGTTGATGGCAAGGAGCGGATTGTCGTAAGAAAGACATCCATAAATGTCGCCGGTGTAGCACGCCTGAAGCTCCAGGGCGGAGCGCGAATCTTCGAATTACGTGGAACTGCGCTACCATAGATAGTCGGCATGCCTGTCACGCATTGCGGCGTAAGCTCCTGAGCGCCTCCTGAGCTGGGCTACGGGCCTACGCGGGCCTACGGTAGTTCTGCGAGCCGTCCCCGCCAACGCTGAAGAGCGTCTGACGTCCGTTGTCGCGCCAGCCGAAGGCGCTCCTCGTAGGATTGTATCACTGTTCCCTCCAGGTCTCCGCGTTCCTTAGCCTTTAGGAGGGCTTCGAAAATCTCATCTTGAAGCAGATGCTCCGCCTCAGACGCCTCCATGAACGCCACATACGCGGACTCTTCGGCCGACCCCTCGTGTGCCTCTACTCCTTCATGTTCACGCGGATACTCTCCCATATGACTGAAGTTACGTAAGCAAAAGTCCTGTATCACCTAGAATCAGAATATATTGCGACACCGTTCTACGCAAGCCGTGCGCTTCGATGCTATTGACTAAGACGCGCCCTCGCGTCGCGGATTTTTGCATCCAAGTCAACGAGCGAACGCTCAATGTCTGCGAGCTTGTCTTCATCCTCACGTATCCAGCCTAGAATGTTGTCTGCTCGTGACCCCGATGAACTTGCGAGACGCGTGTTGTTCTGTTCTATGTTTCGTCGAATGCTATCAAGCGCCTTTTGGGCACGGGCGCGCACTTCAACCAGTTGCTTGAGTCCCGCCTCTTGACGCACGCGCCAGTCTTCATGCTTCTTTCGGGCCTGTTCGCTGCGCGACTTCAACGTGTCGGCTAACGCGTCGAACCAGTCCTTGTAGCGCGTCCAGTCACTCTCCGTGAGTCGGAGTGCTCGTCGGCCGTCGCTCTTTGCCCAACGGCTTGCCCACGGTGCGCGTTTCATCACTTTTCATCGATCCGACGGCGCGCGATTGGTGCACGGAGATTTCGTGTTAACGCAGACACGTTTCGGTGATTTGAACGGCGATTTTTGTTGATAACCCAGCCAAAAATCAAGTGTTCGACTCCCCCTACCCGCTCCAAAGAAAAAATGGTGTTAGGCTCCCTACGATGGAGCCTAACACCATTTTTTCTTTTTTGTACCACCGATCATGCATATCGACGCCGTCTCCAGAAGAAGTAGCCGATTCCCGCGATTGCAACGGTCATGCCGAGTGCGCCGTATGCAACTACCGGACGCTCGGCGTGTGCCGCAAGTACTAACGTTTGCCCAAGACTCGATTTCGTTGATTGTGCTTGTGGCGCAGGCTGCGACACTTCGGTTTCTTTCGAAACAGACGTGATTTTCGCAGCAGCGCGATCGGTTACAATCAACTCCGGCGCATCATTTTTGAACCGCACCACGCCAGTGACCGTCACTGCATCACCAGCGTTTGCGGGCGGAGCTTCGCTGCGCATGAATGCGACCTGCACTTCGTGTCCCGCACTCGCATCTGTAACAGTGAGCCAGCGTTTTCCACGCGCAGCAACGGTGCCAAGTAGGTGTACTTTGAGGCCCGCATCCTCTCGCGCGATTTCCGAAGGATTTTTTTCCTCCGGTTTCGCTGCGGAAACTTTCCCGATTACTTGCACATCCTTCCACGCTCCGTTGATTGATGGCGTTGATGAAATTTTTCCGGTGATGCGCACGAGGTCTCCCTCTTTCAGAATCGGCGCAGTACCGTTCCCGCGAATACGCACGAATGTTGCCGCACTCCCATCAGGATCCATCACAGCAAACGTCGTTTTGCCGAGTACTCCAGGGAGCAACGTCACGACACCAGAAATGGCAACTTCGGTTCCTGGATCGAGCATATCGATTTCTGCAATGCGAACTTCCGAGATTTGAGGTGTTGGTGGCGGAGGAGTTGTGGCTTCAACTGCGCTGACCATCGGTGCGACACTTGTTGATTCACCAGACCATTTCCAGACGTCGCCTTCTTTAGTATATGTACTGCCCGGCGGCGCGTTTTCATAGTGCACCGAATCTCGCGTCGTTCCCGTCGGATCGAGCAACCGTAACTCCTCCTTGTCGTTGTTCAAAGAAATTTTTGTTGTGTTTTTTGGTAGTCGCATTGATACACCGGGTGCGAGCGTTATACCATCCAGTGCTGCGTGTTTTTCTGAAGCATCAACAATCGACCAGCCGCGGAGATCAATCGCGCTTGTCACGGTGTTCGTTATCTCGATCCACTCATCTGCATCGTTGCTCGCGGGGTTCGGAAGCAGCGCAGAGAATGTTGGTACGAGTGAAAGTTCAACCGTAGACGGTGAAACGATCACTGGTGATGCTACCGCTGGCGCGGGTGGAGGATCCACAGCGTTTATCGCACCGGGTGTCAGCACCGAGGTCCACTGCCACGCACTATTTATAAACGCATACGATTTTCCTTGCGGCACTGGCGACGGATACTGCACGGTGTCGACCGAAGTTCCTTGTTGTGAAGTAAGTGTGTAAGACGATGCGGTGTTCGTGAGTCGCAACTTCGATTCCGGATACAAGAAGGAAAGAGAAGCGTTCGCAGCGATGCGTACGTCGCTGATCACAAAGACGTTATTTTTTGCGTCCGCAATTTTCCATCCCGCGAGTGAAATCTCCGTAGCGCCGTCATTGCGCAGTTCGATAAATTCCTGCGCATCATCACCGATCGGATCGGGAAGCAGCTCATTAAAATGAATCGATGCGATTTGTTCCAGTTGCGGCACGCAAGGCGTAGCCACGTCCGCATGCACCGGCAGCCCCGCTATTATATAAGTAAGGAAAGCGCCGAAAACGAAAGAACTCACCGAATGAAACCAGGCCGAGCGTTGCTTCATATATATAAGGAATGAAGAGTAAGCGCACGGGTCTTACTGCACCTGTAAGAATGTGTCAAATCTTTGACAAGATTTTGCGTAGTTGACTCTCCATAATGATCCGTTACACTTTCCGTGGTATTCTCTTTCAAGATATTTTTATCCTTCTATGTCAGACATGATGAACTCACCATTTGCTCAGGATGCTAACGAAACGACTCCGCTTAGCCGACTGTGCGGCGCGATCGTGCGCGTTGTCTCACTCGCTCTCGTTTTCTTCACACCACTCTTTTTTCTGCCCTGGGCGGTGGATGTCGTTGAATTTAACAAACAACTGCTCCTTTTTGTTGGCGTGACCATCATAGGGCTTGCATGGCTCGGAAAAACGCTTCTTGAAAAGCGGTTCACGTATCAGCGTTCTTTTGTAAACATATTCGTCATCCTGATTCTTCTCGCCACGCTTGCAAGCGCTTGGTTTTCAGAGAGCAGGTACATGAGTATTGTCGGTGATTTTGGTCAGGAAATGGCAGGATTTTCTACGGCGCTTGTTCTCGCAGTTTTGTATTTTGTTCTCACAAGCACCTTTCGTGATGAGCGGTCATTGAAACAACTACTCACTGTTACCGTCGGTGGTGGATTCTTTACTGCGCTTTTTGCTTTGCTTCAAGGGCTGCACGTCTATGTGTTCCCATTCGATTTCGCGAAGTTGGCAGCGTTTAACACCATCGGTACGGCATCCGCACTCGGTGTGTACTTGGCGTTTATTGTCACACTGTGCGGCACCATGCTTATGACTGCGCATGGTGAGAACAACGGAAAAAAAGAAATCGCAAAAAAACTCGCACTCGTTGTTACTGCCGCACTCGCACTTTTTTTGATCGTGACTATCGATTTTAATCCAGTGACCTGGTCATTGCTTTGCGGATCAGCGATTTTAATCGTGTGCGCGTTCGTTCACGCGAAGTCAGCGAAAGGAGTGGCTTCGGCGGTGTTGCCGATCGTTGCGTTGGCGGTCGCAGTATTGTTGCTCATCTTTCATTCGCCGGTAAAGCTCGACTTTGCATCGGAAGTGATGCCGTCAATGGCGACCAGCGCGGATATCGCACAAAAAATACTTCGTGAACGACCGTTCCTCGGTTCTGGTCCTGGCACATTTATTTTTGACTACGCGCGATTTCACCCCGAATCGGTTAATCGAAGTGAGTTTTGGAACATTCGATTTGACCGTGGGGCTTCGCATCTCGTCACTTCACTTGCAACGACCGGTTTCGTCGGCACGCTTTCCTGGGCGTTACTCGTTCTCTCCCTTTTGTTTGTTGTGAGTAAGAAGATTCTTCGCACGAGCGACGAACAACCGCACCTTCTTTTTGGAGTTTTTGCGGCATGGGCGACGCTCGTTGTTGCACGATGCTTGTACAGTTCGAATGTCACCCTTGAATTCGTTTTTTGGTTCGCGACAGCTGCGCTTCTCATTGCGTATCAAAAAAAATCGACCACGGTGACCTTCGAAAAATCGCCGCACGCGGCGATGCTTGTGTCGTTTCTTTTTATCGCTGGTCTGATTTTTTCTTCCGCGGGCTTGTTTGTGGAAGGACAGCGTTACGCCGCGGAGATCGCTTACATGAAAGCGGTGAGTATCGATCGTGCGCACGGCTCACCGGACGATGTGGTGAATGGGTTGCAACATGCGGTCGAGCTGAACGGTCGCAATAATGCGTACCTGCGCAATCTTGCGCTTGCGTATCTCGCAAGAGCGGATGCGACGCTCGCCGCGGCACCAAGGATGGACCAAAAACCCGGCGAAAGAAAACAGGACTACGATGTACGTGTCGCATTTGCGCGACAGGAGCAGATTAAGACGGTCTCAGGAGATACCGTCGCGGCAGTGAATACCGCGAAAGCTGCAACCGCAATGGAACCGAAGAATGTGGCGGCATGGTCGGTGCTCGCGTCGATTTATGCCCGTTTGATGGGTGTAACTGACGGTGCGGATGATTGGGCACTGAAATCGTTTCAGTCGGTTCTCGAACTTGAACCGAATAACCCTTCGACGCATACGGAAATTGGAAAGGTGTACGTGTTTCAGAGTGATCAGGCGAAACAAGAAGCGGCGGCCCTGAAAGACGACCAGGCGAAAAAGGATGCGCAGAAAAAATCCGATGATGCGCTCGAGAATGCTGTTGATGAATTCACCAAAGCGATCGCGCTCAAGTCTGACTACGCACCGGCACATTATAATCTCGCGCTCGTCTATGATCGCCAAGGGAAGTTGAAGGATGCGATTAAGAAGATGGAGAGCATCATTCCTACAAACGCGAAGGATGTCGGGCTCGGATTCCAACTCGCGTTGTTGTATTACCGCGACGGTCGTAAGGACGATGCGATTCGCATGCTTGAGGCGGTCGTACGTCTTTCACCGAACTATTCGAATGCGATGTGGTATCTCGCAGCGATGTATGAAGAGAAAGGAAAAATCGATGGGGCGGTTGCCTTGCTTACGAAAGTGAAGGAGCTGAATCCAGGAAACGATCTTGTGACGCAGCGATTGAACAACCTCAGCAGAAAGAGACCGATTCCCGCCGGCCTTCCGTTACCCGTCGAGCAGTCGCCGCAAAATCAGCCTTCGGTGAAGAAATAGAAGAAAAAATGTCCCGCAGTACTGCGGGACATTTTTTGTGCGGTCACAAAAGTGACTGCCTCGTTTGAATCAAAACGAGGCAGTCACTTTTGTGTCGATTTTTGACAGCCTGTTTTTACCAGATGTTTGACGATGAGCGGTTGTTCGTTTAGTCTAAGCTTATTCATATGGGCCGCTAGCTCATTTGGTAGAGCGGTCCGATGACCATCGGACAGGTGAAGGTGTTCGCTCAAAAGAAGTTTTGGGCCCTTAGCTCATTTGGTAGAGCGTCGCCATGGCATGGCGAAGGCGGCGGGTTCGAGCCCCGCAGGGTCCACCATATGTCTCTCAAAGTTGGTATTGTCGGTCTTCCGAATGTGGGGAAGTCGACGCTGTTTAAAGCGATCACCAAAAAGCAGGTTGATTGCGCAAATTATCCTTTTTGCACCATCGAACCGAACGTTGGTGTTGTTGCGGTTTCTGATCCGCGGCTCGAGGCTCTCGCGAAAGTTTCGCATTCGGCGAAAGTTATTCCTGCGACGATTGAATTCGTCGACATCGCGGGGATCGTTGCCGGTGCATCGAAGGGCGAAGGACTTGGTAACAAATTTCTTGCGCATATTCGCGAGGCAGATGCGATTATCGAAGTAGTCCGCGCATTTGAAAATAAAGACATCGTGCACGTTGCGGGGAAGATCGATCCTGCGTCAGATGTGGAGACGATCAATCTCGAATTGATTTACGCTGATCTCGCGACAGTCGAGAAACGATTGGATACCGCGAAGAAGCAAGCGAAGAGCGGTGTTGATCGCGATGGGAAAATCTTGATCGAAGCGCTTGAGAAGATTAACACTGTGTTGCTTGAAGGACGTGCTGCGCGCACCGTCGAACTCACCGATGATGAAACAAAAGTGATGCGTGAGATGCAACTACTCACGATGAAGCCGATGCTGTACGTCGTGAACGTGGATGAGGAGCAGCTGAAGACCGGGTACACAATTTCCTCACTGCCAAAAGACGCGCAGATCCCTCTTTGTATCAGACTCGAAGAGGAACTCGCGTCGCTTCCACCAGAAGAAGTGCAGGAATATTTGTCTGCGCTCGGACTCGCGATGACAGGATTGGACCAGCTGATTAAAGCGAGCTATGCATTGTTGGGATTGATGACGTTTTTGACTTCTGGAGAGATAGAAACGAAAGCGTGGACGATTACTGTTGGTACCAAGGCGCCACAAGCCGCGGGTGTGATTCATACTGACTTTGAAAAAAATTTTATCCGCGCAGAAATTATCGATTGGAAAGATTTTGTTGAAATCGGTGAGGCTGGTGCACGTGAGAAAGGGAAATTGCGTGTTGAAGGAAAAGACTATGTGATGCGCGACGGAGACGTTTGTCATTTTCGGATTGGGGGATGAGGGGGAGAACATCGCCGTTTGCGGAAGTGGTATCCGCAAACACTGCTCAGTATCTTTTATTTTGTCTACCCATTTTTGCTTACGAAATACCTGAGTGTTTGCGGAT
>SXGR01149454.1_pt1 | contig 52321 bp, 40 predicted proteins | sample 3174711 | NCBI WGS metagenome assembly SXGR01 (sample SAMN11356860, study PRJNA531348) | freshwater metagenome | isolation source: freshwater sample F1-60 | place: China: Fuxian Lake, Yuxi | collected 2017-12-25 | reverse complement strand
CCACCGCTTCGGTGATCTTCACATCGAGCTTGCCGCAGACGAAGTAGTCGAGAAAAAATAGCGGCGCCGCCCCCTGGGTTAAGATATCGTTGACCCCCATGGCGACCAAATCGATGCCGATGGTGTCATGCTTATTGAGGTTCATCGCCAAGCGTAATTTGGTGCCCACGCCGTCGGTGCCAGAAACCAAGACGGGCTGACGGTAGCCAGCAGGAATCTCTACCAATGATGCAAAACCGCCTAATCCACCCATGACTTCTGGGCGCTTGGTACGCTTGGCAACGCTTTTAATACGTTCAACCAGCGCATCGCCAGCTTCTATATCAACGCCAGCATCTTTGTAACTTAAAGATGGCGCGGAGCTGGGGGATTGGATAGGGTTTTGATTGTCGCTCATAGGTAAATTCTCTGGCTGATGCAGTCGGAGGTTACCCCTACTTGAAAAGCAGGGGGCTGTCGAAAAAAGGCCGCCATTCTAACAGCTTGTGCGGCTTTTGGCTTCCGTATAAAGGGGGGCTTCTGTATAAAAGGGGGCTGCTGGCGTGGGTGGATATTCGCTTTTGGTCAAAACTCCTAGATGAGTAAATACGTGAACGCTAGGTTGGGTAGCCCCGATGCTAATCTGTGCTCTTCGCACAAGTCATGAAACTGAAATAAAGGCGTGCAAGTATCGCCCACATATTCGCAATGAAGCATTAAATGCTCCCTTCTGCAGGATGCAATGACCCCATTGGTAAATCACGATGAATGTTGCCGTTTCTAACGAGCAAGTCAGCGATCTCATTGTCTCCGTTAGCCCGCTGTCGCTGTCCACTTCTATTACTGAGGTCGCCAATTTATTTCTTTCTGACACGCATCGTGAACTCTTGTGCTTGCCGGTTGTAGAGCAAGAACATGTGGTAGGCACCATTTCACGCTACGCAGTCATGCGCATTTTTTTAAAGCCTTTTGGGCGCGAAATTTATGGCCCCCGTTCTGTTGAACAATGGATGAATAAAACCCCCTTGTTGATTGATGAACACACCGATATTGATACCGCAAGTCATTATGTGCATCAACATATCACCAATCCCATTACCGAAGACTTTGTCATTACGCGCAATGCTAAATATCGGGGCATGGGTATGGTGTTGTCGCTTCTAGAGTTATTGGGGCAGCGTGCAGCTCGTCGTAATCAAACACTTATGGTTGTAAACCGTAATTTGAAATCATCGCAAACTAGGCTTATTCAGTCTGAGAAAATGGCATCACTTGGGCAGATGGTGGCGGGAGTTGCGCATGAGATTAATACGCCTTTGGGTTATGTAAGTTCCAATGTGGAATTAGTGCGTGGCTTTGCGCAGCAAATTCAAGCTGCAGTTGTCGTGAGCCACGAACTCGTAACAGCTTTGCAAGAAGGGGTTGTTGATGACAGCACTTTGGGTGACCTCATTCAAACGACGAATGAGCAAACGCAAATGATCTTACGTGATGGAATGTTAGACGATCTTGATACGCTGTTTAACGATACTTTTCACGGGCTTGAGCAAATCAGTGAATTAGTTGTCAGCTTGCGTAACTTTAGCCGTACAGATCATGCCAATTTTGTGAGCGTGAATATTAATGAATCTATAGAGAGTGCGTTGACGATTGGGCGCAACATTTTAAAACAAAAGGCAGAGATTGAACGTGTTTTTGCAGATGGTGTTATGGTTGAGTGTGTTCCCTCGCAAATTAATCAAGTGCTGCTTAATGTGTTGACTAATGCCGCTCAAGCTATCCCCAATTTTGGTGTCATAAAAATTACCACACGCAGTCACAAAAATTTCGTTGATATTCATATCCGCGATAATGGTTGCGGTATGCCCGAGTCGGTGCGTAAAAAAATATTCGATCCGTTTTTTACCACGAAAAAAGTTGGCGAAGGCACTGGGTTGGGCTTGTCTATTTCATATCAAATTATACAGCAACACAATGGCCTCATTGAGGTGAAATCTATTGAAGGTAAAGGAACAGAGTTCGTAATTCGGTTGCCGCGTAAGCGCGTGGTAAATACTGAAAGCCTGACCAACAACTAATGCGCGAGTTAAGTGCTATGAGCAATAAGCCAACAATCTTATTTGTGGATGATGAAGAGCGGATTCTGCGTACGCTCGAAATGAGCTTTCGCCATATTTTTAATGTGATTACAACAACAGATGGTTACGAAGCGCTCAAGTTATTAAAGAAGCAAGACGTTGATGTCATTATCAGTGATCAGCGTATGCCACTAATCAGTGGTGCAGAGGTGTTGCGTGCCGCACGGGAAATAAGCCCTACCACAATGAGAATTCTATTGACCGGTTATTCTGAGTTGGCGGGCATAGTAGGTTCTATTAATGAAGGAGAGATTTTCCGTTACGTGCAAAAGCCATGGCGGCTACAAGAGTTACGCAATACTATTGATCAAGCGGTGAATATTGCTAAAGCAAGCCGCTCGGGCGAAACAGAAGACATGCTTGATTCAGAATTAAAAAAAGGCAGCATTGTTGTGTTGCACAGCAAAAAAGCCATTGCACAATATATTTTAAAAGAAAAGCCAGATGTTAATGTTAGTTATGCCTCGTCATTGGATGATGCGTTGAGTTTGTTAGAGGTAGATTCGCAAGCAATATTGCTGACTGATTTAACAATATCAGAGGGTGAGATTTGCGAAGGTTTAGCGCTATTAAAGCAATGCCGTCCGCAATTGGTGGTGATTGTTGTCACTGCTTTTTCAGATACCAGTCAATTAATTAACTTGATTAACAGTGCCCAAGTTTATCGTGTGTTGCCATTGCCCATTAGCCGCAACATGTTAATTACCAGTATTGATTCTGCATTGCGCCACAATCAACTCTTGGCTAATCGACCTGCCATGTTGCAACGCCATCGTGTAGAGCCAGTGCAGGTGCAACAGCCATTGGGCGCCAATCCTGTATTGCATCGCATTAGGGGTTATTTGGAAAGAATTCGCGCGTGATAAATTATTGGCCTGTTAAACGTTTGGGGTCTAGTAAGCGCTCCAATTCAACGCGGCCAAGTTGTGTTTCTTCCTTTGCGACATCGATAATCGCGCGGCCTTCTTTGTAGGCTTTTTTCGCAATGGCAGCTGCCTGCTCGTAACCAATCAATGAATTTAAGGCGGTGACTAAGATCGGGTTGCGTGCGAGAGCTTTGTCGATGTTGCTTTGATTCACGCTAAAGCTGGCAATCGCATTGTCCGCTAATTGATTGCAGGCGTTGCTCAGCAACTCGATGGATTGCAATAAGTTGTAAGCGATGAGTGGCAGCATGACATTTAATTGAAAATTTCCCGATTGCCCCGCGATGCTAATGCTTGCATCGTTGCCCATCACTTGTGCACACACCATGCACACAGCTTCAGGAATAACGGGGTTCACTTTGCCTGGCATAATCGATGAACCGGGTTGCAGCGCGGGCAAACTTATTTCTGCAATACCGGCGAGTGGGCCAGAGTTCATCCAACGTAAATCATTGGCGATTTTCATTAAACTCACCGCCAAGGTTTTTAATTGGCCAGACACTGCCACCGCCGTATCCTGCGCGCTCATCAGCGCAAAAAAATTATCGCTCGGTGTAAAAGGTAAGCCGGTATTTGCGCTTAGGTGTTGCGAAAATTTCTCTGCAAAATCGGCGTGCGCATTTACGCCGGTACCCACTGCCGTACCGCCTTGCGCGAGTTGTAATAATTGCGGCAGCGCAGTTTGTAGGCGCACATAATTACTTTCAATTTGGCTCGCCCAACCGCTAATTTCTTGGCCGAAGGTGAGTGGCATAGCATCCATTAAATGGGTGCGACCGGTTTTAACGACATCCTCTAATTGCGCGGCTTTGCCGAGCATGCTTGTGTGTAAATTTTCTAGTGCGGGAATAAGTTGTTGTTCAAAGGCGAGTGCCGCGCTAATGTGAATTGCGCTTGGAATCGTATCGTTACTGCTCTGGCTCATATTCACATGATCGTTTGCGTGAATTGCTTGCCCCGCAAATTCACTCGCCAGAAATCCACTCGCTAGATGCGTAATCACTTCGTTTACATTCATGTTGGTGCTGGTGCCAGAACCGGTTTGAAATACATCCACCGGAAATTGTTCAGCGTGCTCGCCTGCAATTATCGCCTCGCTCGCGCGAATAATGGCGGCGGCGATGTTTGCATCTAAGAAACCCAATTCCAAATTGGTTTGCGCTGCCGCCTTTTTAATGTGCGCAACCGCGTGAATAAAACGCGCCGGCAAACGCAAACTGCTAATCGTAAAATTATCAATCGCTCGTTGAGTTTGCGCGCCGTAAAGCGCAGAGGAGGGCACTTGTACCTCGCCCATAGTGTCGTGCTCGGTGCGGAATGTGGTCATGGCGTGTCTCGTTGGTTGGTTTTAATGGATGTAGGTTAATCCAAATTCCCCGTGAGTGGTTGTTTTCTGTAAAGTCGGGTAGGCTTCGGGTTTTGGTGGTGATGTTGCTGTTGTAGGTTGTGGGTAAGTCGTGAGCTTGCGAACAGCGCACCCCAACATGACCATGTTGCAGAGAAAACCGAAAAGTGAGTTATGCGACTTTTGGATTTGATGGTTATGAGTTTTGTGTGGTGAAGACGTTGGGCGTGTAGGGGTGCGTAAACTTAGCCGCAACCCACCAAATAATTTTAATGTGAAGGGTGCATTTTTAGTGCCTAGGGAATTTTATGAGATTAAAAATTGTTATCTTCTTGAAATGGATTTGCATCATGTATTTTGTTTTATGTGCGCTATCGTTTGCTCTCTTTATCCTATCTGACTTGCCTGCATTTAGGGTTGTGGGTCATTTAAAGTATGGCTGTTATATAAGGGATGCGATGGTTAGCTATGTCGAGTGCGAAGGTTTATTTTTAGAGGGTGCGGTAGAGCTGGCTTATAATTTATGGTTCATACTTGTTTATGGTTGCATATTTATGATTGATTTCCCTCGGGGTACTATTTTTGGGCTGGTAGTCCTTTCGCCGGGTCTTTATTTGTTGTGGTACGTTATTTTCGGTAGGGCATTAGCTCGTAAGGTTTAACGTCTCGGTCTTGCTTACGTTTAAAGAATACCCTTACCGCGTGGGTTAGGTCACTCGTTAAACTCGCGCCTAACCCACCCTACAAAAGCAACACGTCGCTCATTTTGAATTTTGGTTGTTGCGGGTGCATGGTCATGTTGGGGTGCAGCGTGCGCAAGCTTACGCTTTACCCCAACCTACAAAATTATTCAACACTCTCTGCTTGAAATGATTCCTCGGTCTTCAATGCTTTCGTAAACTCAGAAAAACAATGGTTCAACCACACTTTAATCCGTTGGCGTTCGGTAATGCTCATGGCTTCGGTGTTATTGGCGGCTGCCCAAAAACTGTAATCATTGAAATCCAGTTTTTGCATTAAACGCGGTTGCAGTTTGTTGAGCGTAATAAATTTTGCGTTGCGTGCGCGGGCTTTGGCGAAGGTGGGGGATTGTTTGGCGTCGTCAAAATTTTCGCCGCGACCCATATTGCACAAGACCACAAATTGCACATCGTCGTGCGGGTGTTTATCCAAGAGTCTATCCAGCAAGCGCAGAGAGTCTGCGCCATCGTCCATTACGTGCCAGAGATAAACCTTGTAACCTAGCTCGGCGAAAATATCAAACACGCCGCTGTCATCCATCCACTCTTCAAGTTTGCGCGACGTCTGTGCTGCTAAATCAACAATAATATCAATATCACGATGTTCTTCTGCCGTGGCGACAATTTCATCCAGGCTATCAAAATCTTCCACAATAATCGGGCTGGCGAAATCGGCGTAAAAACGCGAAAAAGTACCGTGGGATTGGTCGGTATCAAAACCGATAAAGGCTAATTGATTATCGATAAAATATTGCGCCAACAAACGCGCGCTTAAGGATTTGCCCACGCCGCCTTTTTCGCCGCCGATAAAATGTACTCTGCCCATTGGTTCTCCATTGTCATGGTAATAAAAAGTTTATAGGGAGCAAGGATTACGCCAAAAGCACAATCTTAATGCCCTGCAGTCTATAGCGGCAGCGGCTTTTTGTATGTGAATTTTTTATGAGTGATCTTGGTGCAGGGGGAGAGGAATTGGATTTTTACTGAGGTATTTGAGCGCATTTTCAACGTAGTAACGCGGCGCAAGTAAAGAGTACTGTTTGATTCAAAACCGTATGCGGCATGGACGACCTACATGGATGTAGGAAGTTTCCCGAAGCGACTGGATCGCGAAGGGATGCCGCGTCCGAGCCTACAGGGAGGTATTCACGGCGGGTTTTGAATTGAACAGTATTCTTTACAGGATACTGATTAGTAAATATCTGTTATCTGCAAGGGTTAGGCTGCGCGTCGAACTCGCAGCTAACCCACCTCTCAAAAATCATTTCTCGTAAAAATCTAAATCGCGGCCAAAGGTTTCTTTCGCGAAGTAGAGTGCAATGAGTGTAATCAGCATTACTCCGCCGCCAACATAGTAGAAGCTTTTAATCATATCGCCGTTGTTAAAACTTAATACCAGTGAGAAGCACCATGCAATAGGCACGAGCGAGCCGCGAACAAAGTTAGGTATGCTCGTGGCCGCCGTGGCGCGCAGGTTGGTGCCAAATTGCTCAGAGGCGTTGGTGACAAATACTGCCCAAAAGCCCACTGAAAAACCCAATAAAAAGATAGCGGTATAGAAGGTTGTATTGGTGACACCCTCAAGGTTTACGTAGGTAATCATCATGAAGGTGCAGAGACCGTAAAAAATAAGTAATGCTTTTTTGCGGCTGCGTAATAATTGGCTTAAACCACCGCAGGCAAAGTCACCCAATACTAATCCGCCGTAAGCGGCCATAATGCAATAGGCTTGTTGGACGGTACCTTGAATGTGCAGAATGTTGGCGATTTCTGGTGCTCTAGCCACCAGCAAGCCCACCACAAACCAGAGTGGCAGGCCGATCAATGTGGAGATAAGCAGGCGCGAAAATCGCTCGCGGTTATTAAACATCATGAAAAAATTGCCTTGGGGAATCTTTGAGTCATGCGCTTTTGCGAACATATTGCTTTCAAACAGGCCGATGCGTAAGAACAATAAGGCAATGCCCAGTAGCCCACCAATGATGTAGCAGGTTTGCCAACTGACAACTTGTGAAACCAATCCTGCGACAACAGCGCCAAATACGCCGACCGAGGCAACAATCATGGTGCCAATGCCGCGTTTATTTTTATCCATTAATTCCGCGACTAACGTAATGCCCGCACCCAATTCCCCAGCCAAGCCAACACCCGCAACAAAACGCAAAATTTCATACGTGGTCATATTGGTGACGAAGGCGTTTAGCAGATTGGCCACTGAATAGAGTGTAATGCTGCCAAACAAAACTGCCAGCCGGCCTTTTTTGTCGCCGATAATTCCCCAAAGCACACCGCCAATCAACATGCCCAACATTTGCAAATCCAGCAGGTGCTGGAATTTTTCAAGCAGAATGGGCTGGCCTGCCCATTCCGGATAGAGTTCGGCCAAGCTTTTTTTGCCGATAATCAAAAATAACAGCAGATCGTATATGTCCACAAAGTAGCCAAGCGCGGCCACAAGGATAGTGGTGGTGATGACTTTTTGTTGAGCGCTCGTTGTGGTTTGTGGGGTGTTTGGGTTCGTCATAGTTTTATCTTTATGGGGTGGTTAAAACGTAAGTGCGCGCATTGTACAAAAAATTAGCCGCGTATATCTATTTTCTCTTTGTCTTGTAGTTGCTTTCCATTTTCATGAACTTAATCGCTGCACTGGGTTAGGCTTTTTTAGCCAAAAATCGCCGCCAAGCCTGTTACAATGCGTTTTTTAGCGATAATTCAGCCGAAAGGTGGGAGTTTGCAGTGGCTCGAAAGATATTTTTGGTGTTCAGTTTTTGGGTATTAAACCTGATTTCACTCAGCGTATTTGCACAGCAAGCGGCGGATGCCTACCGCGTGGAAGCAACCGTGTCCAATCAATCTGAAGCAGAGCGTGTAGCGGCGGCTCAGGCCACTCTGGGCAATGTGATTGCACGAGTTCTTGGCGACACTGCTGCGTTACAGCATCCCTTAGTGCAGCAGGCCATTAAAGATGCGCCCAACTATCTTGCTAAATTTAGTTACAGCGCAGAAACAACTATAGTCCTTAATTATTCCCCGAAAGCAATTCAAACTCTTTTGCAGCAGGCGCAACTTATTGCCAACACCGCGACCACGGCACAAAGCGTGACCCTCACTGTGGTGGATGTAAAAGATTTCGCCGCCTTTAAGCAAGTGCAAGCCTATTTAAAAACCGTGGGCGTGATTCGCAATTTAACGTTAGTCAGTGTTGATAAAGACGTTTTGCAATTTAATCTCTTATTGGATGGCGACGAGCTGTTGCTCAAAACGAGTTTGGGTGCGAGCAATAAATTGCAAATGGTGGCTGGCGATGCGCAGAGCCCGTTGAGCTTCCGCTGGCAGAATTGATAGGTTTTATAAGCATGAATCCGCAGCAACTGTCGCTCGGCGTTAACCTCAATGACGACGCCACTTTTGAAAATTTTTACGCGCCCATCGCAACACCTAACGCGCAGATTTTATCTGTTTTGCGTTTGCAAATTGAAACGGCCAATGAACCCTTTATTTTTTTGTGGGGCGCGGCGGGTTGCGGTTTAACGCATCTGTTGCAAGGCGCTTGTCATCACGCGCAAACCTTACAAAAAAGCTTTCAATATTTCCCGCTGCGCGAATTGGCAGGCTATGCGCCCGATGAATTATTTGTCGGTTTAGAAGAATTAGATGTAGTGGTATTGGATGCGTTAGATGAAGTGATTAATCGCCCCGAGTGGGAATTAGCGCTGTTTAATTTATTCAATCGCCTGCGCGATGCCGGTAAGTTGTTATTGGTTGCCGCTGTACAGGGGCCGCAAGAATTGCCGGTAAACTTGCCCGATTTAAAATCGCGCTTGCAGTGGGGCACAACCTTTCATGTACACACACTGGATGACGATCAAAAACAAGCGGCTTTGCAATTCCGCGCGCGTGCGCGCGGGTTGGAATTAAACGATGAAGTGGCTGCCTATATTATTCAGCGCTTGCCGCGCGATATGAATGAATTGTTTTGGCAGTTGAACCGCTTGGATCATGCCTCCCTGGCTGAGCAGCGCAAATTGACAATTCCTTTTGTGAAGAAGATTTTGGGGTTGTAATAAGTCTTCATTTTCAAGCTGCATCACCGGTAAATAAAAAGCCCGATTTCCATTACAGAAATCGGGCTTTTTATTGGGTGCGGCAAATTACAGTTACTTAGGCCGGGATAGGTGCTGTCACTTATTTAGTGTTTGTTAAGTTGGCGTATTTAGCACCAAAGTACAGAATGAAGAGGTAACATGCAGCGGGCAACAAGAATGAAATTTGTAAGCCAATAGAGTCTGCCAAAGCGCCTTGAGCAAAAGGAACAATAGCACCACCTACGATTCCCATGCACAACAGGCCTGAACCTTGGCTGGTGTATTTGCCAATGTCATGCAGTGCCATAGTGAAGATAGTAGGGAACATAATGGAGTTGAACAAGCCAACGCCGATCAATGCCCACATGGCCATTGGGCCAGAGCTGAAGGTTGCAATGAGAATTAAGGTAATGGTAGTGCCGGCACAAACGCTCAATACAACGCCTGGGCGAATAAAACGCATCACAAAGAATCCTATGAAACGGCCAACCATAGCGCCGCCCCAGTACAAGTACAGATAATCTTCGGCTGCAACCGCTGCACTCATCCCCGCCACTTTTTCTAAACCTAAAAAATTCACCAAATAAGTGCCGATAGAGACTTCGGCGCCCACGTATAAGAAAATTCCAAGTACGCCCAACGCCAAACGTGGGTAGGCTTTCATCGCTGCAAAGTTTGACGTTATTGCTTGCTTTAAGCCTTTGTCTTCGGCGCTGGTTGCATCAACTATCGTAGGCAATTTCGCAAACGCAAATATCACTGCCAGAACCAGTAGCGCAGCTCCCAGTGATAAATAAGGTAATTGAACAGAAGAAGCTTCTGCCAAGCGGTATTCGCGCAAGGCTTCGGGAGATAGTTTTGCTAGTTCATCTGCGCCTAAAAAGGTAACGCCGCCCAAAATCACGCCAGCCAATAACAGGGGAGCTACTGTGGTTCCCAAGGAGTTAAAAGCTTGCGTTAAGGTTAAACGGCTAGAAGCGGTTTTCGGTGAACCCAATACTGCTACATAGGGGTTTGCTGCAACTTGTAATACCGTAATACCGGCAGCCAAAATAAAGAAAGCAAACAGAAAAAATGAATAACTGGATGTAGCTGCTGGGTAAAACAATGCACAACCTACCGCCGCGATCACGAGGCCGGTCACCGCGCCTTTTTTGTAACCAAAACTACGAACGTACATGCCAGCAGGCAAAGATACTAAAAAGTAAGCACCAAAAAACCATAACTGCACCAAGGCAGCTTGCGTGTAGGTTAGGGTAAATACAGATTTCAAGTGTGGGATAAGAACATCATTCAATGAGGTAATTGCACCCCACATAAAAAACAGAATAGTTACAATAATTAAAGGAATGGTATTGTTTCCTTCAGTGGTTGAACTATGGCTTGCCGAACCTTGCGGAATACTTGCCATTTTTTTTACCTCGTTGTCATTGTTATGAATTGGTCGTTGTCTCTAGTATTCTTACCAGCAACTTCTAGTGAGTTGTCTGACAAGTGCGCGGTACTATAATTCAAGGGCTTGGTGCTGTCACATGGTTTATAGTGGTTTAGGCGGCTAAAAACCCAGTTATTCGGGCATACAATAGCCTATAAGCATGTAGTCATCTGTACTCTTAGTGTTTTTTGATGTTAACGCTTTTGCGCTTGTTTGGTGTTATCGACCTTGTGAAGCTATTCCTATTTAATAATAAAAAGGTGGTATGTGTGGCCAAGGCAACAATTGATGATGTAGCAGCCCTGGCGGGCGTCTCTATGAAAACGGTATCGCGGGTAATGAATAACGAGCCTAACGTAAGGCCTGCTACTCGTGACAAAGTGACTGCTGCGGTTGCCCAATTAGATTATCGCCCGAATATGTCGGCTCGCAGTTTGGCGGGTAATCGCTCTTATTTGTTGGTTTTGCTCTACGGAATCCCCTCGGCGCATTACGTCTTGGATATTCAAGAGGGTGTACTTGATATTTGTCGCCCTCAAGGTTATGAGCTTTTGGTTCACCCTTGTAATCATCAAGACCCTGAGATCACTTTGGAAATTTCTAACCTTATCCGCGATAAGCGCATTGATGGCGTTATGCTCACTCCGCCTATTTCAGACAATATGACGCTCATGCACACGCTTAAGCGCATGTCAGTCCCCTTTGTGCGTGTTGCGCCCACCGAGAGTAAAAGTCTTTCACCTTATGTAGAAACTAATGATCAAGAAGCCTCTTACGATATGACCTGTAAATTGATTGCGCTCGGTCATACCCGCATAGGTTTTATTTGCGGTCACCCAGATCACCGCGCAGTAACTCTGCGGTTTGATGGTTACAAAGCGGCGCTAATCGAAAACGATATTCCTATTTCAAATGAGCTCGTTGAGCGCGGTTTAAATTCCTTTGAATCAGGCGAAGTGTGTGCACGAAAATTATTAGAGAAAAAATCGCGCCCCACGGCAATTTTTGCAGCTAACGATGACATGGCGGCGGGTGTGATGATGGTGGCGCATCAAATGGGCATTAAAATTCCGCAGGAATTATCTGTGGCAGGTTTTGACGATACGCCGGTGGCGCATCAAATTTGGCCCGCACTGACGACTGTGCGTCAACCGATTCAGCAAATGGCAAAAAAAGCGACTGAATTATTGATTAAACAATTGCGCGGTAAAGATGTGCAGTTGCCAGCCAGTATGTTGAGTTCGAGTATTATTACGCGTGAATCGACGGGGGCTGCGCCGAAGAAGCACTAGGTATTTCTCGGTATAATGTCTTAATTCAAAAAAACGCCGCAACAAATAATTGTTGCGGCGTTTTTATTAATACAATAATTTCTTAAACAGGTTTTAATTCTGGCGTATTGTGAATCAACCACGCCGCTGAGCCCACCAGCGCCGCTTTATCATTCACAATCACTTTAATAGAAATATCGCTAACATAGCCTCTCATTGGGCCTTTGTTTTTATAGCGTTCTTCAAAGTGGGTTTCAGGCAGAATGCCCATCAGTTTTGGCGTGATCCCGCCACCAATGACAACACCGCCGCGTGAGCCCGATGAAACCGCTTTATCGCCTGCTACAGCACCCAAGGTGTTGCAGAAGGTAATTACCGCTTCACGACAAATAGGGTCTTCATTCGCTAAACCTTTGGTGCTCACGTCAGCGGGGCTATAGTTTTGTGCATCCACACCGGCGATATGCGCTAAAGCGCGGTACAAATGCACTAAGCCGATTCCCGATAAAATATTTTCAACCGAAACGTGAGACTGTTCTTTCAGCAAAAATGATTTTATCGCCAATTCTTTTTCAGTCGTGGGCGCAAAACTGGCGTGACCGCCTTCAGTGGGAATAATTTTCCAGCTGCCATTTTCAGGTACTAATAACGCCATACCAAAACCCGTACCTGGGCCCATTACTACAATCGGCGCTTCCGGGTTTGAATCGGCTGCATAGAGCACTTTAGTTTCTGATTCAGCCAAGAAAGGCACTGCATAGGCAAAGGCTGCAAAATCATTAATGACGTGCAGCGTTTTCATACCGAGTTGATCTCGCAATTCAGTAATTACAAACTTCCAATTTAGGTTGGTCAGTTGCGCAGTACCGTCTTTGTCGATTGGGCCGGCTATCGCTAAACAAGCGTATTCGGGCATAACAATGTTAAATTCTGCACAGCAGGCTTTAATCATGGTGCCCATATCTGGGTAATCAGCGCAACGCAGGGTGATTTGCTGGCTGGCGATGTAATTAGGGTTGCCGGTTTTGGGAGCCTGTTCGACCAAGCCAAAGCGAGCGTTGGTGCCGCCTATATCTGCAACCAATAGTAAGCTCATGCGTTAGTCCTCATATAGTTTTTGTGAAATCGTTGGGGTAGTGTAAAGGAATGAAAAGTTATAGCGGCGGTGGAGATATGCCTTTAAAAACAGAGTCATCATTCGGCGTTGATTATGCCGTATTTCTCAGCGCTTGGAAGCCCATCGTCTATTGACAGCGCTGTCAATAGACGATACTTTAGCATCTAAGGATGTAAAGCCTTCTATAATTCATAAAAAATCCCCTAGTTTAATTCCCTGACAAATTAATATTTTTTAGTAAAAAATATTTAAGAGCGATAAATTAAGATTGTCGCCTTTGGGGGTGTTTTTGACTACATCTATAGTGCAATAGACTCTTTGGTATTCTAATTATCTTTTTATTATCCTAAATCATCTTGGAGGTTAACCACCGTGCAGTGGCCCACACTCACCCTCGCAGTAAAAAAAGATCCAGCTATCGAGCAAAAAATTGATGAATTATTAGCGCGCATGAGCGTGGAAGAAAAAGTTGGGCAAATGGTTCAGCCTGAAATTCGTCATTTAACTGCCCAAGATGTTAAGGATTACCACATAGGCTCCGTGCTTAACGGTGGCGGTTCAGTGCCTAATGGCAACCGCTATTCAAAAGCCGCTGATTGGTTAGCCATTGCCGATGCTTATTACCAAGCCTCTATGGATGAGAGTGATGGCAAGGTGGCTATTCCTATTATGTGGGGCACAGATGCCGTTCACGGTGTAGGCAATATAGTAGGTGCGACACTTTTCCCGCATAACATCGCCTTGGGTGCAACTAACAACCCTGACTTGATCGAACGCATTGGCGAAATTACCGCGACTGAAATTGCGGTAACGGGTTTGGATTGGGATTTCTCGCCCACCGTGGCGGTTGTGCGCGATGATCGCTGGGGTCGTACCTATGAATCTTACTCTGAGCACCCAGAGCTGGTGCGCCGCTATGCGGGCAGAATGGTTGAAGGTTTACAAGGCGTTGCAAACACCTCTGAATTTCTTGCGAAAACGCGGGTTATCTCTACGGCTAAACATTTTATTGCCGATGGCGGTACCTTAAATGGTATTGATCGCGGCAACAGTTTGGTGAGCGAAGAAGAACTGCGCGATATTCATGCGGCGGGTTATTTCAGCGCGATTGAATCCGGTGTGCAATCGGTGATGGCGTCATTTAATAGCTGGCACGGCGAGCACATGCATGGTCATAAATACTTGCTGACCGATGTGCTCAAAGAAAAGTTGGGTTTCGATGGTTTGGTGGTAGGTGACTGGAACGGCCACGGCTTTGTTGCGGGCAGTACAGTATTAAATTGCCCCGCAGCGATTAATGCTGGTTTGGATATTTTTATGGTGCCAGACCCAGAATGGAAAACGCTCTTCAATAACACTGTTGAGCAAATTAAATCGGGCGTAATTTCTACCGAGCGTGCGGATGATGCCGTGCGCCGTGTGCTGCGCGTAAAACTCCGAGCGGATTTGTGGAATAAAGGCTTGCCCTCAACGCGCCCACTATCGGGTAAAGATGAACTATTAGGCGCGGCGGCACATCGCGATGTTGCTCGCCAAGCGGTGCGTGAATCTATTGTGTTATTAAAAAATAAAAACAATCTTCTACCCTTATCGCCTTCGGCCAATATTCTGGTGGCGGGCGATGGTGCCGACAATATCAGCAAGCAAACCGGCGGCTGGTCAGTTAACTGGCAGGGTACCGGCAACACCATGGACGATTTCCCCGGCGCCACTACCTTGTGGATGGGTATTGACGCCGCAGTGAAAGCGGCGGGCGGTAAAGCGACACTCAATGCCGAAGGCAATTACGAGCAGAAGCCAGACGTAGCTATTGTGATTTTTGGTGAAGACCCTTACGCCGAAATGCAGGGCGATGTGCAAAATGTGTTGTTGAAATCTGGCGACACCAAAGATTTGGAATTGCTACGCAAACTCAAAGCCGACAATATTCCAGTGGTAGCTTTATTCATCACAGGGCGTCCTCTATGGGTTAACCGCGAATTAAATGCCGCTGATGCTTTTGCTGTAATTTGGCAGCCGGGTACAGAAGGCGCAGGCGTGGCCGATGTGATTTTTAAAGCGCAAAACGGCAGGCCAAACTACGATACCACCGGCCGTTTAAGTTTTTCGTGGCCCAAGCGCCCAGATCAAGCGCCGCTCAATGTTGGCGATGAAAACTATGATCCGCTCTTTGCTTATGGTTTTGGTTTAAGTTATTCAGACAGCGATACCCTGAGCAGCGAATTATCAGAAGATGGCATTCAGCATCAAGCGACTACGGATGTGCTTGAGTTGTTTAAACGCCGCCCCATGAATCCTTTCACGATTATTTTGGAAGGTAAAAATAATGACCGCGCGACGCTTAACGGCAATATTGCGAGCGTGACTTCCTTAACGGTGACAGCTGTTGACCGCGATGTGCAAGAAGATGCACGCCGGGCGCAATGGAATGGCAATGGCGAAGGTTTGGTAGCGCTCTCGGCCTTAAATCGTCAAGTACTGAGCGATTATTTACATTCCAATTCCGCGTTAATTTTTGATGTGAAGGTAGATGCTGCCCCTAAAGGTAAGGCCAAGGTTCGTATCGGTTGTGGCCCATCCTGCTACACCGAAGTTGAGCTTACCGATACTTTTACGGCGGTTGCAGGTCAAGGTTGGAAAACCATTAAAGTCGATTTGGTGTTGTTCCCCGATGCAGGTACAGACTTTGGTTTGAAACGCACCCAAGAAGAACTGTTTGAGTTGGTGTTAGACCCATTCACCTTGGTTGCTGACGATAGTTTGGATTTGGTGTTCTCCAATGTACGCATAGAAAAAAATGCCGGGGAAAATGGCAGTGTGCGTTGGGAGTAAAATCTCCACCTCTTACTAAAGCCGCCTAGTGCGGCTTTTTTATGGTCGTTATTTGGATGTTGCTTATGGTGCATGCAGTAAATAACCCGTGTGCATTCTAGGAAATTAATATTGTTCAAATTAAGGGCGCGGCTTTAAATGAGCAATTTTGATTCACACTTAAAATGACAGCCTGCACAAAAGTGAGTAATTGCATTTAAATGGCGCAATATAGAAAGTGACGGTGCATTTTTTTGTAATTAATTGGCGCACATGTTTTTCAGTGAATGTTTATTTTTAGCGCGATTTTTTTTGCTGTGTCACCAAGTGGGTGCGTTACCAAAATATGACAAAATTTTGATGCTAAATTATTTTTTTTTATAAGGTGTTGATTTTTATGGTTAATATTTAAATATTTTTAGTGGTTTTTTTGTTTGGCATAGGCTTTGCTCTAGTGAAAATTACTCGTGCCGATAAAATCTAATCTTAAGGATTAGATAAAAATGCGATGAAGCAGTTTGAATTTCATCGCAAACAATTAGGCAAGTGTGACCATTACTAACGCTAATCTTTGGAGAAAGCCCTATGAAAAAACACACTGCTCATCTTCTTTGCGCCGCCGCAAGTTCATTACTGTTTTCTGCACAAGGCGCGCAAGCTGCACCCACTTTATCGGAAGGCTTGACTACCGGTAGTTCAATTAAAGTCAATATTCGCACACGTTACGAAGATGTAAGTTGGGATGGTTTTACCGATGCTGATGCACTTACGATTAGAGCGCGTCTGTCTTATCAATCAGGTGCATGGAACGGTTTTGCGGTTACTGCAGAAATGGACAATGTTACTAACGCCACTGGCGATGTGGACTACAGGACGTGGCCAGCAGACACCTTAGTTATCGATGGAAAACCAGCAGCTCAAATTTTTGATCCACAAGGTACCGATTTTAACCAAGCTGTTGTTTCCTACACCACGTTCAATAACGCTATTAAATATGGTCGTCAACGTATTGTTTTAGATAACGCACGTTTTATTGGTAATGTGGGCTGGCGTCAAAACGAGCAAACTTATGACGGCTTAAGCTTCACTAATAAATCTATTCGTTACACCAATATTTTTGTTGCACATATCAATAACGTGAACAGAATTTTTGGTGATGCTAACGTGTTGCAAGGTGATTACAAACAGGATTCAAATTTAGTCAACGTGAGCTACACCGGTTTTGAAGCAGGTAAATTGACGGGTTACGCCTATTTAATTGATAACCTTGCTGATAATTATTTGAAAAAGTTGGCGGGTGGTAATGCGAATGCCATATCAAACGATACCTATGGCGTGCGTTGGTCAAGTACATCAAACCCAGCTTTCATGTACACCTTGGAATACGCCAAGCAATCTAACGGCGATAAAAACCCGATTAAATACGATGCGGATTACAAGCTTGTTGAAGTGAGCACCACCCTAGGCCGTTTTGTTCCAGCCTTAGGTTACGAAGTATTGGGTTCGGATAATGGTAAGAAAGGTTTCATTACACCTTTTGCTACGCTCCATGCATTCAATGGCTGGGCAGACCGCTTCTTGGCTACCCCAGCAAACGGTTTGAAAGATATGTACGTGAATCTCGGTGCAACTTTCTCTGGCGTTGCTTTAATGGCAAGCTATCACGATTACAAATCAGACGTTAAATCGATTGATTACGGTACTGAGTGGAACTTTAGTGCGACTAAGAAATTTGGTGCGGTAACTTACATGGCAAAATACGCTATGTTTGAAAATGACAAACTGGTAACGCCAGCGAAATCAGACACTAGCAAACTTTGGTTGCAAGCGGATTGGAATTTCTAATAGAAACTTTTCATAAAGAGTTTAATAGAAATCTTCTAATCATTTAACTGAAATTAGTTAGAAATAAAAACTCCCCCGTTAGCAATAACGGGGGAGTTTTTATTTTTGGAGATATCAAATTTTTTTCGCTCCCAAGCAGGAGCTTGGGGCTAGCTAATTTTATTTGGGAGTCGTCATCCTCGCGTAGGCGAGGATCCAGCTCTTGATTGTTGCCTGTTAACAGCTGGATCCCCGCCTACGCGGGGATGACGACCTCCTTCTTTCTAATCCATGCTGGTGGCCTAAGATAAAGGAATTGCTATTTATTTTCCTGCGCAGCCACTATCTCCACTTTCGTTTCTGTTTTTGAATCCGCCGTAGGCTCTTTTGGGTTAGTTACAATTTCATCCGCAGCATACCAAAGCCCATGCACACTTAATTGTTGCCAGCCCCAGCGAATCCATTTTATTAATGAGGCAGCTAACCACAGTGACCACATTAAAATTGCCACTTTGTAGCACCACAAGGGCAATGAAATTATCCATGCCGTGGGGAATTCTGCATCGCTGTGATCTTGATACCAATTGAACCAACCCGAGTAAGAATTATTGCCGGCAATACGCATATCTGGGCTGCCGAGTAAGCCTTGCGGGATAGCGCTTATTAAAGCGCCGAGTGCGGCAATAGATAGTGCAAATAAACCAAACTGCAAAAATTTAAATTTGCGCGTGGTGGTTATGGTTTGCAGTTTTCCGCGTTGTTGCAATACTAAAATCCACACAGCAACTAAAACGAACGTGAAAAAACTCAGAGTACAAATCCCCAAGCTTAACAATACCCATTCGTGGGTTTTTAAGGGCGTAAGCGAACTGCGGCCCAGCGCGACAGCAATAACCATTACCACCACCAACATGCCCCACATTAAAATACTGGGGCCAATCATTGGGCCACCCACAAATAGCGGCCAGCGATTTTCAGGTAGATTGATTCTAATATTTTGGTTGCTGCTGCCTTGTTCAAGAATAAACGCGGGCGACTGAGTGAATACACCAATGCTCTCTGCTTTTTTCCACGCAATTGCAATGGTTTGTGCGCCAGGGTGAAGCGGCAATTTTAATTTGCCATCGGTGACGGCAATAATCTGTGGGTTGCCATCAATGGTTACACCGGCCAAGGTTGCTTCAGCGGGCAAGGTGAAAGCATATTGTCCACCTTGATTCGAGCGAATTAATAGCTCTAGTTTAGTTTGGCTGTTGCGATTGCTGGGCTCATAGTCGAGTTGCGCATTATCAATGGTAATAAAATTACCTTTGGTAGCTTGCGGGCGATTAACCTCAACGCTTAAGGTTTCGCCTGGCCAAGGTTGCCAAATCGGTAGCGTCTCATGTTTCTCCATTTGAATAGGTGATATACCTTTGGTTTCTGTATGCCAAAGCGTGCCTACGTTCAGTGACCAAATTTCTACCCAAGGACCATTTTTTGCGGCGTGCAATTGCAGTGGTGTTATTTGTTTGAGGCTTGAAGTCCAAACAAATTCATCTTGATTCGCTTCAAAATGCACAGCAACTTTTCCCGCAGCGTTAGCTTGTGTGGTGAGCGGTGCTTCGCCATTAAGCAGTGGAATTTCCACATTGATTGCACCAAAGGCCGGTGCAACACGCGATACGGTGGTGGTTACACTCCAATCCATATCAATTGTTAATTCGCGGCGAACCACTACAAATGGGGCTATAGGTTCTGGGCGTAAGTGATCCGATTTGTCAGCGGCTTGATTACGTTCTACACGCTGTAATTGCAGCGATTGGCTTTGTTGCTCTGCAGTAGGTGCGCCACTGACTTCCCAGCCGTTGGTATTGGCAGAAACATTATGTAGGCTAACTGGAAATTCTAAATTTAACGCATCGCGGCCCTGTAGGTTTGCTGTTAGCAATAGGGTGTGGCGACCTTTAGGTAAACTCACTAATAAAGTTTGATTTGCACTTTGCACTAAGGTTGCATCTTTGCCATCCACACTCACACGGGTTGGCCACCATTGTGATTTATCCGCTGGTAGCGGCAGTGAAATTAAATCGCTGCTATGCACAACCAATTCAATCGCCAATTGATCTTGTTGCGCATTTAACTTAACGGATTCTATCGCAGCGCAATTGGGCAGGCAGCGTGGTGCTTGCGTCAGCCGTGCTTCTAGCTCCGTTAAAATGGCTGGGTCTATAGTGACTTCAGCTTTAACATCATCCGTTTGTATGAATAACAAACCTGCAACTAACAGGCTCGGTAAAAGGCTGGCAGTGGTTGCGTTGTTAAAAGTTGGAAGCGATATTTTTTTGTCTAATAGACTAAAAAAGTGACGCAACAAAACACCTGCTAATAGCAGCGGTAAGATCACACAGAGTAAATAGCCTAAGCGATTAACCGGTGGTGGCACTAACAATAATTTGGTGGTTTCATCGGCTGTAATTGGGCCAGTCCAACTTATGCTCATGCTATTGCGATTCCATGTGGGCACAGCCAAACCGGTTTGAGTTTGTTGCGATGGATCGTATTTTTTGGAAATGACTTTTCCAGCTGTTCTTGGTATAGCAATGCCGGGCACTCTTTGTAGGGACTCTGTAATCGTAGAGTCGGGTAATTTCCCAATATCTTCTGCCGACATTGAATCTACTACTTGCTCTTCCATTGCCACCGGTGCAGCTGCTGGAGTCGGTGTGTGCATGACTTTCTTTTTGTCAGAGGAGGACATAATGTTTGGTATAAAAGAAAAAACCTCCTCGCTATCCAATTGTGGATTAAGTGCACTTCGCGCTTGATGAACAGTAAACGGTAGCAAGATCAGTGCGAGCAAGAAAAATCCAACGTAGGTATATTTCACAATAAAGCTTTTAAATTTCCCGCTTACAAAGGCCGTGAGCGCTATGGTGATAATTAAATTCAACCAAATTAAAACGGGTGCACCTTCGCGGTGAAAAATAAGTACCAAAGTCGCTGCCGTTAAAACGCCGTAACTGATTTTTGTCAATTTGGCTATGGCGACGGCAATAATCAATACGATAAACATATCCCACAAAGTCCATTGGGAAATCCAGCTGCCGTATTCGCTACTGGCACCCGTTGCAGTAAATAATGACCAGCCGGGCGGCAAGAAAAGCCGTGTGGATACATTATTAAATTCTTCGTTCCAGCCGGTAACGGAAATGCTTAAACTGCGCGGTAATTGGCTGGTTCCTTCTAAATTAATATTGCGCTCACGAATTTCTACACCGGAATTTTTGCTGTTAGCGAGGTGAGTGACTAATTGTGGTTCGCCCGCAATTTGCGCGCTGGTTAATTCAAAGGGGGTGATGGTTTCAAGGCGAGAGGCGGTGGTGTAGCCGCTAATAGTATCCTTCACAATAAAATGCGTGCCATTAAAACTTAACCATGCATTTCTATTCAGCTGCAATTTTTTGCCAAAGTCTTTGTTTTCGCCGCGTTGTAACTCTTCAATTTTAAAATGCGTTTGCGGTGTCATTAAATAGGCGGGCAGTGATTTCCAGTCGTCGGGTAATTCCGTTTGTTGTGGGTCTATAGTTTGTACGCCAGAAATTTGCACGCTGCGCAATTGTGGTTGCGCTGCAAATACCCAAATCTCTTCTTCAGGCCATAAATTTTCCTTTTGTGAAGGCTGGGCGATATTTTTAAAGGTTAAGTCTTTCATCGGCGCGGTAGATATACTGGTGAGCGTTAATTCCCAAGTGCCGGGTTTAACTTGAATGCGCAAGCTGCCGTCTTTTTCAATGCGTGCAGGTAGGGCGCTGGTAAAATCAGTGACCGTAAAACCGGTAAGCAATAACTGCCCAAGTTGTAACTCACGCTCTTTGCCGCTGACTTCTAGTTGTAATTGCGTTGTTAAGTTGAGTGGAATTGAATCTTCAAGTTTACGAAACACGCGCAGGTTAAACGTATCTTGATGAGTTGCGGCTGTTTGCTTTTCGCTCGCTGCGAGCCAGAGTTGATTGTTGTCTTCAATGGCAGGTGACGCCACCATTTTGCCATTTAAATTTAATTGCACTATGCCGGTTTGCGTGGGGATTTGCAGTGTGCGTGGCATTTCGCTCCAGCGAATTTCACCGCTAATCTCGTGGGAACCCACGGTTAAATAGACTTCTGGAACATTGTTATTATCGCGCACGGCGATGCTGGCCCGGGTGTTAGAAGAGTTATCGCTCAGGTTTTGTGGCCAGAAGCCAGCGTTACCCGGCAATGCTACCCAATCGTTTTTATAGACTTCAATACGTTGCGTAAATCGCGCGCCAGTCGCGTTGGCATCAATGCGCAACTCAGAAGGCCACGTGCAAGCGCGAGTGGCATTGTTGTATAAGAAAGGGCAATTTAAGTCTGGGTGCTTTTCCAATACCCAGGGTTTCCATTCTTCAAGTGATTTGGGTACTTCAACCGCAAGGCAATGTGCGCAGGTGAGGATGATAAGCAGGCTGGCTATGCGCGCAATAAAAGAGGGCATACAAGAGTTCCTTTGTGTTATCGGCTAATTGGGTATTTGTTGTTGGGGCGAGTATAGGTGGTTGGCGTGTAGGATAATAGGCAGCCATACCTGAAGGAGTTGTGAATCGCTCTTGAAAGTGAAACCAGATACACTTTGGTACAATTTGACTCTATTTGGTAAACAGTTTTGGTTTGTGCTTCCCTACACTCTGCCAAACGAAATCACAATTTGGTAGGAGGCATCGTGAATTACTTACACAACAAAATAAGCGCATTTTTATTAACTGCAATCCTCACAACGTGCACAGCTTACAGTGTCGCTGAAGAAACTCAACCTGAAGGCAAGTCGCAACAAACCGATATTAATAGCCGAGACGGCTATTACCTTTCTATCGGAACTGGGTTGGGGAGCTACGAGTCTCCTTTGCGAGAAGAGCAAAATGGTTTGATATTGGCTATTAATGGCCGCTATCAGTGGAAGGGTTTTTTCGCAGAGCTGGGGATCGGCTCATCCGGCTCATTCGGCCCACCCAGTCTTACTACTCTAGGTTATAACTTTTATGGCACTGAGCATTGGAGTTTTGATGCACTTTATGCCATCACTGACGGCACTGGCGAATTGAGTTACGAGGTGGATGGTGAAGCCAAGCAGTTATCTAGGCTACCAATAAGTGGTGTTGGATTCAGAGCGCTAGGCTCCTGGGGAAATACAACTTTGCAGTTAGTTGGATTGCATTCTTTCAATTCCGAATTTCGACCAGATGCTGACCTAGGTTATGCTGCGTTGTGGCTTGGCCACCGCTGGCAAATTAAAAATTGGAGTCTTAATGGATTGGTGGGCGCCAAATATCGTTCAAGTAGTTTGATGAACTACGGATTCGGAGTCACTGAAAGTGAGGCTGACAAGGTGGTTGGTGCCTATGAGCCATCTTCCGGTGTAGATTACACTGCACAGATTGATTTGACGTATCCGATCAGTAAAAACCTACTGTTTCAAATTTACTCTAGCTACACTCAATATTCTGACGAAATACTGCATAGCCCAATAATAAAGCTCGTTCGCAAATCGGACAATCGCCCTGAAAAAGAACAAGTGTTTGGTGTTCTTGTGCAATATGTGTTTTAAGGGGGGGCTAAAATGAAAAATAAATATCAGCTCATATTCGCCCTGTATTTTCTTTTTAATGTGCAATCAGGTGTTGCCGCTGAGCAGAGTCATAAGGATTCAATAAGGCTATCGCTTAAACCAAAAGAATGCGTTGTATTAAAAGAGGGAGATAAATGTTATTCCAGCATTAACGTTAAATGGACGGCAAGTGAGCCGGGCTCGTTTTGTTTATTTCGCACACCTAGTGACATTAAATTGAAGTGCTGGAAGGATGTTAGTGATGGACAATTTACGGAAGATTTGGTGATGGATGCACAGGTAGACTACTATCTCGTTCTGGCTGATAGCGCTGAAATACTTGGCCGGGAAAAAATAACCTTATCTTGGGTTCATAAAAAATCGAGTAGACCTGAGCACACGTGGCGGATCTTTTAAAAACACATATGAATCAATCGCCTAAAAAAATACTTATTGTAGAAGATGACACTGACCTACAGCAGTGGATAGCCGATTATCTTACAGGGAAAGGTTTTACTTGCACCTGCACGGAAAACGGCAAGGACGCTGTTACATTAATTTCTGATATTCAACCAGATGTGGTTTTGTTGGATGGCGCACTGCCGGGGCTTGACGGTTTTGAAGTCTGCAAAACGGTGCGATCCTTTTATAAAGGCGCCATCATTATGATTACTGCCAGAGATGAAGAAATAGATGAAGTCTTAGGTTTGGAAGTTGGGGCAGACGATTACCTGATAAAGCCGATAAGAGCTAGGGCATTGTTGACTCGAATTCAAAAGTTACTTGAAAAGAAGAATACGACTTCTTCAAAGGCTCTTACCTTTAATAATCTCGTTATCGACTCGCACTCTCAACGGGTTCTTTTATCGGGTGTTGACGTAAAGCTCACATCAAAAGAGTTCGAGGTTTTGTGGGTTTTGGCTTCGCATCCGGGTGAAATTGTCACGCGAGACACCCTGCTCAAAGAATTGAGGGGCTATGAATTTGATGGTCTCGATAGGTCAATTGATTTGCGCATTTCGCGTGTAAGAAAAAAACTTGAAGACCGTACCGACGACCCTTATCGCATAAAAACGATTTGGGGAAAGGGCTACCTCTTTGTAAAAGACGCTTGGTAGCCTGATCTATGCTGACATTACGCACGCTTACTCTGTCACTCTTGCTCACGATTGTTGTTGCGTCTATCGGCTCGGGTTTGTTGTTAGATAAACTCTATTCCGAGCTATATTCAAGCGAACAGACGAACAAGGGTTTAACAGAATCACAATTGAACCTTATAGGTGCGCAGCTTTCAGCAATATTACGGAAACTTGAAAATAAGGAAGCATTTATACAAGCATGGCAGGAGGAAAATTCGCCTCTTTCTCTAGAAGTAATAGACCGAGACGATATTAGAATTCCGCAAGAGCTTCTGCAGGAATTAGAAAATATGGGTCATATCGTTTTATCCTCCTCTACGAACCTCAGCTTCTATTCTTTTTTAAAAGAAGGAAATAATTATTTAGTCATACGCTCCCCATTGACAAGTATTCACAAGCAACCTAATTGGCTTCCTGTTCTTTTCACCGTTATTTTTTATACGCTGTTGATACTCATTGTGTTCGCGTGGTTATTCCCCTTAATCCGTCGCTTGCGAACTATGCAGTCGTCTGCAAAAAAATTGGGTGAAGGTAACTTGAGCGCACGCATTACCCCCAGTGTTGTTTCTCATATAAAAGATATTGAACTCGAATTTAATCGCATGGCGCAGCGTATTGAAGACTTAGTGTCTGATATAAGTTTATTGAGTTCAGCCATATCGCACGAAATGCGCGCCCCCTTGGCAAAATTACAGTTTGGTTTAGATGCGCTGCGGGAGGAAGACGATGAGGAGACACGCAAAATCTATCAGGATCGCCTTGATAAGGTAATAACTGATATGACAAACCTCATTGAGACTTTGCTGAAGTATGCGCGCTTGGATAAAAATATTGCGCAACTGCCAAAAGATGAGGTTGATCTATTGGCGTTGTGTAACAACTTAATAGCGTCAGCAGCGCAAGGTGATGGTGAAAATAATTCGGAATCGATAAAAATAGAAATTAAGTTAAACGCCAAAAATCCCTTTTATCTCGTAAAAGGCGATGTATTTTATCTAAATTTGCTTATAGAAAACTTGATCTCCAATGCTGTCAAATATGGCAAGGGGAAAATACTGATTAGCTTTAGTCAAGATGAAAATGGAACCTTGTTTGCAATTGAAGATAACGGTCCAGGAATAGAAGATAATTTTAAGCAAGATATATTTAAACCTTTTATTCGTGGGGAAAAATCTAAGAATCAAGGCGGCGCGCATCCAATACCGCAAAAAGGTTATGGGCTTGGCATGGCTCTCGTCAAACGCATTTCTGATTTACACAATGTCGAAATTACCATTACAACATCAGAAGTCTTGGGCGGCGCAAAATTTACGTTATTATTTACGTAACTTAAACATAGATACACATTGATAACACTTGGTACAGTTATAAATTACATGGTGATTTAACCTATCCCTTCCAAATTACTTAAAGGGATATCAAACATGTACTTCACAAATAAGAAATATTTTGCAGCAAAATATGCAGTAGCTATTGCCGGGTTTTGCTTGGCACTATTAACGGGCTGCTCTGATGATAATCACAAGATAGTATCTGGCTCTTCATCCAGCGTTGCGACATCCAGTTCTTCCTCTTCAGTATCTAGTTCTTCTACATCCAGCTCTTCCTCTTCTCACTCATCTTCATCCAGCTCTTCGCTGACTGATTCTCCCGAAGTGGGGCAGTGGTATGCGCCAGCATACGGTTACGTCCTATCGGTAAGTGTTGAGAATAATCTTTATAAGGTTAAAACCTACAGCCTTACGAAAAATTATTGTTTGCTACAGGATGTCGCCTCTAATTTACTACTGGATGAACTTAAACGTGAATACGTTTATTCCAATCTTGTGAAGGAGACATTGCTTGAAAGTAAAGGAGAATATCCGCCCGGCGTTGAATATGAAAAAGTAGAGCAGCTTCCAAAGGTCTGTGAGGAAAATCTACAAAAGGTAAAGACGGATACCGGTTATGCCTTTGATGCTAGAAAAGACTTTGAGATTTTCTGGCAAGCATTTGATGAGTTGTACATCAATTTTGAATTAAGAGGAATGAATTGGAGTGAGGTTTATGAGGAGGCTGTAAAGTCTGTAGGCAATGTTAAAAATGAAGAGGAGCTGTTTGAGTTTCTCAGTGCGCTTATCGCCCCGTTGGGTGATCGTCACGCGGTATTGATTAGAGCACCATTAACTCAAGAATTGGCTGAAAGCTTTACGGCGGCTTTAGAAAATGACGAAACCCCAATTTTTAGAGAATCTAGACAATTAATCTTGTATAAAAAATTATTGAATGAATACCTTCAGGATCTTGAATCTGATAGTGAATTGACTGATACGCAAATAGCAGCCGCAGAAAATTATATTCTTGTTAATTATGAGAAGTTGATAGACATTATTTTTAGTTATGCAGAGGAAAACTCTGATGTTGAGGTAAGAGCTGCAGGTAAAATTGCGTGGTTTAAAACAAACGACAATATTGGGTATGTGTTTATAGGTTCAATGTCTGACTACACCGAAGGCAGATCAACGCTTGTTTCTGACCCTGCTTCTGACCTTGCTATAGCAGAAGCTACTATTAATGAAGCCTTGAAAGATCTGGAAGATACGAAAGGCCTTATTATTGATGTTCGCTTTAACGATGGTGGGCAAGATCAGGTGGCGCTTAATTATGTTCGCCATTTTATGAGCCAACCGCAAGTGGTGTACTCCAAGTTTTCTGGTAGTGGTGCTTGGGCAACACCGAAGAAAGAGGTAATCTTGGATCCACAGAGTGATAATATCTATTTAAAACCTACGGCGGTATTAGTGAGTGGGGACACTGTCAGTGCAGCGGAACTATTTACGATTGCTATCTCGTCACTACCGCAAGTTACGATTATCGGCGAGCCAACCGCTGGGGCATTGTCAGATGTGCTCGTCAAACGACTCACCAGCGATATCCTTTTTGGGGTGAGTAATGAAACCTATCTAGATGCTCAAGGAAATAACTATGAGGGAGGGGGCATTCCCCCCGATATCGCGGTGCCGTTTGCAACACCTCAAGAGCGTAATGGCGGATATGATGGTGGTTTGAATGCAGCGATTAATTGGATTAAACGTGCGCCCTAATTTCAAACTCAAATTTTAAGCCCCGAAAGGGGCTTTTTATTGAGCTTACTTCGGCGTTCTAGGCTTAATGGAGTTATTCACTCTAGGCGCCGCCTTCGGTTTGGCTGCGTAGATTTTTTTCACAGGTTCATTAACTGTTTTGCTGCCACCACGGCGAACTTTCGCGGGGGCGTCGGCGCGGCTTACGGGTTTCTTCGGTGCTGGTGCGGCTTTAACTTTGCGCTGATTTAATGGTGGTGATTCAGTCACATCAAAACCTTTAACGCGCACGCGTTTAATTTTGCTGCCCACTAAATCTTCAATCAGCGTGAGTTTGTATTCCTCGGCTGGACACACCAAAGAAATGGCGGTGCCTTTTAACCCTGCTCGGCCGGTGCGGCCAATGCGGTGCACATAGTCTTCGGTGAAGAAGGGTAAATTCAAATTCACCACAAAATCCAAACCTTGAATATCCAAACCGCGCGCGGCAACTTCGGTGGCAACTAATACTTGCAGTTTGCCATCTTTAAAATCTTGCAGTGCGCGGCGGCGCGAGCCTTGAGTTTTCTCGCTGTGAATCACGGCGGCATCTACGTTATCCAATTTGAGTGCAGCAATCAGCTTATCCGCTTCTTCGCGGGTGCTGCTGAAGGCCATAACTTGATACCAGTTTTGGCTGCGCAACAGGTGCACGAACAATTCATATTTGCGCGCATCGTCCACGGGGTAAACCACATGGTCGATAGTTTCTGCCACGGCGTTGCGTTTGGATACCGCCACAATCTGAGGCTTATTCATCGCCTGTTTGGATAAGTTAGTCACCAGCGGTGAGCTAGTCGCCGAGAAAAACAGAGTTTGATGTTTGCGCACAATCGCGCTGAGCAGTTTATGAATATCGTTCACAAAGCCCATATCCAACATGCGGTCGGCTTCATCCAGTACGGCGAATTCCACCTTGGCCAAATTGATGTTGCCTAACTCCACATGCTCAAGCAGTCGCCCCGGTGTCGCCACCAAAATATCCACGCCGTTGCGCAACTTGCTGGCTTGGCTGGTGACTTTTACACCGCCATAGACAGTCGCTATTTTAAAGGGCAAAAACTGCGCAAGCGCCTGAATGCTTTCGGCCACTTGCTGTACCAATTCGCGGGTAGGCGCGAGCACTAGCATTCGGGTATTTAAAGCTTCTGGGGTTTTGGGCTTGTCGATCATCTGTTGCAGTATCGGCAAGGCATAGGCGCAGGTTTTACCCGTACCGGTTTGGGCGGTAGCGAGCATATCGCTACCACGGCGGGCGATGGGAATTGCCTGCTGCTGAATGGGGGTCATCTGCTGATAACCTATCACTTTAATAGCGTGCAGTAATTCTGGGGCAAGGCCGAGGGAGGCAAAATTCATAATCATTTAACTAAACAAAAAAGAGGGCGAGCAGTATAACAGCTTGCAGCTTGGGTATTTTGATTGCTTTTGGGCGTGTAGAATGGCGGGCTAATTAAAGACTACAAGGGATTTTTATGCTGTTTTCAGACCCGCTATCTGCCTCGTTCGCCTACAGGCTTGATCAAATTGCCGATGCTTATACCCCGCTGCTATTGCTCATTGCTCTCCTCGATTTAGCGCTCAGGTGGCGTGCTGGCGACAAGCTGCACGGGCTCAAATTACTCTATGCGATTTTAGTGGTCTATGGGTGGATGTTTGTAGATAACCGCTTTCAACTTTGGCACAGCCTAGGGTTAGATTACTCCACCCATACCGCTGCTGCCTTGGCCTTGGTGATGTGTATTGCGTTGCGTAAACGCCTAGCCGTTAAATGTGTTCTGAGCGTTTCGCTTGTACTTTACGGCGGCTTGATGAGTCTTTTGAGTTACCACACGTGGCCAGACATGATCGTAACTGCAAGCCTAATTGCACTCTGTTTTGCGCCAGTGCTTTTGTTGCGGGCTCGGTCTGGCTCAACGTCTTGGGCAGCGTCTTAATGGGGTCTTTGAATAGACTCAAAAAGCCTAAAAAACAATCAGCAAAGCCTTGAATGCGCGCGAGCATTAGCGGTATTTATGGTATTCTGCGCGCCCTTTTAGGTTCTTGCTCTTTCGTTGTTTCTATCCAGTTTTTCCTTTTTATGAGATTCATATGGCAGTAAAACCCGTCTATCGCGTTATTTTCCTCAACCAAAGCCAAGTTTATGAGCTGTTTGCCAGCGCTATTTACCAAAGTGAAATGTATGGCTTTATTGAGGTGGAAGAATTTGTTTTTGGTGAACGTAGCCAAGTATTAATTGACCCTGCCGAAGAAAAGCTTAAGCAAGAGTTTGCCGGTGTAAAGCGCTCCTACATTCCCATGCATGCCATTGTGCGTATCGACGAAGTTGAAAAAGAAGGCCCCGCAAAAATCAGCGAAGTTAAAGGCGGCGATGGTAAAAGCAGTAGCGATAAAATCGCCCACTTCCCCTTTGGTGGCTTTGTGCCTAACCCCAATTTAGGCGAGTAAAAAATTGGGCGAGTGTACTTTCTGCCCTCAAGTTTGATTGAGGGCTTTTACACTTTCCCGCTAAGCCCACTTCAAATTACCCGCTACACTTGTTACATCTTTCATAACTATAACAACCCCTATGTCGCAACCCCTTATCCTCGCCATAGACCAAGGCGGTCAAAGTTCGCGTGTGGCTATTTACACCACAACCGGCGAATGCCTGCACAGTTTTTCGGCCGCCTGCATGACAACCCATGAATTTATTGAAGGTGTAGAACATATTGAGCAAAGCCCGCGCGATATTTTGCTGGGCATAAAAGCCTGCATAGAAAAAATAACGCTCGTGTTGGGCGATGATGTAAAAAATATTATCGCAGCGGGATTTGCAGGGCAGGGCTCATCGCTGTTGTGTTGGGATAATAAAACCGGTGAAGCCTTATCGCCGGTATTAAGTTGGCAGGATATTCGCGGTGATCATTATTTAAAAAGCAGTTCGCTCACGCATTCGCAAGCGCAGAAAATTACAGGCTTACGCGTTTCACCCCATTATGGTGCCAGTAAAATGCGCTGGTTGTTGGATAACAACCCGCTCGTTGCCAGCGCCAATAGCAATAACTCACTCGGCGTTAGCTCCCTAAAAATAGGCCCCATTGTCAGTTATATTTTTTGGCATTTATTGAATACTAATCTTGTCGATCCCGGTCACGCGCAGCGCACGCTTTTGTGGAACCTACAAAAAAATGATTGGGATGATTCGCTGCTGAATTTATTTAACATACCTCGCACACTGCTGCCAAAATGCCTGTACCACAACAGCCATTTTGGCGATTTAGCCTTAGGTAAAATTAAAATTCCGTTTACCGCCAGTGCACGCGATCAAGGTGCATCGCTCTTTGCACGCGGCCTGCCAGACAAAGATGCCTGCTACATTAATATAGGTACTGGTGCATTTATTCAGCGCTTAAGTGAACACTTGCACGCACCAGAAGGTTTGTTAGTTAGCCCGTTATGGATTCCAGAAAATAGTAGCGCTAAACAATATTACTGCTGGGAAGCTACGGTTAATGGTGCAGCGGCTGCGATCAGTTTTTTGCAAGAAAACACTGGTCTGCAAATTACGCCCGTAGAAATCAATCAAGCTTTAACGCGTAACCCAGGGCGCGAGTGTTATTTTTTAAATGCAGTGGGTGGATTAAGTGCGCCTTATTGGCGAACTGATGTGCAATCCCAATTTAGCGAAAAACTTTCAGCCGATGAAAAAATTCTAGCGTGGTTGGAGTCACTTATTTTTCAAATTGCAGTTAATGTGCGCTTGATGGATCAGCTTGGTGTTGCGCAAAAAATTTATATCAGCGGTGGTATCAGTAAAGCCGATGGGCTCTGTCAAAAGCTAGCCGATTTGATACACATTCCAGTGCATCGCAGTGAAAATACTGACGCAACTTTACAGGGTATTGCCTGCATGGCGGCAGCTATTCCCGACGGCTGGAAGTATTTGGCGGAGGAGGACATTTTTGCTCCCAATAATAATCCTGATTTGTTCAGGGGTTTCACTCTATGGCAAAGCGCTATGAATCAATGGCTTAGTACTAAAAATACAAAATAATCAAAAAATTCGTTATTTCATTTATAACAAAGTCGGCTACACTTGTTCAATCTTCTGGTTGGACTCTACTGATGAAATATGATCTCGTCGTGATAGGAGCAGGTATTCAGGGCGCGGGAGTCGCCCAAGCAGCAGCGGCAGCAGGTTATACCGTATTAGTGTTGGAACAGTCTTCACCCGCAGCGGGCACGTCCAGTAAGTCTTCAAAATTAATTCATGGTGGTTTACGTTATCTTGAGAGCTGCCAATTTGGTTTGGTGCGCGAGAGTTTGCGTGAGCGCGCCATTTTGCTCAGGCTTGCGCCAGATTTGGTCAAACTTCAATCGTTACACATCCCCGTTTATAAAAATGCCAAACGCAGCCCGTGCACTATTCGCGCGGGTTTGAGCCTTTATTCGCTGTTATCCGGGTTTGATTCAAATGCTATGTTTCGCAGTTTGCCCAAATCCCAATGGGGTAATTTGGATGATCTTAAGCAGGATGATCTAGAAGCGGTATTTCGCTATTCCGAAGCCCAAACTGACGATGCCGCGCTTACCCGCGCCGTACTTCATTCAGCCATGGAGCTGGGTGCAGATTGTGAAATTCCCGGTCATTTTGTAAAAGCCCATATCAATTCACAATCCTGCTTGGTGGAGTTTGAGAGCGAGTATGGGTTTAAAACCGTGAGTTGCCGTGTGCTGGTCAACTGCGCAGGGCCTTGGGTGAGTGATGTGATTTCAGGCATTGAGCCCGATATGTATCTACCCAAAGTAGACTTGGTGCAAGGTAGTCATTTGATATTACCGCCGCTCTTGCGAAACTATTTCTATTTAGAAGCCCCGCAAGATAAACGCGCTGTATTTGCGCTGCCGTGGCAAGGCAAGTTGATGATAGGTACCACCGAAAAAATGCACTACGGCGCACCTGAAAAAGCCCAGTGTTCCATTGAAGAGCGCGATTACCTCTTGGGGGTGTTGCAGTATTACTTCCCCCAACTTTCAATCGATATGAATCATGTAGATAGCTTCGCTGGCCTGCGGGTATTACCGCGCAGTGACAAATCAGCGTTTTCGCGCACCCGCGAGGTCTTGTTTGAAGTGGATAATGAAGCACGGCCTCGGTTCATTTCAGTGATGGGCGGCAAGCTCACTACCTATCGCGCCACCGCGCTAATGGCCTTGGCGAAAGTAAAAGCCTCCTTACCCACCAAAGAGCGAATCGCCGATACCAGTCAGATTCCCCTCTCGCCCGTAGATTGGCATTAACTAATTCACGCGAAACTGATAAAAATCATTGGTGCTCCCTATATCTACCGTTAAAATGCGGCGCTAGATTATCTCTGGTAGGTTTATCGTACCTGCCTCTTGTCCACCCTCAGCTTTAAGGACTCATTGTGAACTTTACTGGCGCTCACATTCTCTCCATCAAACAATTTGAACGTGCTGATATTAAGCGAATCTTTGACGTGGCCGATGCTATGGAGCCCTACGCCCTGCGCAAAAAAGTCACACGCGTGTTAGAAGGTGCCATTTTGGGCAATATGTTTTTTGAGCCGAGCACGCGCACGCGGGTAAGCTTTGGCGCTGCCTTTAATTTGTTAGGCGGCAATGTGCGCGAGACTACCGGTTTTGAAAGTTCATCCATCACCAAAGGCGAATCGCTGTACGACACCGCGCGCGTACTCTCCGGTTATAGCGATGTAATTTGTATGCGTCACCCCGCCGGTGGTTCAGTGGCCGAGTTTGCCGAAGGCAGCCGCGTGCCGGTGATTAACGGTGGCGATGGCCCCAACGAACACCCAACCCAAGCGCTGTTAGATTTGTACACTATTCGCAAAGAAATGCGTTCCAAAGGGCGCGGCTTAGACGGCTTGCGCATTGCCATGATTGGCGATTTAAAACATGGCCGCACCGTGCACTCGCTGTGCAAATTGGTGAGTTTATTTAGCGATATTCAACTCACACTTATATCGCCCAAAGAATTGGCCATGCCCGATTATATTGTTGAAGAATTGCGCATGGCGGGTAATAAAGTCACCGTGACTGATGACTTGATGCACAGCATTTCCGATATCGACATTGCCTATTCAACCCGCATTCAAGAAGAGCGTTTTAGCAATAAAGAAGAAGCCGATTTGTACCGTGGCCGCTACCGCTTGAATCAACGTATTTACACCGAACATTGCCAACCCAACACCGTCATTATGCACCCGCTACCGCGCGATTCCCGCGAAGAAGCTAACGAGTTAGACAACGACCTAAATGCAAACCCCAACCTCGCCATTTTCCGCCAAGCGGATAATGGTGTGTTAGTGCGCATGGCATTGTTTGCCTTGGTGTTAAACGTGGCAGATCAAGTGGATAAATACGCACGTGAAGTAAATTGGCATAGCTCTTTACGTGGTTAAATCAAGCGCGATTGCGTGATCTAAAAAACGCCGCAATTGCTCAGTCGAGGGAATATTTGGGTCTGCATGATGAGCCTAGATCAAGAGCGCAATGCGAATAAATTATCCATAGATATAATGGGTACGCCAACGGGCACTAGCGGGTGGACAACCCATACGCTAGAGTTTTCGCGTGCTATGCGCGAATTTTCAACGGTTAATCTGCGCACCCATCGAGTGGGTGCGCTCAAACTTTTATTCAATAAAGATAGAGACATGCTCTTGAATGGCATGTTCAAAAAGAAAGGTGATTTTTGCGTCGTCATAGCGGGCAAACATCATCCCAAAGAATTAACCGCGCGTTGGATAGTGTGGGAAACAACGAAGCTCCCAGACTCACAGCGTAAACTCTGCGATTCAGCTCAATATCTTTGGGTGCCGTCACACTGGGGGCGCGAAAATTTAATGGCTAATGGCTATGCGCCAGAGCGAATTTTTGTTGTGCCGGAAGGAGTCGCTACAGATTTTTATACGCCTTCACGGGTGTTGCCTAAAAAAAATAAATTTAGATTCCTTATGGTTGGGAAATGGGAAGAGCGAAAATTCACTGAAGCCTTGGTGCGTGCATTTTGCAAAGAATTTAAATCAACCGAAGCCGTTGAATTATATCTTCAAGCACATAATAAACTTTTGCCAAACTTTTCTCTCAGCAAAAAAATTGCCGAACTAAACATCGCTAATACGGAACATATCATTTGTGGTGCTCCTTGCAGCAAATTTGAATTGCGCGATTTGTATAGATCGGCAGATTGTTTTGTGTTGCCCACCAGGGCTGAAGGCTGGGGTTTGCCCATTTTAGAATCCATGGCCTGCGGAATTCCGGCAATCGTAACGCGATATAGCGCCCCTATGGATTACGTTACAGAGAACAATGGGTATCTCTTAAATGTTGCCAAAATGGTTCCGGCACAGGATTCAGATTTTGGTATTAATACCGGCTTGTGGGCAGAGCCAGACGTAGAGCATTTATGTGCATTAATGCGCTTAGCATTTGAAAAGCAAGCAGACCTACGCGAGAAAGGGCAGCAAGCGCATCGTGATGCGCAAGCATATTCGTGGCAAAAATCGGCACTGACCGCAACCAACGTTATAAAAAATCTGGTTTAACCTTCTTGTGTCTTCTTTGCGTCTTTTCGCCTTTTGCAATTAAGTTATAACTCACTACGCGACTAATTCAGATCGGAACTCATCAATGACAATAATAATTTACGCCCTCGGCACCGGTGGTGATATTGACCCTATGGTGGGGGTTGGAATCGAGTTGCAGCGGCGGGGTCACGCAGTTACGTTTTTATCTAACGATTATTTCAAGCCAAGAATTCTTGCGGCTGGTTTAGAGTTTGTTTCGGTGGGAACGCTTGAGCAATATCATAAAGGCAATAGTGCAGAGGCGTGGGAACGAACCAATCATACGGATAATTTTGAGCATTATCACGCCCCTGCGTTTGAGTCTGCGTTTGAGTATGTTAAAAATCTAGCGGATAAAAATGTATTGGTCTTGGCGCTGGGTGAAGAGAACGGTGCGCGGGTAGCCGCCGAGAAATTCAATATTCCGTTTGTTAAAGTTATTTTATCGCCCAACATAATTTTTTCGGTTTACAACCCGCCCGCGCCCATGAGTTGGGCAATTCCTAAAAAAATTCCGCGTTTTATTGTGCGCTTTTTACTGCGGCGTAATCGCAAAACCAGATTTAAGGTTTTCTGCAACGCGCCACATACCGCTGAGTACATTGCAACGCGTAAGCGATTACAATGTCCCTTAATATTTCAAACGGAATCCAACGCAATATTGCAAATTGGTTTCTTCCCCGAATGGTTTGGCATGCGCGCAAAAGATTGGCCGGTTGAATTAAAGCTGGTGGGTTTCCCGTTGCAAAATCGCGCTAGCGAAAACATGCGGCGCGAGTTAGATGAATTTATTGCGCAGAAAGGCGCTCCGCTTATTTTTACCAGCGGAACCGGCGTGAAGGATACGGCGGATCTGTTTGAAGAGGGGCGAAAAATGTGCGAGCAATTGCACGTGCCTGGGGTATTTGTAGGTGGCAATACAGGTGCGGAATTGTTAAAAGATTCTGCGTTGTGTTTGCATATGGATTACATAGATTTTGGATACGCGCTGCCAAAAGCTTTGGCGATTATTCATCACGGTGGAATGGGTACAACGGCGCAGGCGATTAAAGCGGGAATTCCGCAACTTATTCGCCCATTGAAATACGACCAGCCGGATAATGCTGACCGTATTTATAAATTGGGCTTGGGCACCTATGTAATGCCAGAGAAATTTAAGGTGGAGCAGGTTGCGCCGATTCTTAGCAATATGTTGCAGAAAGCTAAAAATTCTAAAGCGCTAAAACACTATGCGGCGGATGTTAATAACAGCAGCGCGATTATTTATGCGTGTGATTTGATTGAGCAGGCGGGTAAAACTGTAGGGATGAAATAAACACCTCTAACCGGAATAGTGTTTACTTACGACTTTCACGATAGAGAGGGGGCGTCATCCCGTAGGGATCCAGTGACTTTGCTGTGTGAAAGGCGCTGGATCCTTACAGGATGACGACTCCCTTCTTACGCGGGTTTGTTTGCGGAAATTGCAGTGCACTCCTGAATAAGCGCGTGCAAGTGAGGCTAACAATAAATCAATGGAGTCTGACCCCATTGATTGATTTGTGACCCCATTGATTGTTCAGCCATGACCAAAAGTAACTTCAGGGCCAGCCTTAATCCCCGTTTTAACCATTAGCGCCTCTGTCAGTTTTTTTACGATATTGGAGGGAGTTAATTTTTTTGCAGAAGCTTGATTTGCAATTTTGTTGCTCATAGATAATATCCATTTGGTGAGAAAAAATAGGTGAATGAATTCAGAGCGTTTGAGTGATTAAGTTGCAGTGCACTCCCGAATAAGCGAGTGCGTGCGATGCTACAAACTGTAACAGTGAATTAGGCGCAAGTGCCTTCAGGGTCAAGGTAGTAGGCAGCTTTTTTGCCTTTGTATGTATAGAGACCTAGTAGATGGAACATCCAAGTGCCTTTGCGTTCCTTAGCAACGGCTAACGGCTTTCCAAATAAATCTTCTGCAATAAAGTCAATGCTTGCTCTGTCGTATGGGGGAGCAAAAGGACTTGGGCCGATTGAGTCGTTGACGGGATAAGAGGTAAACAAACAACTGTTGATTTTGTCGCATTTGGTGTCGTCTGCTACAACAAAAGTGATGGTGTCGCCCGCTATAAACTCATCTGGCATTTTGTTGGTTGGCAGGGGTTCTTTGGTTGTTAAATTGGTTACCTGAAAATCGGCATTGGTCACTACTGATTTCTTGGGTTGCGTATTAAACAGAACAGCAAAACTATAATTGGCCATCTCTTCTTCCTTCTTGATAGTTAGGTTTTTCTTGCAAGTTACGTTTTTCTTGAGGGTTAGGTGTCTAAAATTACGTTAATTAAAAAGCACCACTGGTACGGCGTAAAACTAACAAATCTGGCTCTGCTTGAATTAGCTTTAATGGAAAACCGAGTTCAACTGCTTTTGTGAGTGCTGCAATTGCTGCATCACGTTTACCCAATAACTCATATGTTAATCCAGCACGAAAATGAGCATAGGCATTGTTTGGTGCTAAAGCAATTACACGCAATAACAATGGTTCTGCACGCGTGCCATCATCTAGGCGTGCAGAGTAGAGCGCTAGGCGCGACATCAGTGTTACATCGTCTTTTCTGCGCGCTAATAGCGGTGTAAGTAATTCAACTGCTTTTTGGTAGGCTTTTTGCGCTTCGGCTTCGCGCCCAGGAATCCAGCGCAAGGCATCTGCCAAATTCGCCCAGTAAAGATAGTTGGCCGGGTTGCCTTTAGAGGGTGATGTCGCGTCCTCAAATGCGGCGGCGGCACCCACGTAATCCCCTCGCACAAATAAGGCAAGGCCCAAATTACTGTGTAACCCAGCACTAGAGCGTATTTGCAGCCCTTGTTGCAAAATTTGCATTGCTTCATCAGGCTGGTTTTGGCTCTCTAATGCCAAATAAAGGCTGGCATAGGAATATACAGCGTCGGGCTGTAGTTGAATGCTTAATCGGAATGCCTTTTCGGCCTTTGGGTAATTATTCTGATCCATGTAGACGGTGCCTAACTCATCAGCAAAAAACCGTTCTTGAGGGAATTTTTCTAAGCCCTGTTGAGCAAGCTGAATTGCATCGTCATAACGCTGCGCTGATCTCAGTGCTGCAACTTTGCCGCGCCACGCAAAAATATTGGTGGGTTCAAGAGTCAGAGCTTGCGCAAACGCGGCGAAGGCTTTGTCGTGTTCTGCCTGAATTGTAAAGACGCGTCCCAATGCAACATTAACCAATGCAAGTTGAGGATTTAATTTCAGCGCTTGCTGAGCACTGGCATCCGCTTTTTGTAACCAAATAGGGTCTTCGTTGTCGGTGATGTATCTATAGCTGTAAGCCAGCGATAAACCTGCAACTGCTGCCGCGTTTTTAGGTGTGTGCGAAAGAATTGTGTTAAAGCTTTTTTCTGCCGTATCTAGGCTGCCGGGTCGATCAAACAGCTTGAGAGCTTCAATCCCCTTATTAAATTCTCGTGCTTGAGAATAGGGCTCATTGGTGGAGTTTTCTGTAAGGGCTTCGTTTTCTTCCGGTGGTTGTAGTTTCCAGATCAGCCCGCCTGAAAGCATCGCGACCGTAATGCCAATAAACGCAAGCGTAATAGTATTGTTACGAATATAAATTTTTGCCCGTTGCGATAAGGGCATAGATTTTTTCGCAATGCGCGTATCAAATGTTGAGTGCTCTTGTACGCGCCCGCTGTTCTTTTTGCGTTTATGAACACCGGAATGGTCTGTTTGCGAATGGGGCAGTATTTGCGTGCTGTTCGTTAGATTCTCTGGGTTTACTGCCATTATTTGGTAGAGCTTTTCGCACTGCGCCGCTACCCAATGGGTGTTGTCTGGGCGGTTGTCGGGGTCTTTGCTGAGCAATTGTCCTAAGAGTTCTACCGCTTCTGGTAGTAAATCCGGGTTCTTTTTAAGGGGCGAAATAGCGGGGTGGGAAATAATGCGCTGCATAAGTTGCAGTTTGTTTTCTGTGTCGCCAAAAGGATGTGCGCCGCATAAAAGCTGATAAGCCAAAATACCAAAGGAAAACAAATCGCTGCGGTAATCTAACTCTTCGCCCATGGCTTGCTCGGGCGACATGGAGCCGTAGCTGCCGGTTACGTGATCGGTGAGTGTGCCGCTAAAGTCTTGAGACTTTGCGATACCGAGGTCAGTAATTTTGGCGAGCTTGTGTTTGTTGATTAAAATATTCTCCGCTTTTAAATCGCGGTGAATAATGCCGGCGTCGTGCGCGACTGCTAAACCCTGTGCAATTTGTGCAAGCCATTTCATGCGCTGCGCGAGTGACACTATGTGTTCGCGCAAATGTTGCTGCAGGTTTTGCCCATCTACAAATTCCATCACCAACGCGAGTTGTTCGTTGGTTTCCAGGTAATCGTAAATTTGAACAATATGGGGGTGGTTGAGCTTGGCAAGGAGCAGGGCTTCGCGTTTAAAACGCTCGCGGTAGTGGGGTTCAATCAGTTCGGTGCGCAAACATTTAATCGCCACTTGGCGGTCTAAACGGGAATCGCGCGCAAGGTACACCAACCCCATCCCGCCGCGGCCTATGCTGCTGAGGATGGTGTAGTGACCTAGTTGGGTTAATTCCCCAAGTTGTAGCGGCGATTGCGTCATTCAGTCTTCTTATGGTTTGTCGCAAGCACCGCTTTATAATCCGAAAACGCATAAACACATCCATGTGGCTCCCTGTCGTCATCCATGACTCTAGGGTTTCGGATCATCAATCGGTACTTGCTCTGAGATATTGTCTCTTGTTTCGATATTTTATTTCTTAGCCTATTACCAGTGGCAACTCTAATGTGAGTGCTCCACCTTTATAAATCTTAAACTTGTCGCAGCCAAAACGGATTTTACCACCGCGCCTTTCCACCAAATTCTGCAAGCCTAGAAGTGTGGGCAGGGCATCGGCAATTTGTTTGCGCAGGCGAAAAATATAAATGTTCATGTGGGTGTTATCTAACCCCAACTCGTTCGCGAGTATATCCGTATACACCCAACCTTGGTTAATGCTCTCTAAACCGAGTGCGGCATCATCCGCACGGTGGCGAGCCAATTGTGCCAAGAGGTAATGGTGGTTGCGTATCGCTAAATCCACTTTTTGTTGGCTGCCTACCAGCTCTAGCTGAGTGGTTTCTTCGTCCAAGCTTAGTTTGAATAGAAACTCCATATCATTAAGTTGTTGCAAATTAACGCTATGGGCTTCGGTGGGGCCATATATTTGTGCGCGGATTAACTGCCAATGCACACTACCCATTTGCACTAAATCGCCATTCTTAACGGCATAGGTTAAGTGCTCTTGTTGAGCATTTAGCGTTTCTACTTGCCACTCTTGTTTTTGCTCATCGAAATAGAGCGCCAGTTCGGGGTTATAGGCATCGGGTAATAAATGGTAGCGCGCTAAATAAATGGGCTGCGGTAAAGTGCCAGCGGCAATCTCCAGCGGCCACAGCATATCGGCCGGTGGGCTTAGGTCTATCACCTTGAACGCGGGGTCGGTAAGTTCCGCAAAATGCAGTTCATCGTTTAAACCCAAGGGGATGGATTCGCCTGCAGCCAGATTTACGGTATTCAACCAAGTGCCATTAAGCCCCAAATTTTTAATGCGCCACTCGCTGCCACTCCATTCAATGGCGGCGTGGAGTTTGGATACATAGGGTTTATCAATATGGGTATCAACAGAATTCGCCAAGCGGCCAAAGGTGTGGTGCGGCGCTAGTGGGATATGGTTTTGTGTTGCGATGTCTAAAATATAAGCCATAAAAATCAATACACAGGGTTGTTGTGCCGTTCTTAAGTTCCCTGTTTATGGTTTCCACATGTGCCCAAAAGGTGCCGTGTAATAGCGTGTAATGGGCAAGTCACTGAATAAGCCATAGAGTGCCACAGTCAAGACAAGGTTTCACCCGTTTATATGGACTATTTATAACGACTTTTTACAGCAACTTTCTATAGGTGCTATTCAAGGGACTATAAATAACAACGATACGTGTTTGATACATGTATAGCGGGTGAAGTGAGTGTTCTACTGGAGCCGAACCCATGATGTCAATTTTCCAAGCGCCTAAATCGAATAAACCCGTGGCTAAAGCCGTCTATGCGTTTGATGAAGAATCGGGCGCGAAGTGGGTTCCACTCAATAAAAGTTTTATCACCCTTGCCAAAATTATTTTGCAGGCGGCGGCCGAGCGCATTGGCGTTAAAGGTATAGCCGTTACTTTGCGTTGCGTTACTCATCAAGGTTATCGGCATTTGCTGTTATGTGGTGATAAGCCCAATGATGCAAATAGTGCTTTTGGGGCTGTGGAAGAATTTATTATCTCCAATGAAGATTCCTTAACGCCGCTGCATGAGCGTTTTAGCCAGTTGGATACTGTGTCTGTCTCTATGGATTACCAAGGTCAGCGTTTGGGTTATCTATTAGCCACCTTGCCAGAGGCAGATTTTGTTGAGCAAGCTTTGCGCCGCCCACCGCGTTTAATTGAGGCCGAGTTACAAATGGTGGCCAGTGAGCTGAGCTCTATTATTACCCGCTACCAAACTCGCTACCGCGCTATTTTTATTTATGGCGACCAAAATTATTGGATTGGCAACAGCGCTGCATTGCGTCAGTTGGATAAACGTATTGAGCAATTAAGGGATGTGACTAAACCGATTTTAATTCGCGGCAATAAAGGCACTGGCAAAACGATTGCTGCGCGCAGTATTCATTGCACGCGCCACCAAGGCATTTTGCCGTTTATTGAATCTTCTTGTAATGAATGGCAAGAAGGTGCAGCCGCCAGTATTTTGCAGGCGCTTTATGCATACGCTAAAGGTGGCACTTTGTATTTACGCAATGTGGATGCCTTGTCTGGTAAAAATTTGCACATTTTGCAATATTTTTGGGAAAGCATAAAAAAGGATTTGGCAGTAAAAGGAGCTAAGGAGGCAGCAGGGATTATTTTCTCTGTAAGCCGTAAGCATTATTCCAATGCTTATGATTTGAATGAGTGGTTAAAGGAAAATACCGTGGAGTTACCCCTGCCGGATTTGGCAGAGCGTCGTGAAGATTTACGCGATTTAGTAAACTTTTTTGTTAACGAGTACACACTATCCGTTGAATTTGATTTTACCGAGCATGCATGGCGTTTGCTGGAAGCCTTTAGCTGGCGTGAGAACGTGGAGCAGTTAAAGCGTGTAATACAGAAGGTGGCTTTGATTGCTGAGGAGCCGCTGGTAACTGTGAGCCTATTGGAGCCATTGCTAAGGGATTAGTAGGAGCATACTAAACGCCGCATCAGGATGATGCGGCGTTTTTTTATGGGCTTTTTTTAGGTAATTATTTATGGTGTTGGTTTTAACGGGTGCTTCTTAAGAATGACATCTGTTTGCGGAAAAGGAATAGTGATTTTATTGGCATCAAACGCGAGTTTAATATTTTCATTCAGTGCAAATCTTACCGCCCAATAGTCATCGGCCTTAACCCAGGGGCGCACCACAAAATTCACGCTGCTGGCGGCAAGTTCGCCCACGGCAACTTCGGGTGCTGGCTCTGCTAAAACCCGCTCATCTTCGGCAATGACTTTTAAAATAATCTCCTTGGCTAAGCGAATATCATCGCTATAGCTCACTGCAAAAACCATATCGATACGGCGTGTTTGGCGCGATGAGTAATTAATAATGTTGCTGCTGTAAATTGCGCTGTTAGGAATAATCACTTCTTTGTTGTCGCCCGTGTAAAGCTTGGTAGAAAAAATCCCGATAGTTTCAATAATGCCAGACGTGCCCGCCGTTTCTACAAAATCCCCCGCCTTAAAAGGGCGAAAAATTAACAACATAAAACCTGCGGCAAAATTTTGCAGTGAACCTTGCAGTGCAAGCCCAATCGCAAGACCCGCTGCACCGAGCATGGCGATGAGTGAGTTGGTGTTAACACCCAAGTGATCTAAGGCGGCAACCAGTACAACGACTAACAATAAAGCGCGCACCACTGAGCCTAAAAAATTGATAAGAATTCTGTCTAGCTTGGTGTGTGTTAAGACTTTTTCCAAGGCTCGACTGATAACTTTGGCCGCGATTTGGCCGACGATAAAAATGGTTAAGGCAACCCCGACTTTTACTGACCAAGGCACAATGTGTACATCAAAAAACGTTATTAGTTGAGCTTCTTCAAACATGATTTTCTCTGCAGTAAAAATGAATTTGATGTTTCCCTAAATTACGCTCCCAAGTTTCAAAAGAAGGGAGTCAAGCCCCTCCCTCTTTTCGACAAATTGCAGGAGCAATTTGCACAGCGGAGCTGCCCGAAGGGTAAACCACAAGGATGTGGTTTATGAACGGGGAGGTTGGGAGGGGGTGTTTCAATCCTATAGATAACTAAGCAATCTGCCCCGTAGTACGCACGCGCTTGCCACCTTTCACAATGTCTTTCTTATTGGCGTTCGCCGCCGTTTTTTCTTTTATGCGGTTATCAATCACATTTTTACCTGCCATTAAAAAACCCGCAACAATAAATGCACCGGGCGGCAAGAGCGCGAGAATCATGCCGGGGTAATTATTGCCCAAAATATTTAAAGTCCAATTGCTGGCCATATCGCCAAACAATAATTGCATATTGCTAAAAATCATTCCCGTGCCCAGCACTTCGCGAATTGCGCCAATACACACGAGCACAAGTGTAAAACCTAAACCCATCATAAAACCATCTACCGCTGCAGGCAGAATTTTATTTTTACTGGCAAAGGCTTCCGCGCGGCCAAGTACGGCGCAGTTGGTCACAATTAGCGGAATAAAAATTCCTAAAATTTGATACAGCTCGTAGGTGTAAGCTTTCATTAATAATTCAATGCAACTCACCAGCGATGCAATAATCATTACAAATGCAGGTAGGCGAATGGTATCGCTAATGTGGTTGCGAATTAATGACACGGCCATGTTGGAGGCGGTGAGCACCAATAAGGTTGCCAAGCCCAAACCCAAGGCATTTACAACCGTTCCGCTTACGGCGAGCAATGGGCACAATCCAAGAACTTGTACCAGCGCGGGGTTGTTTGACCAGAGTCCTTTTTTAACAATGTCTTGGTAGTCGACTGAGGTTTTTACAATCTCTTCACTCATTTTGTTTCTCCCGATACCGCATCATTCTTTTTAAACAACTCATCGCGATGCGTATCTACAAATTCCAAAACGCGACGCACTTGGTTTACCACCGCACGCGGCGTAATAGTTGCACCCGCGAACTGATCAAAATCGCCGCCGTCTTTTTTGACTTTCCACTTCGAACTTTCGGGCGCGCTTAACGATTTTCCATTAAACCCCATAATCCATGGGTTCTTTTTCAAATCAATTTTATCGCCAAGCCCCGGTGTTTCTTTGTGATCTACTATGCGTACACCCGCAATTGTTCCATCCGCATTAATACCTACAATCATGCGAATATCGCCGCTATAACCATCGGGCGCTGTGGCGGGAATAATCATCGCTATGGTTTCATTTGTATGGCGGGCCACATAAATATCGCCGCCACTTTTTAAACCCAAACCTGCCCACGCAGATTCCGGTACTTGAATGGTATCGCTCAACAAATCATTGTTGTGGCGTGTACGCGGCACAATTTCAAACAAGGCTTTTTGTTGCGCTGCGCGCTCTGCGTTGGCGATGCGCTCTTTGGTAACGTCTGCAGTAAAGGCGAGCAGGGCGGTGGTGACTAAGGCGAAAGTGCCAAGCAGCAAACTGTTTTTTCGGATAGATGAAAAAATCACTTGTTTGCCTCCTTCTCTTTTGCAATCACAATACGCGCTTTGCTGTGCCCGTAAGTGCGCGGAGTGGTGTAGTAATCAATAAAGGGTGCGGCGAAGTTTAAAAACAACACGGCGAAGGCAACGCCATCGGGATAGCCTTTGCCCCATACGCGAATTACATAAATCAAAACACCAATGGCAGCGCCATAAATGATGCGGCCTCTTTTACTTACGGCGGATGTTACTGGGTCAGTCACAATAAAAAATGCGCCCAGCATGGTTGCGCCAGAGAGCAAATGGAAAAGCGGTGAACCGCCGCTGTTTGAACTGCCGTTATCGTAAAAAATCGCCGCCATAAGCGCGAGCGCAATCAACATTGAAATAGGCGCGTGCCACGTAAAAATGCGTTTGTAGAGCAAAAATAATCCGCCGATTAAAAATGCAATATTTACCCACTCCCAAGCTGCGCTGGCGAAGTAACCGCTTTTTAACAGAGGTTCGCTTTTGTAAATTTCTTCTAACGCGAGCGATGCGTTTTGTTTCATCACATCTAGCACGGTGGCAGAGGCGTAGCCGTCAATTGCTTGGCCGCCAAAAATTTTATTTATTGCTTCGCTAATGCTGACAGCGTGCGCGCCATCGAGTGTTACCGGTGTTGCCCATTGCGTCATAGGAATGGGGAATGACACCAGCAAAATGACATAGGCAACCATCGCCGGATTAAAGGGGTTTAAACCCATGCCGCCGTACAGTTGTTTGGCCAACACAATCGCGCAGAAACTACCTACCACCACCAACCACCAAGGGCAGTAGGGTGGTAGAGAAAGCGCCAATAAAAATGCGGTAACTAGCGCACTGTAATCTTGCAAATAAAAACCAATGGGGCGATTGCGCAGTTTCAATACCGCCGCTTCAAAAGCCAGTGCGCTTACACTGGCAATCAGTAAATTAAAAAATACACCCACGCCAAAAAAATACGCCAGCGTAAATGCACCGGGCAGCGTAGCGTAAAGCACCAAGCGCATAACTTGGCTGGTGCTTAAAGGCCCATGTGCGTGGGGCGATGTGATATTTAATAAAGCCATTCTTTTTTCTCGGATTTTTCGTTGGCATTGAGGTACAACGCATTCGTCTAGGTAATTTAACCCCCTCCCAACCTCCCCCTTGAAAAGAGGGAGGGGCTAGATTACCGCTCTTAAATAATTCATGGTTACGCGCCGATTTTTCCCATACAACCACATCCAAATAAACAGGGAGTTAGCCCCTCCCCTTTATGAAGGGGGAGGTTGGGAGGGGGTTATGGGTTTAAAAGCGCGTTCAACTTCTCTTCTAAATTCAACATCGCCGTTCTAAACGCCTCCACATTTGCATCATTCTCTGCTTCCGCTTTTGCCAAGCGCTCTTTGGCTTTTTGCAAGCGGGTTTGTAGCGATTGAATTTGGTCAGCGCGTTTTTCGTCGTCGCTCATGTTGGCGAGGGCGGCAGCTTTTGCTTTGGCTTTTTCAATCGCTTGCTCGGCGGCGCTAGCTTCTACGGAGATAGGTGCTTGAGCCGGTACAGCTGGTTTGGTTTTTTGTTTCTGATTAAAAAGTTCCAGCTCCGCTAATTCCGCTTGGGCTTCAGCCAGTTTTTGCTGCATTTTTTCGGCGCCGAGTTGTAGTGCGTTCGCCGTCGGGCTGTTTTCAGCTTTGGCTTGCTCAGCTTTTTCTTGTGATTTAATTAATCGCGCTTGCAGAGATTCAATATTCGCACGCAGTTTTTCTTCGGGCGACAAACTCAGTTTGGCTTGTGCCCGTGCAATGGCGGCAGCTACAGGGTCTTCTGCAGCTGGGGCAGATGTTGCAAGAAAATCTGCGAGCTTCTTTTCGGCTTCCGCAAGTTTTAATTCGCATTGTTTAATGCGCGACTGTTGGCGAACCAATTGTTCTTCCGTAATTGGGAATTCCAAATTCTTGGGCACCAGCGGCGCGCGTGCACTTTCTAAACTGTTTTTTGCTGCGCCGAGAATTCGTTCTAAGCGTGCTTTTTGTTCTTCAAACCCAAGTTGATCTGAATTGGCTTTGGCAAGCGCCGTGACTACAGCGGCAACTTGCGGTACCGCGAGTACAGGGTTTGCTTCGGTTGCGCCCAGCGGTTGGTTTGCAGCTGCCGCTTTTTGTTCGGCGGTTTTTTGTAAGAGCAGGGCTTTAGCTTCGTCGGCCGCTTTTTTGCGCGCTACACGTTTCGCTTCTTTTTCGGCTTCTTCTTTTTCGATGCGCAGTTTTCTAAATTCAAACCGTTGACGCGAGCGGTCGGCTTTTTCTTTTTCGCTAATGTGATGGCGAATACTGCCTTTGGCGGCACGATAATATTGCACCAGCGGAATTTTGCTGGGGCACACGTAAGAGCAGGCACCGCATTCAATGCAGTCAAAAATATTGTGCGCTTGTAAGCGATCCACATCTTCTGCCTGTGCATACCAAAAGAGTTGTTGCGGTAATAAGCTGACAGGGCAAGCTTCTGCACAAAGGCCGCAGCGAATGCAGGCTTGTGCAGGCGGTGGCGTAGGCGCTTCTTTTTTGCTGGGCGCAAAAATACAGTTAGTGGTTTTAATGGCGGGCGCGCGCAAGTCAGGCAAGGTGAAGCCCATCATGGGCCCGCCCATAACGACGCGCGATGCTTTGCTTGCATCAAAACCGTGTTGCTCTAAAACATAATTAATCGGCGTGCCGAATAACACATCAATATTGCGTTGTGTAGTCAGTGATTCACCCACCACTGTCATGACACGATCAATCAACGGTTCGCCGTAGCGCACAGCGCGCCACGCAGCAGCGGCAGTGCCCACGTTCACACAAGTCGCGCCTATATCTGCTGAGTGATGGCCGTGAGGAACTTCGCGCCCTGTTAAAATTTGAATTAATTGTTTGGCACCGCCGGATGGATATTTGGTGGGAACAGCTACCACTTCTATGACTGAATCTTTGCCTGTAACGCGCGCATTTTTAACGGCGGCTTGCAGCGCAGCAATCGCTTTGGGTTTGTTATCTTCAACACCAATCACCAAGCGCGCAGGGTGATGCAAAATATGGCTGAGCAATAGAGTACCGGCGATAACGTCATCGGCGCGGACTTGCATCAACATATCGTCCGCCGTGATATAGGGTTCGCACTCAGCACCGTTAATGACCAGCGTATCAATTTTTTGGGTGGACTTTGTATTGAGTTTTACTGACGTAGGAAAACCTGCGCCGCCTAAACCGGCTACACCTGCGGCGCGAATTTTATCCAGCAAGGTCAAACGCTCAACCGCTAAATAATCTTCACAGGCATCGGTGGCGATAAAGGCGTGTTCGCCGTCGGTATCAATCACAATGCATTCGCCACTCATGCCAGAGGGATGCGGCAACACAAAGTTTTCTATCGCGGAAACCGTGCCTGAACTTGAAGCGTGAACATTCGCACTAAAAGTGCCATCGGCTGCAGCAATTAATTGCCCAGCAAGCACCTTATCGCCCACTTGCACAATCGGTTTTGCAGGTGCGCCAATATGTTGGTTGAGCGGAATTATTAATTGCGGCGGAATGGGCAAGCTGCCCAGCGGCAATTGCATGGATTGGGTTTTATTTTCGGGCGGGTGAATACCGCCGGGAATTTCCCAAACTTTAATCATACTGTTAACAGAACTAGTTACAGGTGTATTCATCAGGCGGCTTCACCTGTGTGTTGATGTTTGTCGCTGGCGATGAGTTGAATTGGGTTGATGCTAGGTAATTCCCACGCCCAGGTTTTGAACGTGGTTTCAACCGGAATCATATCAATGCAATCAACGGGGCAAGGTTCTACACATAAATCACAACCGGTACATTCATCGGCAATGACGGTGTGCATTTGTTTTGCTGCGCCGAGAATTGCATCCATGGGGCAAGCCTGAATGCATTTTGTGCAGCCTATGCATTCATCTTCACGAATGTAAGCGACTTTTTTGACTTCAGATTCGGTGCCGTGTTCAGCATCTAATTGGGGTGCTTCAACATCCAATAAATCGGCGAGCGCGTTAATCGTGCTTTGACCACCGGGCGGGCATTTGTTAATCGCATCGCCGTCTACAATTGCTTGCGCATAAGGGCGGCAACCGGGATAACCGCATTGACCGCATTGTGTTTGCGGCAAAATAGTATCGATTTGATCGACGATTGGATTGCCTTCCACTTTAAAGCGCACTGCGGCAAAACCCAGCACCGCACCAAATAACAGCGATAGACCAACCAACGCAATAAGCGCAGAGGAGATGGGATTTTGAATGATGAGTTCAAACATGGCGTAACCTATTCTCCTGCATCTGCGTTATTTAAGCGAAAAGCCAAACGATCATTTTCCAATAGTGATTTCAATTCGTTTTCTGACGGCAGATATAGTTGATATTGGCTTGCAAAGAGTTGTTCGCTATCGTTAAGTACTGAGTATTTAACAACTGTTTCTTCTTTGTCAGAGCATAAAATAATACCAATTGTAGGGTTGTCATTAGCTTGTTTTTTAATGTCGTCAAACATGCGGATATACATATCCATTTGCCCAATATCTTGGTGTTTGAGCTTGGTGGTTTTTAAATCAAATAAGACAAAGCATTTTAAAATGTAATTATAAAAAACAAGGTCAATATAAAAATGTGATGTTTCTGTACTGATGCGAAATTGTCGCCCTACAAAGGAGAAGCCTTTTCCAAGCTCCAGCAGAAATTGTTGCAAGTGATTGATAAGCTCAGACTCCAAGGTTTTCTCATGGATGCCAAAAGGCTCTTTAATATTTAAAAACTCAAAAACATAAGGATCTTTAATAAAGTCATTTATGGAGTGCTTTTTTTCACGGGCATCAATAGCAGAGGATGGGCTACCTTGCGACGATAACAAACGTTGAAAGTAGAGGCTGTTGATATTGCGCTCTAACTCTCTGCTGCTCCAATGATATTCTGCGCACTGATCTATGTAGTAACGTCTGGCATCAGCGCTATCTACTCGCATGATGAGCCTATAATGTGTCCAGCTCAATTCGCTACGCAGTGCGTAGTGAATTCCAGAGTCTTGAAAGGTGAGGTAAAACTGTCGAAAATTGCGCAGGTTGGCAAGTGAAAAACCTTTGCCGAATTGCGCCATTAATGCAGCCGATAGTTGTTCCAACATTCTATCGCCATATTGTGCGCGCACTTCACCATGTTGCTCTTCCTCAACTATACGTTTACCAATAAGCCAGTAGGCTTCAACCATAGCGGAATTAACAGCAGTAGCTGCTTTTTGGCGAGCCTGTGTCAGTATCGCTTGAATTTCATTAAAAAAAATGGATGGCATATTCGTTAATGTCATGTCGCTAGCCCCGCAAACCCAATAAATGCCAGCTAAATTAAACCTGCGGTAATCATGCCTATGGCTGCGCCTTTAAAAGGGAGTGGTACATCGGCGGCGGCTAAGCGTTCGCGCATAGCAGAAAATAACACCAGCACTAACGAGAAACCGACTGCACCGCCAAAGCCGTACAAGGTCGATTCAAAAAAGTTATGGGCTTTTTGGGTATTTAACAAAGCCACGCCGAGTACCGCGCAATTCACGGTAATCAGCGGCAAGAAAACGCCGAGCACGCGATATAACAGCGGGCTGGTTTTTTCCATAAACATTTTTACGAACTGCACGACGGCGGCGATCACTAAAATAAAAGCGATAGTGCGCAAGTATTCCAAACTGAGAGGCGCAAGCACCCAGTGATCTACCAAGTAAGTGCAAACGGAAGCGAGCGTCATTACAAAAGTGGTCGCGCCCGCCATACCGATTGCTGACTCTAGCTTATTGGATACTCCCATAAAGGGACACAAACCCAAAAACTGCACCAGCACAAAGTTATTAACAAACACGGTACTTAATAAAATGAGGAAAAATTCGTTGATGGACATGGCATGACCTCAAACCATAAAAATTACATCACCCGCTGGCCGGGTTTTGCTCCGTTGTTTGGCTCCAACAAATAAATTTCTTTATCGCCTGGGCCTGCGGCTAACACCATGCCTTCGCTCATACCAAATTTCATTTTGCGCGGCTTGAGGTTTGCTACGACGACGGTGAGTTTTCCGACCAAGTCTTTTGGGTCGTATGCGCTTTTAATGCCAGAGAAAACATTGCGCGTTTCGCCACCTAAATCCAAGGTTAGGCGCAACAATTTATCGGAGCCTTCAACATGCTCGGCATTGGCGATAAGTGCAATGCGCAAATCTACTTTGGCGAAATCGTTAAATTCAATTTCAGCGGCTATGGGGTCATCGACTAACGGGCCCGATTTTTGTGGCGCTGCGGCAGCGGCCAGGGCTTCTTTGGTGGCTTCTAACATGGCATCGACCTTGTCTTTTTCTACACGGGTGAGCAGAGGTTTAAATTCATTAATTTTTTTGCCGCCACGGAAGCTTACCGCTTCGGTCCAACTCAAGGTTTCGCCGAGGAAAGCTTCGGCATCTGCCGCTAACGTTGGTACTACAGGTTTCAAGTAGGTGAGAATTGCGCGGAACATATTAATGCCGAGCGTGCACACGGCTTGAGTTTGCGCTTCTGCACCGGCTTGCTTTGCCAGCTTCCAGGGTTCTTGGGTGGCGATGTATTCGTTGGCTAAATCGGCCAATGCCATGACTTCGCGCAGGGCTTTACTGAAGTCGCGTGCTTCATAGTGAGCGGCGATAGTGTCGCCTGAATCCACAAATTTTTGCCACAAGTCGGCATCGGCAATGTCACTCGCCAAAACACCGCCAGCGTTGTTGATGAACTTGGCGGTACGGCTGGCGATATTCACCACCTTGCCGACTAAATCGCTGTTTACGCGTTGGATAAAATCCTCAAGGTTGAGGTCGATATCGTCCACTGCGCTAGTCAGCTTGGCGGCGAAGTAGTAACGCAAATATTCTGGATTCAAATGATCCAAATAGGTTTGCGCGTTAATAAAGGTGCCGCGCGATTTGCTCATCTTGGTGCCGTTAACCGTCACGAATCCGTGAACGCAAATTTTGGTTGGCGTGCGCAGCTTGGCGGAGTGCAGCATGGCTGGCCAAAAGAGCGCGTGGAAGTTGACGATATCTTTACCAATAAAGTGATAAACCTCGGCGGTGGAATCCTGTTTCCAGTAGTCCATCCAATCGATACCGTGCTTGTCGCCGTAGTTTTTCAGGCTGGCAATGTAGCCGATAGGTGCATCCAACCACACATAAAAGAACTTGCCGGGTTGGCCGGGAATTTCAAAACCGAAGTAGGGGGCATCGCGGGATATATCCCACTCTTGCAGGCCGCCATCCAGCCATTCGGCCATTTTGTTGGCGACTTCATCTTGCAGGTGGCCAGCGCGAGTCCACTCTTTCAGGAAATCGCTGAACGCTGGCAAGGTGAAAAAAAAGTGTTCGGAGTCTTTGGCGATGGGTGTTGCGCCTGAGATGGTAGATTTGGCGTTGAGCAAATCCATGGGTGAATAGGTCGCGCCGCATTTTTCGCAGTTATCGCCGTATT
>SXGR01207831.1_pt1 | contig 52445 bp, 35 predicted proteins | sample 3174711 | NCBI WGS metagenome assembly SXGR01 (sample SAMN11356860, study PRJNA531348) | freshwater metagenome | isolation source: freshwater sample F1-60 | place: China: Fuxian Lake, Yuxi | collected 2017-12-25 | reverse complement strand
TCACCGATCCGGCGCCGGCTACTGCCTTTGCCCACTTGGACGCGACCGTCGTGCTCAGCCGCAAGATCACGGAGCTCGGTATCTACCCCGCCGTTGATCCGCTCGATTCCAGCTCGCGCATCCTCGATCCGCAGTTCGTTGGCCAGCGCCACTATGCCGTAGCGACCGAGGTCCAGCGCATCCTCCAGCGCTACAAGGAACTCCAGGACATCATCGCGATTCTTGGCATGGACGAGCTCGCCGAAGACGACAAGAAAATCGTCGGTCGTGCGCGCCGCATGCAGCGTTTCATGTCGCAGCCCTTCTCGGTGGCCGAGCAGTTCACGGGCATTCCGGGCAAGTACGTGAAGCTTGAGGAGACCATCAGCAGCTTTGAGCGCCTGGTGGGCGGCGAGTTCGACCACCTGCCGGGGCAGGCGTTCTATATGAGCGGTGGGATCGACGAAGTGGTCGAAAACGCCAAGAAGCTCGGCTAACGTATGCTCAAGGTCAGCATCATTTCGCCGGAAGCGACGCTCTTTGAGGGCGACGCATCATCCGTCATCGCCCCGGCGTTCGACGGTGAGGTGGGAATCCTCACGGGACACGCGCCGATGGTGACGGTGCTTGGCACGGGGACCCTTCGGCTCGGCGACGGTCAATCGTTCAAGGTCGAGGGCGGGTTCGTGCAGGTCGCCGACGACCAGGTGCGCGTTGTTACCGAGAAAGCCGTAAGGGCTTGAGCAGCGGCAGGATCAGCGCCGCAGATTTCACCGCGGCACCGAGGCCAGCAGTCACCACGTCACGCGCGCGCTTCCCGGCGCGCGTTCGCGTTTCTGGGTCCGTCAGCAGCGGGATCGCCTGCGCCGAGAGTTCGGCGCCCGACGTGACGGTGAACCCGCCGCCCACCTGCAGCAGTGTCATCGCATCACGGCTCGCGGTGTGACGCGGCCCCACGAAGACGGGTGCACCAAATGCGGCGGGCTCGACCACTGAATGCAGGCCGGCGGAGTGAAAGCCGCCGCCGACGAAGGCAATGGTTGCCAGCGCATACAGGTCAGCGAGCACGCCGACCGTGTCCACGATGATAACGTCGGTTTCGGAAGTCGCCCGGTCGAGCACGGCGGCAGTGAGCCCCATCCGTGCCGTGCGTAACTGGAACGACTGCGTCGTGGCGGCCGTGGGTTCGTGCGCTGCGATGACCAGTCGAGCACGCGGCACGGCGGTGCGAATCGCCGGCCACGCGTCGAACAGGCAGGCCGCATCGCCGGGCCAAGTGCTGCCGGCGGTGATCGTCGGTCGATCGGACTGCAGTCGCGCGAGGAGTTCGCGGTTGGCGCGGCGCGCGGACGCGCGCTCCCACGCCTGGTCGTACCGCACATCGCCGGTAACGGTGATGCGATCGGCGCGAACGCCGAGCGCGACGAGCCGGGCCGCGTCGTCGGCATGCACGGCGCCGACGGCGTCGAGCGCTCTGTAGGCGTCGCGCAGCAGGAGCTGCGCCAGCGCGGATCGGCGGCCCGACGATTCGCTCAGGGCTGCGGAGGTGAGCACCAGTCGTACCTGATCGCTGACCGCTTCTTCAACGAGCACCGGCCAGACGTCGAGTTTGCTGAACAGAATGACGGATGGCGTGAGCGTGTGCAGCATCGCCTGCGCCGCCGCTCCGGTATCGAACGGGAGGTAGTCGGTGACGTCGGCACCAACCGACTGTGCGAACGTTTCGGCACTGGGTGAAAAGAAGGTGTAGGCGAGCTGGACGTCTGGCCGCTCGGCGCGGATGCGGTCGATGACGGGCCGGGCCATCAGGCCTTCGCCGACCGAGGCCGCGTGGATCCAGACGAGCGGAGCGCACGGGCTCCGGTGTTTGCGCGACCAACTCGTGACGCGATCGAGTACGCCCGCGCGGGCGGCGAGCGAGCGCTGCAGCTTACCGGCGCTGCTTGGGACCACCCGCGTCGCGCGGCCGGCGAGTGCCGACACGGCGTCTGCGATGGCGGCGGCGGCGGCGTAGGGGCCGCGCACGAATGGATTCACCGGTCGGTCATGGCGTACGGGGACAACGAGTCAGGCGAAGTTCAGCGTGGCTTCGCCGCGGCGAGTTCTGCGTCGATCGCCTTGCGAAACTCCACAATCGTTTGCGCGCCGGCCAGTTTCCTGGAGCCGATAAAGAAGGTCGGGGTCGATTCCGCTCCCGCACGGGCCATTCGCACGCGGTCCGCCTCGACCAGCTTCGCGACGGACGGGGCATCCATGCACGCCTTCAGTTTCGTCGCGTCGAGGGAGAGGGTCTTCCCGACCGAGTCCGTGAATGGGCGCGAATCCTTGAGGTCCTTCCATCGGCCCTGCGCCTTGAAGAGGCTCTCGGTCATCGGCCAGAACTTTCCCTGGGCCGACGCGCACATCGCGGCAATCGCCATCGGCCGCGCGTTCGGGTGCTGTCCCAGCGGGAAGTGCATGAAGGCGACGCGGATTTTTCCTGTGGTCACGTATTCGTTCCGGATTGCCGCCCAGGTCTGATCGTGCCACACCTTGCAGTACGGACACTGGAAGTCGCTGACGACCAGCATCCAGACCGTGGCCTTTTCCGAGCCAAGAATCCGTCCTTTGTCGGCGGCAGCGGAGAGGGCGTCCGATGCGCTCTGGGCTGGCGTAGTTCCGCCAATCAGGCCGGCACCGATCAGCAGGGCCGCGCGGGTGAGGATCCGTCGCGCGTTTGAGCGGTCAGGCCACCGATGCGTTTGGTTCAGAAGTTGGTAAGTCATGGTCGGTAATATGAAGCGGTGGTTGGTGTTGTGATGCGGTCTGTCGTTTTTATGGGGACTTGCGTCTGAACGGTTTCCTTGCCAACATGTCAACTGCAGGAGCGGGAAACCCGAAGGATGGGTGGTCGACTCCGCGGTCGGTCGTACGGTTACCAGTCAGCATTCCTTGAGACCTCCGCTCAGTGGAACGCATGGGAGTTTGCGTGGTTTAGAAGGGAAAAAAAAACACCTCTGTTATCGGTTGGTGGCTCGCTTGGTACACGCCAGCGCTACGCAGGGTTTTCATGGGCACATGCACTCAGGTACGCATCGGTTACCGGTGCTAGTAGCGGTTGTTCTTTTTTTTAGGTAGTTCCCCCACTTCTTCACGAGAGAGTTCGCGATGAATCGACCGTCCCGTTGGACCACAGCCGTGCTCGCTGCAATAGTGGCGTTGCCGGCGATTGCGCTGGCTCAAGGCGCAGTGATCACCGGCAAGGTTACGAGTGAAGCGGGGCTGCCGATTGAGGCCGCCACGATTTTTATCACCGAGATGTCTCTTGGCGTGGCGTCGAACGCGCAGGGTGTGTATACCTTGACAGTTCCTGCGGCGCGCGTGACTGGCGCAAACGCCATTCTTCGCGTTCGGGCAATCGGCTATCGGCCAGAAGAATTTTCGTTTCGAGTGGTCGCTGGCCGCATCGCGCACGATTTCGCGCTCAAGATTGACGTGAACCGCCTCTCCGAAGTGGTTGTCACCGGTTCTATTGAAGGCACCGAGCGTGCGAAGGTGCCCTTCGCGGTCGGACGCCTGACGACCGAGGACGTTCCCGTTCCATCGCCCAACCCGCTTGCGGCACTGCAGGGCAAAGTTCCCGGCATGCGTATTGCTGCCACCGGTGGCCAGCCGGGAAGTGAGCCCCAAATCATGATGCGCGGCCCGACATCGATCAACGCAACTGGACGTACGCAGAGCCCGCTGATCATCGTGGACGGCGTCATCATGCGCGTTGGTGCCCTCACCGAAATTGGCGGCTTGGACATCGAGTCCGTGGAAGTAGTGAAGGGCGCAGCCGGCGCGTCGCTCTACGGTGCCTCTGCTGCCAACGGCGTCATGATCATCAAGACGAAGCGTGGCAGCTCCCAAGACGGGGTGAGTTTTAACGTGCGCACCGAGTACGGCTTTAGCGATTTGAACAGCCTGGAGTACGGGCAACCCACGCAGCACCACTTGCAGCTCGACGAGACGGGTAAGCGGTTCTGCGTGCAGGGCACCGGCGTGCTCTCCGGCTGCTCGCGGACAATGGAGTTTATGAGCGAGATCATGCGCATCAACAATGTGAATGCCGACACGACGCGCACTCCGCAGACGTTCCAGTACAACGCGCCTGGCCAAGCGGAACTGCTGAACGTTTACCAAGCACAGATCTGGCCGGGTCAGTACTACGTCCCCTTCGCACAGATTTCGACGCGCGCTGGACAGAAGCTCGTATCTGTCGATGCGACGGGACGCTCGGGTGCCACTCGGTACTTTATCAGCGGGGGCTTCACGAACGACGCAGGCGCCGTGAAGCAGTTGAAGGGCCAACAGCAGATGCGCGCTCGCGTGAACATTGACTTCGAGGCACGCCGCGACCTCCTCTTCTCGGTCAGCACGATGATTGATGAGGCGCGCACGGACAATCACGGGATCAACTTTGGCGGCCTTCTCCGTGGCGCCCCAGCGGGAGTGAATTATCTAGTGCGGGACACGCTTGGTCGGCGCCTGGTGCGCGGTGGTGGCCCTGGCATACGTGGCTCGGGTAACGGCTCCGGCTCGCCGCTGTATGACTCGGAAAACTCGCTAGAACCCGGCAAGGCCAAGCGCGTCGTGGCCAGCGCTAGCTCGACCTACTTCCCGGCCGATTGGATCACTGTGGAGGCGAACGTCGGGTATGACTCGCGCGACCGTTCCAACGAGACGATCAACTTTAAAGGGTACCGGACACAGACGGCATCGACCGCCACTAACAACGGCAACGAGACCATCGGTGATGCCTACAACTATGCGCTGAACGCCAGCGTTTCCTCGACGATTCGTAAACAGTTCGGTTCCGATCTGTTCACCAAGTTCAACGTGAAGACGTTGTACGACGTTGCTGAGGGTAGAAGCAACTCGAGCTCGGGCCAGGTGTATGTGGTGAAAGACGTGTTTACGCTGAGCAACACCAGCACGAACTTCTCAACGTCGTCGAGCAGCTCGACGATCAGGAACATGGGTGTTGTGGCCGGTGCCAATGTAGACTACAAGGGGAAGTACATCCTTGACGGAACGTTTCGTTACGACGGGAGCTCACTCTTCGGTGCCGGCAACCGGTGGGCGCCATTCGGTCGTCTGTCGGCGGTCTGGAGGTTGTCGGAAGAAGGGTTCTGGAATGTCCCGAAGGTCACCGATGCCCGGTTCCGCATTTCTCGCGGTACCGCCGGTAACACGCCGAACTTCACTGCGCAGTACGAGACGTATTCGTGCAGCGCAAGTGGATGCTCTCTTGGTCAGGCTGGTAACTCGAAGCTAACCCCGGAGACGACGACAGAACTTGAAGCCGGATTGGACTTCACCCTCTTCGACATACTCGGGATTGAACTCACGCATGCGAACTCTGTGACGCGTGACCAGATCCTGAACGCACCGACGTCGTCATCGCTCGGCTTCACCAGCCAGTGGAAGAACGCGGGCACGCTGCAGAACAAGACGTGGGAAGTCGCCGCGAGCTTACCGCTAATATCGCGCCGCGACTTTCAGTGGAATATGCGCGCATCGTTCGATCGCACGACCACCTACATCACGAAACTTGACATCCCGGAGTACCGCACCGGGCTCTTTCTCATGACGGCCAACGCCAATAAGGTCGACGGTATTCCACAAAATCGGTACAGCAACTTGTGGGGCCGGAAGTTCTATCAGAGCTGCGGTGAGCTTGCCGCATCTATTCAGGGGAAGTGCGGCCCAGGGAAGGATTACCAGATCAACCAACAGGGATATCTGGTGTGGGTTGGTGCTGGTAACACGACGGGGGATGGCATCAAGAAGAACCTGTGGGCCACGAAGCTGCCGGCTGCGCAGTCGCCGTGGAACTATGCTCTCTTCTGGGGCCACCCGATCATCGATCGGCCGCTCCGGGGCGAAAAGGGCGAGGGAATCGGCAACCTGCACATCCTGGGCAAGACGCTTCCAGACTTCCGCCTGACCTACAGCTCGACGATGACTTACAAGCGGTTTACAGTGTACGGGCTGCTTGATGGCACGTTCGGTCACCAGATCTACAACCAGCCAGAAGGTCACGGCTTGTTCGATTTCAACGGCGGGTCGTTTGACCAGAAGTTCTACAACGTAGAAACGGCGCAGCCTGTGGGCTACATCTGGCGCGTTGGCCCGCCGGAAGGCGTGGGTACAGGCGGGTTCTACGACTATATCAACACGCAGAATAGCTATAACGTCGAGAACGGCTCGTACGCCAAGCTTCGCGAACTCAGCATGTCGTACAAGGTCGGTCCGATCGGCGGCGTCGGCGACTGGACGTTCGGTCTCGTGGGCCGCAACGTGCTGACGATGACCAAGTACTCAGGTTACGATGTCGAAATCGGCGGTAATGGTGGAGATACGGGTTCGGGCTTGATCAACCAAGTAGACGGCTCTGGCTATCCCACGCTGCGCACGTTCACGTTGTCGTTCTCAACGCGGTTCTAGGAGCCCCCCCCGCCATGAATCGTCAAAAGATTTGTTCAGCATTTGCCCTCGCCGCCGCCGTCTCATTGGCCGCGTGCGAGGATCAGCTGAAGGTGACCAATCCGAACTCCGGTGAAACGGAGCGCGTACTCGCTACTCCGAACGACGCAGAAGCGTTGCTAGGCACCTACTACAAGCGGTGGCATTCGGGCGTCTATTCGGGCACAGGGCTTGAGGGGATGACCAACAACTTTTCCCTGATGAATTATTCCAGTCTGGCGAATAACTGCCAGAACGTGCACCTGCCTTTCTCTAACGCCACCAACTTCAACCAGCCCGGCAACGCGTGCGCTGGTGATCAGGCGCGACTCTTCTCGATTATGGGCGAAGTCAACCGCGTCGCAGCAAGCTTTCTGGGGCGCATGGAAGCGACCCCAGCGCTCACGCTGGGCTCGAATGCACGGAACGCTAGGGCGCGGTCTTGGGCGGAGTTCCTGAATGGGCTATCGATGGGATACGTGGCGCTGATGCATGACTCCGGAGCGGTAGTCAACTCCAAGACGAGCCCCGAGGTAGCTCCGCCGCTAGTAAGCCACAAAGTTTTAGCCGATTCGGCCATCGCGGCATTGACTCGTGCGATTGCGGAGGCGAGCAAGCCGGATGCATCGGCTGCCGGCGGGTTCCCGATTCCTAATGCATGGCTCCCGTCGCCAACGGTTTGGACGACGGAAAACTATATCCGCCTCGTTCGAAGCTATCGCGCGCGGATTCGTGCAAACGTTCCGCGGACTGCGGCGGAGCGAGCGGCAGTGAACTGGGCGGTAGTTATTGACGACGCAGTAAATGGAATTGAGGTGGATCATCTCCTCACGACCAGCACGACGGTCGGACCCTCCGACTCGTGGCGCGCTACCTATGATACCTATGGCCTATGGCATCAAATGCCGCCCTTCTTTATCGGCATGGCTGATGCGTCGGGGAGCTATGCGTCTTGGATTGCCACGCCGCTTGGCGACCGTGGAACTGGCAACGTCGGGTTCTTCATGACGACGCCCGACCTGCGTTTTCCGCAGGGGAACACTCGTGCTGAACAGAATGCGGATTTCAATATCCTGTCTTGTCAGGCGGCGGCAACGGTTTGCAAGCGGTACTTCGTCAATCGACCCGCCGGGGCTGACCAGTACGCCGGGAACGGCTGGGCTTACAGTAACTATGATCACGTGCGCTGGCACTCGTGGCGGGTCTCGGGGGACGCTGGCTCTGGGCAGAACGGCAGGACACCGTTCATGATGAAGGCTGAAATAGACATGTTGGAGGCCGAGGGCCGCTATCGCTCAGGGAACTTTGCGGCCGCGGCGGCGCTCGTGAATAAAACGCGCACCAAGAACGGCCTGCCGGCAATCACGGAGTTCAACGCGAGTTCACCAGTCCCAGGCGGCGAGGTGGGCTGCGTGCCTAAGATCCCCGTGGCGCCGTTCAACAAGGTGGCCTGCGGTAACCTGTGGGAGGCGCTTAAGTACGAGAAGCGGATCGAGACAGCCTACTCTCACTACAGCGCGTGGTATCTCGACAGCCGCGGTTGGGGTGATCTAGCGTTTGAGACGCCGCTGTTCTGGGCGGTGCCGTTTGGCGAACTGCAGGCACGCGGTGTCCCATCGTCGAGGATCTATGGCGCGGGTACTGGGGCAGGAAACGCTCCGAACTCGTTCTCGGTAGCCAAGAGCACGTATGGGTGGTAGAGCCAGCACCACGTTGGCGATTCGTCGCATCGCCAACGTGGGCGCATTGGTTCTGGTTGCTGCGGGTTTAAGCGGGTGCTACACGTTGCAGCTATCGCAAGGCACACAGCTTCCGGTTGGATCGGAGGTAGCGTTCGACATCACCGACGCAGGGCGAGTGGCGCTGGGCGGGCAGATGGGCCCAGAGATCGCGCGAGTCGAAGGGCGGTTGTTCGCGAAGGAGAATGACGAATATGTTATCGCCGTTTCGAATGTAAAGTTGTTGCGTGGCGGCGATCAAGTGTGGCAAGGCGAACGTATTTGGGTCCGCAGTGAGCATGTAGCAAACATCTACGAGCGCCGGTTCTCACAAGGGCGTTCGGTGGTTGCCAGCGCGATGGGCGCCGGGGCAGTGCTCTTCATCGTCACGCGGGCGATTGTTGGTGCAGGGTTAGGCGATGAAGGGAGATTTCCTTCGGACACCTTACAGTCGCAACGTAGGCCAGTGCGGCCGTAGTTCTGATCGAGCGATGCAAACCCCCACGGAGTATTCGATGCGACACTTTGTTGATGTTCAGGTCCTTGTGCTTGCTGCGGTGGTCGCCAGCGGTTGCGCGCTGACTGAGGTTGTGAAGACCGAGGACATCCCCACAGCAGGTGTTCGGTTTATCAACGCGGTACCGGACAGCGCGGGGGCTTTCGGACTCGATTTTCGATTTGTCGACCTTGTTGAGAGCAATGCACACTTCCGGATTACCTATCGCAATGGTCCTCAGACCGCTGGCGGTGTTACCGCAGCGTCGCAGACGCAGTTCAAGAATGCGCGAGCGGGTTCCCGGCACTTTGTGATTTTTCTTGACGACACCCTCCAGCAAGTCGCTCAGACCAAGCTGAAGGACACAACCGTCACACTGGAGGCGGGGTCAAACTACACCGCCATCCTTTGGGGAGCCGCGAGAGCTGGGCAGATGAAGCTGACCTTTTTTAAAGACATGCCAGCAGATCCTGGGGCCAGCGTTGCATTGCGCGTATTCAATGCAACGAACGCTCCGATTGATGTTCGGCAGTATGCGCAAGGGGGGACCGCTCCAACGACCGCAACTTGGGCGGGCGTGGGCGCCTTAACGGCATCGGCGTTTGTGACGGCAACACCCGGCAATATCATGTTCAACGTGCGCCAGGCGGGAAGCGAAACCGCTATGTTCAGTGACCTCTTGGCGCTTCAGGGTCAGGCTAACACCGTTGATATTGAGGGAACGCCCGGCACGACGCGTGCCGGTTCAGCGATCTCCTTGATCGTATTCCCGCCCTCGACGGTCGGTGCTCGTACGCCTCAGACTGCCCCGTTCTTGGTGCCTGCCGGAGCGTTTGTGTGGGATAAGCGCCCAACCCGCACGTCGCCGTAAGTCTTCCGTAGAGTGGTTTTGAGAGAGGCCGCTGGGTCAAGGTTTGACCGAGGCGGCCTTTCTTGCGTCGGTAGGTGAAGCGGCGCAGGATAGGCGGTAGCGTGTGAGGCACTCCACGCCGGTCCTACCGGACGTTCTGATCGCATACGCCAAGTGTACATCCTGTGCGCGGGTTCCAAAAGTAAACCCTGTCCCTCGTGCGCTGCGGAAAGACCAGCAGGCGCGGGTGCGGACGTTGGCGGACAGCGTGAGTCGCAAAAGGCGAACTTCAAGAGCCTGGACTCACTGCGTAAGGAGACCCGTTCCCGCATTGATGCCAACGCCGACATCGAAAATGTGTCTCCGCCGGCGGTGCTTACTGACGCGGCAGTTGCGCCACAATTGCTGCTAGCAGCTTTGCCTCAAGAGCACCATTTGATGTACAGCGTGAGTAGCCCTGCGAGAAGGCGATTGGGCGCGCGTTCGCCTCAAGCGTTGTCATGAGCACGCTCGTCGATGGGCCGGCCGTGCGCACCTGTACCGCGAGGATCAGGTAGACCTCGTACGATTCGGCGTTCGCCCCAATCTGTGTTTGTCCGCAATCGATGTAGCGGCTCAGCAACACTTTGCCGAGGCGTTGGCGGATCTTGAACCCATCGTTTGCAATGATCATATTGCCGCGATCGACTCGGCCTACAGGTACGCCGACGGAGTCAAACGCGGCAGGGAGTACGCGCCAGAGGACCTCAGCCGCCGCGTCAACGGTGTTGCGATGCGGCCCCGAGCTCGGGGTAATGGTCAGTCGAGCCCCTGAGCCCAAGACGCTAATGGAATGAGGCGCTGAGCTGGTGGAGACGATTGTGCCGCTGGAGGCGCAGGCGGAGAGGACGATGAGAGCCAGGGGCGCTACGCCACGCATGCGGACTCCTCGGTTGTCGTGTGCTGGCTGCGAGTTGAACGTACGTCGCACTTGACTAGGGGGCTAGCCGTAGTCCCTTCAACTAGATTCTACCTCCATGTTCATCGTTTCATCTCATCGCTGACTTGCGCATCGGCGTTGCGCTTGGCCTGCTTGCCTGTATTTGTGTGCAGGGATGCCGACGTGCTGCACCCGCCGACCCGCGTGCTGTGGCGGAATGGATGCGTGCGCTCTACGGGACAATCCGGGTAGAGCGACTGTCACCGCCGGTGGCGTCGCGGCTGATGGGATACGCCACCACAGCACTGTACGCTGGCTACGTTGCCGCAGACCCTGCTTTAGCGCCGTTGGACGGCACCCTGAATGGACTTCCGGCGCTACCCCGGGCGACGACGCGGGCGAAAACACTCGACGGCGCTCGCGTTGCGCAGGCGGCGGTGCGATTGGTGCTCGATTCCATGCTTGCGCAGGGGCTGCCCACTACGCGTGCCGCATTGGCGCGCCTCGCGGATTCGCTGAGCGCGTCTGGAGTGTTGTCGCGAGGGCTTGGCGCTTCGGACGCCGTTCTGGAACGCTCGGACTCCGTAGGTCGTAAGATTGCGCTTGCTATTCTAAAGTGGGCGCGGGAAGACGGGTTCAATCGCACCCGTACCATGCCCGCGTACCGGCATCCCATCGGGCCTGGGTTCTGGGCCAATGACGCTCCAGCGACGACGTTCACCTCACAGAGCATTTCCGGCGCCACCGAGCTGATCACCCCAAATAATCCAGCTAATCAGCTGCGCGATTCCAACACAAGCGATCGCGCCTTGATTCTTGGAAGGCCCAAGGCTGCGGGTGTGACATCGGTCCCAGCAGTGAACATGGCTGGGATATCGGAGCCGTATTGGGGTCAAGTGCGGCCGTTTGTGCTCGATCGATGGGATTCCTGTCCCGTCGAGTCACCGCCTCCGTATTCGACGGACCGGGCCTCAGTATTGCACGCCAACGCTCAGCAGGTGGTGGACATCAAGGCGTCGTTGACCGCCGAACAGCGCACCATAGCGCTGTACTGGGCCGACAATGCTGGCGAGTCGGGCACGCCGGTCGGGCATTGGATAGCGATTGCGAGCCAGATGGTGAGCCAGCGCAACCTCGCTGCCGCGGAAGCGGCTCGTGTGATGATGGTAACTGCCGTGGCACAGGCCGACGCCCTTATTGCGTCATGGGGGTACAAGTACAAATTCAACCTGATCCGCCCAAGGAGCTATATCCGACAGGTGATCGATCCCCTCTGGGAGCCACTGATTCCGACGCCCCCATTCCCCGAATACCCTTCCGGCCATTCCACGCTGTCGGCGGCCGCGGCGACGGCGCTCGCCGGGTTACTGGGCGAGGTTGGGTTTGATGACAGCACGAGCACTTCTATCGGACACTCGGTGCGTCGCTTCCCATCATTTATGGCTGCGGCACTCGAGGCCGGGATGTCGCGTATCTACGGCGGAATTCACTTCGAAGTGGGAAGCCGATCGGGCCGTGACCTTGGGGTGTGTATTGGGAACCGGGTGCTAGCAAGGGCCGCTGGCTTACGAGGGGCCGTTCCACGATGATCCGTTTGACCGTGCGACGCGCGGGCGCTGCGGTGCTGCTCTGCGTGGTCGGTGCCTGTGATCCGCCGGTGCCGACCTGGAACCAGGGTGACGGGTACCGGTGGCGCGCGTTGGAGGTCCAAGGGAAACGTTCTGGATTCACCCGCATGGCGTCGAAGGCGACGGGCGTGATGTTTGAGAACGCTGTCAGCGACTCAGCGCTCGTCGGCAATCGAATGCTGGCCCACGGTGCCGGTGTTGCGCTAGGCGACGTGGATGGTGACGGACTGACGGACATCTTCCTCGCCCGCACTGAGGGGTGCAATGCACTCTACCGGAACCTCGGCGGCTGGAAGTTTGCCGACGTCACCCTCGAATCAGGTATCGGAGCGTGCACGCGCCACTCGTCGAGCGCGGCATTTGCCGACACCGATGCAGACGGCGATCTGGACCTGATTCTGCTATCTACGACCGGGCCGAACGCGGTTTTCGTCAACGACGGCACGGGGCATTTTGTAGAGCGTCGCGATCTGGGTCTCGACACCACGGGGCGTGGCGGGACTGCGATCACCATGGCCGATGTGGATGGGAGCGGGCGGTTGGCGCTCTACGTGGCGAACTACAAGGCGTATCACATCGACGACCGGATCGCTCCGCAGCAGCGCGCATTCAATCAAGTTGTGCAGGAGTTGGGAACGGGCCGATATGCCGTTTTACCGGTGTTTGAGCGCGATTACAAGCTTGTGATGCGCCCCGACGTTGGTGGGTTGCGTCTGACGCAGCGCGCGGAGCCGGACGAGTTCTATTTGAGCGACGGCGCGGGCCGATTCACCCGCCAGAGCCTCGCCTCCGATAGTTTTCGTGACGCAAACGGCAAACCTGTAGAGGAACCGAGTGAGTCGTTCACCCTAGGCGCCCGCTTTGCCGACCTGAACGGCGACCACGCGCCTGACCTCTACGTCGCGAACGATTTCGAGGATCTGGACGAACTGTGGTATAACGACGGGCGTGGGAACTTCCGCCTCGCCAACTGGACGGCGCAGCGGCAGATGAGCAACTCCACCATGGGTGTCGACGTCGGCGACGCCAACGGAGACGGACTGCCCGACCTCATCTGCGTGGACATGCTTGCCAACGATTCGCGCCTGCGGCAGACACAGATTCCGACCAACACGGCATTCCCCAAGAAGCCAGGCGACCTGCAGGCGCAGCTACAACACCAACGAAACACGCTGTTCGTCAATCGTGGAGACGGCTCGTTCGCTGAGGTCGCCCAGTACGCTGGTGTTGCCGCGAGCGGATGGTCTTGGGGCACAATGTTTCTTGATGTCGACCTCGACGGCTGGCAGGACATCCTCGTGGCTAACGGGCATCTCTGGGACATTATGGACGCCGACGTCCAGGAGGGACTTCAGAACCGACTGAACAGCTTCGATTGGCGGCGGTTACGCTGGCAGTTTCCGAAGCTGGCGCTCAAGAATGTGGCCTACCGCAATCGCGGCGACCTCACGTTCGAAGACGCGAGTGTCTCGTGGGGATTCGGGCTCGAGGAGGACGTGTCGCACGCCCTCGCTGCGGCAGACCTGGATGGCGATGGTGATCTTGACGTCGTGGTCAACCGCCTGGACGCACCGGCGCTCATTCTCCAAAACAACGCGAAAGCGGCTCGCGTCGCGGTGCGGCTCCACGGTGACGCGCCAAACACGCAGGCCGTCGGTGCGGTGATCCGGCTCGAGGGCGGGGCGGTGCCGCTTCAAGTTCGCGAGGTGGCGGTCGGTGGTCTGTATATGTCGCATAGCGACTACGTCGCGTCGTTTGCCATGGGCACGTCCGACAGCGCGACCCTCGTGGTGCAGTGGCGTGATGGCCGTCGCACGACCATCGTGGGAGTACGAGGCAATCGCATGTACGAGGTCAGTGCATCCGCGTCGGTCCTCGCAGAGTTGGCTGATGCGGAGTTGCCGCGGTCCACGCAGACGAAGAAGAGCACAAACTCCGCGCTCTTCGCCGACGTGAGTGGCGATCTGCGCGGTCACACGCACAGCGAAGTCGCGTTCGACGACTGGGGTCGGCAGTTTCTCTTGCCTGACGCGCTGTCGCCGCTTGGTCCGGGCGTCGCCTGGTTTGACGCGGACCGGGACGGCAACGAGGAGCTTCTTGTTGGCGCAGGCAAGGGCGGGCGTATCGCACAGTTCCGGAACGTTGGTGGACGCATGGCGCCGACTGCTGCGCTCTTTCCAGTTGCTGCCGCGAACCTCACCGGTATAGTTGGTGTTGCCGGGGGCGCACGCACGCGCCTCTTTGCCGGCGTCTCGACCTGGCAGGCACGGAGCGACTCTGAAATGGTCGCGCAACCAGCGGTCATGGGAGTGACCCTCCATCGAGGGATTCCCGCGGCCGCGGCCGACGCGGCTGTGGGTTCGCACGCGTCAGCGACTGGTCCGATCGCCGTGGCCGACTACGACGGCGACGGCGCGCTTGATCTGTTTGTTGGCTCGCGCGCAATCCCGATGCAGTATCCGCTTCCGCCCTCATCGGGTCTCTTTAGAAGCGTAAACGGGCGGTTCCTGCACGACGCGGTCAACGCCGCGGAGCTGAACGCGGTGGGCATGGTGTCGGCGGCGACCTTTGCCGATCTGAACGGCGATGGGCACGCTGATCTATTGCTCGCACGGGAGTGGGATTCGATCCTCCTTCTGCTTAATGACGGCCGTGGTCGTTTCACGCGCGCGCCGGCGTCGTGGGGGCTCGACCGGTATACCAGTCGGTGGAATGGTGTCGCCACCGGCGACTTAGACGGCGACGGCCGGCTCGATCTCGTTGCCACTTCGTGGGGCCGTAACACAGCGATGCAGGGCGACAGTGCGCGCCCACTCGTGCTGTTGCACGGACCGGTCGGAAGCCGCGGTGAGCAGGAAATGATTCTTGCGCGTCACGATGCGCGAATCGGGGGCCTCGCACCGCTGACCACGTACGCGCGCGCGCGCGTCGCCATTCCCGACCTCGTGCGTACCGTCGGCACCTTTGCGGCGTGGGCCGACTCGTCGGTCGAGAAATCCTTCAAGGCGCAGATGGGCAAGATGTCGCGGATGAACGCGGTAACACTCGACCAGACCGCGTTCATGAATCGCGGCGACCGGTTCGAAGCGGTCCCCCTTGCGAGCGAAGCGCAGCTGGCGCCGGCCTTTGCCGCCGCGATCGCCGACTTTGACGGCGATGGGACGGAAGATCTGTTCCTCGGCCAGAATTTTTCGCAGACGACTATTGGTTGGCCGCGCGCCGACGCCGGCCGTGGCCTCCTCTTGCAGAACGATGGGACCGGAAAGCTCGTGCCGTTGACGGGGCAACGTTCAGGTCTGGTGATCTACGGAGATCAGCGTGGCGCGGCGTACGCCGATTACGATGGCGATGGCCGGCTCGATCTCGCGGTCTCGCAAAACGCAGGCGCGACGCGTCTGTTCCATAACAGGGGTGCGCGGCCGGCGCTCCGCGTTCGCGTGAAGGGTACCGCATCCAATCCCGATGGAGTCGGCGTGCAGCTTCGCCTAGTCTACGGCGAGCGGATGGGGCCGGTGCGTGAGGTGCAGGCCGGTTCGGGGTACTGGTCGCAGAACGGCGCGGTGCAGCTGTTGGGGAAAACGGCGGAGCCGACGGCGATCTGGGTGCGCTGGCCGGGCGGTGCGGTCACGCGCGTGGCGGTGCCGTCGGGCGCGCGCGAAGTGGTCGTTTCGCCACCATCGCGCTGATTACGGTCCGAGTCAGCGCGGCAGAGCTACGCGTCGGCTAGGGGCGTCGCTGCTGCGACTGCTTCATTTCTAGTGCGCGAACTAAGTACGCTTTCGCGTCGGCGAGGTTGGGGTGGATCGCCAACGCGCTCTGAAACTTTAAGATCGCCTCGTCGAACTTCTCGCCGCGGGCGAGGGCGACTCCCCAATTGAGCAATGCGTCGGCATTGTCGGGGCGGAGTGAAAGCGCCATGCGGTAGCGTTCGATCGCCTCGTCTGGTCGCCCGAGTCGCACGAGCGCGTTGCCCCAGTTCAGGTGCGCCGTGGAGTTGTCGGGGTTGATCGCGATCGCTTGTGCATAAAGCCGAATCGACTGCTCGGCATTGCCCTGCCGTGTGACAGCGATGCCCCAGTTGGAATACGCCTCGTCGTACGTCGGCTTCAGTGAAACCGCGCGCTGATAATGGACGAGCGCCGAGTGCGACGCCGAAGTTGTTGTGTCCCTCCGCGTAGGTCGAGTCGAGCGCGAGCGCGCGCACGAAGTGGGTGACCGCCTCGTCGACCCGATCCTGCCGCACGAACTCCGTGGCGAGCTGCCCGTGCGCGATCGGAGACGATGGATCGACCGCCACGGCGCGTGACCAGAGCGACTCGGAGTTGTGCCAGACCGTAGTCTGCTGCCAAGTGGCAACGCCGAGCGCGAAGACGACCGCCGCTGCGATCAGGCGCGACGCCAAGGCCCACCGTTGGGACAGCACGAGTAACGCGCCACCAGCGAGAATGGCGAGCGCCGGCGCGGCGTGATAGGTGTACCGGTCGGCGGCGATCTGAGGGCCGTTCTGCACGAACCCGATGGTCGGCAGCAGGACAACGCCGAACGTGACCAGCGTGACGGTCAGCGCGACGTGGCGCTTCCGCGCACTCCACGCCACACCGGCAACAGCGGCCGCGACGACATAGGCCGCGAGAAAAGGTGGGTTCGAGGGATCGATCTCATTTGGCATTTCGTACAGCGGCGAAAGCCCGACCGGCAGGAGGGTTTTCGCGAGGTAGAACGCGAAGCTATATGCGCTGACGGCGAGTTTTCCGCCGAGCGCCAGCTGATCGGGTGGTTTGAGCGCGGCGAGCGACAGTCCGGCGGTGAGAGCGGCGAGCAACGCGAATGGCAGGAGTTCGGTATACACCCGTCTCGCGTCAGCGCCGAAGATCCCGCCTGGGCCCGGCAAGCGCTTGAGCGGATAGCAGTTGAGTATGAGGAGCACCGCCGGTACGGTCATCACGCTGGCCTTGGCGAGCAGGCCGCACGCGAACACGCCGACGGCGGCCCAGTACCAGCGCCGGGTGGTACTTGCGTCGCGAGCGCGGAGATAACAGGCCACCGTGAGTGTGAAGCAGCATCCGGACAGCACGTCGCGCCGCTCGGTGATCCACGCCACCGATTCCACACGAAGTGGATGGACCGCGAAAACGAGCGCCGCAAACACCGACGCGTAGGTGAGCGGCGAGGCGCCGTGTGCCGATCTCAGCGCAGGCGCCGCCAGTTGCAGGAGCCGGCGCGCGACGAAGTAGATCAGCACGGCGTTTACCGCGTGCAGCACAACGTTGGTGGCGTGGTAGCCGGTCGGATTCATACCCCATGCGAGGTAGTCGAGTCCAAGCGTCATCCACGACAGCGGGATGTAGTGGCCCATGTGAAACGTCGTCCACATCCACGCCAGCTGCTCGGCGCCCAACCCACGCCAATGCGGGTTGTTCAGGAAGTTGCGGTCGTCGTCCCATGCCACGAACCCGGCGGAGAAGGCCGGAACGAAGGCGGCGATCGTCAACAGCGCGACGACTGCCGGTGCGACCCACGACGGAGCTCCTGAGCCGGATTGCGCGGACCCGCTGCTGCGACGCGTCATGTCAACACGGTAGGAACGAACCCGACCAACGGGCGCCGCGGATACCAGCACCTTCGATGCGTTGGGGTACCCCGTTCGCCGATGATGCGCGCGGTGTCGCGTACGAGCTGCGCAGAGGCTGGGGCCACGATCCAGGAGGTGGCCACCATGCATACGAGTCTCAGGTACGTCTCACGGCTTGCCAGGGATGCGCGTCCAGATGAGGATCGTGCCGCAGGGCACGGCGTTGGCGGAATGAGAAAACTGCGATGGAACCGTGGCGAACGAGTCGTAGAGTTCCATCGCTTCGACTGTGGTGGCCACCACGTCATCGACCTCCATTCCCCGCGCCCGTTGTCCGTCCAACCACAGGTCAGGGATGCAGCCCCCCCGCGGGCCGCTGTAGGTCGCGAATCGCACGCCCATGCTATTCGTGCCGATCTTCACCAGGATGACGCCGCGGCGAGTTTGGAGTACGTCGCTCAAGCGCAGGCTGTTCCGATCGGTGATGTCTGTGCGGGTGACAAATAGTCCAAGCCCCTGCGCCTTGCGCTCGCCGAATGTGCGCAACCCTTCAAGGGCGCGCTGGTTGCGATAGCCAGCGACCTTCACACCTGGAAGCTTCTGGGAAGTGCCTTCCAGCTCTACCAGGACCGTGTCCCACTGCTTGTTTCGTGCGCTGAGCAATGCTTCGATGGCGGAATAGCCGAGCCGGCGGATCGAAATGGTGACGGTGTCGATGTTCAGCGTCCAGAGGCGAAACAGGCCGGCCGAATCAGTCCGGACCGCGATACCGGGAATCTCGACGGCTGCGTCCCGGATGCCTCGACCGTTCGCATCGCGGACGACACCGACGAGTTCGCGCAGAGTGGACTGCGCGCCGGCGCCAGCCGAGAAGATGGCCAGCCCGACAGTCGCAGAGAATGGAAGCGTCAGCGTGGTCCGGGAGTAATTCATTAACCTCGAATCTCACCGGCCCGGCCGCTCGACGCCAGAGGGTGTGCCAAATGCGGGAGGCTGCGTCGACGCTGGTCTGGCCGGCCGTTAGTTTTCGCGGACGACCCGATTCGGGGTCTCCCAGCGTGCCCACGGCTCCCTCCTTGTCTATTCGCCCGATACTGCTGGCGCTTTCGATCTTTCCGCGTCCGCGCGCTGCGATAGCCGTGTGCGTGACCCGACTGGCGTTCGTCGCGCTGCTCTGTGCAGCCGCTGGCGACGCGCGGGCGCAGCAGCCGCTGACGATTCCGGCGCCACGCGGCATGCTCAGCGATTTCGCCGGCGTGGTGACGGCCGAACGGGCACAGCAGATCGAAGCGCTCGCGCAATTCGTCCGTGCGAAGGGCGGTGGCGAGATCGCGGTGGTCACGTTGCCCGATCTGGCTGGGCGCGATGTCGCCGAGGTGGCGCTGCAGATTGGGCGCGAGTGGAAGGTTGGCGCGAACGCCGGCGTGGGCGATGCGCGGCGGAACGCTGGCGTCGTCGTTCTGGTGGTGCCGAAGGAGTCGAGCGCGGACGGACGCGGTTACATCAACATCCAGACCGGGCAGGGCGTCGAGGGTTTTATTCCAGACGCCGTGGCTGGCGACATCCGTCGCGAAGCGGTGCCGTACCTCCAGCAGGCTGACTATGCTAGTGCGCTGCTGCTCATCACGCGGCGAATTTCCGAGCGCTACGCGGCCGAATTTGGGTTCTCGCTCGACTCGGCGGGCGTGCCGCGCGCCGGGCGCAGCAGAAATGCGCGGGGCACACCAAAGGGCGTGTCGCCGATCCTCGCCCTCATCGTGTTCGTGGGCCTCGTGCTGCTGTCCGGTCGCGGCGGCCGCGGCGGCCGCGGCGGTGGCGCCGGCCGCAGTGGCTGCGCGGGCTTCATCCTCGGCGCGCTAATTGGGCAGGCGCTCGGCGGCCGTGGCGGCTTTCACGGCCATGGCGGTGGATTCGGTGGTGGGGCCGGCGGCGGCGGGTTTGGCGGATTTGGCGGCGGCGGCGGGTTCTCGGGTGGCGGATCAAGCGGTAGCTGGTGACCAGATGACGGCACTGACCACGGAGTCGGTATGACACTTGATGAGCTGGTGGCACAACTACAGACGGCGCACGGCGACGAGTTGGCCGGGGTGGTTGTTTATGGGTCAACTGCGATGGACAAGACCGCCAAGAAAGGGCACAACGTCGTGGTGGTCGTGCACACGCTCGATCTGGCCGCGATGCAGGCCGATGGTGCGATCGGGCGGTCGTGGCAGGAAGCGGGCAATGCCGTGCCGCTCACGTTGACGGACGCGGAATGGCGCTCAAGTGTGGATGTGTTTGCGATCGAGCATGCCGACATCGCCGAGCGCCATCGCGTGGTTTTTGCCGCGGACGGATTCGCGGTGAGCGACCGTGTGTCGATTCGTGACGAAGACGTGCGCCGTCAACTGGAATACGAATCGCTCGCGCTCCTGCTTTCGGTGCGGTCGGGGATTGTTGCGGCGGGCCGCGACGTGTCGGCGCGGCGCGCTTTATTGGCGAGTCAGGCGAGCAGGGCCATCGCAATGTTCCGGGCGACCGTTCGCTTGAGTGGTGCAGCGCCTGCGGGCGATGCGGAAGCCGTCTGTGCACAGGCCGCGACCGTTGTTGGATTTGACCACGCACCCTTTGTGGCGGCGCATCTACAGCGCCGTAAGACCAAAGAGGTGCCGAAGGCAGAGCTCGACTCGACTCTTGGCGGATTCCATTCGGGCCTCGCCCGACTCGTGGCGTACGTCGACACTAGGTCGCACGACCGATAGCGATATATTTCCTCCAGTATTCCTACTTTTTCGTGGGTGACAAAACAGATGCGAATGACACGTTCGACCATGGCGCCGGTCCTGTTGGCACTGACCGTGCTGACGTCCGGCTGCGGCTACAACACGATCCAGACCCTTGATGAGGGCGCGAACAAGTCCAAGCAGCAGATTTCGGTGCAGTTGCAGCGCCGAGCGGACCTCATTCCGAACCTCGTCGAGGTGGTGAAGGGGTTCGCGAAACAGGAGTCCGAAGTGTTCACAAACGTGGCAGAGGCGCGCGCAAAGTTGGCGGGTGCGGCGACGAGCGGTAACCTCGGCCAGATGTCCGCTGCATCAGGCCAGATGAATGGCGCCCTTGGTCGGCTGCTTGCGATCAGCGAGTCGTATCCGCAACTCAAGTCGAACGAGAACTTCATCCGCCTGCAGGATGAGTTGGCGGGCACGGAAAACCGCGTCGGTGTGGCGAGAACTGATTACAACACATCGGTGAGCGACTACAACACGTACATCCGCAAGTTCCCGCAGCTAGTGACGGCCAAGGTGATGGGGATGAAGCCGCGCGAGTATTTCGAGTTGGAGAGTGCGGCAGCCGCGGCCGCACCGAAGGTGGAATTCTCGGCGCCCAAGCAACCGTAGCGAAAGCAGGGTGGCATTGGCGAACGGCCCTCAGGTCATCTGAGGACCGTTCGCGCGTCTTGGCAGCAGCGATAACGCTGGGGTGGTCAGTTCGCGATTTTATCCGGGAGGACGTACCGGAGCGGATCGACCGGCTTGCCGTTCACGTGCACTTCATAGTGCAGGTGTGGTCCGATTGTGAGCCCGGTGTTGCCAACCGTCGCGATCAGCTGTGCGCGCGACACCGCCTGGCCGTTACGCACCATGATGCGCGAGCAGTGAGCGAATCGCGTGACGATGCCATTGCCGTGGTCGATCTCGAACGTATTGCCGAATCCGGCGACGAAACCCACGCTGCGCACGACGCCGCTGGCGGGCGCGATGATTGGCGCGCCCATCGGGGCACTGACATCGATCCCTTCGTGCTGGCGGTTGTCATGGAGTATCGGGTGCATCCGGCTCTGCGAGAAACGACTCGAAAGCCAGCCCGTCGTGGGCATAATGGACGGCGTGTTGGCGATCCGCTCGAGGTTGCGGTTCAGTGTGTCGCTGACGGCACTGAAGCTCTGCACGAGTTCGCTGGCGCGGCGGGTGAGGTCGCCAATGTTCATCTTGTCGCCGCCAAAGTTGAGGCGGTTGAGGAACGGTTTGCGCGCTGGCGCTGAGGGAAGCACGGCGACCGAGCGGCGTGAATCGTCCGGCCGCGACTCGGCGCTGACGACGCCGGCCACCGACGCGAGCGAATCCTCGGGAATCCCGGCAAGCGCGCGGATCTCGCGGTCTCGCTGGCCAATGGCGTTGATCGTGTCGGCGAGCGCCAGCATCCGTCCATCGATGCCGTCCATCTGTGAGCGAAGTCGTTCGTTTTCGGCAAAGAGCAGGCGGGCCGCTGGGGTGGCGTAGGGCGTGAAGAGGAAGACGATAGCGGCGAGCAGCAGCGTCGCGAGCGCGCCGGCGCCCCAGAGAATTCCACGCCGCCCGCGCTCGCCGATCGTGAATGAGCGCGGCCGCTTGTTGTCGGAGGGCACGACGAGGATCGTCCAGTGGCGCGGGGGCATCTTCGGAAGGTCGCCGAAAAGGGTCTGATGGTCAACCGAGTGCCGCAGCCTGTTCGGCCTTCGGCGACTCCGGGCGAGGAAACAGGCTCTCGCCCTTTTGGACGTGCCAGCCAGTCGTGGTCAGCAACGCGAGCGCCGAATAGCTTACCGAGGCGGCGCTCGCGGGTCCGCCGAGCTGGCCCCACAGCGATTCCGCCTTGCCGGGCATAAACGCCGCCAGCGCGACAGCCTGTCGAGCCAGCGACCGGGCGAGCGTGGCGAGCACGACGTCCAGTGCAACGGCGTTTGCCGGATCCTTCGCGAGCGTCCAGGGCTGCGACTGTTGAATGAAAAGATTCGCCCGCGACGTCATGCGCGCGACGGCGTCGAGCGCCTCGTGGCACAGGTATCCGCGGGAACCGTCGAGCGCGCCGACGAAGGTCGTGAGGTCGATCCCGTCGTCGCGGTCGAGCGCCGTCGGGCTGCCGTCCGGTACGACACCGTCACGGTACTTCTCAATCATCGCGATCACGCGGCTCGCGAGATTGCCGAGTCCGTTCGCGAGCTCCGACGTGTACACGGCCTCGAATCGTTCAACCGAATAGCTGCCGTCACCGTCGAAGGGGACTTCACGCAGCAAGAAATAGCGGAACGCGTCGGCGCCGAAGCGTCCAATCTCGTCGGTCAGTTCGATCTTCACGCCGGCCGACTTGGAGAAGCGCTCGCCGCTGAACGAAATGAATCCGTGCGCCCACACGCGGTCGGGCAGCGCGAGCTCGGCGGATTGCAGCATCGCTGGCCAGACCACAGCGTGTAGCCGCGTGATGTCCTTGCCCACGATGTGCAGTTGCGCCGGCCAACGGTCCTTGAAGCCCTTGGCGGGATAGCCCGTGGCCGTGAGGTAGTTCGGCAGCGCGTCGAACCAGACCCAGGTTCCCTGCGGGTCACCGCCAGCGGGCGAGGGAATCGGGAAGGGAACCGCCCACGCAAGGCGGGCGCGCGTGATCGAAAGATCCTCGAGCCCCGATGCGATCAGGGCCTTAATCTCGTTGCGCCGCGTCTCGGGCTGGATGAAGTCGGGGCGCTCCTCGATGAGGCGGGAGAGGAAGCCCTGGTACTTCGAGAGTCTGAAGAACCAGTTGCGCTCTTTCGTCCACTGTAGGTCGCGGGTCGGATGGAGGACGCATTTCGTGTCCACGATCTCGTCGTCGCGTTTGAACAGCTCGCAGCCGACGCAGTACCACCCTTCGTATTCCTTCTCATAGAAGTCTTCCGGCGACGCTTCGGCGATGCGTTTGATGAAGGCGCGTACACCGCTCTTGTGCGCGGGGTTGGTCGTCCGGATGAACTGGTCGTACGAAATGCCGAGGCGGTCCCACATCGCGCGGAAGGTGACGGCGACCTGGTCTACGAAGGCCTGCGGTTCGATGCCGAGTGCCGCGGCGGTTTGCGCAACCTTCTGGCCGTGCTCGTCCATGCCGATGCAGAAATGCACCTGCTCGCCCATCTGACGGTGTGAGCGGGCAATGACGTCGGCGCCGATCTTCTCGAGGGCGTGTCCGAAGTGCGGGTCACCGTTGGCGTAGTCAATGGCGGTCGTGAGATAGAATGTCTTTCCGGTCATGCAGGTCCTCCGGCTGGCGGCGTGTGGTTCGCGGGATTGCCGCCGCTGCTCGGATTATCGTTCGGACCACGATTTTCACCACCACCACCACCACCACCACGACGGCCACGCCGCCGCCGCCGCCGCCCGTTGCCGGACTCCCCATCGCCCGCGTTCGGACCCTGAGGCTGGCCGTCTGCCGATTGCGCTGCTTGCTGCGATCCAGCGTCCTGCACCGGAGTCTGTGCTTGGGCCTGCGTGGGGTCCTGCGCCGGTCGAGCCGCACGCGGTTGCTGCGGACTGGGTCGCTGCCGTTGGGGCCGCTGCTTTCGCGGTCCGTCCTGTGGCGGCTTCTCCTGCCGTGGCCTGTCCTGCGGTGAGCGTTGTTGCCGTGCCCGAGGCTGCAGCCGTCCCTCTTGAGGCCGTTCCTGTTGCGGTGGACGCAGCGGGAACGGTTTCGACGCCGGCATCGCCACGGTCGCCATTTCCTCGTCCGCCCTATCCAGTGCGCCGGCGTCGTCAGGCGACTCCGGCACCGTCACGGGCTCGCCGCGCATTTCCTGCCTGAGTTGGACGAGCGGGACTACGCGGGATTCACCGACGGGCAAGCGCAGGGTCACGGTCTCTCGGAAAATGTCGAGGGAGATGACCTTCTCTTCGCCTGCTGCCGTCGTGATGATCTTGCCTTCCTTCGGGAAGCGCTTGCGCTGCTGCACATAGAACTCGTGCTCGTACCGCAGGCAGCACATCAACCGTCCGCACGCTCCAGAGATCTGGGCGGGATTGAGCGTTGAGAGGTGCTGGTCTTTGGCGACGCTCGACTTGACCGGATTCAGTTCGGGCAGCCAGTTGGCGCTGCAGAACTGGCGGCCGCACCGGCCGACGCCATCCACCCGTTTTGCCTCATCGCGCGCGCCGATGTGCCACATGTGTACGCGTGTGCCAAAGAGCCCTTCGAGCTGCCGCACGAGTTGCCGGAAGTCCACCCGCTGTTCGGCGGTGAAATAGATCGCGAGACGTTTCTTGTCCCACTGCCATTCGGTGTCGGAGATCTTCAGATCGAGCCCGAGCGCGCGCACCTTCTCGATGGCGCGCGTGCGCACGTTGACTTCGTCTTCTCGGAGCAGCTTCGCCTTCGCCACCTCGTCGCCGCTCGCGGCGCGGATGGCCTTGCGAAGCGGGTTGCTGCTGGCCTTGCCGTGCGTCGTGCCAGCCTTGCGCTTGAGCGCCAGTTCGCCGGTGGCGTGTACATACCCGAAGTCCTCGCCGCGCTCGACCTCGACGACGACCGCGGTCTTCGCCGTCGGCGTGTCTTCGAATGGCCACTCGAAAAACTCCCGGCGATTTCCCTTAAATGAAATCTCAATGATCACGTGGTAGTCGCTCCCCTATTCCTCGACGGCGCCGAGGCGCAGGTACTTCTGCCTGCGACGGCGGACGAGCTTGTCGGGTTTGAGACGGCGCAGTTCATCCACATGCTTGAGCAGCACGTCGTGCACCGACTTGGCTGTGGTGTCGTGGTCGGCGTGCGCGCCGCCAAGCGGTTCCGGGATGATCTCGTCCACGATGTGGTGTTCAACGAGATCTGGCGCTGTGATCTTGAGGGCATTGGCCGCCTTCTCGCGCATCTCGACGCTCTTGCCGTCCTTCCAGAGAATCGCTGCGCAGCCTTCGACGGTGATCACTGAGTAGACCGAGTTCGCGAGCATCAATACTCGATCGGCGACGCCGAGGGCGAGTGCCCCGCCAGAACCACCTTCGCCAATCACCGTCGCGATGATCGGTACGGTGAGCTGGCTCATCTCGAACAGGTTCCTGGCGATCGCTTCGCTCTGTCCGCGCTCTTCGGCGCCGATGCCGGCCCACGCGCCAGGCGTGTCGATCAGCGTGATGACCGGGACGTGGAACTTCTCCGCGAGCTTCATCAGGCGGAGCGCCTTGCGGTACCCCTCCGGATGCGCCATGCCAAAGTTGCGATGCAGGTTGGTCTTGGTGTCGTGACCGCGTTGGTGGCCGATCACCATGATCGTTTCACCACCGAGCCGCGCCCAGCCCGCGACGATGGACGGGTCGTCACGGAACGCGCGGTCGCCGTGGAGTTCAATCCAGTCGGTGAACGCGAGGCGGACGTAGTCGAGGGTGAATGGCCGGCGGGGATGGCGGGCGACCTGGACCCGCTGCAACGGCGTGAGGTTCTCGTATACCTGCTTCCGCAGCTCGCGCAGCTTCATCGTGAGCGGAGCGATTTCGGCGGTCAGGTCAACCGACCGCTCCTCGGCGACACGCTTCAGCTCGTCGATCTGCTGCTCCAGCTCGATCATCGGCTTGTCGAACTCTAGTGCGGAAGTTCCCATCTCAGCCCCCGCGCACGAGTTGAACACGGTCAGTGCCGAGTAACGCGCGCAGCTCGAGGAGCGCGTTACTGGCAGGCGACAGGGTCAGCGATGCCGAGCGCATGCGAGCTGTTGCCCCGTCGGCGCCTTGCCAGCGCACTTCGAGCGGCGACGAGCCGGGATGCGCTTCCACAACGGCGCGAATGTCGACGAGCACGCCTGCCGAGAGCGCTGAGTCAGGTGCCAGCTCGATGGCCACTGAGATCTGTCCGGTCGTGCGCAACTCGGCGAGGCGCGTCACGGACTCCACGATGAAGGTCGGGTTGTCGGCACCTTGATCGCGGCGACCGTAGGCACCCTTAAGCAAGACCGGCACATCGGCGACGACTCGATCAGAAATCGCGGCCCAAGCTTCAGGAAAGACCAACACTTCGGCAGATCCGGAGAAATCTTCGACCGTGAGCCGGGCGAATTCGTTGCCGCTCTTCTTCGAGATCTGGCGTTTGATCGACGTCACGACAACGCCAAGGGTCATCGGCTGGTCTGACCAGGTGCCGAGCGACGTCACGGTATGCGAGGCAAGAATCTCGGCTTCGGCGCGGAACGGCTCAAGCGGGTGGCCGGAGATGTAGAAGCCGAGGGTCTCTTTCTCCTTGGTGAGGCGCTCGTGCTCGGAGAGTTCGGGCACGGTGGGCAATACCGGCCGCATGGTGGACTTGGGCGACGCTGAGGCGTCGCCGAACAGCGACCCCTGGCCGGTCGCGATCTCATTCTGGGCGAGCGATGCGGCTTGCATCGCGCTGTCGACCGCGGCCGCATGTTGTGCGCGGTGGCCGCCGAGTGAATCGAATGCGCCCGAGTGCAGCAGCGCTTCGAACACACGCTTGTTGTTGAGGCGGAGGTCCACGCGCTCGGCGAAGTCATACAGCGAGATAAACGGACTCTTTTGGCGCCCGCCGATGATCGAGTCGATCGCCGAGCGGCCGACGTTGCGGATCGCGCCAAGGCCGAAGCGAATGCGGTTGTCGCTGATCACGGTGAAGCGGTACCCGCTCTCGTTCACGTCGGGCGGGAGGATCTCCAGCCCGAGGTCGCGCGCCGAGTTGATGTACTTTACCACCGAATCGGTGTCGCCGATGCAGGCCGAGAGCAACGAGGCCATGAACTCGGCCGGGAAATGCACCTTGAGGTACGCGGTGTGGTACGAGAGCACCGAGTATGCCACCGAGTGGGACTTGTTGAATCCGTAGCGGCCAAACGTTTCGATCTGCGCCGCGAGTTCGGCGATAATGTGCTTGTCGTATCCGCGATCGACGGCCTTGGCGACGAACTTGTCGATTTCGTTGCGGATCAGCTCGGCATCTTTTTTGCCGACGGCCTTTCTGAGCACGTCGGCTTCGGCGAGCGAGATGCCCGCGAGCCGCTGCGCGATACGCATCACCTGTTCCTGATAGGTGATGACCCCGTAGGTCGGGGCGAGAATCTCCTCAAGCTCCGACAGCGCGTACGTCACCGCTTCCTCGCCGCGCTTCCGGCGGCAATAGACGCGGTGCATGCCGGCGTCGAGCGGGCCGGGGCGCATCAGGGCGTTCGTGGCGACGAGATCGTCGAACCGATCGGCGCGCATCGAACGCACCAAATCAGTGGCAAGTGGTGATTCGAACTGGAAGACGCCAGCCGTGCGGCCCGCCCGCAGCGCCCGATAGGTCGCTTCGTCGTCGAGCGGGAGTGTCGCCAGGTCGGGGACCTCGCGGCCACGCTCCTTGATGTTCGCCAGCGCGTGATGGAGGACTGTCAGCGTCGTGAGGCCGAGGAAGTCCATCTTGAGCATGCCCGCTTTTTCCAGCGCATTCATGTCGAACTGTGTGACGACCACGCGTTCGTCGTTGGCCGCGATGCTAGCCCCCTTCGTTTCCTGCGTGCACACGGGGACGTAATCGTCAAGCGGACCGGGCGCGATCACCACGCCCGCGGCGTGCACGCCCGCATGGCGCGACAGGCCTTCCAGGGCGATGGCGTAGTCGAGGAACTGCTGGTGTCTGTCGTCTTGCTGGTAGAGCTTCTTCAGCTCGGGCACTTTCGCGATCGCTTCCTTGACCGTCAGCGAGAAGTTCGGCTGGTTGGGGACCATCTTGGCGATCGCATCGGTTTCGGCAGGCGTAAAGCCGAGGACGCGACCGACGTCCTTGATCGCGGCGCGCGACTTGAGTGTGCCGAACGTGATGATCTGGCCGACGCAGTCGCGGCCGTACTTGTTGCGCACGTACTCGAGTACTTCGCCGCGGCGTTCTTCGCAGAAGTCCACGTCGATGTCGGGCATCGAGACGCGGTCCGGATTCAGGAATCGCTCGAACAGCAGGTCGAACCGGAGCGGGCAGACGTCGGTGATCTTCAGCGAGTAGGCGACGAGCGATCCGGCCGCTGAGCCGCGTCCAGGACCCACGGGAATGCCGCGGTCGCGGGCCGCCTGGATGAAGTCGGCGACGATCAGGAAATAGCCAGCGTACCCAGTCTTGGTGATGACCCCGAGCTCGTAATCGAGCCGCTCCTTCACGTTGTCGGGAAGCTTCGCGCCGTAGCGTTCCCTCGCGCCGGCGGTCGCGAGTTTCACCAAGTAGTCATTCTCCGTCTTCGCGCCCTTGGGGAGCGGGAAGGCGGGGAGGTGGTACTTCTTCGTGAATGCGATGTCGACTTGGTCGGCGATCGCGAGCGTGTTCTCGAGGACTTCGGGATGCTTGGGGAAGTGCTTGCGTACTTCGTCCGCATTCTTGAAGTAGAGCCCGTTGTCGTACCGCATCCGGTCCGCATCGAGCCGGTCCTTTTTGAGGCCGATGCAGAGCAGTACGTCGTGGGCGTCGTGATCTTCGGCGCGGAGGAAATGCGAATCGTTCGTCGCGACGACCTTGAGGCCCGTCGCCTTCGCGAGACGGAAGACTTCCGTGTTCAGTTTCTTCTGCTCGCCGGCCTCGTGGGCCTGCACTTCGAGGTAGTAGCGGTCCGTGAAGACGTTCGCGTACCACTCAGCCGCCAACTTCGCTTCGTCGAACCGGTTGGCGAGGAGATGCGTCGCGATTTCGCCGGCCATGCAGGCGCTCGAGACAATGAGGCCGGCATTGTACTTGGCGAGCAGTTCGCGATCCACGCGCGGCTTGCTGTAGAACCCTTCGGTGTAGGCCAACGACGAGAGCTTGACGAGGTTCCGGTACCCTTCGATGTCGCGGGCCAGCAGCACGAGGTGGTAGTACGCTCGGTCGCCTGGGGCGGCGCGGCCACGCTGGCGGCGGTCGCCGGGGGCGACGTATGCCTCCATGCCGATAATCGGTTTCAGGCCGGCTTTCTTGGTTTTCTCCTGAAATTCCCACGCCGCATGCAAATTGCCGTGGTCGGTGATCGCAATCGCGGGCTGTTCGAACTCCAGCGCCTTGGCAATGAGGTCGTCTATCCGGTTCGCTCCGTCGAGGAGCGAATATTCGGAATGGCAGTGGAGGTGTACAAAGCTCATGGCGGCTTCTAAGGTAGTCCGCAGAGGCGTGGTCTGTCAAAGGAATTCGGGACTCTCTTCATTCGTGTAAACCATTGTCCAGTATGATTTTACATATCGCACAAACTCTCCGAATCAGGTTACGATTGGCTCCGTCAGCGCTCGCGGCGCTTTTGGTTGCCTGGGGTTGCGCTGACCGTACCTCGGCCGGCCCGGTTTCGGGATACACCATGCGCGTGGCATCGGGTGACAATCAGGTCGCCGCCGCCGGCTCTACGCTCGCCCTGCCGCTCGTCGTGGTCATCGAAAATGGCGCTGGCGCGCCTGCGAAGGGCGTGCGGGTCCGATTCACGGTGACGCGCGGAGCGGGACGCGGTTCATACCTCGAAGATGCGGTCAGCGTCACGCGGCCAGATGGAACGGCGATCACGCGACTCGTGCTTGGCGGGGACGCCGATACCACGCGCGTGCGGGCGACGCTCGCCGCGTTCGACGGCGTCGAGGCCGAGTTCACCGCGGTGGGCACGGCGGCGGTGGTGATTGCCTCTCTGTCGCCGGCCGACTTCAAGGCTGGCGACACGATCACCATTTCGGGGAGTGGATTTGGCTCGTCGCTGCCGACGGTGCGCGTCGGTGGACAGGCGGCGGTCGTGCTTCCGGATGCTTCCGCGTCTCGCGTGCGCGCGATCGCGCCGCCTTGTCTCGTTCCTGGGACAACCACCGTGCGTGTGCAGACCGGTGGCGCAAGCAGCAGTGATGCCGCGGCGACGTACCGTGCGACCCGGGTGGCTGTCACGCTGGCACCATTCGAAACCGTGACGATCCCGGCCGCGCAGCTCAGCGATTGTCTCTCGCTCGCTGGGTCACCTGGCGCATCCTACCTGCTGACTGCGCAGTTCGCTGCCGGGACGGAGGCTCCCGTACCGGTGGATTGGCGCCTCGCGGCCGAGCGGAGTGGAGGTATGTTGGCGTCGATCGACGCGCCGCGCTCCGATCGCGCGCGCGTGCGCGACCGGACAGCTGTACAGCGTGCGTGGGAGGCGAAACTCCGCGCCCTGGAGCGAACCATTTCCTCGCAGGTGATCGCCGAGCATCGCGGCGGACGGCCTTCGGCCGCCCTGCGGGAACCACCGTTGGTGGGATCGCTGCGCGGGTTTTCGGTTGTGGCGTCGACCGACGGCTCGAATTTCAAGCCGGTCACCGCGCGGCTCCGCTACGTCGGCGATCATATTCTCGTCTATACGGACACGTCCACGGCGATCTTTACCGACACGCGGCTGAAGGACCTCGCCCGTCTGATGGATCGCGATCTCTATGCCGCCACAGTGAATGCCTTCGGTTCGGAGCCGGACATCGATGGCGACGGCCGCCTGACCGTATTGCTCTCGCCGGTGGTCAACGCCATGTCGAAGGCGTCCGAATGCGTGCAGCGCGGATTCGTCACGGGGTTCTTCTACGGCATCGACCTGCTTGAGCGCGAGCCGAACAGCAATCGCGCCGAGATTTTCTACGCCTTCGTGCCAGACTCGGCCGGGCGCTGGAGCTGCCCACACACTGAAGCCGAAGTCATTCGTACGCTGCAGCCCACGTTCATGCACGAACTGCAGCACCTGATCTCATTCAATCAACATGTCCTCACGCGCGGCGGAGCGATCGAACTGCCCTGGCTGAATGAAGGGCTGAGCCATATCGCCGAGGAGCTTGGGTCGAAGCTGTTCGAAACACGGTATCCCGCACCATTCGGGCGCGGTACCGCCGCGCAGCTCTTCCCGGATTCTGCCGCCCCGTTCATCGCACCGCAGATGCTCAACGCGTACGCCTATCTCTACTCCACGCTGGAGCACTCGGTCACGACGTACGTGGGTACCGGGTCGCTCGAGGAGCGTGGTGCGAGTTGGTTGTTTCTGCGCTGGCTCGGTGACCAGAAGGGCGATGCGATTTTTCGGCGGCTCGTGGAGTCTCCATTCATTGGCATCGACAACGTCGAGCGGGCGAGCGGCGAGACGTTCGGCGCATTGTTCGGCGATTTCAGCATAGCCCTCTTCGCCGACTCCCTGCCAGGTCTGTCGCGGACGGCGGCGCCGAAGCGTCAGCGATTCATGACACGCAATGTGCGCCAACTGATGGCGCGTGAAGCGGTGATCTCCGGCTTTACGCAGCCCTTTCCGCTCCGGACCTATCAACTCGGCGCCGGTGGGTCGTTGCGTTCGACGATGCCTGCAGGCACCATGATGCATGCCATCATTAGCGACTCGGGCCGCGGCGGATCGCTGCGCCTTTCGTTCACGTCGCAGGGACTCGCGCCACTCGCCCCGTGGACTGGCGCGCAGGTTGGCATCATGAGGCTTCCGTAATGATGCAGTTCCTAGCGTTTGGGATTCGCATCGGTGCGATGGTGGCATCGCTGGCCGCAACGGCAATCGCACCGCTCGCGGCGCAGGGCACGCGCGCGGCCGTGCTGTTCACACTGCCGACATCGACCCGGGCCTTGGGGCTCGGGGACGCGTCCGGCGCAGCTCTGGCTGACGAGTGGGCGGTGTTCCTCGCGCCCGCGCAACTCGCGCGCGTTGGCACATTGGCAGCCGGTGTGGCATCGGAGTCCTACCTCGCGTCGACACAGCTCAGCGCCCTTGCCTTCGCCGTTCCGGCCTGGCGCGGCACGATCGGCATTGGCGCTCGGCTGCTCGACTACGGCACGGTGCGCGAGATCGCTTCGCAGCTTCCCGGTCTCGATGGCGTCGAGACTGGCCGAACCGTATCGGCACAGGACCATTCCTTCGTGGTCGGCTACGCATGGGCCCTGCCGAGGCTCAGGGGAATTCGCGCGGGTGCGACGGTCGAGTTGTTTCGCACGCGGGTCGCGGACCTGTCGGGGCAGGGCACGACCGCGTCGGGAGGTCTCGCTTGGACGTCGCCGTCGGGTTGGGACCTCGCCGCGAGCGTGCAGCACGTCGGATCGGGCATCAGGGTCGGGGCGACGTTCGGCGAACTGCCGCAGACTTGGCGGGCGGCCGTTGCCGCGCCGACGGTGCAGGTGCGGAATGCACGCCTCAAAGCGATGGCCGAGCTGAAGCGCGTGCGAGGTGGCGTGACGTCCGGGACGCTGGGTGGCGAGCTGATCTGGGTGGGTATTCGAGGCATCGATCTGTCGCTGCGAAGTGCGTACAGTTACCGCGACCGGAGCGACGACCGCGTGCCATTGTCGATTGGAGCGGGCGTCGGCCTTGGGCGGTTCACGCTGGACTACGCGGTCGAACGGTTTTCGCGAATCGACCAGGTCACGCATCGCGTAGGGCTGCGATTTGTGCGCGTATCCGCCGGTTCCGCTTCTCCCGCGAAGTGAGGCGCCGTCCATTGGTGCGGCCGCGGTTGGGGTGGGTCGGGTGGGTGGTCATGGGGATCCTCGGCGGTACGGCGATCCTCGCCGTTGCGACGCCGATGGGCCGTTACCTCTCGCGGGGCGCGTGGGAAGAGGGCAAGATTCTTTCGCGCCGCCGTTCGATCGACGTACTCGTCGCCGACGCTGCAACCTCCCCAGGCACGCGGGCGAAACTGCAACTCGTCCTCGCGGCGCGCCGGTTCGCGGCCGACTCGCTCGGCCTGCCCGCCAAGGACCTGTTCATGCAGTTCACAAAACTCGATCACGACACGCTCGTGTTGGTGCTGTCGGGTACGCGCCGCGATGCGCTCGTTCCGGCGAGCTGGTGGTTTCCCATCGTCGGACGCGTGCCGTACAAGGGGTTCTTCGATTTCGAGGCCGCGATGCGCGCCGAACGTCGGCTCGCCGACGATGGCTACGATACGTATCTCCGGCCATCGCCCGCGTTCAGTACGCTCGGCTGGTTCAATGATCCGCTGCTCTCCACGACGCTTGCTGCGGATTCGTTGTCCATCGTGCAGACGGTGATCCACGAACTCACGCACAACCGGCTCTACGTGAAGGGGCAGGCGGTGTTTAACGAGAGCTTCGCCGAGTTCATCGGGAATCGCGGGGCGGTGGAGTTTTTCCGTTCGCGCGGTGACACCGCCGGTGTGCGCGTCGCTGAAGCGCGGTGGGCGGACGAGCGGCTGCTTGGCAGCGTCTGGGAGCGCGCGTATCGGGAGATCGATGCAGTGTTCACGGCGCATCCGTATCCGGCGTCGGGCGCCGATTCGACAATTCGCGCGGTGCGGCTCACGAAGCGCGACTCCGTGTACGCTCGCCTTCGCCGGTTTCTCGTGGACACGGTGTCGCCGCAACTGGTGACGATCAATCGTCAGTATGGGGTGCGCGTGCGTCTCGACAATGCGGCGCTGCTCGCTCGGCGGATCTACGCGACTGGGCTTGCCGAGTTCGAGGCGTCGTGGGAGCGCGACGGCCGGAACGTACGGCGTACGCTCGACCGCATCGCGGTGGCGGCTGCGGCGGCGCCTGGCGATCCGTACTCGGTCGTGCCGGGCCCCGTCAGCCGCTGAAGCGGCTGACGGGGTCGCAGGTTACGGCCGTTTCACCGGCCCCGCGTATCGTAACGCGATCCTGCGCCCAGCGAACGCACCGAAGCCGGTGTTGTCATTTGGAATCCGGTGTTGGCGCGCCCGGTCCCGGGCCTTCTGGCGGCACGATCTTGTAGTTGTCCGGCGGCTGTCGGCCGAGTAGCCATGTCACGAAGTAGTCCCAGCGGCGACGGATGAAGTACGGTTCGTTGAGTCCGTGACCGCGATTCGGCGCGATGACGAGGTCGTAGTTCTTGTTGGCCTTCGTCAGTTCGTCAACCAGCTGGATGGTATTGGCCGGGTGCACGTTGTCGTCCACGTCGCCGTGCATGAGGAGGAGGTGGCCCTTCAGGTTGGCGGCGTACGTCTTGTTGGCGGCACTCGTGAAGTTGTCGGTCTTGGCGGCGGTGTCCTGCTTTAGCAGGCCCTGGTACTTCTCCGCCCAGTAGATGTTGTAACTGCGGTTGTCGTGGTTTCCCGCTCCGGACACCGCCACCTTGAAGAAATCGGGATAGGTCAACATGGCGTCCGTGCTGGCAAACCCGCCGCCGGAGTGTCCGAAGATGCCGACCTGCTCGATGTCGATGTACGGGCGCGCGGCTGCGAGCTGCTTCAGCACCGCGACATGGTCGGGCAAGCCATTGTCATGGAAGTTGCCGTAGTAGACATCGTGAAATGCCTTGGACCGCATCGGGGTCCCGATGTGGTCGATTTGGACGACGACGAACCCGAGCTCCGCGAGCGAGAACGGTTCGCCGCCGGACTTGAAGTCCCACGTCCCAACGCTGCCGACCTGCGGTCCCGGATAGATGTGCGAAATGATCGGGTACTTCTTATTCGCGTCGAGATTCGGTGGCAGGTACAGCACGCCGTGCAGGTCGGTCGTCCCATCGCGCCCCTTCGCTGTGAACGGCTGGGCCGGCCGCCAGCCGATGGCGGCAAGTTGCGAGACATCGGCCTTGGTCAGCGTGCGGACGATCTTGCCGGTGGCAAGGTCGCGGAGGACGACTTCAGTCGGTTTCTCGATGCGCGACATCTGGTCCACGACGAACTTGCCGCTCGGGCTGACCTCTACCGAGTGATTCTGGTCCTCGGGCGTCAGCAGAGTCAGTCCTGTGCCGTCGAAGTTCACGCGGTACAGCGCCTGATAGTAGATGAAATGGTCCGGTTCCCGGCCGCGCCCCGTAAACCAGAGCTGCTTGAGCTTGTCGTCGATGTTGACCACTTTGCCGACCTGCCACGGTCCGCTGGTGACCTGGTTCTTCACCTTCCCATCGGGTCCCATCCGCCACAGGTGGCCCCACCCGTCCCGCTCGGACCACCAGAACACGTCTTGCCCATCAGCCGTGACGTGCCAGCTTGCCGGGTCCGTTGGTGGCGAGATCTCGACGAATGTGCGCGTGGTATCCCGTGCGAGTGTTGTAGCTTTTCCGGTCGCGGCGTCAACGGACCAGAGGTAGGCGCTCTTCGACGCGCGCGTGATGCCGGTCACGAGCGCGCGTTCCGAGTTGGGCGCCCACACCGAGTCGCGGAGCGACCCGGTGATCGACAGCTGCGACACGGTCACGGGCAGCTCGACCTTGACGTTGGTCTTCGCCACGCGGTCGAGGATATGCGCCCCGGGCACTGGAATCACGGAGTCACCGGGCAGCGCATACGGCTGCGAGAGCGCCCGCGGGCGTTGCGGCGTGTAGCTGATGTACGGCATGTGCAGCACTCCCCGCTCGTCCTGCCGGGAGACGAGCAGGTGGCGCGAATTCGGTGCCCAACGGATGCTCGGTCGGCGCGGTGCCAGTCGAGGGGCGAGGAGTTGCTGCGGTGTGGGATTGCCCAGGCCGTACGCCCAGAACTCGACACCGTCCGTTGTCAGCTGTGTACTGTCGCCGCCTCCGCGTGCACGCACCCAGACGTTGTGCTTGACGACGTACGCTTCCCAGTTGCGGTCGGGGGACAGCACGTACGGCACTTCGCTCGGCAGCGTGTCGCCGGCCGTGCACGTGTAGGCCACGATGTCGCAGACGAGGCGCTTGCGGCCCGCGCGGAACTCGATGTTCCGCTCGTCTTCGTTGTCCTTGGCGAAACGAAACGTCTGGAAGGGGAGCTTGTTGGGATCGTAGCTGGTGTCGGCCGCTGTGGTGATGGCCGCCGCCAGTCTCGCGTTGTCGAACAGAGGCCTGACCACGTTGAGCGTGGGATCAACCGTCAGGAACTCGGCACCCGTCTTCGTCGTATTGCGAAACCAGAATCGAGTCCCGTCCTTGTACCACTGCGGCTGAACGGTCCCTCCAACGACGAGCCTGTTCGCATTCCACGGCAGCAATTGTTCGGCGCGCGTGTACCGCTCGAGCATGCTGACCGGCGCGCTGACCGGCGCGCTCTGGGCTTCGATACTGAACGGCAGACAGGCGACAGCGACAGCAACGTATCGGACACATCGCATGACGGACTCCTCATGGTTACGGGGCGTGCGAGAGGGTAGTGCCGCAGGCCGTTGCGCGCAATGGGCGGTCGCGGGCAGTCCATCGAGCAGCATGCTGAGTCACTCGGAAAATCATCTGGCGTTGGATCACGCAGCGCGCGCCCATTTGTGGCAAGGCGCTAAGGAGTCGATCGGCATGGTTGACAGCCGACCGGGAATAGGGTATTCACCCACAGGATTCCCATACGCTAGAGGAGGCTGGGCATGATACTAGGGCGATCAAGTCAGTTTCGTTCTGTAGCCGTCGGACTGCCGTTGCTCATGCTGTTCGGCGCGGGCGCCGCTCAAGCGCAGCGGGGTGCGATCACCGGATTGGTGGTCGACCAGGCGTCACGAGCTCCGATCGAGGCCGTTCGCATCCAGATTGGTGCCACGGCGATCGTGGGAACGACGAACGCGGCGGGCAGGTTCATCGTCCGCGGCGTTCCCGCGGGATCTCAGATCGTGCGTGTCGGGCGTATCGGTTATCGCCCGGCGACCGCGACGGTCACGGTGCCGGCTAACGACAGCGTAAACGTTGAGTTCGAAATGCAGGCTAGCGCTGTTCAGCTCGCGGCCGTGGTTAGCACTGGAACGGGCGGCGCCATCGAGAAGGAGCGGATTGGATCGTCCATGGGTATCGTGGACTACATGCAGGTGAAGGAACAGGTCCCCGTCGGTGACCTGCTGAGTTCCCTCGCCTCCAAGGTCGCCGGGGTGCGCTCCGAAGGGGTGGGCGGCGGAGCAGGTGGCCAGCGGGATATTCGGATCCGTGGCATCGCCAGCTTCAGCCTCGACCAGCGGCCAACGATTTACATCGATGGTGTGCGCATCGATAAGTCGCGCGACGAGTGGACCACCGGGACAGGCGCGGGCGGCGTCGCATGCTGTAGCTTCGCGGGCGGCAATGCTGTCGACCGGCTAAACGATCTCAATCCAGACGACATCGAGCGGATTGAGGTGCTCAAGGGAGCGGCGGCGGCGACACTCTACGGCTCCGACGCCACCAATGGCGTCATCCAGATTTTTACTAAGCGCGGCAAGACCGAAAGCGCCCCGGTGTTCAGTGTCTCATACACCGGCGGATTCGACCGGCTCCGCGAGAACTTACCCACCAAGTTGTATCCAAACTTTATCGGTCCGGACGGAACGCGGGCGCGCGACGCGAACTCACTCATACGCAGCGGCACGTTCTCGAACACGGACATGAGTGTCCAAGGTGGCGGCCTCCGGAACACCTACTTCATCTCGACCGGATACCTCGACCAAGAAGGCTCCATCCAGCCGAACTGGGAACGGCGAAACAGCTTCCGAATCAATCTGACGTTCATCCCAACGGACAAGTTGACCGTCGAGACGAGATCGATCTTTACAAGAAACAAAATCGCCGAACTTCAGGCTGGAAATAACTGGACGGCGTTGCTCGGTAATGCGATGAATGGCGATCCCCGCAAGGTGTCAAAGGAACGGCCTTTCGGTGAGGCGTGGGTTTCAGTATCCGATATTGAGCAGATCCAGAGCACGTCTGATGCCAATCGCTGGACCGGCGGACTCACGCTGAATTACGCGCAGCTGTCGAACCTGTCGCATCGCCTCGTGGTCGGGCTCGACGCCGTCAACGAGGAGAAGTCGCGCTTTTTCCCGTGGGAGGGGAACTATGGTCCGGCAGGCGTGACGGGTGGCCAGAAGAACGAGGGATATCGGAAGTACTCGAACTTTACGGTGGATTACCTCACCACCTGGCGTCAAAAGTTGACGTCGAGCATCAGCTCCGATTTTTCATTTGGCGGCCAGGGCTACTTTGAGAAGACCGACGTAAACCTCGCGACCGGCAATACCTTCGCTGGTCCTGGCGTCAATCTGGTGGCGGCGGCGAGCGTCAAGAGTGGTGGTCAGGGTTTCTCCGAGTCGATCAACATCGGCGCGCTGGCGCAGGAACGCTTGTCGTTCCAGGACCGCATCTTCGTCACGCTTGGGCTCCGCATCGACGGCAACAGTGCGTTCGGCGACAACTACGGGTTCAATCAATACCCCAAGGCCGACTTTGCTTTGCTGCTGTCGAAGTACAGCTGGTTCCCGACGAGTATCGCGAGCAACTTTAAGCTTCGTGGTGCGCTCGGCTACGCTGGCAAGGCCCCCGGCGCATTTGACAAGTTCACTACGTTTGGCCCGGTCTCCGTCTTCAGCGGGACGCCGGCAGTGGTACCGTTAAACCCCGGCAATCAGGATATCCGCCCGGAAACGACCGTAGAGAAGGAGGTCGGTTTTGAAGCTGGGTTTCTGAATGATCGGATTGGGGTCGACGCTTCGTACTACTTCCAGACGGTCAACGACGCCCTGCTTGCCCTGAGCAACCCGCCGAGTGCGGGTTTCAGTCAGGCGAAGCGGGTGAACCTCGGTGCCATCCAGAACACCGGATGGGAAGCCAGTTTCAACTTTCTCGTCACATCGCGCCGGTCGTTCGACTGGACGACGGCGCTCCGGCTCGACGGGAACCACAACAAGATCGTATCGATGGGCGTGGTCCCGCAGACCGGCAATACTCGAGTCGGCTACCCAGTTGCGGGCGTATGGGGACGCACGTTTCTGAGCCACCAGAATGTCAACGGCGTTCCGAAGTTCACGCAAACCGACACGAATGTGTTTATCGGGTCGGCACTGCCAACCTTCAACGCCGCGTTGACCAACACGATGCGGATGGGACGGTTTACGGCCTACTGGAACGTCACGATGGAGCGCGGCGCCATACTGAGCAACGGCGATCGGTCGTACCGCGTGCGCCAGGGCGGTTCAGACGAGTTCCTCAAACTCCTAACCGTTGATCCCAAAACCGGTGCCTGGTCCAAGACCTACGCCTCGGACTCTGCCTACGCTTGGTGGTCCGTTGCCAGTAGCTTCGATCCGCGGGACAACGTCCGGTTCCGCGAAGCATCGCTGACTTGGGATGTTCCTGAATCCCTCACCGTCCCGCGGAAGCTCGGGAAGATGGTTATCACAGTGTCAGGGCAGAACCTCATGTGGTGGGACAAATGCAACTGCGTCGATCCGAACATGGCGTTTGCAGGTGGAACGTCGTTCGGCATTGCGAGCGGATTTCTAGCGCAGGCGTCACCGCGCCAATTCCGGCTCGCGATCCGGTCGCGGTTCTGATCGCCGCGAAGACGATACTATGCCACGCATCCCGACTTTCCCCGGCCTTAGGAGCAGCTTGTTTATGACTATGTTTGCGCGTCCTTTCCTGCCGCGGCGTCTCGCACGCCTCGCTGTCGCCACGATCACTATCGTAGTGGCGCCGGCCTGCGAGAACTCGCTGAAGGTGACGAACCCGCAGAGTTTCAGTACCGATGCCCTCGACAACATCAGGATCCTGCAGTCCGTTGCCGACGGCGTGGAGGGAAGCCTTCATAATGCATACGATAGCACCATTCCCTATACTGGGCTCCTGAGCGACGAGCTTGAGGATTCGTCGACATGGATCAACTGGGCGAATATGTCGCTTGGCCGGTTCAAGGCGGGAGATTTGGACGACCAGGGCACACAAGGTACTCTGCTCAGGACCCGCTTTTCCGCGATAGACGCTCAGGAACGATTAGTACGCGTCCTCAAAGCTGATGCCCAGACGAGCCCGCTCATGGCACAGATCCTGACGTCTAAGGCTTGGGCCGATGTCTATTTGGCGATGATGTATTGCGAGTCACCGCTCGCGCCGAATGGTCCGGCAGCATCCGACAGCGCAGGGTTTAAGCAGGCGCTAACCGTGTTCAACACCGCCATCGCGACGGCTACGACCGCGGGGACCAGTGCGACAGCGATCAAGAACTGGGCCTTGGCCGGACGAGCACGCGTGAACCTGTTTCTTGGCAACTTTGACGCCGCCCTCGCCGATGCGAACGCCGTCCCCTCTAACTTCGTGAAGCAGGCGCTCTTTTCTACGAACAGCTCCACTAGTTTGAGCGGCGGGCAACTCAACCAGAACCGTAATCGCTCTGGTTCGCTGCGCCGCGTATGGTGGTCGATGGTCGACACGTCGAACGTGAACACCGTGCCGACACCTGACCAGTACGTCCGCGACCCGTGGAGCGGCGCGCCGGACACCCGCATGGCCGTGTTGCACACCAAGGGCCTCAAGGGCGTGAACAACCAGACGACCTACTACGGCATCCAGAAATACAAGGATTACACGTCGTCCCTGACGATGACGTCGTTCAAGGAAATGAATCTGATCAAGGCGGAGGTCTACTGGCGGAAGGGGGACCTTGCGAACGCCCTGGCGCAGCTGAACATCAACCGCACGGCGGTCGGCCTCCCCGCCTTCGCCATGCCGCTGTTGTCCGACGACGTGTTCCAGCGACTCCTGTCAGAGCGCTTCGCCACGCTCTTCGTTGAAGGGCATCGGCTCACGGACCTGAACCGGTTCAACCTCGTCACCAAGCTTCTGGGTCCCGGTCGCGCCACGAAGTTCCACCTGTCGCTGAGCGAGATCCTCAACAACCCGAGTATGAAGCAGGGCCAGTCGACCTGCCCAAAGATCAGCTGAACTGAACTTGATGCAACCCGCCGCCGGCGTCCCCGATTTAGTCGCGCGGGCGCCGGCGGCGGACCTGCATCCAGAGCACGGCGACTCCACAGTTGCCACTTCTGAACTGGAGCTCCGGCGGAACTTCTGAGGGGCGATAGAACTCAGCGGCCGCGATCTCGTCAAGGTTGAAGTCTTCGAGCGACGGCGGCGTGGGCATCGCTGCCTTTTCAGAAGAGTAGAAGAGGTCGCCGTTGATGTAGATGGCCGAATAACAGGCGCCACTGCCGGAGCGACGAGTCGCGAGCACGCTCCCCATGCCTGTAGGATGTGGCACGGCCTGAAATCCCGGCACTTTGGAGCCGATGATGATATTGCCGAGGTTGAACGCCCCAGTCGCCTTCAAGTCCACGTCAGTCAGGAAGCGACCGTTCGTCGTTTCGCGTCGCCGGACAAACTCGCGAAGCTGCACTCTTCCGTCCTCGGTCGTGATGTCGACCGTGGACAGCTTCCCCTCTTCAATGACCATGTCGAAGCGCCACGTCACCGTGTCGCCGGGTGCCAGCGTCACGATCCCTGAAATGGGCCCGAAGCCGATGCGGTGGACCGTGACGTGGTATCGCGCGGCCGGGAGTCCATTGATCGCGAATCGGCCATCGGCGCCGGAGCGAACACTCCGGTTGGCTTCCTCAAAGGTGATTTCGGCACCGACGACGACGACCTGGCCCTTGCTGGCGGTAACCACGCCTTGAAATACGGCGGGCAAGGGCCGCTGAGCACCAAGGAGCGATCCACTGGTCGCGGTGGCCAACAACAGGAATCGCAGGCTCCATCGCATCGGTTCCCCCTATCGGCGCATGGCCGAGTGTCAGGCCGCCCACCTCAGGAGCGACGGGCCAGTCGTGGATATAATACTTTAGCCGGGCGAGTCGGGCGCACAGTGCGCGTCAGCCCCGAGTGCCGGTCAGCGCGAGGCCACGAACCTCAGCAGCAGGATCCGGCGCGCGTCCGGCAGCCGTTCATACGCATCGCGGACCGCCGCCGCCTCACCGCCGTGCAGGCGGATGGCGGCATCGATGGACAGCGCGCGGCCATCGTGCATCAGCATCTTACGGTGTCGGACGCCCATGAGCGGGGCGGTGCGCCACTCGCTCGGGCCGGCATTCGCCGCGCAAACCGATGCCATGCCTGGCCCCAAGTCGTGCAGGAGGAGGTCGGTGTAGGCTGTGACGGTGCGGCGTGAGCGAACCGATTCCGTGGTCTCACCGGTCGTGAGTCGCGGCACATGACAATCGCCGCACCGGACGTCCGTGAAGGCTTGTTCCCCGCTGCGGATGCTGTCCCGTGCCGCCCCTTTCGCCTCCTCAGGAGCGGGAGGCGCGAGCAGCCTGACATAATCGACAATGGCGTCGAGGTCAGCCTGAGACATCTCTGGATCGGGAACCGGATCGGTGCCTTTTGGCAAGGGCCGACCGTTAATCTGGTTCTCCGCGGGAAGAGCCGGACTTGTGACGCCCAGTTCTTCGAGGAGCGCCCGTTCGACGAACTGCGCCACTGTCGCGAACTCCGCCTTTCGGCCGATTCGCCCGATTCGGCCATCGGGCATGCGGTATGCCCGGCCGCGGATCGCACCGCCGCGTTGGGCCGCGGCGGCTTCGAGGCGCAGGATCTCCGAGTCAGGAACCGCATCGAGTAAACCGAGGCCATAAAGCGCCGGTGGGACGACGGCAACGACCGCCGTCGCCGCCATGGGCACCTGTTCCCGGCTGATCCCCGCCGCAACCAAGAGCGGCGTTGCATGCGCTTGGATCTTGTCGCCGCCTGACACGCTGAGCACGTCGCACGATCCCGCGACGAAACGGGTGGCTTGCGTCACCAGTTCGGCGCCAGTACCGCCTATTGTTGGCAAATCATGACAGTTGCTGCAACGCGTCTCGTTAAAGAGCGGACCGAGGCCGTCGGCCGGTGTAAACTGGTGCACAAAGTGCCGCTGTCCCGCCAGGAACCGATCAAGCTCAGCCGACGTCAGCCCCGGCAAGGGCATTCCCGGTGGCGCCGCGATCGTCTTCATTGCGTCCGTCGGATGACAGCCCCAAGCAAGTATCAGCGTGGCGGCTGCGGCGAACAGCGCTTGCAAAAATGGCATTCCAGACAAGCTAGCTTCGCCACTCGGTCCGTGCTCGCCTCGACGGACTCAGGAGCAAATCAGGCTGGCCGAGCATAGCGCCGGCAGCGCCGAAGCGTTTATTTCCGAATGGTTGCTGAGCGGCTGTTCAGCGTCGGGGCCTAGCCAGAGGTACCCGCCTTTGTCACAGGTCTGGAGTGAGCATGGGTACGGGAATTGGCAGGAGCGTCAAGCGGGGTGTGGCATGCTGGCTTGCTGCGGCCGGTGCGGCGCAGGCGCTGGTGGCGCAGGCAGAGCCAGCGAAGATCACGACGCTCTCGGGTGTCGTCACGAATCCCAACGGCGTCGCCATTCCACGCGCCGAACTGTTGATCGTGAACAGTGAGCTCAAGGCGATGTCCAACGACTCGGGCGTATACGAGTTCTTTGCGGTGCCGGTCGGTCGTATTCGGTTGATTGCGCGCCGGATCGGCTTCGAGCCCGAAGAGGCGCGCGTGACGCTCAACGAGGGTATGCACAAGCAGGTGGATTTTGAGCTCACGGGCGTGCCTGAGCTGCTTGATTCGGTCATGGTGCGCGAGGCGGGTGGCAACGGTCGCATGGCGGACTTCTGGTCGCGCCGGATGCTCGGTGTCGGCGCCTTCATCACGCGTGCCGAGATCGAGCGGCGTCGGCCGCAGCACCCGAGCGACCTGCTGCGCACAGTGGTCGGCGTCAAGGTGACGATGGGCGACGCGGGCTTGGACAAACCCACTATTTCGATGGGTCGCAATACGCCACTGAGCCGAAGTGGGCGCCAGACTGGGACGTCGTTGGCCAACGACTGCAAGGTGTCGTACTACGTGGATGGGTCGTACGTGCCGCCGGGAACGTTTCATATGGACGACATGTCCGCGCTGCTGCTCGAGGCGATTGAGATCTATCGTGGGCCAGCCGAAACTCCGGCCAGGCTGCGTCAGCGCGACACCGCCTGCGGCGTGATTGTCATCTGGACGCGCGAGCCGCCCCAGAAGCAGCCTCAGCGACCACCGGCGTTCGGGTAGCGAATGGTCGTGACCGGCGTCAGCTCATTCTCATTCCGGCGACCCGATGCGACCGGGTCAGTGCTCGCGATCATTGCGATCGGGGCCCTCGTCCGGTTCTTTATCGCGGCCACCGTCGGGCTTGGTGTCGACGAGTCATACGCCATCGCCGTGGCGCGCGATATCTCGCTCTCGTATTTCGATCATCCGCCGCTCCATTTCTGGATTGCGGGCACGATGGCGCGGCTCGCGCAGAGCGAGGCGGCTGAGGTCGTGCGGCTGCCGTTCGTCCTCTGCTTCGCCGGCACGACCTGGTTCATCTTCACGCTGGGCCGCCGGCTCTTTGGTGAGCGCGCCGGACTGTTCGCCGCGCTGCTGCTCAACATCTCGGCGGTGTTCAGTCTGAGCACGGGCGGGTGGGTGCTTCCGGACGGCCCGCTGATGCTGCTGACATCAGCGGCGGTCGATCGCATCGCGGCCTTGTTGTTCAGCGATGACACCGCGACGTTGGCCGGTGCGACGTCGGCCTCCCCGGCCAAGTCGGAGTTTGCGACCTGGCTCTGGATCGGTTTGCTCACCGGGCTGGCGATGCTCGCCAAGTACCACGGCGTCTTCGTGCTCGCGGGTACGGCTGGTTTTGTCGCCACAACTCCGCGTTTTCGGAAATGGCTCGCGACGCCGGGTCCCTATGCGGGTGTGCTCGTCGCGTTGGCCTGTCTCGCGCCGGTGCTGCTCTGGAACTCGAGGCATCACTGGGTGTCGTTCGCCTTCCAGGGAGCGCGCGCTGTACCGGCCCCCGGGGTTCATCTGGATATGTTCGCGGCAAATATCGCTGGCCAGATGGCGTGGGTGCTTCCGTGGATCTTCGTCCCGCTCGCCGCCTCGGCTTGGCGCGCGCTGCGCGGTGGACCGCGCGACGAGAAGCGGTGGTTCCTGCTTGCGCTTGCGGCCGGGCCGATCGTAGGGTTTACGCTCGTGTCGCTCAAGGGCGATGTCGGGCTTCCGCACTGGCAGGCGCCGGGGTGGTTGTTTGTTTTCCCGTTGCTTGGTGCCGGTGTAGCCGAGCGACTGGACGGCGTACGTGACGACCTGCGCCGGAGCACGCGGCGCTGGCTCAGCTGGAGCGTCGGCGGCTACGTCGGGTTGATTTTGGTGCTGACCACCCACGCATCGACGGGGTGGATCGCCCGCCTGGCGCCGACGGTGTTCGCCAAGGGCGATCCGAGCGGCGATCTGGTGAACTGGCAACTGCTCAAGCCGACGCTCGCCGCGTTTGGTGATTATCCGGTGACTGGATTCGTCGCTGCAACGAGTTGGATTCAGGCGGGCAAGGCAGCGATCGCGATGGGGCCCGGGACGCCCGTGCTCTGCCTCTGTGCCGATCCGCATCACTTCTATTACGCGCAGAACGACAGCGCATTCCTCGGCAAGGACGCCATCCTCGTCAAGAAACTGAAAGCGGGCGATGATCTGATCGAGCGGTTCTCGCCGTACTTCGAGCGCATCGACCCGATCACGAAGGTCGGCATCTATCGCGGGATACAGCTGGTGATGGAGGTCGAGCTCTACCGGGCGAAGAACTACCGCACGCTTTATCCGACGAACCAGCCGCGCTGATTCGTCGGATAAAGCGTGGGCTACCGCGCATCCCCGCGAAACCGCCAGTAGGCGAGTCCGCCGCGCTGCACCGCGAGCAGGCGACGATCGCTCGGCGGTTTCCCTTCACCGATAAGTGCGGCGAGGTCGGAGAGGAATCCGGCGTTCCCGAACAACGTGTGACCGAGCGCGTCCGCGCGCACACGCGTGGCGTCGATGGTGTCGAGGCCCTCGATGACCGTCAACGAGTCGCCGCCGAGTCCGAGCCGCCAGACGCCGTTGACCGCGCGTGAGGCACGGAGCGCTTCGTCGTCGTTCGAAGCGTACAGCGTGATCCGTTGCGCGTGCGCCATGAGCACCGGAAGCAGTTCGCGGCGGAAGACCCGGGCGTCGATATCTGGTGCGGCGAGAACGACCTGGGCGAATCGCGCGTTCGAGTCGGCGGGCGTGACCAGCGCTGCAGCCTTTCCGATGACTTCGGCACCCATCGAGTGACCGAGCAGGTGGACGCGATCGGGTTGCGCGGCGGGCACAATGCCGCGCACGAGCCGCAACAGGTGGAACCCGGCGTTACGCGCGGCCTGCAGATCGCGGACGTAACTCGTTACGGAACCGGCGGACGGCCAACTGAAGAGCACGAGTGTCCCGTCGAAGCTCATGTCGGCGGCGACCTGGGCGGCCCGGACGGCGGCGTCATCGAACGAAACATTGAAGCCGTGGACGAATACGAGCACGTCACGCGAACGCGTGGTGGCGAGATCGGCCGCGATGCGTTGCACGAAACGCACCGAGTCGGCGGGGGTCACGCTCGTGACAAAAAAATCACGTTTCGGGTCGGGCGCGGAGCCGAACGCGGCCGCGAATGACGACGGGCGCGGTAGTTCACCGACGCCGCGGGCACGGTACGGTGGGACGTTGACGGTTACCGCGGCAAACTGCAGCGAGTCGGTGTCGTCGCCTGTAAATCGCTCGCCGGGGCGTTCGCTCGAGATGGTGCGACGCGTCGTGGCCACGAGCACCGTTATTCGGAGCGCGCCGGAGTCGAGCACGGCGAACGAACGTGGCAGATCCGTGCGCGGGAGCGGCGCCGGTTGAGGCGGCACTATGAGTGCGGGCAGGGCGACCGGCGCACGACCGCCACAGGCGAAGAGCGTCGCGGTCATCAATGCCGCGCGGGCCGCGCGGGCGCAGTGACGTCGCATGGTCCTACGCGGTGCCGATGACATGGTCGAGGTGCGCCCGGTCAATCAGGGTTGGCTCGAGGTCGAACAGAGCGCCCGTCGTGCGCACGACAGCCGCGTTCACGTCCTCGAATAGCGTCGGAGCGGGCGCGACGGCGTCCCCGTTCGCCAGGCGTTCGTATTCGACGCTCGTCATCACGACCGAGGCGATACCGCACGGGACCATGAGGTCGAAGTACGAGAGGTCCGTTGTCACGTTCAACGCAAACCCGTGCCAGGTGACCCACTGCCGCGCGTGCACACCGATGGACGCGATCTTCCGTCCAGTCGTCCACACACCGGTTTTACCGGGGTTGCGGTCGGCAACAATGCCGAATCCGCCGAGCGCATTGATCATCACCTGCTCAACCTGTCGGAGGTACCAGTGCAGGTCTTCCTTGTGACGCTTGAGGTCGAAGATCGGATAACCGACGAGCTGTCCCGGGCCGTGATAGGTGACGTCGCCGCCGCGCTCGACATCGAACAACTCGATGCCGCGGAGGGCGAGTGCGTCACGGTCCACGAGCAGATGACCGTCCTTGGTGCTGCGTCCGGTGGTGATGACCGGTGGATGCTCGACGAGGAGCAGGAGGTCCTGGTCGAGGCGGCCATCAATCCTGGCGCGTGCCGATGCGCGTTGCAGCTCAAGGGCATCGGCGTACCCGACACGCCCGAGATTGGCAACGAGAAGGCGGCGGTCCGTGGGCACAACGTGGAATGAGCCGATACGTGGTCCGAATTGCAAGGCAATCGTGCGGGTTTGTCGCGTTGGTTGCCGAGGACGAGCACCGTGGCCTGATGACCCGTGCATCCCGTCGATTGCCCGTGCGTCTGCGTGGCGTCATCTTGATGCAAGGCTGCATCCCTGAAGCCGGATTCGGCCTCCGCCTAGGGCCGCCGGGTTCTATCCAGAAGCGGAGGTCGTATGCGTTGGAGCATGGTGCTTGGGACCGTCGGGCTCGCTGTAATCGCGATCGCCGGGTCCGGACAAGCGCAGGGTGCGGCGAGCCGCGCGAGCACGGACCGAATGAATCGAATGATCCCGCTCATCGAGAAGGGGCTACCGATTCTCGGACTCAACAATCCCGCGTACGCAGCCGGCCGTGGCGGCGGAGGTGGTGGGCGAGGCCGTGATGCCGCGAATGGAGCAGTTCCTCCGGTCGCGACGGAGCCACCGCCACCGCCCGACATCAACGCGGCCGCCCGCGAGACGGCGGGCTATTCGCTGGGCGACTACGTGCTCAATACGTATTCACCGGGCTCGGTGGAGCAGTATCGCGCGTTTATGAAGGCCATCGTGGCAGCGGGCGGATCGGCGCGGACCCACCCGTTCGTCGCCAAGATCCCGATCATGCACGACAACGTCCTCTCGACCACCCAGCGCTTGATCGAACAGCTGAACGACGGGCAGGTCGCCATCGAGATGCAGCAAGTCGAGACGGTCCAGGAGGTCGATCAGGCGATTGCGGGCATGCGCTTCACGTCGAAAGGCGGAACACGGCCTGAGAGCGGGTTCGAGGCCGCGGCGGCGTATTGGGGCATGACTCCCGCGCAGTACCTGCAGAAAGCCGATGTCTGGCCGCTTAATCCGAACGGCGAGCTGCTCGTGTCCATCATCATCGAGAGCAAGGAAGGCGTCGCCAATGCCCGTGCACTCTCCGCACATCGCGGGGTAGCGGTCGTCACGTTAGGCGCGGGAACGCTCGGTGGGGTGTTCACAAGTACGAATGCCGAAGGCCAGCGGGTGCGTGATCAGGCGGGATTCGACGCGGCGGTCGCGTCGGTGCTGGCGGCCTGCAAGGAATACAAGAAGTCCTGCGGCTATCCAGCCAACAATCCAGCCGAAGTCGAGAAGCTGATGAAGGACGGGTGGGACTTCCTCATCATGCAGCGTCGTGATCAGGCAGCGTTCGACGCGGTGCTGACTGGACGTCGGCTATCGGGAAGGCCACTGACGCCCTGAAGGCACGCAGAACGCAGCAGCGGTCCGTCCCCATGCATACGGGGGCGGACCGCTCTGTATTTGGTACGGCTGGGCTGCGCGTTTCGCCCAAGCCCCTACGCGTGAATCATCCGCCCCATCGAGTCGAGCGTCGCCTCGGCGATCGCCTCGGACAGCGTTGGGTGCGCGTGGATGGCTAACTCGATCTCCTCGACCGTGAACTCGTTTTCGCGGGCGACGGCGAGTTCGTGGATCAGCTCGGTCGCGTGGGCGCCGACGATATGCGCCCCGAGGATCTCACCGTACTTGGCGTCGCGGATGATTTTCACGAAGCCCTCGGTTTCCCCGGATGTGCGGGCGCGGCCATTCGCGCTGAATGGAAACTTGCCGATCTTATAGTCGAGCTTCTTTTCCCTGACCTGCGCTTCCGTCATGCCGATCGACGCGACTTCCGGGTGGCAGTATGTCGCGTTCGGAATGTTGCCGTAGTTCATTGGATGGAAATGCACGCCGGCGATCACCTGGGCGACGATCATCCCCTCGCGCTCGCCCTTGTGCGCCAGCATCGGCGGTCCAGCGACATCGCCGATCGCATAGATACCCTTGGCACTGGTCTCCATGCGCTCGTTGATCTTGATGAAGCCACGGCCTGTGAGCGCCACGCCGGCTTCCTTGAGGCCGATCTGCTCGGTGTTCGCCGCGCGACCCGCTGCGACGAGCACGATGTCGACGTCCAGCTCGTGCTTCGAGCCGCCCGCCTCGACCGTCAGCTTCACGGACGACTTGCCGACCTTCGCCGACGTGAGCTTCGCGCCAGCCATCACCTCGATGCCGCGTTTCTTGAAATTGCGCGCCACTTCGACGCCCGAATCGGCATCCTCGAGCGGCAGGATCTGCGGCATGGCTTCGATGAGCGTCACCCTGCTGCCGAACGCGTTGAACACATCGGCGAACTCGCAGCCCACCGCGCCGGCGCCGACGATCGCGATCGCCTTCGGTGCCTGCTCAAGGATCAGCGCTTCATCCGATGAGATGACGGTTGTCTTGTTGAGTTCGAGGCCGGCCTGCGGAAGGCCCTTCACGCGCGAACCGGTCGAGATCACGACGGCTTTCGTGGCCGTGTGCGTCTCGGTCTTGCCGTCAGCGCCCGTGACCTTCACGGTTTTGCCACTGCCTAGCGTGCCGGTGCCTTTGATCCAGGTGATTTTGTTTTTCTTGAAAAGGAACTCGACGCCCTTCGAGTTCTTGCTGCTCACGTCTCGCGAGCGCTTCATCGCGACCCCGAAGTCGGTCTTCACTTCGCCAACCATCACGCCGAATTCGGCAGCGTGTTTCACGCGGTTCGCGATGCTCGATGCTTCGAGGAGCGCTTTCGCGGGAATGCAGCCCCAGAGCACGCAGGTTCCGCCGAGTCCCTCGCGCTCAATCACGCCAACGTTCAGCCCAAGCTGCGCGGCACGAATCGCCCCGACGTATCCAGCGGGCCCGCCGCCGAGGAAGATCGCATCAAATGTCGCCATGGTAGTGTTCTCTTGAGAAAGGTCGCGGCCGAATCGGGGGTCGAACAACTGCCGGACGGATCAGATCACTCAGTAGACGAGCATGAGGGGGTTCTCGATCATGCGGCGCAGGGTTTGCAGGAACCGCGCGCCCACGGCGCCATCCACGGCGCGATGATCGCAACTCATCGTCACCCGCAACTGCTTGCGGAACTGTATGGTGCCGTCGGCGCCCTCGACCGGTTTGTCCTCAATCGCACCGATGGCCAAGATGCCAACTTCGGGCGGATTGATGATCGCCGTGAACTGTTCGATCTGCATCATGCCGAGGTTTGAGACTGAGAAGGTCGAGCCGGTGAACTCCTCCGGCTTGAGCTTTCGATCGCGCGCGCGCTGGGCGAGCGCCTTAGATTCGGCGCTGATTTCCGAGAGGCGTTTCTTGTCGGCGTCGAAGATCACCGGTACGATGAGTCCGTCGTTGGTGGCGACGGCCATGCCGAGGTGGACGCGGCCCCAGTAGCGAATGTGGTCGCCCAGCCAGTGGGCGTTGACTTCCGGGTGTAGCGCGAGCGCGGTGGCCGTGGCTTTGAGGATGATGTCGTTGAACGAGACTTTGAAGGCGTCGCCCATCGCCGCGCGCAGTTCGGCCGCGCGCTCGAGATCGAACTCGGCGGTGAGATAAAAGGTCGGGATCGGACCGATCGACTCACCGAGCCTACGGGCAATGGTCTTTCGAATCTGCGTGAGGGCGACATCGGTGTACTCGGTACCTGCCTCAACATGCCGACGGCTGCCAGCCGACTGCTGATGGCTGGCGGCTGGACCGGCCGCTGCCGCCGCTTCGATGTCGCGCTTGATGATGCGTCCGCCTGGGCCGCTGCCGGCGAGGCCTGCGAGGGCGAGCCCGCGCTCGCCGGCGATTCGGCGCGCGAGCGGCGATGACAACGTGCGGCCACCGTTGGTGGCCACCGATGCTCCGGCCGGAACGGGTGCCGGTACTGGAGCCGGTACTGGAGCCGGTACGGGTGCGGTGCGGGGTGCGGGAGCCGGGGCCAGCGCAGGTGCCGCTACAACTGCCGCTACAACTGCTGCTGCAGCCGCTGCTGGAGCTGCCGCCGCGCCGGCTGACGCCACCAGTGTTGCGATATCCTCGTCTTTTGCGGCGATCACGCCGACGAGCGAGCCGACGGGAACGGTGCCGCCTTCTGCTACGAGTCGCTTGCGCAGGATGCCGTCGCCGCGCGCGACGAGTTCCATGATGGCCTTGTCCGTTTCGACTTCAGCCAGCACGTCGCCCGACTTCACGGCGTCGCCTTCATTCTTGAGCCACTTCGCCAGACGTCCTTCTTCCATCGTCGGACTCAGGGCCTCCATGAACACTTTGGTCGCCATCGTTAGGCCTCGCTGTACATGACTTTCTTGACCGCGGCGATCGTCTTGGCGACGTCGGGCTTCGCGGCCTTCTCGATTGCTTTCGCGTACGGCATCGGTACGTCGGCCTGGTGCACGCGCAGCACCGGGGCGTCGAGGTGGTCGAAACAGTCGCGCTGGATGTAGTCCACGACCTGCGCGCCGATTCCGCACACTTCCCAGCCTTCCTCGAGCACGACGGCACGGTTGGTCTTGCGCACGCTGGCCGTGATCGCGTCCACATCCATGGGCCGGATCGTGCGCAGGTCCACGACATCCACGCGAATGCCTTCCTTGGCGAGCTGGTCGTGCACTTGCATCGCGACGAGCACCATCTTGCCGCTCGTGATGATTGAGCAGTGGTCGCCCTCGCGCTTGAGGTCGGCCTTGCCGATCGGGATCACGTAATCCTCGTCAGGCACTTCGCCCTTCGTATTGTAGAGCATCTCGCCCTCGAGCACGATCACCGGGTTGTCGTCGCGGATCGCGCTCTTGAGGAGGCCCTTCGCGTCGTAGGGTGTACCGGGCGCTACGACTTTCAGCCCGGGGATGTGCGCGAGCCACGATTCCCATGCCTGCGAGTGCTGCGCGGAGAGCTGGAGCGCTGCCCCGTTTGGCCCGCGAAAGACGAGCGGCATCGGGAACTGGCCGCCGGACATGTACAGCATCTTCGCGGCGGCGTTCACGATCTGGTCGAGCGCGAGGAGCGCGAAGTTCCAGGTC
>SXGR01235933.1_pt1 | contig 52536 bp, 43 predicted proteins | sample 3174711 | NCBI WGS metagenome assembly SXGR01 (sample SAMN11356860, study PRJNA531348) | freshwater metagenome | isolation source: freshwater sample F1-60 | place: China: Fuxian Lake, Yuxi | collected 2017-12-25 | reverse complement strand
GGTAGTTGCCAATAACATCTAGGCCGACGAATAACCAACCTTTCTCGCGTAGAGTTGGCGCGACTTGGCTGACAATCCAGCGGTCTTGATCGGAGAGTGGTTGGGCTACACCTGTGCCGCCAGCGGCGAGGTTGCCACGGGTCTCGCCTTTGGCGGGAATGCGTGCCAAGCAGTAGGGTACGGCTTCACCGTCAATCACCAAAATGCGTTTATCGCCTTCGGTGATTTCGGGAATGTAGCGCTGCGCCATAATGGTTTGGGTGCCCATGTCGGTGAGAGTTTCAAGGATCACGCCGACATTGGTGTCATCCTGACGGCAGCGGAAGATGCGGCTGCCACCCATACCGTCGAGCGGTTTAAAAATAACATCGTTGTATTGGCGATGAAACTTGCGCAGCTTAACGGCGTCACGGCTTACCAAGACCGGTGGGCAGCACTGTGGAAACTGGGTAGCAAAGACTTTTTCATTGCAGTCACGCAGGCTGCGTGGGTCATTTACAATCAGGGTGCCTTGTTTCTGCGCGGCTTCCAAAATGTAGGTGCTGTAGACGAATTCGTTATCGAAGGGAGGGTCTTTGCGCATTAAGATGACGTCTAAATCACTTAACGGGCGATCCTCATGCAAACCCAGCGTGTAATAGTCATCGGGGTTGTTGCGCACATTGAGGCTGCGCGTAGTGGCGCGCGCTTCTCCTTGCAATAAATAGAGGTCGCTTTGTTCCATATAGTGCAGATTCCAGCCGCGCGCTTGAGCTGCCAGTAGTAAGGCGATACTGGTATCTTTATGGAATTTGATCTTGGCGATGGGGTCCATCACTACGCCGATATTTAGCGTCATTAGAGAATCTCACTTACGAAGTTTGCGGTTGTGGAAAATGCGGCCTAAAGTTAAGTCCTAAGTGCGTTTAAAGCAAGGGTATTGCGCACACTTCTGCGATGCGATTTAGAGGGTGTTGAATCCAAAAATTGGGAAGAGATTACCCATGCTTTCAAGTAGTTATGGCCAAACCTTAAAAACTGTGTTAAAAGTTTATTTCGCGTATATTTAAGACTACTATAAATCAGTAACGCACGGTTTTTTCGCTCATCAGCCCGTTCTATAAGCGCAATTTACCGGTTCTGGCGCAAGATCGCATAACAAAGGCAAAGGTCAGAGAGTATGGACGTAAGTTTAGAAAGCTTGAAAGTAATGGTTATTGACGATAGCAAAACCATTCGCCGCACCGCAGAAACCCTTTTAAAGAAAGCCGGCTGTATGGTGATTACCGCCACCGATGGCTTTGATGCATTGGCAAAAATTGCCGATAGCCGCCCCGATATTATCTTTGTTGATATTATGATGCCGCGTCTCGATGGTTACCAAACCTGCGCGCTTATCAAAAATAACAGCGAGTTCAAATCTACTCCCGTCATTATGTTGTCCAGTAAAGACGGCCTGTTCGACAAGGCCAAAGGCCGTATTGTTGGCTCGGATCAATATCTCACCAAGCCTTTCAGTAAAAGCGAACTGCTGGATGCCATTGAAACGCACGTGAAGCACGTGAAGGCTTCCTAAGCTAAAGGCACCTAGATTATTAAAACACTTAAAGGACTGCCAACCTTAACTTTACGATTTAATTTGGAGCAGCTATGGCTCGCGTACTAATAATTGATGACTCTCCAACCGAAACTTACAAGCTAACCACTATGTTAGAAAAAAGTGGCCACGTGGTGTTAACTGCCGAAAACGGCGAAGCAGGCGTAGCTATGGCGGTTAAAGAGCGCCCTGATTTGGTGTTAATGGATGTAGTAATGCCTGGCCTAAATGGCTTTCAGGCAACTCGTCAGTTATCAAAATTACCTGAAACAGCACATATTCCCGTCATCATAGTAACGACTAAAGATCAGCAAACTGATCGTGTTTGGGGTATGCGTCAAGGTGCTAAAGCGTATTTATCCAAGCCGATTACGCCCGATGTACTTATGTCGGCCATGGCTGAGGTGATGCGTTAAGTGTGGCGTTCCAATGCAACCTTAAACCGTCACACACAATAATTATATTTCCGCGCCGCTGCGCCTAGCGCACGAATTGCGGATGAGATGGATGCTGTTATGTCAGAACCTCAAGCAGCCTTCGAGGCACTAATCAATCTCGCTCAGCGCAGCCGTGCTGCTGCGCGTGGTTTGCCTGCGCAAACGGATATTCGTCCATTATGGAGCGGTATTGGTTTCTCTTTGATGGGCGCTTATTTTGTAGCGCCTATTGGTGAGGTGTCGGAGATGCTCGAAGTCCCCAGCTTTACCCATTTGCCCGGTGTACAGCCTTGGGTAAAAGGTGTCGCCAACGTGCGTGGCCGACTTTTACCTCTATTTGATCTCGCCGCTTATTTCGGTGACCGTTTGGTGGGTGGCCGTAAGCAGCGTCGCGTGCTAATTCTGGAAACTGAAACCCTCTATTCCGGGTTGATGGTTGATCAGGTATTTGGCATGCAACATTTCCCCATGGATGAATACAGCGAGCAGGCTGGAGCCGTAGCAGAGAATATATTGCCTTTTGTGACGGGGAGTTACCCGTTAGGGGGGCAGCAGTGGTCGCTCTTTAGGCCGGCTTTATTGGCGGAAGATCCGCGCTTTATAAATGCAGCCAAAAGTTAATGCAGTGAGTAGCTTGGTTTCAAGTGAGTTCGAGTTTCACCCCCTTGGATAAAAATTAAAACGTAGAGTTGGTTAGGAGTACTTAGATGAAAGCAGATTCAAAAAGTCTCGTTGGAGCCTATAAAACAAGCCCCAATGTGGTTTATGCGGTGGTGCTAGGCGCATTGTCGCTCATCGCCTTTTTCGCGACGGGCTACATCGTCTATACCGACGGTGGTAATGACCAACGAAATCTACAACAGGTTTCGGAATTGCGTGCGCAAGCTTACCGACTCACGTCTCTATCGCGCGATGCAACCTCAGGCAGTGAAAAGGCCTTTGGTGAATTGGCCAACGTGACATCTAAAATGGATGCGACGTGGAGTCAATTACTGAGTGCCGATCCACGTACGGCGGACGAGCTTAAGGTGCAATATAATGCTTATGTCGCTATTTGGAGTCGTGCCAAAAACAACGCACAGGACATTGTTAAAAACAAAGACTTGATCGTAACGCTTAATGGCGTAGGTAAAACCCTGAACGCCAACCTACCCAGCTTGCAGAGTGAACACCGTAATATTGTAGAAATTTTGCTGGATACCAAAGCACCTGCGGATCAAGTGTCGGATGCACAATTGCAATCCTGGATTGCCGAACGTATCGGTCGTAACGTGGATAAGATGCTGCGCGGCGACGCGGATGCGGCCACGGCGGCAGACCAATTTAATACCGACGCCAACGTTTATGGTCGTATGTTGCGCGGTATGAAAGAGGGTGATGCCATGATGCACATCTCGCGCGTAAATGATGCCAATGCACGTATCAGTTTGGATAAAATCACCAAACTTTATGAAGGCGTGAACAAATCAGTACAAGAGATGTTTGAAGGCTCATCAACCCTGTTCCGCGCACGTCAAGCAAGTGACTCGCTCCTTAACGAATCTCCTCAATTGCTGCAAGCCCTAACCGACATCACGGATAATATTAACGGCTTGTCTAGCTCACGTCTTATTAACAGTAAGTTCTCAATTGGTTGTGCGGCAGTCTTCTTGTTCTGCTTGTTCTATTTGGGTTTGAATACATACACCGCTACTCGTCAACGCTTGGTTAACACAGCCGAAACCAACGAACGTAACCAAACGGCAATTTTGCGTCTTCTCGATGAACTGGCCGACCTCGCAGACGGTGACTTAACTACCACGGCGACGGTAACCGAAGACTTCACCGGTGCGATTGCGGACTCTATTAACTTCACCATCGACCAACTCCGTATCTTGGTCGCGCGAATTAACGAAACGGCCGTAAACGTATCGGCCGCTGCGCAAGAAACCCAACAAACTGCATTGCACCTTGCTGAAGCATCTGAACACCAAGCTCAAGAAATTGCCGGTGCATCGGCGGCGGTAAACGAAATGGCCGTGACTATTGATCAGGTATCTGCAAACGCCGCCGAATCGGCAGCGGTAGCGGAACGCGCGGTATCGATTGCGGGTAATGGTGCGAAAGTGGTACAGAACACTATTCACGGGATGGATACCATTCGTGAACAGATTCAAGATACGTCTAAGCGTATTAAACGTCTCGGTGAATCGTCACAAGAGATTGGTGATATCGTAAGTTTGATTAACGACATTGCGGACCAAACGAACATCCTCGCACTTAACGCGGCAATTCAAGCATCGATGGCCGGTGACGCGGGCCGCGGCTTCGCGGTGGTAGCGGACGAAGTTCAACGCCTTGCGGAACGTTCTGCAGCAGCAACCAAGCAGATTGAAGCACTCGTAAAAACCATTCAAAACGATACCAACGAAGCGGTAATTTCGATGGAACAAACCACCTCTGAAGTGGTACGCGGTGCACGCCTCGCACAGGATGCGGGTGTGGCACTGGAAGAAATTGAAAACGTATCAAGCAGCTTGGCGGAATTGATTCAAAACATTTCGAACGCTGCACGCCAACAAGCCTCATCAGCAGGTCATATCTCCAACACGATGAACGTTATTCAAGAGATTACAACCCAAACGTCGGCAGGTACTTCTGCTACCGCACAATCGATTGGTAACCTCGCGGAAATGGCGCTCGATTTGCGTGAATCTGTAGCAGGTTTCAAACTCCCAGAAGAAGATGTGATGAGCGAAAGTCAAAGCCACGCATTGGCACCCCATGGAGCTGCTGCTGGCTACGATTTATCGTCCGATTTGGAGTTGGATGCCAGCTTGCTGGATGACGACATCTTTCCACACCAAGCAAAAGCTTAATCACGCATTAGCGCCTGCCATTCGGCCGTGGTTTTAAGATTGTGTAGGCGCTGATTAGGTATTTGTTATGGGTTGGTCATTACGCACATTACCGACGATGACTCTTCCGCAATTTGCCCAGTGGTGCAAATTGCTTGAAGAGCGCACGGGCATGCAATTAGTTCCGCAACACAAAGCACTGTTGGAATCGCAAATCTCTTCACGCATGCGCGAGTTGGGGTACGACGATTATGACCGCTATTATCAACAAGTCACCAATGGTGCTTCTGGCATGCTGGAGTGGACGGTCATTATTGACCGTATCGCCGTCAAGGAAACCAGCTTCTTTCGTCATCGCCCATCGTTAGAATATGTGCGTCGCTATTTACAGCACAAAATTAACAATCAATCGCTCGCTCAAAGTTTTGATGTCTGGAGTGTGGGCTGTGCCTCGGGCGAAGAGGCTTACTCGTTATCCATGGTTATTAATGATTGTTTTGAGTTGGCAGCGCTCAACCCCTATTACGGCATCACCGCATTTGATTTGAGTGTTTCTGCCTTGGCGACAGCGCGCAAAGGCCGCTACGCCAAGCGTAAAATTGAAAGTGTTAAAGCTGAAGAGTTTAAGCGTTATACCAAGCAAACCACCGATGGCAATTATGAAATTGTCAGCCGTTTGCGCGAGCGAGTGTGTTTCACTCAGGCCAATATTATCAATCACAATAATTTGCCTAGTGTGAAAGTCGATGTGATTTTTTGTCAAAACTTATTGGTGTATTTCCGCCGCTGGTTGCGTCGTGACATTTTAAATGCGCTTACTGAGCATCTAAAACCAGGTGGCATTTTAGTCACGGGTTTGGGTGAGGTAACCGAGTGGGAACATCCAAAAATGCAACGCATTACTGTCGATGAAGTACAAGTCTACGTACACGAATAACATACGCAAACAACGCCGCTAAAAGCGCTGTGCGAGAATAACAAAGAGGAAAGCACCACATGGCAGATAATCGTAATTTTGCCGCGCTGGATTGGCTAATTCATGAAATTGGCGAAACCTTAAAAGAAGCGCGCCAAGCACTTGAAGCCTATGTCGAAAACCCGAAAGATGCGGTACGCATTCGTTTTTGTTTAACCCATATTCACCAAGTGCATGGCAGCTTGCAAATGGTGGAGTTTTTTGGCGCTGCCATGCTCGCCGAAGAAATGGAAAAGCTCACGCAAGCTATGATTCAAGGTTCGGTTTCCAATGCATCAGAAGCGCAAGAAGTGTTGATGCGCGCCATTTTGCAATTCCCTGTTTATCTCGATCAAGTTAAAGCGACACGTAAAGATAATCCCCTTGTTGTTCTACCGCTGCTGAATGATTTGCGCGCCGTGCGCGGCGAAAGCTTACTGACGGACACCAAATTATTCGTCCCCAATTTAGCCCCTGCGAAAAAAGTGACTGGCGCGCGCTCACCAGCAGCGCAGGACAATGTGCAATTTCAAGCCATGGCGCTCAAGTTGCGTCAAATGTACCAATACGCCGCTGCGGGCTATATTCGCAATGTGAACAGCGATGAGAACCTCGCCTATTTGCAAAAAGTATTTAGTCGTTTACATAAACTCACACAGGGTACAGCTCGTCATGCCCTGTGGGATATTTGTTTGGCGTTGGCAGAAGCTTTAGAAATTGACGCCATTGAAATGAGCGTGGCAATTAAAAATTTGCTGCGACAGCTCGATAAAGAAATAAAAATTCTTGCCGTACACGGCACCAAAGCACTTAACTCTTATACTAACGATGAGTTAATTAAAAATTTATTGTATTACGTTGCGCGTGCTGGCAAGCACACCCCTGGGTTTACCCCCAATTCACATCTGCAACGCATTTATGAAATCTATCATTTAGATGAAGCCTTAATTGAAGGTAAAGAATCGGGTGTAGACTCATCCAATATGTTGTCTACGCCAGACCCTGACGCTATGCGTTCAGTGGTGGAAGCGCTTAAAACCGAATTGGATATTATCAAATACGCGCTCGATGTATGTTTGTCCGGTGGTGATTCTCAAGCTGCATTGAGCGAAGCTCTGCCTGTGGTAAAACGCATCGGCGATACCATGGCGGTATTGGGTCTGGGCGATTTGCGTAAGCAAGTGTTAGAGCAGGGCGCGGCACTAGAAATGGTGGCGAACTCCGACAGTCTTTTATCGCAAGAGCAATTGATGTCGATTGCGAGCAAGGTTATTGAAATTGAAGATACGTTGGATAGTCTTGCGCAACAGCAATCAAGTCATGTCAACAATGATGCGCCTTCTAATGAAGCTGATATAACGCTCACGCGCGCCAAAGAATCGGTATTGCGCGAATCGCGTAATGGTTTAGAGCACGCAAAAGATGCGATTATCGAATATATCGCCTCGCAGTGGGATCGTGTCCATCTACAAAATGTACCAGAAACTCTGCGCGAAATTCGCGGCGGTTTGGAAATTATGCCGCTGCCACGCGCCGCTAGAATTTTAGGCGCATGCGCACGCTATATCGAAGAACAATTGCTTGCGCAGGAAATTACACCGCAGTGGTCATCGCTGGATACCTTGGCGGATGCAATCACCAGTGTTGAATATTATTTAGAACGTTTAAGTGGTGGCAGCACCAAAGAAGAAAATGATTTATTGCTCACTGTCGCTGAAGAAAGTGTGGCTACCTTGGGTTATGCCGTTGCAAAAATTTCACGCGTTGATCTTAGCTCCGCAGATCTAAATGCTGCGCGCACAAGCTTGCTAGATGCGCCAATTCACACCACGCACGAAGCTGCAGAAGCGGATGAAGCGAGTTTAGCGGCAGCCTATGAGTCGGCGCTTCAACCAGAAACACATTCAGGAAACGACACCGCTAATAGTACGTTAGAAGCCGTTACGCCAGAACCCGAACCACCGAGCTTATTGCACAGCAATGTTCCATCTATTGGCAGTCACTATCCTTCGCTTGAAACCACTATTTCAGTCTCATCAGCATTAATGGGTCCCATTGGCGCTGCGCTCAATGCTGCTGCAAAAGCCACGAGCGAACTCGCAGCGCCAGTATCTGATGAAAACAATACTCAAGCACTCAAGGATACTCAGTTAGACACTGAGGCTCAAATAGAAAGCGCCGTGCAAGAACCTGTAAATCTGGTTGATGTATCCGAGCCTGCTGAGGGCGTTGCTTCGAATGATGTGGTGACAGATGTAAGTGCAGCTGACGAAGCAACCGTTGCCGAAGAGGATGATGACGAAAATTATATCGATGATGAAATTATCGAAATTTTCGTCGAAGAAGCGGGTGAAGTGCTGGAAGCTATCGCAGAATATTTTCCGCGTTGGGCTAAAAACCTAGGAGACGAAAACTCACTTATTGAATTCCGCCGCGCATTCCATACCTTAAAAGGTAGCGGCAGAATGGTGGGTGCCAATGAGATTGGCGAGCTGTCTTGGTCAATTGAAAACATGTTGAACCGCGTGCTCGATAAAACGATTGAGCCAAGCGAGCCCCATGTGTCTATTATCGAAAAAGTGCGTGGTATTTTGCCCGACATGGTTGAGGCGTTTAGCCATAAGCTTGCGAATCCGCATCCAGAACTGAGTGAACATTATCGCGGGTTAGCGGAATCTTTAGCGAAAGGTACAGTGCCAGAGGAGTTGCTGAGCGGTGCAGTTGCATCATTTGCTGCAAATGAATCTGTTGTTGATCTTGAAGAGCAAAGCGTTACTCATCATGAAGAAATTTTGCCGGCAGATGTAGATCAACACGAGGAGGATGAGCTTGAAGAAATTGAGCTTGAAATGCCAATTGCAGTCGATGCAGTTGCGGATGAACCCGACAATGAATCTGTTATAGCTGCACCAGCAGTAATTGAAACAGCAATAACGACTACTCATGAGTATTCGTCGCAAGATAGTTATTTAGTGGATGAGCCAGCCGATGACCCCGATGCGCAGCTCTGGGATATTTTTGGTGCTGAAGCCTTAACGCATTTGCAAACCTTGCAAGATTTCATTGTGCATATGGAAGCTGAGGCACCTGTTTACGAATCACCGAGCGATAATATTCAACGCGCATTGCATACGTTAAAAGGTAGCGCGCATATGGCGGAAATTACGCCTATTGCTGAGCTTGCTGCACCACTGGAAAAATTTGTTAAAGAATTGCGTTCATATCATGTCGTTATCAACGATGACATTTTGCAATTGCTACGCGATGCCGTTAGTTACACGCAGATGGGTCTCACCCAAATTGAACATGGTGAAGACGTGGATATTCCACGCCTGCATCAATTCACCGCGCGCGTAGCCGAGCTGCGTGAAATTCATATTGCGCCGCTGGTGCGCCAACAAGAGTTGGATGAAAACGGCAAGCGCCCCGTAGACCCAGAGTTGCTCTCCATTTTTATGGCAGAGGAAATGAATCTGCTGCTGGATGCCGACAAAATTATTGCGCAGTGGCAATCTGCACCTGAACATGTTTCTGTGTTGCAACCTGTGCTTGACGAGTTGCGTAATTTAAATCGTGGTGCACACCATGCCTATTTGCTGCTCATGGCAAACCTAGGCGAAAAAATTGAGCAGGTTTATACCCATATTCTCGCGCAGCGTTTGCCCTGTTCCGATTCACTCTGCCGCGATCTAAATTCTGCGCATATCGCACTGTTGGATATGGTAGATGCCATTGCCGCAGGCCAAAATTTGGTGAGTGCGCCCGAATCCATTTTGCAAGGGCTTGATGATTTAATTGCGGAGGCGGAAACCTGTCTCAGTGAAGATCGTGAGCCTGAAATTGACGAGCAATTGGCCAGCGCAGACTTCGATGTCTTGCCATCACTTGATGAGCAAGTAGACACTGATACTGAAGCGAGCTTGCCGTTAATTGAAGAAGTTGATTATCAAGAAATTGCTGATGATGAGCTTTCAGAAACACTGGAATTGGCGGAAGCGGATGCTTTATCGACAGCTGATACTCTCTTGGCGGATTCGCCTCTGGTTGAACGTATTGCCGCTGATGTAACTGAAGAAAACCAAGACTTTATTGCGCTAGAGTTAGATGAAAGTGCAGAGTCTGACAGTGAAGAAATTACTTTATCTGTTGCAGATGTGAGTGATCTTGGCGATGAACTTTTATTGGATGAGATTGCGGGTGAGGAAATTATTCCAGCACTGCCTCTAGCTGAAATGGTAGATGCTGATGATGCTGAAGAAATTACGCTTGCCTTGCCAGAAGAAATTGAAGCGCTTGAGTTGGGCGATGTTGTTGAAGATGATTCTGAAGAATTAGCGCTCGACGAACAAGCCTCGATGACTGATGCCATCATTCTAGATGATCTTGCACTCAAAGAACTCGCGCCAGAAGAAATTGAATCGGATGAAGATAGCGCACCCGATGAAATTGACATTGCTGAATCTGTTGCAGAACTTAGTGTTGAAGCGCCAATTGTTGAAGCCCCTGTCGTAGTCCCGCAAGCGGTTGCCCCCAAGCCTGTTGTTCAAGCTCCCGTTGCACCGCCACGTCAGGTATTTAACGCCGAAGACGATGAAGATTACGATCCAGAAATTGTTGAGATCTTCGTTGAAGAAGCCACCGAGCTGCTTGAAGACATGGAGCGCGCACTACACGATTGGCAAGAAGATTGGAACAACACCGAATGCGTTGAAGAGTTAAAACGTTGCCTACATACCTTCAAAGGTGGTGCGCGTTTGGCGGGTTTAGTTGATTTGGGTGATCAGTCACACCACTATGAAACCATGCTAATTGAAATGAACACCGATGCTGAGCTTGATCAAAACTTCTTTAAACAATTAAATGCGTATCAAGATCAATTACTCAGCGGCGTAAGCCTTGTGCAAGCCAGATTGAATGGTGAGATGACAGATGTTGTTGAGCCAGAGATTGAAGCCGAGCTTGAAATTTTAGAAGCGTCAGATGTTGTTGCGCCACAAACCGTGGGTGATACACAAGAATTTGAAGCAGTTGATGAATCACGTTCCGAGTCAGAAACAGCACCACGCTTTGAGCCTAGCAGCCTCAGTCTCGTTATCGACAACGATAGGCCTGCAGGCAGCGCCAGTCAAAAACCCAATGTATTAACCTTTGCCCCAAAACCCAAACCACCTGCTGCGCCTCTGCCCAAAATTCCCGGTGCTGAATTTGGTGGCACCCGTCAGGGTTCCTCTGGCCCTGCGCAAGTACAGCATTTGGCTGCGCGCCGTGCTGGCCCGCAAGAGGTTGTAAAAGTTTCTGCCGAGCTGCTAGAAGAATTGGTAAACCTTGCGGGTGAAACTTCTATCAGCCGTGGTCGTATGGAGCAGCAAGTCAGCGACTTGGGCGGTTCCATCGAAGAGATGGATGCCACCATTCACCGCTTGCAAGAGCAGCTGCGCCGCTTGGATATTGAAACTGAGGCACAGGTGCTGTTCCGCCAAGAACAAATGATGCAGCACGAACAGTTCGACCCGCTAGAGATGGACCGCTACTCGCAATTACAGCAGTTGTCGCGCTCGCTAATCGAATCTGCATCGGATTTGATGGACTTGAAATACACCCTTGCCGATAAAACCCGCGATACTGAAACGCTCCTCTTACAACAGTCGCGTATTAACACCGATTTGCAAGAAGGTCTTATGCGTTCACGCATGGTGCCATTCTCACGTTTGGTTCCGCGTTTGCGCCGTATCGTGCGTCAAGCCGCAACCGAACTTGGCAAGGAAGTGGATTTCGAACTCGATAACGTTGAAGGTGAACTGGATCGTACCGTGTTAGAGCGTATGGTTGCGCCCTTGGAGCACATGCTCCGTAACGCAGTTGACCACGGCATAGAAACACCCGATGACCGCGCCGCTGCGGGCAAGCCTGTGACTGGTCGCATTATTCTCAGCCTTGCGCGTGAAGGCGGCGATGTTATGTTGCGCCTCGCGGACGATGGTCGCGGTATCAACCTTAAGCGCGTGCGCGAAAAAGCCATTGAACGCGGTTTAATGGCCGAAGATGCTCCGCTGAGCGATCAAGATTTAATGCAGTTTATTCTGCACGCCGGTTTCTCTACTGCAGATAAAGTGACCCAAATCTCTGGCCGTGGTGTGGGCATGGACGTGGTGCACTCCGAGATTAAACAGCTCGGCGGCGCCATGTTTATCGACTCACGCTGGGGCGAGGGCACCGAATTTACCATTCGCTTACCGTTCACCGTATCGGTAAACCGTGCTTTGATGATTCAAATTGGTGATGACCTTTACGCGATTCCGCTTAACACCATTGAAGGTATTGTGCGCGTTAGCCCCTTTGAGTTGGAACATTACTATCAAGATCCGGAAGCGCGTTTTGACTACGCGGGCGACAACTATTTAGTGCGCTACCTAGGCACCATGTTGGACAGCAATGCAACGCCCAAGTTGGATGGCCAATCCTTACCGCTCCCCGTCATTCTCGTGCGCAGCACGGAAAACACCGTGGCCTTGCAGGTAGATCGTCTCTTGGGCTCACGCGAAATCGTGGTAAAAACCCTCGGTGCGCAGTTTGCGTCAGTACGCGGCGTATCAGGCGCCACAGTAACGGGCGATGGTAGCGTGGTGGTGATTCTTGATTTGCATGCGCTGATCCGCGAGCAGCTCGCTCTGGGCTTGGGTCACGCAATCTTGTTAGATCCAACGCAAGTCAGCGCACCCAAAGAAGAAGATTTGGTCGAAAAAACGGTGATGGTAGTGGACGACTCGGTAACCGTACGCAAGGTAACGGGCCGCTTCTTGGAGCGCGAAGGCTTCCGTGTAATCACTGCGAAAGATGGTGTGGAAGCCTTGCAGTTGCTGCAAGATCACATTCCGGATGTCATGTTGCTGGATATCGAAATGCCGCGTATGGATGGCTTCGAAGTAGCAAAAAATATCCGCACCAGCTCCCGTTTACGCGATATTCCGATCATTATGATCACCTCGCGCACCGGCGAAAAACACCGCGACCACGCCTTTGAGTTGGGCGTGAACAAGTACATGGGCAAGCCTTACCAAGAAGATTTGTTGCTATCCAATATTAAAGAGTTAATTAAATAGCGGTGGCTCGGGAGCCTAAAGGTGTCAGGACTTAGCACGGGGCTTAATATCGGGATATTGGTGGATTCTTCACTCAAACAACAATATCTTGGCAACATGGTAGTCCAAGCGGGTCATAACATTGGTTGTGCCTATGTGTTAAAAATGAATGCGCCGCTTCCCAGCCTGATGCAGCAAGTAGATGCTTGGGTAGTGGATGTGAGCGAGCCGGACGACGGCGAAGATGACCGCGAGCAAAAGATGGCTCTCGTTGCGCTACTGGATGATTTGCTAGAACAGACGCAATTACCGGTGATCGTCAATGACGCCACCGAGCTTACCCAAGGCAGCCCAGAGTACAATGATTGGGTGCGCAGGATGTTACAGCGGCTAGAGCGCTTAAGTGGCGATATCAACCTGCAAGCGGGTGGTGGTGCCAGTGAAGTGTGGGTTTTGGCGGCTTCAACTGGCGGCCCAGCAGCGGTAAAAGATTTTTTGAAACAGTTGCCACCAGAGCTCAAGGTGGCTTTTGTCTATGTTCAGCATATTGGTAGCGGCCAAGCGGAAACCTTGGCGAAAATGATGAGTAGCGCTGGGCATTATCCGGTACGTATTGCCCAGCAGGGCGCGGTGTTAACCGACAATAGTATTACCCTGGTCACCTCTGATCACAGCGTGAAAATTCACGATAATGGCACATTGGCTGTCAGTAAAGCCCCGTGGGGCGGCTGCTATTCGCCTTCCATAGATCAGGTGACGGCCAATGTGGCGCGAGTCTATCGCCAGCGCAGCGGCATTATTATTTTTTCTGGGATGGGTGATGATGGCGCGGCCAGCAGTCGCTTAATCAAGCAGCAGGGCGGCAAAGTTTGGGTGCAATCGCCAGAGCAGTGCACTATTGCCTCCATGTCAGAGTCAGCTATAGCGACAGGGTCGGTGAGTTTTATGGGAACACCGCCAGAATTGGCGGATGCCTTGGCAAGATTAAAAAGCACTAAACAGGCTGTTAGACGTTAAAAAATAACTGTACAAAAATCAGGAGCGCCTCGCATGAGAGCACCCAAGCGAATCGAACAAAAAAAAATTCAAGAAGTAGCTAGCCTGTTAATTCCGTTGCAGGGTCAAAGTATTTTATTGCCCAACGTAACTGTGGCAGAAATTATTCCATCTTCACCCGTACAACCTATAGAAAATGCGCCGCTATGGTATTTGGGTAATTTTCAGTGGCGTGAACTTACTGTGCCTTTACTTTCATTGGAAGCGCTTAATGAAGAACCCGCACCGAGCATTCACAGCCGCGCTCGTTTTGCGGTATTAAACACCACGGGCTTGCATAATGATTTACCGTTTATTGCTATCCTCACCCAAGGCTTGCCGCGCTTGGCGCGCGTAAGTGAAGATGAAATTAGCGAGCGTGAAGATGCGGAAAACCGTCGCTATGATTTAATGCATGTGTCTTGGGCGGGTGAGTACACGCTTATCCCAGATATCACTGCTATGGAACAAACCTTTTTGGAATATTTGCACGCAAATGATTAATTATATGTTTACTTCTCAAGTCAAACGTAGCGGTCTTGTTTTATTGGCTGTGATCTTCCTACAAGGCTGTGGCGGTGAGCGAACCACGCCTTACAGCCCCAATACGAGCAGTTCAAGTTCAAGCGCAGTATCAGTAACAACGCAGGTTATTACGCAGGCGACAACCGTGTTTGGTGTATTAGATCACAGCGATAAACGCTTGCAGGTACTGAGAAATGAAAACGATTTTTTTGAGATTACGAATGGCTATGTAAATTTTAATTTGGACTCGCAAGATTTTACCAGCGGCCAAGTTGTACTGCTTGATTTAGGTGAGCAAGACTCATGTAAACAGCACTTGGATTTTAACTCGCTGCGCGCAGAAGAAGCGGGTGATGATAGTGTGAAGGTGGTAGTTACTTATCGTGAAAGAGCGGCTACATCCGGTACGTGTACATCAGTACTGTCGCGCCCTTTTTATCTGTATTACGTGCAGTCACGAGGCACGCTTATATTTGAAGAGTCCATTCTGTAATCTAAATAGTGCTCTTGTAGGAGTGACTTTAGTCGCGAATGTTTTTTCGCGGCTGAAGCCACTCCTACAATCGGTATATCGTGAGTTGTATTAAAAATCCCCCCATAAATACTGCACCAAACTAATCGCTGCAACTGGCGCTGTTTCCGTGCGCAATACTCTTGGCCCTAGGGTTAAAGGGGAAAAATGTTGCGCAATTGCCTGTGCAATTTCGTCGTCATCCAAACCACCTTCTGGGCCAATTAACAGTGCGACACTTTTTGTGCTTTTAGCTTGCGGTAAGCCTTGGTTGTCGCGGTGATGCAATACAAATTTTAATTCCGCATCGCACTCGTTAAGCCATTTAGAAAATGGTTTTGGTTCAGATAATTCCGGCAGTATGTTGCGCTGGCACTGCTCGCAGGCGCTAATCAGAATTTGTTGCCAGTGCTCCATTTTTTTATCGGCGCGTTCGCCGCTCAGTTTTACTTCAGTGCGTTCGGTCATGAGCGGCGTGATTTTTGTCACGCCCAGTTCGGTTGCTTTTTGTAAAACCCAATCCATGCGCTCGCCGCGCGAAACACCAATGGCCAATTCCAATTGTAAATGTGATTGACGATTTTCTGCGGAGAATTCTTTTACAGTGACATCCACATGTTTTTTATGCACCGCAGAAATATCTGCGTTGTACTCACCGCCTTCGCCATTGAATAAAATTAATTCGCGCCCCGCTTGCATGCGCAGCACTTTGCTTAGGTAATGGGATTGCGCCTCGGGTAATGCCAAGGTGCAATTTGCTGCGAGTGCTTGCGATGTAAATATTCTGGGGATGCGCATGATAAATTATATTCTTGGTGATGAAGTTATTTAGAAGGAAGTACAGCTCCTCCCCTTTTTGAAGGGGGAGGTTGGGAGGGGGTTAATTCCCGCGCTCAATAATATAAGCCGAGAGCGCACGCAAATAATCTGCGTTCTCGCCAAATTCATTCAGTGCTGCAAGTGCTTGCTGATGCAGCTCTTGCGCTTTTGCGCGCGCACCCTCCAATCCTAAAAGCGCAACGTAGGTGGGTTTGTTGCGCGCAATATCTGCACCTTGTTGTTTGCCGAGCGTTTCGGTATCGGCAATTACATCCAAAATATCATCTTGTACTTGGAACGCGAGGCCGATGGCGGCGGCGTAAATATCGAGTGCGTTTAATTGCTCAGCACTCGCGCCCAAGGCAGTTGCACCCATGCTCACGCTCGCACGAATAAGTGCTCCAGTTTTGTGGCGGTGCATATTTTCTAATTGCGCAAGGTCGATGGTTGTATCCACGGCAGCCAAATCAATCGCTTGCCCAAGCACCATACCTTGCACGCCGGATGCATTCGCTAATTGACGAATCAGTGCGATTTGGATCTTCGCATCAACAACTTCCGCTTCACTCAATAATTCAAACGCAAAAGTTTGCAGCGCATCGCCAGCAAGAATGGCGGTAGCTTCGTTAAATGCAATATGGCAGGTGGGTTTGCCACGGCGCAAATCATCGTCATCCATTGCGGGCAAATCATCGTGCACCAAACTGTAGGAGTGCAGGCTCTCCAGCGCGCAGGCTACGCGGTTGAGCAGTTCGCCGTGAGTGGTTAATGCATCGCCACTAATAGCTAAAGCACTGGCGTAGGCGAGGGTGGGGCGCACGCGCTTACCGCCGTTGAACAAACTGTAGCGCATAGCATCGCGCAACTGAGTTGGGTCTTGGTTGAGCGGAAGGAATGCATCAAGGGCAGCATCAACGCGCGCGTGGCATGCGCTGGCAAAATCCTTAAAGGCCACATCCGTAAAGCCTAATGCGTTAACAGCGGGTGCATGCGTCATTCATCGTCGCTCGCATCAAACTCAGTCAGGGTGATTTCGCCTTGTTGCTCCAACAGCAAAGTGACTTGCTGTTCCGCTTCTGCCAAGCGTGTTTGGCATTCGCGCGTGAGTTGAATGCCGGTCGAAAAAGCCTGCAGCGATTCCTCTAGGGTTAAATCGCCTTGTTCCATTTTGTTGACGAGGGCTTCAAGCGCATTGAGTGATTGCTCAAAGTCTGCGGCTTTCTTTTTAGCTGCCATGTTAATTCCAATGCAATAGATAAGATGGCCGCGATTATAAACCCCGCACCACACCTTGGCGACCTGAATCACATCTTCGAGATTTAGGTGCGCGTGTGAGATATATCCTACAAACAATAGCGAAATAAGCCACTAGAGCTAGGCGTTAAAATACACAATAATGACTGCGTAAGGACAAGAGCACTCGTAGAAGCGTGGTGTGGCTTGGTAATGAAAAGGATGCTTCACCGTATTAGTCAAGAGGATGAATCCTGTAGTCCACTTGGTGATTTAATAAAAACCCGCTGCACCCCCCCTGCAGTGGGTTTTTTTATGTTTGCTGCTTCTCCATCACGCTCAGCCGCCTCACTCTTGGTCGCCATAGGCAATCGCCCCAATTTCCAGTAGTATGCCTCGCACTTGGCGCGCAGTTTTTTGTCTGCGCAATTCATAGACAAGATTCTAATAACGGCCTGAATGCAGGCATCATAGGGTGACGCAACGGTGAATAAACGGATTGGAGAATTGCTCATAGAGCGCGGCCTAATCCAGCAAGACGACATTAAAAAAGCCCTGCAATTGCAACAATCTGTTGGTGGCCGTGTCGGCGCTGGTTTGGTGCGTATGGGTGCGATTTCTGAAGATGCCTTGCTCGATGCCCTCTCTGCCCAACTCGATATTCCTATCGCTCAATCTGGCGTAAGCTTGCCTGATGCCAGCGAGCTTTATGCTTTCGCCAAAACTGCGCCCATCGACATCAACTGGTGTATCGATAACCGTGTGCTCTTATGGTTGGCCGATGACAATCTGAACTTTATCAGCCGTGATCCGCTCTTGCCCTTTATCCATGAAGTGATTAATTATCACTATCCTGATGCCAAGCTAAAGCCTTGGCTAGTGAGCAGCCATACCCTCGATATTTTGGTGGATTACATTCGCAAAGAAACCAGTGCAGAGCGATTTTTTGCCGAAGGCAGCGAAACCAAAGGCTTGCGCGAAATGGCGGAAGAAGCGCCCGTGGTAGAGCTAGTCAACAATATTTTCGCCAAAGCGGTGGCCTTTAACGCCTCGGATATTCACCTCGACCCGCAAGAAGAAGTCTTCCGTGTACGTTTACGGGTGGATGGCATTTTACAAACCCAGCTTGAACAGCCCATTGACCGCTACCCAGCGGTGGCCTCGCGGGTAAAGCTTATTTCAGAGATTGACATCGCCGAGCGCCGTTTACCGCAGGATGGCCGTATCACCACCCGCGTCAATGGCCGTGAGATGGATGTGCGTGTCTCTACATTACCCGGCGTGCACGGCGAATCTATCGTTATGCGTCTGCTGCCCAAAGATCGCAAAGAGCTATCGCTAGAAACCTTGGGTTTAGAGTCAGACCATATCGCCTTGGTGCGCTCACTCATGCAAGAATCCAATGGCATTGTGCTGGTTACGGGCCCAACGGGTTCAGGTAAATCCACCACCTTGTATGCTGCTTTGCAAGAAGCGACCGATGGCACCCGCAAAATTCTCACCGTAGAAGACCCGGTGGAATACCAATTGCCGGGCATTACTCAGGTTCAGGCGCATGCGGAAATTGGTTATACCTTCGCCCGCGCTCTGCGCGCTTTCTTGCGTCAAGACCCAGATGTGATCATGGTGGGTGAAATCCGCGATGTGGAAACCGCGCAAATTGCAATTCAATCTGCGCTAACGGGTCACTTGGTGTTATCAACCTTGCATACCAATGACTCGCTCTCGGCATTTACCCGTTTGATCGATATGGGCGTAGAGCCCTTCTTGGTTGCTGCTCCCATCAAAGCTGTGCAAGCACAGCGTTTGGTGCGCAAAGTCTGTAAGCATTGCGCCAAGCCAGCCGCTCATATTCCCGATTCCATTGTTGCGGAATTTGCCAGCCTAAACTCACCCGTTGAACCGCGTTGGGTAGAGGCGGTGGGCTGCGCTGTCTGTAACAACACCGGCTACTCTGGCCGTATGGGTATCTATGAAATTGTGCCTATCTCCAGCGAACTGCACGATATGATCGTAGAAAACGTGCCTGTGGCTGAAATGCGCAAGTTGGCGCGCAGCCAGGGCCATCGCAATATGTACCAGGACGGCCTCATCAAAGCCGCCAAAGGTCTTACCACGGTTGAAGAAGTGCTGCGTACCACCAGCATGGATATTGAGTAAGCCGGCCTATGCAATTCTCCTACAAAGCTCTCGACCCTAACCAAGCGCTGATTGCCGGCAACATAGATGCCAGCGATGAACGCGAGGCGCTGCGTTTGATCCGCGAGAAAAACCTGCAAGTGGTAGAGATTGCGCCGCAAATAGAAGACAAAAGTGGCTTTCGCAAAAAACTCGCGCAGGCAGACATTACGGTATCCTTATTCGAATTGACTACCATGCTGGATTCCGGCGTAGCCATTGCCGATGCACTGCAATCGCTGCAAGATTCCGATGCTCACCCCAAATTGCTGCGCTACTACCGTACCGCCTCCGAGCGCTTACAGCAGGGCGCAAATTTAGGTTCAGCGCTTACCAGTGACGATGTGAAACTGCCCCCCTATTTCATCCAACTGATCGCCGCTGGCGAAGCCTCTGGTCAGTTAGCCAGCGCTATGCGTCGCGGTGTGGATCAAATGGAATACGACCTATCGGTCGCCAATGATTTGCGCAATGCGCTTATTTACCCAGCGGTGTTGGTGTTAACCGGCATTAGCGCCGTCGGCCTTATCTTTGTGTTTGTGGTGCCCAAGTTTGCCAATATGTTGGATGGCAAAAATGACTTGCCGCTGTTAGCGCATATGGTCTTATCCACGGGCATGTGGCTGAACCAGAATTTCTTATTGGTTATGGCGTTGTTGGCGGGTGTGGCAACTTTCGCCAGCGTGCAGCTGTCCAAGCCCGACGTGCGTCAAAGCCTATTAGATAAAGCCGCAAGCTTGCCGTTGTTTGGTCGCTGGTTGGCAGAATCTGACATTTCGCGCTGGTCTTCAGTGATGGGGGCGATGTTGGCAAGCCGTGTCGAGCTGGTAAAAGCCTTGGATCTAGCGAGAGCGAGCGTTAAAAACTCACGTCGCAGTAAAGCACTCAATGCGGCGCTCACGGCGGTACAAGCGGGCACCAACTTATCCAAGGCTTTGCAAGACAATCAAATCCTTAACGCCACTGCCTATAACCTAGTTCGTGCCGGTGAAAAAACGGGGCGTTTATCGGAAATGTTATTTGCAGTAGCCAAAATTTACGAAAACAGCAGCAAAAACCGTATGAAGCGTTTTTTGCTCTTAATTGAACCCCTCGCCATTGTGCTAATCGGCATGGCCGTAGGGGTGATCATACTGGGGCTGATTCAAGCCATTACCAGTGTGAATGATATGGCGATTTAACAAGTACCCCCTCCCAGTCTCCCCCTTCACAAAGGGGAGGAGTTAAAGCTTGCTCAATTCACGAGCGGAGTGAGGTTCAGCCCCTCCCCTTTTTTAAGGGGGAGGTTGGGAGGGGGTGCTCTTGATCTCGTTCCCCCTTTGAAAAAGGGGGCTAGGGGGATTTAAAGGGTTTGGGTAATTTAGTGGCTAATCGAGAGAGAACAACTATGAACAATATGAAAGCTCACCAACGCGGCTTCACCATGATCGAACTCTTGGTAGTCTTGGTGATCATGGGTTTAATGGCGGGCTTTGTTGCCCCTAAATTCTTTGGCAAGGCCGAAACCGCCAAAGTCAAAACCACGCAAACCCAACTCAAGGCGCTGAAATCGGCGTTGCAAACCTATAAGTTGGATATGAGCGAATACCCAAGCACCCAAGAGGGTTTGCAGGCGTTAAACGCCAGCCCAGATTCCGCTAAAGCCAAACAAAACTGGCAGGGGCCTTATTTGGATGGCAAATTGCCGCAAGATGGCTGGGGCAATCCGTTCCAATATCGCCGCGAAGCCCATGGCCAAGAAGATGTCACCCTTATGTCACTCGGTGCCGATGGCAAACCCGGCGGTGAAGGCTTGGATGCCGATCTCGCACTAGGCGATTAATCCCTGTAAGCCTATGAACCAGCGCAAGGGTTTCACCCTGATTGAAATACTCGTGGTGCTTATCCTCTTGGGGCTAACGAGTGCGCTGGTGTTGCCCAAATTTCCTGCCATTTACGATCGTTTCAAAAGCCGCGCCGAGCAAGATAATTTCTTTCAAGGCCTAAGCGTGCTCAGCCTCAAAGCCTATACCCAGCAAAAAACCATTATCCTCAATGAGACAAGTGCACCCGAGTTGTTGGAAATCCCCGATAGTTGGGAGTTGAATATTGAAACCCCCATCATCTACAAACCCAATGGCCTGTGTTTGGGTGGTGATTTGAGTTATACCGCCAAAGGCATTACTACGCCTATCAAACTGGTGCCGCCTTACTGCGAGGCGAAGCGCTTATGAATCGCTTCCCTCAAGCGCCAGCGCTAAATCCCACCAAAGCGCGCGGTTTTACTCTGCTAGAAGCAATAGTCGCTTTGGTGATTTTTTCTATGGCCGCCATTGGCATTTATGGTTGGATCAATACCAACCTCATCACCCTAAATCGATTGGCTGAAGTTGCCGCCACTGAACAAGTACTCAATTCGTCGATTGAACGTTTGAAACTGGTGGATATGAGTAAAGAAACCAATGGTAGATTCAACGTCAATGGGTATTGGGTGGATTGGACGGCGGATTTGGTAGAGCCTTGGAAGAATGGGGTAACTGCAGTGGGTGCTGTAGGTTTATATGATTTCGCTTTGCTCAATATCAGTCTCGTATTTACTAAAGACAATAGAACTGTAGGCGACTATCAATATCGTCACACGTCATACAAGATGGTGCGTGAATTTAAGTTGGAGGGTGACTAATGAAAAATCACTCTCAGTTTAACTTACCCTTTTTTCAAAGGGCCTTCACCTTAGTTGAAATGCTTGTAGTTATGGTGATTGTTAGTCTGCTCATTACTGTCATCATGCAAGGTTTTGGCTACAGCATGGGGCTCTACCAACGTGTGGTGAAAAGCCAAAAAAGTGCCTACAGCGAGGTGTTGGCATATGGTTGGTTGCGCTCCACCTTGGCAACGCAAGTGGCGGCACGGCCTAAAGATTTAGGGCTAGAGGGCGAGAACAATGGACTCTCAACCTATACCTACGAACCCTTACTAGATCAAGCTGGGTTAAAAACTCGCATTCAATGGCAAGTAGTACAAGAAGGCAATGTAGTTAATCTGAGTTACAGAGAGGGAGATACAGAATTCGCGGTTTATCGCTGGCCAGAATCGAGCGGACAATTTGAATATTTGGATGAAAAGGGCGAGTGGCATAAACAATGGCCTGCTGAAAAGACAGATACCCCGCCATTACCCGTATCCATTCGTTTGCTCATTAGCACAGGCAGTGAGGTTCGCAATTACGTTGTAAATATTGTCACTCGAAAACGTGCGGAAGTTACGATGGATGAGGTGCTCTATGGTCGCTAGATTAGCGAGATCACAGGAGGGTTTTATTCTCGCTGCGGTGCTCTGGGTTTTGGCGATCATGCTTATTGCAGTGGGAATTTTTCACTCCTATGTTCAGCGTAAGCTCACTGTAGGTCTTCAGGCGAAAGCGCATATTCAACAAGAGTTAGATACCTATTCTACTGAGCAAACATTGCTTTATTTGCTATCTACTTCCCGTAAAACATTAGCGGGCATGACATTTTCCCACTTAACAAACGAGCAGTTTCAAAGTGAAACTTTCTCCTATACGTCAGCGGTGGGCGATGAGTTATTGATGGATGGAAGTGTTTATAGTGGTATAGGGGGTAGCAAATTTGCGCTGCAAGATAGTGCGGGTCTTATTTCGGTAAATGCGGATGATCAAAGTATTTTACTTGATTTTTTAAGCCGCTTTGAAACAGATGCCGGCGTAAAAATGCAATTGTTGGCTGCGCTGCAAGACTATATTGATGCGGATGAACTGGTGAGTCTGTCGGGCGCAGAAAAACAGGATTATTTAGCCAGAGCTATGCTTTCACCGCCCAATGATTATTTACGCACAGCTTCAGAATTGTTCCGTGTAATAGGTTGGAGCGAATGGCTTAATGCCCATTCCCAATTTGATGTGCAAAATTGGATTACTGTTGGACGTTTTACTGTCATGAACTTAAATACCATGCCCAAGTCTTTATTGATGTATTACTTACGCTTGGATGAAAGCTTGGTTGATCAGCTTATTCTTGAGCGTAGAACAAATCCTTTCCGAACGGTGGAAGATTTTGTTTTGCGAACCAAGCTGCCGTTGAGCTTAGATGAAGAGCGTTTCCGCTTTTTGCCCGGCAACGAACTTCGTCTGAGGATTTGGAATTCTGGGGGGGGACAAGCCCGATTGATTAGCCTACAATTGACGCCCAATGGGCTACTGGGGCCTTGGTTAGTGGATTATGAGTACAGTGTTGAGCCGCCTGAAAACAATAACGAGCCTTTGGCCATTCGCCAATCAAACCTCTTCAATACAGCCTTGGGTGATGACATCCGAGGGCATTAAAGTATTGGCGAATAATGGCTCGCAGGAAGGTGTTTTGGTAGAGTCCCCTACCCTTATTGTCCCGCGCAAATTCCTATTTTATCAATGCATAGATTTTGAGTCCGTTCCCCGCGCATTACACGCTAACCTACTCCTTCAGCGAATTCGCCAGTTCAGCCCTTTTAGTGAACCTGCATCTTGCCAAGTTTTGGTAGGGAATATCGCACAAGTCTGGTTTTGGGATTCGCAACGCTTAACTCGCATGCATCACGAGCAGGATTTGCCCGCGCTCAATGTGGTGCCAGAAACCATGCTCTATTTGCCGATGATGGCGGGGTTGCGGGCTCAGCCCTGCATTGAGGGTTGGGATCTGCAGTATTGGGATGCCGGTTTGCTGCGCCATTCACGTTGGTTTGCGGAGGAACCCAATGAGCGTGAAAAAGCTGATTTTGTTCGGGTGTGCGCCGCCGCTCAGGATCACGCTTGGGTTTTGGGTGGCGCTAATCTGTTGAGCAAACCTTGGAATGAAAAACCTTTCTGGAGCAAAGAAAATTTAGCTAGTGAACCCGTAGCATCGCGGCTAATTCTTGGGGTTTTCCTCGCGTGGCTGTTCCTGCAGCTTGGCCTGAATTTTGGTGCGCAGATAAAAGAGCACTATTTAAGCCTGCGTGTCTCCCATAAGAGCGAGCAACTTAAAGAGCTTGTTGCGCAGCGCGATGGTGCCATCAACCAGCAAGCCTTTAATCAGGCAATTGCTGATTTAGCGCAAAGCCCAAGCCAATTGCATTTGCTGGCGCAAGTTCGAACCTGTTTGGGCGATTTAAGTTTTTCAATATTAGAATGGCAATATCAGCGTGAACAACTAACGCTGTTGCTTCAACAAGAAAACCAAGATACCCGTGCACTGGTTGAAGCCTGCGCTAAAACACCAATATTCAGTGATGTACGCGCTGAGCCAGGTGTAAGCCCCAATCAAACTCGCCTTGTGTTCAGTTTGAAGGGATCAGTGGTAAAAGGGGCTGGCGATGCTCAATAAACTGCAAGTATTACTGGCGCCTTTTTGGCTGCAGTTTCAGAGTCAATTAGACGCTAATCAGCGCCTTCGATGGATGATGTGGGGTGTTGTTTATATCGTTATTTTTTATGTGGGCCTAACGCTTGGTGAATGGCGTGACGAGCGGGCTCAAAATATAGAATTGCTTTCGCGAACCTCAATTAAGCTCAATCAGCTAGAGCATCAAGCACAATGGTCTGAGCGCTGGGCGAAAGAAAAAGAGGTCGCCACGGGTTTGCGCGCAAAACTATGGGAAACACAGTCTGAAAGTTTTGCGGAAGCCGATGTCCAAAACTACCTGCGCCGCTTGATGGCGGATCACAACGCCCAAAACTATCGCCCACGGCTTGCGCCTACTGAGCGAATAGAACTGGGTGGCGAAACCTTAATAAAAGTCACCGCAGAGGTCAGCAGTTCTGTAGCAGTGGATCAAATAGACCATTTGCTAAAAGTCATTGCCGATAACCCCAAACTGTTAGATATACAGCGCTTTAACTATGGCGCTCAGCGTGGAGGGCAATTAGATCTTATGCTTTCCGCCTATTTTTTGATTAATGATTCGCAAGCGACCCTAAGTAATACTGTGCAAGACCAACAAGCTGTTCCCGCTAAAGCTACTGAAAAGGATGGCGAAAATGTGGTTCGCTAATCTTTCTGCTCACAGCCAAAAACTGTACGGTTTAGTTGGGTTGGCGCTGGTCATTTGTCTTGTGTTGGGTATGGCGCTAGGCTTGGTTCTATTTTCCAGTGATGCACCAGAGCGCCCAGATACGTGGCAAGAGTCTAAAGTCCAGCCTGCAGAAGATACCTTGGCCGAGTTTACTACTGTATCAACACAGGCGCGCTGGCATCATGAAGGCGGCGCAAATACGCAGGCTACCGCAGTCTCCTTAGCGAATGAGCCAGAAGGGTTTAAGCTTCTGGGGGTAGTCAATAGAGCGGAGAAAAACTACGCCCTAGTGATGTCTTTAGATGCAACATCCCCCCGCAAAGTGAATCAGCTGGCCGTGGGCGATATTCTGGTGGGCAACTGGAGTATCCGAGACATTACGGCGACAAAAGTTATTCTTGTGGCTGAGGGCGCTAAGCCGGAAACTCGCGAACTCATGCTCTATGCACCTGTCAATCAGCCCAAGGCTGCGGCAGATAAGGGGGCCAAATCCTCTAAAGCGCCTAAAGCAAAAGTAGAGCGCAAATCTAAGGCTGGTGGCAGCGAGAAAAGCAAAACATCAGAGCCAAAGCAGCCTTCTGAAAAATCATCAAATAAGGGCAAACCTAAGACTGAGGCAGAAATTAAAGCTAGAGCTGAACGTGTAAAAGCGGCACAAGAGCGAGCTAGAGCAAAAAAAGCAAATGAGCCTAAAAAATAATTGTGTAACCTTTTACGCCTAGCGGGCTAGTTCCGAATAACCAAATAAATGCGCGTGCAATTGGCTAAACATTAACCCCCGAGTACCCTGAGGAAAATCGAAACAATGTCAAACAACAGCATGAAGAAACAAGCCAATGAGCTGCGTAAACACCGCGCAGCCGGTTTTATGCTAGCCACGCTGCCATTGGTGCTAGCCTTGGCAAGTTGTAACTCATTGCAAAAGCAGGCTGCTCAGCCGTCAGCGGCTAAGCCTAAAATGGATGCGTCATTTACTCCGCTGCGTGAGCCAAAACTAATTCTTCCGGTTGAGGTTCCACACAAAGATCGCGTGAGTGAAAAGGCGCAAATAAAAAGTGGCCCAGGCGTCACTATTGGCCGCCAAATTGCGGATACTCAAACCAAGCAGCTAGATGTCAATATTTCTGGCTCACCTGTAAGCGCCAATTATCACGATATGCCATTGCCCGCATTTATAAATGAGGTTTTTGGTGAACAGCTTGGGCAGTCTTTTAGCTTAGATCCTCAAATAGAGAAGCAAGAAGATTTGGTGACTCTGCGTTTGGCTGAGCCTATTCCTCCTGCAGAGTTATTCCATGTAGCCGTTCGCACCTTGTCGTCTTATGGCATAGCGGTTTCTCAAGAAGGTAATCTGCTGAGTTTTACAATTGATGGCAACGTAAACTCAGGGGAGACGCCTTTGCTTGTGAGCGGGCGTGCCCTGCCAGATGTACCCGCGTCACATCGCCCGGTATTTATGTTTGTTCCCTTAAAAGCGGTAAGCGGCGGGAAGGTGGTTAGCTGGCTTAAAGATGCAATGAAGGGTAAGGATCTAGAAGTACAGGAAGACTCGTTGCGCAATGCGGTTATGCTGAAAGGTAAACAAGATTTAGTTGAGCAAGCGCTTTCTATTATAGAGGTCTTAGATCAGCCGCTAATGCGGGGTAAATTTTCAGCCAGTATTGAGCCCGCGTTTGTCAAAGTGGCAGACCTTAGTAAGAACTTGGAATCTGTCCTGAATGCGGAAGGCTATGATGCAAAAATCAGATCTTCCTCGGGCTCCATTATTTTGATTCCGCTCGATGGCACCAATCAAATGGTGGTTTTTGCCGCATCTCAGCAGGTTTTAGATCATGTGAGAGAGTGGATAAATACGCTAGATCGCCGCCAACAAATGAGCATAGATCAAGGTATTTTCAGTTATGAAGTGCGCAATGCAGATGCAACCCATATCGTTAATATCCTGAATGGTATAGAGAATGGTACGCCTGGCGTAGGCTCTGGGGCTGCGCGCAGTACAAAAAGCTCGGGTAGCGCGGTTTCCGACACTACCAATACTTCACCTAGTAACGCTAATGCGAGTGCAAGCACCACGGCAGCAAAAGTCGGCGGGGGCAATTTTGTCGTCGATAGCAATCGCAATACCCTTATTTTTAAAGGTAGTGGCCAGGCTTGGGCAGATCTTTTGCCGGTCATACAATCCTTAGACAAATCAGCGCCATCGGTGCTTATAGAAGTGTTGATTGCAGAAGTAACTCTGAACGATACATTTAATGCGGGGGTTGAATTTTTCTCCAAAGGGAAAGTAACCAATAACGGCAATGCCTACACAGGCAACTTCGCTACGCTTGGTGGCCTAGGTATCAAACAAATTTCCGATACCGCTGGAAAGGCTGCCAAAGTGGCTAGCGGTTTTACAGCTGAGGCTCTTAATAGTGCAGGCGAGACGCGCGCAATTCTCAATTTGTTCCAGCAAAACAAACGTGCTGAAATCCGTTCGCGCCCACGTATCATGGTAAAAAGTGGTCAGCTTGCGACTATAGATGTGGGAACAGATGTGCCCACACGCGGCAACACCACAACGTCATCCACGGGTGTATCTTTACAAAGTGTAGATACCGCCAGAACCGGTTTGCGGCTGTCTGTGCAGCCTGTTGTACATGCATCAGGGAATGTGGATATTGCAATAGATCAATCGCTCAGCGAAGCCAGCATCAACGATACGAGCAATATAGATTCGCCAACCATTTTCAATCGCCAAATTAAAACAACCGTGACCTTACAAGATGGAGGCTCCATACTCCTAGGTGGGCTAATTTCAGATAAGGTAGATAAAACGGACGGTGGTGTGCCTTGGGCATCCAAAATTCCTTTGCTCGGCAATTTATTCAAAGCTAAAAAGAATGGTTCTCAGCGTACCGAATTAATGGTAATGATCATTCCCTACGTGGTGGATACGCCCGCAGAGGGCCAAGCGATTACCAAAACTATTCAGGATGCATTTCAAAAAGCAGAATAGTTGTGGAACAAAATGTGCCCAACGGATGGGGGCTGCTTTAAACTCATTAGATGAGTTTTTTGCCCATCATTTGTGCCATAACAACAAACCCCAAAACAGTGCTTCCTTCGCGTCATTAAATCCCTATAATAGGGCGACTTCTAAGTGCGGATAATAATCCATCAGATCGCACAACCCTGATGTTGGTTGCAATCTACGTAGCCCAGCGCTCTTGGAGTAAACAAGCCCCAATATTTAAAAAGCAGAATAAACCTAAATAAAAGCTCTGTACTCTAGGAGCGGCTTCAGCCGCGAACATTGTTAAAAGTTCTTTGTAACATTGCGGACATATAAAACAGCTAGTCTTCTAGGTTCGGCATGCTTTTAGCATATCAAATCATGCAAATGTCTGTTGTTAAGCGCAAATGCCTTAGTTGTGTGCACTATTTTATGACGGCGGCAAGTTATAACAAACTCGCAAATCGTCATAAAATATTCTTCAGCTGGTGTTGTGGAAGTTTGTTTTACAGTCTTGGTGTGCGTTTTTTGCGCATTATGGTTGTGAAATACATTCACTTCCCTTGGTAAGTGTCTGCTTTTAATAACTTAAGGCTTGATAAATTGAATTGATAGGGTATATTCTTGGTCGGTCTTTAAATCGTGGGAGTGCTCTTGCAGACCCAAGGACCCCAAGACCAATCAAATCAACGTTGATTATAAAGTTTACTAATTAGGAGTTAAACCATATGGTTTCTAAGAAAATTTTAGCGGTGGCTATTGCTGCTGCTTTGTCCTCACAGGCTGCTTTCGCTACCTTGAACTTGGACAGTGATACTACTGGCTTGGTTTATGCTAAAGAAGCTATCACCACTTTGTCTTCTGGCTACGTTACTGTTACTGCAGCTACTGATGAGTTGGATGTTGAAGCTGCTATAGGTTCAGGTGTTTCTGCTGGCAACCAAATCTATGTTCGTTTTGATTTGACTAACGCTAAGTTTGCATCAACAGTTGATGCTGGGGACTTGACTGTTACTGGTCCAACTAATGCGCCAAGCGTTCAAGTTCAATCTGGTGGTGCTGTAGACGGTACATACGTAATTTTCCAAATCACTGCTGACGCTGATCCAGTTGATGGCATTATCGATCAAGCTGATGATTTGGCTTTGGCTTTGGCCGACTTGAAAATAAGCGGTTCAGCTGGCGTTACTGTTAAATACAGTGCATATGACACTCCAGCTTCTGCTGTAAACCAAGTAGCTGCTAACAAGTTGGCTGAAGCTTCATTTGCAAACGCTATCGCTGTATCTAACGTATTGGATGCAGTATTTACTCCTGATAATGCTGTAGCTGACGTAGCTGACGACTTTATGGAGTTCGTAACTGACGACCTATCTACCACTATTGGTACAATAGAGTTTGCTCTTACTAACTCAGATGCATTGTTGGTTGACGGTACTGTAGTGTCTAGCTTAGACGAGTTGATTGATGACGCAGCGTCTAACGTTGTATTGTCTGGTGATTTGAGCTTCGGTGACTGGACTATTGATGGCTTGGCTATCGATGAAGATACTGGTGCTCTTGAATCTGATAACTTAGACAGCTTAGGTTTCGGTGAGTTTGATGTAGATGTAACTGTTGATGGTGCTACTACCATTAACCCAGGTGCGTACTCATTGGCTACCGATTATACTTCTTTGTCTGGTGCTGACTATCCAGTGGCTGACGAAGAAGGTGATTTGGGCGAAATTACCCGTAACGGTACTTCAATCCAAGTTCCTTACCTAACTACTTATGTTGATTACAATCAACGTGTAGTTTTGGTTAACCGTAGTGCTAAAGCAGCTCCATACAGCTTCGCATTCACCACTGAAGCTGGCATAACTGCTACTGCTGGTACTAAGGCATCTGGCACTATCCCAGCTGGCGAAACTATCGTCATCAAAGCAACTGACATTGTTACTTTGACTGGCGGTTCTCGTACTGCAGCAACCATCACTGTAACTGCTCAAGAAGCAAACGTTGATGCTGCAACTACAACTGTGAACTTGTCTGACAAGGCTACTGATACCGTAAACTTGATCGACCATTCTGGCTCAATCTAATTGTTGAAAAACAATTGGTTGTGTTGAAAAAGGGTGCCTTAGGGCGCCCTTTTTTTATCTGAGAAGTAACATTTGGTGAATAAGTAATATGTTGCGTAGAAAATTTGTACAATGGAGTATTCTTGGGCTTGCTGCGGCCGCTAATGGTTGTTCGGTGCGTCATTATTCTAAAGTAAGAAAGCCAAACGTACTCTTTGTTGCAATTGATGATCTAAATACGTGGATCGGTTGTTTGAGTCATCTACGTGAGGGTGTGCCAAACGCTAAAACCCCCAATTTGGATAAGCTTGCCGAGCAAGGAATGTTGTTTACCAATGCGCATACACCTGTTCCTTGGTGCATGCCTGCTCGCAATAATACGCTTACCGGCTTGTATCCCAATCAATCAGGAATTTACAGCGACGAAGCTTTTCGCGAGTTTCTGCCCAATATACGTACCTTGCCAGAGCATTTTAAAGACAACGGATACTACGCATTGGCGGGAGGAAAAGTTTTTCACGATACCTACCCGCAAATAAATGCGTGGGATGAATATGAACAGTTTACTCGCCCACCCTCGCAGCGCAGACAAAATCCTGCATTAAGCGGAATGTCTGGCGGAATTTCCGATTCCGATACCCTTGATTGGGGGCAGATAGGGGATGATGAAAAAGAATTTACCGATGTGAAGATTGCAGATTGGGCGGTAAAGGCGCTAGCCCGTAATTATGAAAAGCCATTTTTTATGGGGGTTGGTTTTCGCTTTCCTCATTTGCCGTGGTATCTGCCGGAGCGGTATCTCAATACATATCCTCTCGATAAAATAAAATTGCCGTGGATTAAAGAGGATGATCTGGATGACGTTTCCCTTGAAGCAAAAAACATGGCTCTTTCTAGCCCATTTACAAAGACGCCAAGCATTGAAAACTCAGATCATTATCAAGTAGTGAAATCTGATAATTGGAAAAAAGCAGTTCGTGCTTATATGGCTGCAATAACGTTTGTTGATGAGCAGTTAGGTAGAATAATTACTGCTTTAGATGCAGGGAAATATGCCGACAATACAATTGTAGTTTTGTGGAGTGACAACGGATTTCATTTGGGTGAAAAGCTTCACTGGCGTAAATTTACACTGTGGGATCAGGCAACACGTATTCCTTTAATAATGCGAGCGCCGAAGGTCACGACCCCGAAAAGCACAACTAATCAACCTGTGAGTTTGGTGGATATTTACCCCACGCTAATTGATCTCTGCGGCTTGTCTATGCCGAATCATAAGTTGAGTGGTGAAAGTCTTGTTCCGCTGTTAAAAAACCCAAGCACCACAAAAAAGTCTCCTGCATTTGTCACATATGGGAAAGGCAATGATTCTGTTATAGATGAGCGTTGGCGTTACATTCGTTATGTGGACAACACCGAAGAATTATACGATCACCAAGTAGATCCTAATGAATGGTTTAACCTCAGCGATAAAAAAGAATTGATTGCTGTTAAAAATCGCTTGAAGGCATTTTTAAGTTAAATGTGAATGTAATAGTAGGGGTGTTTAGGTAATGCATCTGCGTGGTAGAGAGTTGTCTGATGCGCGTTTTCAAATTGATGCTGTGGATGGCCTGCGAGGGCTGGCAGTATTGTTGGTTTTTCTCAGTCATACGAGCAACCAAGGCTTTTTTTTACTTCCATTCTTAAATTTTGCGGGAATAGGTAAAGAGGGCGTCTATTTATTCTTCCTCCTAAGCGCTTTTTTGCTTACTTTACCTTTTTTGGAGGGTGGAGTTAACGCGTTTAAAAAGGCGCCATTAATTAACTATTGTGTACGACGCTTTTTTCGAATATATCCTTTATACATAGTTTTCTTAATCTTCTGTTTCTTTACGGGAGGTCATTTGTGGACTCTTTTTTCGTTGCCGGAGCCTATAGGTATTCCTTATATTCTCTCGATCAAACAGATATATGATCATATTTTTTTAATTGAAGGGATGGGCGTATCTTGGAGCATATTAGTTGAGTTTAGATTCTATTTTTTTTTGCCGCTTGTGGCTTATCTATATGCCGTAATATTTAAAAATAATATCTATTTATCAATTGTGGCAACGCTATTATTAATTATTATCAGCCAACGAATTTGGCCCAAAGATGGCTCGACATTATATCCCTCAGTTTTAGGGCCCTATATAGGGATTTTCTTTCTGGGGTGTGGTATCGCGTCTCTGCACTACTATTCAAAAACATCGTCATTTATGAATCAGTATAGTGTTCGGCTGGTGATTGATATTATCGCAGTTGCAGCAGCCTTGGGGTTGGTGTATATAATTCCATCCGTTACCAATTTTATAGCAGGTAAAAATATTCCCCTAGATTACTATCATAAGGAATATTTGTTGTACGGTGGTCTATGGAGTCTGGTGTTGTTTGCATGTGTAAACGTGTTTGGCTTGTTTCGCCGTTTGTTCGAGTTATCTGTATTGAGGTACATAGGATTCATTAGCTATAGCTTGTATTTTTTTCATACAACATCCGTGGCGCTTATAAAATACTTTATGCCACAAATACCTTTTGCAGCTTGGTGGATGTTAATACTAGGTATTTGCATCTCTCATGTGACTTGGTTTTACATTGAGCGGCCTACGGCAAAAATTCGCTTTGTGAAAAGCTGAGTCTTGTCGAGTGGTGATGGGTGGAGATATTTACACTTCAACCGCTCTTATATGAAATAAATCAGCAGACACATATTGTCTGCGGATAAGTTTTGGTTCATATGGTTAAATAGTCATTTAAGGCCCTTTAGGATTGCGTAGTGTTTAGAATCTTATCTCAATACATGGCTAGATCTAAGCGGGTATTGTTTTGTCGCGATGTACGTGCGTATTACGGTGGCCACCAGAAAGTAGCTGACTATTTTGCACATTTGCAGTCGAGCCGGGCATTTTCGCCAGAAATATATTTTTCTGAAGCTACTCGTTGGGATAATGCTAATCCTTGGTTTAATACAAACTACCAAACCACGGTTCGCTATGAACCTAAAAACTATCACTATGCATTTTTGGCGGGTATGGATTGGTCGCTTTATTTGAATACTCCTCGGCCGTTAAATCAACCTGTGATCAACTTAATTCAGCATGTTCGTCATGCGGATCCCGCTGAGGATGTACATCAATTTTTGACTCAGCCTGCTATTCGAATTTGTGTGGCGCAACAAGTTAGCGATGCCATTCTGGCTACAGGTAAGGTTAAAGGTCCCGTTTTTACTATCGCTAATGGGCTTGAGCTACCAGAGCTATCGCTAATTAAACAATGGGATGTGTTGATCTTGGGAAATAAGCAACCCGTGCTGGCTGCTGAATTGGCGAGTGCGTTGATGTTATCAGGGCTTAGGGTTTTGGTTGTTGATAAGTGGGTGCCGCGAGCTGATTTGTACGCTCACATGGCCGCTAGCCGAATGGCAGTATTGTTGCCTCACTCAACAGAGGGCTTTTATTTGCCCGCATTAGAAGCGATGCACTTCTGCGATTTGGTGGTTGTGCCAGATGCGATTGGGAATCGGGCCTTTTGCAGTAATGGCATTAATTGCTTAATGCCTGAATACAATCAAGAGTCAATTAGTCGGACAATGTTTGCTGTCATAGAAATACTGAATAATGCAGAGTTATTATCTCGCTATAAAGCTGAAGCAAAAAAAACGGTTGAAAATTTTTCGTTACAGCGTGAGCGCAGTGAGTTTCTATCCTTGATGAAACGAGTTGATGTGCTTTGGGCTGATCATAAATTTAATATTAGCCATGTTGACGACACTCAAAATCTATTTAAGTGACCTTTTGTGAATCAGAATTTGAATACCTTACTCCTAACGGGTTTGCCGCGCGCGGGCACAACGCTGTGTTGTCATATTCTCAATGATTACTCCAATGTCTTGGCTCTTCATGAGCCGCTAACACCAGCTGATTTTGACCCGTCTAAGGGGCGAGATTTTGCCGTGGCGCAGATTGCGGATTTTGCTCATGGTATGCGAAATAAAATCTTAACAACGGGGATTGCCACAAGTCGCCTGAAAAACGGGAAAGTACCTGATAATCCAGTGGGTGCAGCAACTCTGGCGGGTTTGCGTCAAATCGATGTGAGCCTTGGGGAAATGGATGTGAGCGCCCATATTGAGAACGATAATTTCACCTTGGTCGTCAAGCATAATGCCTTGTTTACAGGCTTGTTGCCGGAGTTGGCAGAAGTATTTCCGGTATTTGGTGTGGTGCGGAATCCTTTGTCTGTGCTGGCGAGCTGGAATCAGGTGGATTTACCGGTTAATCAAGGCCACATACCTGCGGGTGAGATGTTTTGTTCTGAGCTTAAGGAAAAACTTGCGTCTATATCCGACAGGATAGATCGGCAGCTCTATATCCTAGAGTGGTTTTGTGAGCGCTTTGCAACGCAGCTTGCAGGGCGAGTACTGCGTTATGAAGAGTTTGTCGAGGATGTATCATCCATAGGGCGCTGTATGAGGCTCAACACTTCGTATCAAGGCAATATACTTTCGCGCACAAGCCGTAATAGCGCTTATGATCGTCCAGTAATGGAAGAGCTGTATAAGCGGTTGATGGTTTTTGGCGATGCTATATGGTCGTTTTATTCGCTCGATCAGGTTGATGAATTGATGGAGTCAATTCGAGCGAATAGCCCTAGCATATGAGTTCTCCGCTAGTTTTCTGTTTCCTGCCAGTCCGTTATTGCGTCGTAAGACTCGTCTTCATTTGGGCGAGCTGTATAGTAGTAAAGTGCGATTGACTTTCTGGTTATATGTTCCGGTGTATTAAGTGGCTTGGGGTGCCCGTGAAAAGATTTCTTATTGGTGTTAAACACAACCAACCGATTAAAGAGGGGCATGATTGAGGCTTCGCATTGAGTCATGTCCGTATTCCAGAGTTCTAGTGCACCGTTATAATCATCCTTCCACTCTTTATTTAAATAAAATAAGACATTGATTCTGCGATACAGGTTGATCGCGTCTAACTGATTAAAATCGGTATGAACGGCAAGCTTACCTCCGCTCAGAATTTGATGAAGACCTCCTCCGTGAAAATAGGGGTCCGGGAGGAGTTTCGTTATTCCTGTGAGCTTTTCGAGAAAGTTCAAAAAAGGGTAGGAGTTAAATGCGGCAAGAACATTCAATATATAAGGTGAAACACCTTCTAGCCGTGAGGCGTGACCTATGCCTTGCTTTTTAGGTTGATGCATAGTATCTCGTTGTCGCCAGTCCAGCCAAATGGGTGAGTCTGGTTGCGGGAAATCTTGAAAAATGTAGTTTGCTTCTTTGGTGGTTAAAAAATCATCAAAAACAGCATGAGGAAATGGAGTCGCAGTAAGGTATTTTTCATGGCCCCCCTTAGCGAGCGACTCTAGTTCTGGTGTGTCAAAGTTAAATAGCTTTCTATGAAACAACATTTTGCAACCTCTGGTTGGGAAAGTACATTTTCTGAGTTGGGCCTTACATAAGATAGAGCATACTGCTCCCAATGAATCAGTTGTATGCCCTGTGTTGAAGGGGACAATTCTACACAAATCAATTCTGCGCATCATTTTTAATAGATGTTAGAATTGCGGCATTAAATAGTAGGTTTGCTCAATATTATTGTCTAAATAGGTTGGCCTTGCTTGAAGTCTCTAGATTTTATGATTATCGGTGCGCAAAAGGCGGGGACAACCGCTTTAAGCCATTTTCTTGCACAGCATCCCGCAGTAGCAATGGCGCAAGGCAAAGAAGTACATCTATTCAATACTCAAGAAGTGGTTGAGTCTTGGGATTCAGAAAAGATTAATCATTTTTATAGTAGCTTTTTTCAGGGTGTTAGTACGGATTTAGTGTGGGGCGAAGCAACGCCTATTTATCTTTACTGGCCGCCCATTATTCCAGCACTAAAAAAATATAAAGCTTCGTTAAAAGTTATTGTGATCCTGCGAGACCCAGTAGAAAGAGCGATTTCACAGTATCAAATGGAGAGTGTTCGCAAAAAAGAGTGGCTGCCACTCTGGTTGGCGCTTTTGTTTGAGCCCTTGCGGTTGGCGCTTGCTGGGCGAGAGTTAATGCATGCCCACAAATGCTACTCCTATGTTGCTAGAGGTTTTTATGCGCAGCAACTAGAGCGGTTGCGAGAGCACTTTGGTGACGATCAAATTTTGATTATTGAAAATAATGAATTGCGTCAATCACACACAAAAACCCTTCAGCGTGTGTATAAGTTTTTATCATTAGAAGCGCATGAAATCGCACCCGAACTAGTATTTGAAGGGGAGTATGCTCAGCGAAACCATTGGGGCATGAATTTTTTGATAGTGCCATTATTAAGATGGCGCTTTAGAAAAGCTAATCGAAAATTGAAAAAAATATTAACCGACATGGGTGTCAGTTGTAACTGGCACTGGCTCGCAGCAGAGTGATCCTTATGCAAGATGTTATTCAAGGGGCGAAGAAAGTGGGGCGCAAAGGTATAGTGCTTGCCGGTGGTTCAGGCACACGTTTATATCCACTTACAAAAGCCATAAGTAAACAAATTGTCCCTATTTACGATAAGCCCATGATTTACTACCCGCTTACCACACTAATGTTAGCGGGCATTCGCGATATTTTAATTATTTCTACGCCTCGTGATTTGCCAACGTATCGTGAATTATTGGGTGACGGAAGTGATTGGGGGTTGCGCATTGAATATGCCGAGCAGCCTTCTCCCGATGGCTTGGCGCAGGCATTTATTATCGGCGAGGATTTTATCGGCGAAGATAATTGCGCTTTGGTATTGGGCGATAACATTTATTATGCCCATGACTTTTCCCGTTTGTTGCAAAATGCGGATGCGCGAACCAGCGGCGCAACGGTTTTTGGTTATCATGTTGATGACGCGCGCGCCTATGGTGTGGTTGAATTTGATGATCACGGCAATGTGTTATCAATTGAAGAAAAGCCCCTGCAACCAAAATCAAAATACGCTGTTACCGGCTTATATTTTTACGATAATAGCGTTATCGAAATTGCAAAAGCTATTAAGCCTTCTGCGCGCGGCGAGCTAGAAATTACTGATGTGAATAGAACCTATTTAGAGCAAGGTCAATTAACGGTTGAATTGTTGGGGCGTGGTGCTGCGTGGTTGGATACGGGTACCCACGACAATTTGTTGGCCGCGAGTCAATTTATTCAAACCATTGAAAAGCGCCAAGGCTTGAAAGTGGCTTGCCCAGAAGAAATTGCGTACCGCATGGGTTATATCGATAAGACCCAGTTAATGCGCTTGGCGGAGCCCTTGCTTAAAAGTGGTTACGGCCAATATTTATTAGAAATTTTGAACGATAGAGTTTTTTGATGGAAATTATCAAAACAGCAATTCCCGATGTCTTAATATTTAAACCCAAAGTGTGGGGCGATGCGCGTGGCTATTTTTATGAAAGCTTTCGTCAGCAGTGGTTTGACGATGCAGGAATAGACGCTACTTTTGTGCAGGATAATCAAAGCTCATCGCAAAAAAATGTATTGCGTGGTTTGCATTATCAAATTCAAAAGCCACAAGGTAAATTGGTTCGCGTTATTGCCGGCGAAGTCTTTGATGTGGCGGTTGATTTGCGTAAGTCGTCGCCCACGTTTGGTCAGTCGGTCGGAGTGCATCTCTCCGATACTAATAAGCTTATGCTGTGGATTCCGCCAGGTTTTGCACATGGCTTTAGTGTTATTAGTGAACATGCAGAGTTGTACTACAAGTGCACCGAATACTATGCGCCAGAATATGACCGCTCTTTATTGTGGAATGATCCTGCACTGAAAGTTGAATGGCCATTGTCGGGCGCTGAGCCTGTGTTGTCGGCTAAAGATAAGGCGGCAAGGCACTTAAATGATGCTGAGGTCTTTGCGTGAAGGTTCTTATAACGGGCGCTAATGGTCAATTGGGCTATGCACTCCAAAAGACCAGTAATGTATTTGCGGATCACTATGCTTTGGAGTTGATCGCACTGACTCGTGCAGAGTTAAATTTATCGCAAGTGGGTAGCATCATAAATGTATTGGACGGTTTTTTGCCGGATGTAATTATTAATGCTGCCGCTTATACCGCAGTAGATAAAGCTGAAATCGAAACTGAGCTTGCCAAAATAATTAACGCTGATGCAGTAAAGCAAATAGCGATTTGGTGCCAAACGCACAACAAAACCTTGATTCATGTTTCAACAGATTTTGTTTTCGATGGAAAAAAATCTAGCCCTTATGATATTACTGACGAAACCAATCCAATCGGTATTTATGGAAAAACTAAACAACAGGGCGAAGCTTTTGCATTAAGTGAATGTGAAACCGCTTATGTTGTTCGTACAGGTTGGGTTTACGGTGAGCATGGCGCAAATTTTGTAAAAACAATTTTGCGTTTGGCGAGTGAGCGTGAAAATTTAGGCATAGTTTCGGATCAAATAGGTACGCCAACTTACGCGTTGCATTTGGCGGAAATGATTTGGCAATTGATTCTGCAAAAGCCGCCGCAAAAAATATGGCATTTTTCTGATGCGGGAGTGGCGAGCTGGTATGATTTTTCTGTGGCTATTGTGAATGAAGCTCATTCCTTCGGTATATTGGTGCGTAAGCCAATCATTAAACCGATTGCGACCTTGGATTACCCCACGCCAGCTCAGCGCCCAGCGTTTAGCGTGTTGAGTAAAACAAACACATGGAGCAATTTAAATGTTGCTCCTGTTCACTGGCAAGCGGCATTAATAAAAATGCTCAGTGCTCTTAAGCAAGCTTAAGTGTTCTAGCGCTTCTAAATCAATTAATTGATAAAACATGATATGAAAAAAATGCTTGTTACCGGCGGTGCCGGATTTATTGGTGCTAATTTTTGTCACTATTGGATGCAACATTATCCGCAGGATCAAGTGGTGGTATTAGATGCTTTAACCTATGCGGGGCATCGCGAACATTTAGCCAGTTTAGAAGCAAAGGGTTTGGCCTTTGTGCATGGCGATATTGGCGATCAGTTGGTGGTTGAAGAAATTTTTGAAAAATTTCAAATTGACACCTTGGTGCATTTCGCTGCCGAATCCCATGTGGATCGGTCAATTTCAGGGCCAGATGCATTTATTCAAACCAATATTATGGGTACGCACACGCTATTAAAAGTTGCTAAACAATATTGGTTGGATAATGGTGTGCAAGAGCATAGATTTCATCACGTCTCTACCGATGAGGTTTATGGTTCCTTAACCGAAACTGCTCCGGCTTTTAATGAGGCAACGCCTTTTTCGCCCAATTCACCGTACTCAGCATCTAAGGCTGCCTCAGATCATCTCGTGCGCGCCTATCATCATACCTATGGTTTGAAAGTCACTACCAGTAATTGTTCCAATAATTATGGTCCTTATCAGGACGGCGAAAAATTAATCCCCTTAATTATAAAAAATATTTTGAATGGTAAATCTTTGCCTATTTATGGTGATGGGAAAAATATTCGCGATTGGCTTTATGTTGAAGATCATTGTCGTGCTATAGATTTGATTCTCACTCGCGGCAAAGTGGGTGAAGTTTACAATGTGGGTGGCGAAAACGAATGGCGCAATATTGATATTGTCACTTTGATTTGCAATTTGCTAGATGAAAAGTTTTTAAATGACAGTTTATTAATGGCACAGTTTCCGAACTCGCCTTGTGCGGCAGGTGCGGGTGCAAAATCATTAATTACCTTTGTAGCTGATAGGTTGGGTCATGATCGTCGCTATGCTATAGATCCTAGCAAGTGCCATGAACAATTGAATTATCGCCCACTGGAAAGCTTTGAGACAGGGATACGCAAAACCATCGATTGGATGCTGCGCAATCAATAATTTTTGGACTCGATATGTTTGTTCAAGCTTGGAAAAATAGATCATTAATTTGGCAATTATTGCAGCGCGATGTGCAAGCACGGTATCGTGGTTCTGCGCTCGGATTATTGTGGGCCTTGGCAACGCCCATTATTATGTTAAGTATTTATACCTTTGTATTTCAAAAGGTATTTAAATCGCGTTGGAGCGATACCAGTGGTGAGACTACATTAAGCTTTGCCATTATTTTATTTTTAGGTTTGAGTATTCATGGCTTGCTCACAGAAACTCTCACTAAGTCACCACTACTTATCGTAGGAAATCAAAACTTTGTTAAAAAAATTGTGTTTCCGCTTTCAATATTGTCGTGGGTAACGTTGTTAAGTGGTTTAGTTACTTTCTTAATCAGTTTTAGCTTGCTATTGGTTTTAATACTGGTAGAGCTAAAAACAATTCCAATCACAGCGTTGCTCATTCCGATTATTTTACTGCCTTATTGTCTTCTCATGCTGGGAATTTCCTGGATATTGGCTGCGCTTGGAGTCTATTTGAGGGATATCCAACAAATTACGGGAACGCTCGCGACTTTCCTGCTATTCCTTAGCCCAGTTTTTTATTCCACGAGTATTTTGCCTGAGTCGTTTCAGAAGCTGATTTTCTTAAACCCCTTGTCGTATGTGGTAGAGGCTAGCCGAGACGCTCTTATTTACGGCAGTTTGCCGAGTTTTAGCGGTTTAGCGATTTATTCTGTGGTTGCAATTACAGTCGCTTATCTAGGCAATTACTTTTTTCGAAAAGTAAGCCCTGGATTTGCAGATGTACTTTAAAAGCGGTTAAAGGTTATTTTATGATTCGTGTTAGCAACCTTTCTAAAACCTATCTCATTTGGCTAACTCCTTTTAGTCGTTTATTCGTTCCTTTGGCTGTTCGTATATTTAGGAAAGCTTTTCCGGGTTATGTTGCAGACTTAATGCAAAAATATTGTCAGCCTATACAAGCATTAATTGATGTCGAGTTTAGTGTGGAGTCTGGCGATAGTTTAGGAATTATCGGTTTAAACGGTAGCGGTAAGAGCACGCTTTTACAAATTATTGCAGGTACCTTACAGCCCAGCCAGGGCTCTGTAGAAGTTGTTGGGCGCGTCGCTGCATTGCTTGAATTAGGTAGCGGGTTCGATCCAGAGTTTACGGGTCGGGAAAATGTTTTTTTAAATGCATCTATTTTAGGCTTAAGCCAACAAGAAATTGCTGCGCGCTACGACGCTATAGTTGCCTTTGCTGATATTGGTGACTTTATTGATCGCCCTGTAAAAACCTATAGTTCAGGCATGATGGTGAGATTGGCATTTGCGGTGCAGGTTCATGTCGATCCCGATGTGCTTATTGTTGATGAAGCTTTGTCCGTTGGTGATGCGCGTTTTCAAGCAAAAGCACTGACAAAAATCGAAGAAATTTTAAAGCGCGGTACGACGCTATTGTTTGTTGGTCACGATTTAAGTGCGGTTAAATCTTTTTGCAACCGAGCACTTTTGTTGGATAAAGGGCGCGTCATTAAATCGGGAATTCCCGATGACGTTATTGCTGATTATTTATATATGGTGCAAAAAGATCGTATTGAGGCCGCAGGCTTGGGTGTTTCTTTAACACGGCATGATAAAGGCTTCGTCGCAACGGGCTATGATATTGCAAGTGCTGAATTTATTGGTTTGGGTCAGCATGCAATCTTGGGATATGGCGATAAGGTTGCGCTGACAATTGAAATTCAGAAGGCAATAGTGGTTGATGCGCCTTTTCTAATTTTGGATGTGATTGATAATCGCGGCATGCAATTAAGCGGTCGCCGAATTGCGATTCCAGATTTTATGGGTGTAAAACGTTTAACAGTTAGTTTGGATTGCACTTTCCAAAAAGGTATCTATCGTATTCGCATGCGTCTAGTGAGTGCGCCTAGCATTGAGTTAACTATGATGATGAGCCGCTATGATGAATTATTGTCCATTGAAATGATTGATGATGTGCGCGATAAATTTACTGGTTTATTTCCATTGCCAATGGATGCTCAGTGGGATGTAGATTAAATATGACAGCTTTAGCCGATCAATTTCAAATTAGCATTGACTGGCGCGCCGAGAGAGCCTTGGTTTCTGGGCGCGGTTATTGTTTGCTGCTTGACGATGCGCATGTAATTCCATTTAAAGTTACTGCAATTAAATATCGTAAGCATGATGCGACGGGTGAGCACTTATCGGCCAAGAAAATTAATCATAATGAATCTGGCGTTATCAATATTAGTATGGCAGAGCCTATTCCGGTGAATGCGGGCGACGTATTTGATATTGTGGATGCAGAAAGTGGTGCAACTTTAGGCGTTGGTGTATTTGAATTTGTTCTGCATCGTGCTACCAATATTCGCTGGCAACATCTCACGGTAGACAAAAAAGCTCGCGCGGAATTAAAGCAGCAGCGGGCTTGCTGTATTTGGTTTACGGGTCTTTCTGGCTCAGGTAAATCTACAATTGCGAACTTGCTTGAAAAGCGCTTGTATGACAAAAAATTACATACCTATTTGCTTGATGGTGACAATCTACGCCACGGGCTAAATCGCGATTTAGGTTTTACGGAAGCTGATCGCGTTGAGAATATTCGTCGTGTTGCCGAGGTTGCGCGGTTAATGGTGGATGCGGGTTTAATCGTACTGGCCTCCTTTATTTCTCCATACGAGGCCGAGAGATTAATGGCGCGCAAGCTGTTTGCGCAAGGTGAGTTTGTTGAAGTGTTTGTGGATACGCCCTTGAATGAATGCGAGAAGCGTGACGTAAAAGGCCTTTACGCAAAAGCGAGGCGTGGGGAACTTAAAAACTTTACAGGCATAGATAGTGGGTATGAGCCTCCTACGAATCCAGAATTACATCTGGAGACCGTCAACCAATCAGCTGAAGCTTGTGTAGAGCAAATTATGGCACTTTTAGATTTGAACTGATCGCCTCGTTTCACCAATCTTGATGTGAATCCACAGCCCCCCCATTGAGCATGGCGTCATTCTTGAAAATATAGGAAAATGGCCGACTTTGGAGCATCTACAAGAATTACGCTTCCCTTCGAATTCAGTACGAGAGAGTGACTGTGATTACAGAAACTAAGAAATTAATTGTTGTGATTGGTATGCATCGCACGGGTACGAGTTTAATTACTCGTGGCTTGCAGGTTATGGGCGTGAATTTAGGTGATAACTTGTTGCCCGCCATGGCTGAAGTTAATGCTAAGGGGTTTTGGGAGGATGCAGATATCAATGCTTTTAATATTGAGATGCTGCATGCGATTAACAGTGAGTGGGATTGCTTGACTCCCATTACGACCACCAATATTCAACAACTAGAGCATCAGGGCTATTTTCTGCGTGCAGTTGAGCTGTTGCGCAAAAAAGTTGCGCAGGTTTCTGTTTTTGGCTTGAAAGATCCTCGGATTGCAAAACTATTACCTTTTTGGGGGATGGTGTTTGATCACTGCAATTATGATGTGAGTTACCTGCTCACTATTCGTCATCCGCTCAGTGTGGTCAAGTCGTTGCAAAAGCGCGATAACTTGAGTGCAGAAAAATCTTACCTATTATGGTTTACTCATGTGATTACTGCATTGACATTTTCAATGCGTAAGCAATTGTCTTTGGTAGACTATGATTTTTTTATGCAGCACCCAAGTAGTGAGTTGGAGCGTTTAGCAAGGGGCTTGGGTTTAAGCGTAAATCATCAAGAATTACAGTTTTTTCTTGATCAATTTGTCGACAACAACTTGCGCCATACTCACTATGCACTGGACGATTTAGTATTAGATGCAGCATGCCCCTTTCCCGTTCAAGATGTCTATAGTCATCTGTTAAAAATTGCATCGGGTGAAACCGTTTTCGATATTTCGGTATTAGATAATCTTATTCAGCAATGGTCAGAATTTTTGGATTTCGGCTTGGCTCCATTTGCAATTATTGACTCGTTATATGACGCGACTCGCTCTGCAGAGTTTAAGATGCAAGAGCAAGCACAAGCGCTTGATCTAAAAAGCCATCTTATCGGTAATCTTGAAAAATTTAATGAAGACCGAGTCCAGCAAATTGAAAAACTATATGCGGCAACTTTAGAGCGCGATGTTCATGTTGAAAAATTGACTCAGCAATTGGTTGTGGCAGAAGGCGAAATTAAAAAACTATTTGCCGCAGCCGAACAAAAGGATTCACAGATTTTGCAGCTCGGTGAAGAATTTAAGTTGTCGTCACGAGCGCGAGATAATCATATTCTTAGTTTGAATCAGCAGATCGCAAGTTTAAATGAGCAGCTAATAACTGCGATCACTGAGCGCGATGAGAAAGTCATTGAATTAGGTCGGCAATTATTATCTGCTGAAAAAGAGATTCAGCGTATGTTTGCTGCGACCTTGCAGCGTGATGAACATATTGCTAGCTTAAACGATAACATAGCATCGTTGAATGGGGATAATCAGCGTATGTTTGCTGCGACCTTGGAGCGTGATGAACATATTGCTAGCTTAAACGATAACATAGCATCGTTGAATGGGGATAATCAGCGTATGTTTGCTGCGACCTTGCAGCGTGATGAACATATTACTGGCTTAAACGCTAACATAGCGTCGTTGAATGAGGAGAGGCAGCGTCTGGTTGACTCTACTCTTGAGAGAGATAGACATATTGTCCATTTGAACCAGGAATTATTGATGATTGGAAGTGAAATTAATCGCATGATGGCAGCCCTTTCGGATCGCGATGAAAAAATTACAGCATTAAATCACAATGTAATTGAATTAAATGCCGCATTATTGCGGTCCAATGATGAAACCAATCGCACCTTCGCTGCGACATTGGAACGTGATGCGCATATCGTCAATTTAAATCAGCAATTGGAGACTGCGCAATACGAAATTAATCGGTTATTTGCGTTGACTCAAGAGCGAGACTTATTGATTGGGCAGTTAAGCAATCAGTTGCATGGTTTGTCTTTACAAACCCAAATGATATTGCAAAGCCGCTCATGGAGAATGACTCGCCCATTGCGCTTTATATTGCGCCTCATTAAACACGGGTTGACTGTGGATGATAAAAGTAAAATTTTGTTGGGCTTGCGCAAGCTAAATCAAAAACTCCCTGTTTTTTTGCAAAATATTAATCGTGCATTGTTTGGGAAATGGCTGCGCTCCATGGTGAGTAAGCCGGCTGTAATGGTGACTGCAGAAATTCAAGAGAGCCCATCGCAGCCCCAGTCAGACTTTCAACCGCCTGTAATGCCTGCGCTAACATCAGGTAAAGATTTTATTGTGTGGGGCGTGATTGATTGGCATTTTCGTCATCAGCGTCCGCAGCAAATTGCACAAGCATTGGCAGCGGAGGGCGACCGTGTTTTTTATATATCGTCTAATTTAATCGAAGCCAAAGCTGCAGGATTCTCTGTTGAGCCCTTGGATAAAGAGGGTAGGCTTTTTCAAATTCATTTGTGTGTGAATACGCCGACAATTATTTATCACCATGCGCCTAGCGACCAAGTGAGAAAAGAGTTGCTTGGCAGCATGGGCGAGCTGTTGTTATGGGCCAATGCGGGTCAGATTATTAATATAGTGCAGCATCCATTTTGGTCGCCTATTGCGCAACGCATACCCAATAGCCAATTGGTTTATGATTGCATGGATCACCATGAAGGGTTCGAAAATACGGGTAAAGAAGTTATCGCCTTAGAGCATGAGTTGTTCCGGGTGGCAGACTTAACCATTACGACATCTGGCTTTCTGGATGATATTGTTGCCAAATACACTCCGCATCGCGAAATTATTCGCAATGCGGGTGAATTTGAATACTTTGCTAAAACGCCTTTGAATATTTATCGCGACCCTCAAGGACGTAAAATTATTGGTTACTATGGCGCTATAGCGGAGTGGTTCGATATCGAATTAATTCGCCAGCTATCAGAGCGTTTTTCTGATTGCTTATTGCTGCTTGTGGGCGCAGATACGGTTAATGCTGAGTCGCAATTGTCGACACAAAAAAATATTATTTTCACTGGGGAAGTGGCTTACAAAGATCTTACTCATTATCTTTATGCATTTGATGTCTGCCTACTACCCTTTAAAGTAATACCACTAATTCTTGCCACTAACCCTGTCAAAATTTATGAGTATCTTGGTGCAGGAAAACCTGTTGTTGCAGTAGATGTTCCCGAGATAAAACAGTTTGGGGACTTGGTTCGCGTGGGCAGAGACCACTCGCATTTTATTGAACAGGTGGGGTCAGTTTTATCTGAGCCCGTAACGGATAAAAATATTGCAGCGCGCAAAGCGTTTGCTGAGCAGCAAACTTGGCACCATCGCGCTCGTGATTTGGCGCGTGCGGTAAGCCGTTTCCATCAACCTAAAGTAAGCGTTATTGTGGTTACTTACAATAATTTGGATCTTACCAAGGCCTGCTTGCATAGCTTGGAAGTTTATTCGCACTATTCAAATTATGAAGTCATTGTGGTTGATAATGCTTCTAGCGATGACACCCCAAACTATTTGCGTGAGTGGGCTGCACAAGGTGAAAATCGCGTTATTATTTTAAATCCAGATAATAAAGGTTTTGCGGCGGGTAATAATCAGGGGTTGTTGGTGGCGAGCGGTGATTATTTGGTTTTGCTGAATAATGACACTTATGTCACGCCGGGTTGGATTTCTTCCTTGGTGAAGCATATAGCGCGCGATCCAAAAATTGGATTACTCGGCCCAGTAACGTGCAATATAGGTAATGAGGCAAAAATTAATCTCCATTACAGCAATATGAGTGAGATGTTAGTCGAGTCGAATAAATTTACTTTACGTCATATCGGCCATTTAACTCCCTTGCGCACCGCCGCCTTTTTCTGTGTGATGATCTCGCGTGCTGCTTATGAAAAGGTGGGCTTGTTAGATGAGGCTTTCGGCATAGGCTTTTTTGAGGATGACGATTATTGCCGGCGAGTTGAGCAGGCAGGCTTTAGTATTTACTGTGCTGACGATGTATTTATTCACCATCATTTGTCTGCTTCGTTTAATAAATTAAAGCTTGAAACGCGACAAAAGCTGTTTGAAGAAAACAAAGTAACTTATGAAAAAAAATGGGGGCCGTGGATTCCTCATGTTTATCGCCCTGGTGTAAGTTGATTTTTTAAGACTATTTATTGAGTTGATACATGAAAATTATTTGTGTTGCAGGTACGCGTCCAGAAGCTATTAAAATGGCTCCGGTTATTTTAGAACTGAAAAAAAATCCTGCATTTGATGTGCGTGTGTTGGCAACAGCTCAGCATCGTCAAATGCTGGATCAAGTGTTTGAAGTGTTTGGCATAGTACCTGATATTGATTTGGATATTATGCAGCCCAATCAATCTTTGCCGACCTTGACTGCGCGTTTATTACTTAAACTCGATGAGGTTTTGCAACTTGAAAAGCCCGATGTGGTTTTGGCGCAGGGCGATACAACAACTGTAATGACGGTATCGCTCGCATGTTTTTATTTGCGCATTCCGTTTGGACATATTGAAGCAGGTTTACGTACTTGGGATATGCAGAATCCATTTCCGGAGGAGATGAATCGCGTTATTGCCGGCCGTTTAGCGCATTGGCATTTTGCGCCTACGCCAAGTTCACGTACGAATTTATTAACTGAAAACGTTGCCGATGAAAAAATTTGGGTGACAGGTAATACTGTAATTGATGCATTGCATTCTGTGTCAGCGGAACATTTACCCTTGGATTTACCGCTGGATGGCACTAAGCGTTTGATCTTGGTGACTGCGCATCGCCGTGAAAATTTCGGAGAGCCTTATCGTGAAATTTGTCGAGCTGTAAAGCACATTGCGGATAATAATGCTGATGTACAGATTTTATATCCTGTGCATCCCAATCCTAATATTCAAGCAACGGCCTACGAGCTTTTGGATGGCCATGCACAAATTATTTTGTGCCCTCCCTTAGATTATTTACCGTTTGTTGCTGCCATGCAGCGCGCGCATATTATTCTCAGCGATTCCGGCGGTGTACAAGAAGAGGCACCAGCCTTAGCTAAGCCTGTGCTGGTTTTGCGTTGCGAAACCGAGCGCCCAGAGGCAGTTGAAGCTGGCGTGGTGAAATTAGTAGGCCCAGATTTTGATGCTATTGTGCGTGAGTGCCAGCTATTGCTAGATGATGAAACGGCTTACCATGCAGTGGCGCGCGGTGTTTCACCCTATGGTGATGGCAAAGCGGCTGAACGGATTCATCAAGTGCTGCGCGAGTATGCGGCGCAATGCAATTAATTTATCTAGCGCCTTTAGCATGGTCTAGCTTTGCCCAGCGCCCACATATGTTTGTGCGCTGGTTTCATGAAAAGTATCAATGCCCTGTGTTGTGGGTGAACCCTTATCCCACACGTTTCCCTGCATTAAGCGATTTAAAACGAGTTACACACAATCCTGATTCATGTGATACTGAAACTCCAGAATGGTTAGAAATTATTTCTCCCAAAAGTTTACCGATTGAACCACTGGCGGGTTCACAATTTGTGAATGCGCTTTTGTGGAAATCATTGTTGCGCAAGATGCGTGATTTTTCTTCGCGCGATACAACGCTAATCGCCATCGGTAAGCCTTCTGCGCTTGCATTACAGTGTTTGGATGAACTCCCACAGTGCCAATCTTTCTATGATGCCATGGATGATTATCCGCAGTTTTATCGTGGCTTATCGCGCTCTGCTTTTTCTCGGCGAGAGCAAAATGTCGCTCAGCGTGTTACCACAATGGCTGTCTCATCGACGCAATTGCATAAGCATTGGCAAGTGCGCCGTAGTGATGTGCAATTAATTCGTAATGGTTTAATGACGGATTATTTTTTACCGCCCGCAGTGCGAGGGTTAAATCTACAGCAGCCAGTATTCGGATATGTGGGGACTATCGCGCAGTGGTTTGATTGGGATTGGGTGATCCATCTCGCAACATTATTTCCCGCCGCGTGTGTGCGTTTAATTGGCCCATGTTATGTGGCCCCACCAGGAAATTTGCCAATCAATATCGAGTTGCACCCTGCGTGTGATCACGCTGCGGCTATCAATGCTATGAAGTCTTTTGCCGTTGGTTTGATTCCATTTCATTTGAATCAGCTTACTGCGAGTGTGGATCCAATAAAGTTTTATGAGTATCGCGCGCTTGGCATTCCAGTTGTCACGACTGCTTTTGGCGAAATGTTAGAGTATCGCGGACAAACGGGTGTTTTTATTGTGGATGGTTTTGATGGTTTATTTGAGCAGGTTGAGTCGGCACTAAAATATCAAGACAGCGTATTAAATAGAACGCAATTTATAGCCGCCAACTCTTGGCGTGAAAGATTCAACTCCATTGTGTTCCAGTAGCGGTTGTCGTCCATGATTTTTATTTTCGTTCTAGTAGGCAGTAGGATATAGCTATAAAAGCAGGCTTATTACTGGCATTTGAGCGATTGAAGCCAAGCGATATTAATTTACTTTCCATACTTTCATCTTGAACCCTTTTTTCTAATAATGGACATGAAATAAAGATTTTAGTGGCTGTTGAAAGTCCTATAGGGAAGACATGTATCTTTACTTTGTTATGTAGCAATGCCATGCCCAGCTCTGAGGTAGCCACAATATCTTTTTCGCTAAAGCTATCTCTTATTGTTTCAGCAAGATCTAGGCCTGTTGGTTGACCTGAGGCATAATTTTTAAATGATATTACGTACTCTTTTAGCCCAGTGGACGGAGTCAAATCTAACTTATTTATTTTATAATTATTTTGCGCGATATATGTGAATAGTATTATAGAAATAACACATGTAAACCAGATCAATCTAAGTTTTTTAGAGTGGTTACGCTGACAGAAATTGAATAAGTTGGTGCCGCCTGCAACCGCAGAAAATGCTAAAACTGGAAAGTAGTAAGAGTGATAGTGCGTAAGCCAGTTGACTTTTTCTGCGCCGCCTATTTTACCAATCATATTAGGTAGCATGACCGCAAGTGTAATTAAAAAATATCTAGGTGCACATAAGCTAAGAATCAGCAGTACGCTATTGTTCTGTAAATTCAGAATAATTTTATCAATAAATCCTGGGATTTCTAGCCTTCTAACCGCTTCTTCAAGATTGCGAGGTATGAAGTTGTTGTAATAGACGTTTTCTAATAGGTAGTTTTTTTGAAAGTAAAAATACGCAATACCAATTATGCCAATAGCCATTCCAATGGCGAACTGCTTGCTTGATTCTCTTTGAAAAAATAAAAAAGAGTGTGCGAAAATAATTAGGCCTGCTATTGCTCCAGCTCTTTCATTAATTAGGGCAATGATAATAAGAGTAACAATAATAAATTGTGGTTTGGCTTTACTGTAAAGAGCAGCGCACAACAAAAAGCCAGCCAGTAAAAATATTCGATCGGGATAAAATTGCCCCATTATGCCAATAAACCAATTGGGGTTTAACGCAATAGATAATGGCAGTAATAATGCGGCGCGATAACTTCCGGTCGTCGCTTTAACGAAAAAGTATGCCGCAAGCAATAGCCCGCAAAAGCAACTTGTTTGAATGATTATCAGCAATAATGATGAAGATATCAGCGGGTGCAGGAGTGATAGTGGCGTTAGTATGTAGTAGGCGTGAAAGCCCAGCATATTTCGTTCTTGCTGTTCAGGTGCGGTAATCCTTGAAGTGATGAGCTCTTCTGTTGTTATTTTGAATTGCTTTTCCTCAATGAAGCTCTGTGTGTTCGCAAACACATTAGAGTTGAATCCCTTTCCTGTAGAAATATTTTCTATGAGTTGTTCAAATATAGCCGCATCGCCTTGGCGGTTGATTTGAATGGCATTTTTGCCAGTCGACAGTATTGCGACTAATACTATGGCTATGAGGACGGCTAGGATTGTTGGAATATGTTTGGTCAGCATAAGTGTCATCGTGGGCAAGGAATTAGCACGCCTAGCAGAAATCGAATCAGCGACCAACGGCTTCGGAAACCGCTACTCTATCCAACTGAGCTACAGATGCTTAATTTGATAAGGGCGCGATTCTACTGGTCGGCACTGAGTTCTGCAATTTTGATTGACTTGGTTATGTCGATTGATCCTAGGCTTTGGCTGATGCTACCAAAGTTAAAGTCATCAATCATATGTTCTAGGCGCGGTAAGCATCGTTTGAGATTGGTGTAGTGGCGAAAGTTGCTGAACCAGCTGGCGTTGGGTACACGTGGTTGGTCGGGGTCAATTTCCCAGGGGTGTAGATAGAAAATCTGCGGCTTGGTTTGGTTTAAGCTTGCGCGTTCAAATAGCCAACGCGAAAGTGCGTAGGGATATTGGCGGAAATAGCCACCACCCGCCGCGGGAACAGATTGGCCAAAGACCTTGGCAGTTGTGAGTGGGAATTCGGTGAGCGCGCTACCATTGGTGGTGATGATTTTATAGGGTTCTTCTGGGCTGCCGGGAATGCCGTAATTGTCGTGGCGCGTAGGGAAAATACTGGAATCCCACGTGAAACCCAGTTCGGCCAAAATATCCAAGGCCCATAAGGATTTTCGCGTAATCGAGTAACTGGCTGCGCGGTAACCTGTGACTGGCGCTTGGCCTAAATCTTCCAGAATCTGTTTTGACTTCGCTGTTTCTGCTCGAAAAACATCTTGATCTTGTTTGTAGATAAGTTGATGGCTATAGCCGTGGGAGGCAATTTCATGGCCTTGCGCGCGAATCGCTTTAATGAGTTCTGGGTAGCGCTCCGCAACCCAGCCCAAAATAAAAAACGTAATCTTGATATTTTTGTCATCAAAGAGCTGCAATAACCTATGCGTATTGGCTTCTACACGGCACGGCCAAGTGTCCCAGCTATTGGGGTCTATCACTTTGTTGAATGCGGCAACGTGAAAGTAATCTTCCACATCAACGGTCATGGCGTGAGTTATTTTTGCTGTCATATTGTGCTCTTGGCTAAGAGTAAAACGGCATCCGAGGATGCCGTTTTAGTTGGTTCATAACACTTAAAACTAAACTTTGTAATAGTCACGATACCACTTCACGAAATTCTCAACGCCAACTTCAATCGGTGTGGAGGGTTTGTAGTCAACATCTTCGATCAGCGCATCAACATCCGCAAAGGTATCGGGCACATCACCGGCTTGTAGCGGCAAGAGGTTTTTAATGGCCTTTTTGCCCAAGCAGTTCTCTAAAATCTCAATGTAACGCAATAGCTCGGTAGGGTTATTGGAGCCAATATTATAGATGCGGTAAGGCGATTTGGAGGTGGCTGGGTCGGGCTTATCTCCGTTCCAGTTGGGGTTGCTTGGCGCAACATGGTCGAGTGTGCGAATAACACCTTCAACGATGTCGTCGATATAGGTGAAGTCGCGGCGGTGATTGCCGTAGTTAAATACATCAATAGGCTCGCCCGCTAAAATCTTCTTGGTGAAGATAAACAGCGC
>SXGR01569095.1_pt1 | contig 52621 bp, 37 predicted proteins | sample 3174711 | NCBI WGS metagenome assembly SXGR01 (sample SAMN11356860, study PRJNA531348) | freshwater metagenome | isolation source: freshwater sample F1-60 | place: China: Fuxian Lake, Yuxi | collected 2017-12-25 | reverse complement strand
CAAGGTTGTGTTCAATCACAACCACCGTATGCCCCACGTCGACCAAAGCTTGAAGTACGCCCACAAGTCGGTGGACATCATAAAAATGCAAGCCCGTTGTGGGCTCATCAAGAATATACAATGTATGCGTTCCTGGGCGTTTCGATAACTCACGGGACAATTTGATCCGCTGTGCTTCGCCCCCCGAAAGCGTTGTGGCACTTTGCCCAAGCTGAATGTAGCCCAACCCCACCTGCTGCAAAGTTTCAAGCTTACGACGAATACGGGGGATTGCAGAAAGAAACTCTGCGGCTTCATCCACGGTCATCATCAACACATCGGCAATACTTTTGCCTTTAAACGTCACTTCCAATGTTTCGCGATTATATCGGCTTCCTTGGCATGTATCACATATCACAAATACATCGGGCAGAAAGTGCATCTCAATACGAATGATCCCATCACCCTCGCATGCATCACACCGCCCGCCTTTAACGTTAAATGAATAACGTCCAGGTGCATATCCCCTCACTTTGCTTTCAGGGAGTTCGGCAAACAAATCACGGATCAATTGAAATGCTTGCGTATAGGTTGCCGGATTGGATCTAGGTGTACGACCGATGGGACTTTGATCGATATCGATCACCTGATCAAAAATATCTGCACCTACAATGTCTTTGCATGGGATCTTACCTAGCCTTTTTTTTCCCATTTTTGCCACAACGGCAGGGAACAATGTCTCGTTCACCAGTGTACTTTTCCCGCTCCCAGAAACACCCGTGACACAAATAAAAGTCCCAGCAGGAAACGACACATCGATCCCACGCAAATTATTTCCATGAGCTCCGTGAACGACAAACACATGCCCATTGCCACTTCGTCGTGTTTTCGGCACCGGGATCTTTTTGCGACCACTCAAATAATCGCCCGTCATGGAGTTTTTGCAAGACTCGATATGTTTTGCTGTCCCCTCGGCAACCAATGTTCCGCCCATGCGCCCAGCACCTGGACCCAAATCAACGATGTGATCCGCTGCACGCATGGTATCTTCATCATGTTCAACCACCAAAACCGTATTGCCCAGATCACGCAATCGTTTCAGCGTACGAAGCAATCGATCATTGTCGCGCTGATGCAAACCGATGGATGGCTCGTCGAGCACATAGATAACACCCTGAAGTGCACTTCCTATTTGCGTTGCCAAACGAATACGTTGTGCTTCACCGCCCGAGAGCGATCCCGCCGAGCGACCTAAACTTAAATACTCGAGGCCCACCGCACTTAAAAATTCCAAACGCTCTCGCACTTCACGTAAAACGCGATCCGCAATGTGCTGTTTCATCGGAGGAAGTGATAATTCTTTAAAAAACATCGCACATTCCGAGATCGATAAATCGCAAACGTCATGAAGACCAAGATCCGCGACTTTAACCGACCGTGCTTCTGGCTTTAAACGATAGCCATTACAGACATCGCACTGTCCCTCGGCCAGATAACTTTGCAACTCATCACGCATACGATCGCTTCCAGCAGCGCGCCAACGACGAAGTACGTGGCCCGATACCCCTTCAAAGCTCTTCGTTCCATGAAGAATTAAGTTTTTGTGCTTCTGGCTTAAAGCTTTCCACGGTTTTTTCAAATCAATATCATGCGTTCTCGAAAGATCCCAAACCGAATCACGCAAGGCAAACGCAAACACACTTTGCATGGGCTTAATGGCGCCCCCTGCAATGCTTTTATCCTGATCATCGATCAGTTTATCCTCATCCACGCTTAAACTAATGCCCAAGCCATCGCAGGTAGGGCATGCACCATGGGGACTATTAAAAGAAAACATCCGAGGTTCAAGCTCTGGGACACTCACACCGCAATCGACACATGAAAATTGTTGTGAGTACAAATGACGTTCGCCATCGGCCAAGGCAACGATAGCAAGTCCTTCGGCTTTTTTTAGAGCAAGCTCCACAGATTCGGTCAGACGCTGACGAATGCCCTCTTTAAGAACAAGACGGTCCACAATCAAATCGATATCGTGTTTTTTGTTTTTATCTAGAATAATATCATCACTCAGATCGCGCTGCTCGCCATCAAGGAAAATACGACCAAAGCCGTCATTGAGCCATTCTCGCATTTCTTTGCGGTATTCACCTTTACGCCCGCGTATGATCGGCGCCGCAATGATTAAACGCGATCCCTCAGGAAGCGTAAGAACTTGATCAACGATCTGCTGTACCGTCTGGCCTTCAATTTTTTTACCACATTTTGGGCAGTGCGGTTGTCCAACACGCGCATAGAGCAGTCGTAAATAATCGTAAATTTCAGTCAACGTTCCCACCGTCGAACGTGGATTACGGCTGGTCGATTTTTGTTCGATAGAAATAGCAGGGGAAAGGCCCAAAATACTGTCCACATCGGGTTTACGATTTTGGTCTAGAAATTGTCTTGCATATGCAGACAACGATTCAACATAGCGACGTTGTCCCTCCGCATAAATAGTATCAAACGCAAGTGAACTTTTTCCACTCCCGGAAAGACCTGTGATCACCACCAAACGATCGCGCGGAATTTTAACGTCAACATTTTTTAGATTGTGCTCTCGGGCACCTTTAACAACAATTTCATGCTCCATAGTGAACCTACAAGCGAATATCAACGAAACGCTTTTTCCGAAGATCTTTAAGCCAAAGATCCATCTGGGATTCGAATTGTTCCTGATAAAGTTTATTTCGGATCGTATTGATTGTATCAGGATCGGAGCAATCTCTTACGGATTCTTTTTTGCGCTCTTTCACGCGAATAATATGATAGCCAAATTCAGTTTGAACGATAGGAGAGATGATTCCAGGCTCTATGGAAAATGCAACGTTTTCAAATGCTTCAACCATTTCGCCTCGCCCAAAGCAACCAAGACTGCCATCGGGCGCACCTTTATCATCAGAATACTTCATCGCATTGTTTGAAAAATCAGCCCCATTCACCAGTGACGTTCGAATTTGTATTGCACGTTGATACAAACGTTTTTTTGCGTCAGACGATGCATTTTTCGGGATCTGCAAAAGAATATGTGATGCGCATACCTGGTATGCTTCATTCGTATTGGATTGCATCGACTGGCATCGCTGATTCACATCGCTATCGTCAAGCTTGATTTTGCTGTGTACCGTCATCTGTACAAGCCGTGAACGCTCAAGCTGATCACGTAGTTTTTTCTCATACTCAGACCAGGAAAGGCCCTGACTGTACAACGCAGATTTCAACTTTTCACGATTTAAATTGTTTGATTTTAAAACCTGTTCTATCGCACGATCCACATCGGTCTGAGAGATCGAAAGCTTATCACGATTCGCCTCAAGCTCAGCCGTAACAAGCCTCTCGCCGATTTCTATTTCAAGTGTTTTTGCTAAAATTTCTTTTCGTTTTGTCTCACGCTCGGCAACATCAGAAATTGACTCCGTCGGCCGTAAAAAATCCTCCGCTTTTTTCTGTAACTCAAGATACGTGATCACATCGTTATCTACCACCGCCACAACACGGTCGATACTCTCTCGCGCAGCATAAGCAGAAGAACACATCGTCATAAAAACAATACTAATAAAGTTTCGCAAATTCGCCCTCACTGATCTGGATATCCGCCTGCCCACGAAGGTTTTTCACAAACTCTTTTAATGCTTCCTGGGAACGCACTGCCTGTTCATTACCCAATGCAATACGCGATAACACTTCTTCCCTAAGGTATTTCTCAATCTGGATCTGCTCACGGATCATCGCATCAATTTCTACACCCGTCATCCCTAACTCATGCAGTTCTTTCTCATAATCATCCGACGCCCATCCACCACGCATTTCAGAAATCGCACGTTTTACGTCATCTTCGGTAATACGGATCGGCTGCATCTCTATTTTCTGTAAAATAAGCCGTTTATCGATGAGATCTTCCAGAATTTTTCGATATACTTCTTTTGGCAACGCATGAATGGCTTTCAGCCCCATACGCAAAGCCACATTTTTATCAAGTTCGGAACGACGAATTGATGTTCCATTCACGGTAACAAGCACCGCGTCTTTCTCAAGCCCTCGATGACACGCGCATAAAACAGTGACACAGAGAAAAACAAACTTCAAATTATGCATGCTCATCCATCACTCGCAATACACCCAAGATTTTCCGCCCCGTTATCAAAACATGGTGTTCATTGCCTTCACGCGGCGAACAAATCAATAAGCGACCCGATGTTTGCATCATGTAGCTTTCTGGATGTTGTTGACACAACAAAGCCACATTTAACGTGTCCACGGGCGCACCTTCAGAAAACGTTAACAGAACACGAACATTTTCATCATCAAACGTTAAACGAAGATGTGTTGCACCTAATTTTTTCATGCGACAACGCATTAACATCACTTCTCTAAGATGAATGGCCTCTTCCGGCATATGCCCGTACCTTGCCTTAAGAAAGTCGAAAACATCATCAATTTCACTCTCCTCGTTCGCAGAACTTAATTTATCATAGAAGTCCAAACGATGGCCTGGATCTGCAATATACACTTCGGACAAAAGCGCCGTAAAAGGTACCTGTATTTCAGGATCTATGACTGAAATCACATGAGTGTTTTTTGCTCGCTGCAGAGCTTCAGCCAACAATTCGCTGTATAATTCTAAACCCACCGCAGCAACATGGCCGCTTTGATTCGAACCAAGGAGATCACCACCGCCACGCTGTTCAAGATCATGTGACGCAACCCCATAACCACTCCCCAGCTCGCAAAATCGTTTCATGGTTTCAAGTCTGGCCTGCGCTTCATCGGTGATCTCCATATCGTTTGGAAGTAACAGATAAGCATAGCCACGATCACGTCCACGGCCGATCCTTCCACGAAGCTGATAAAGTTGGCTTAATCCAAAACAATCCGCACGGTTGATCATCATTGTATTGGCGCTGGGAATATCGATACCACTCTCAATGATTGCCGTACAAACCAACACATCAATGTGGCGTGCAATAAAAGCCACCATAATTTCTTCCAAACGTGCTGCAGGCATTTGCCCGTGACACACAGCAATACGTGCCGATGGGGCCGTTTCTTGAATCAACCCCGCCAGCGTATCAATGGTTTCGACACGATTATGAACAAAGAAAACCTGGCCACCTCGTACAAGCTCTCTTCCAATGACTTCTTCTAGAAGCTGAGTAGAAAACCTTGTGACTTCCGTATGCACATTAAGGCGCCCTTCTGGCGGCGAAGATAAAATAGATAAATCACGAAGACCCGCCAACGCCATATTTAATGTCCTCGGAATAGGCGTGGCACTCATGGAAAGAATATGGGTTGTTGCGCGCCGTTTTTTTAAAGCTTCTTTGTGACGAACGCCAAAACGTTGTTCTTCATCGATCACCAAAAGTCCCAGGTCCGAAAATCGAATGTGTGAGCCAAGAAGACGATGCGTGCCTATAATAATATCTACACGACCACCCGATAAACCTTCAACTATTTCTTGGGCTTCTTTGGTCGTACGAAATCGACTCAATACGCGAACTTCAACACCCAATCCCGACAGCCGTCCACTAAAAGTGGCGCCGTGCTGTTCAGCAAGAACCGTGGTAGGAACCAAGACAGCAACCTGATGCCCCGATGCAACCGCGAGATATGCCGCACGAATAGCGACTTCTGTTTTCCCAAAACCAACATCACCACACAACAAACGATCCATGGGACGATCGCGTTGTAAATCAGCCAAAATGTCATTTATGGCTGCCCTTTGATCTGGCGTTTCATCGTAAGGAAAGGATGCTTCCAATTGACGGTATCCATCATCAGGAGGAAGCAATTTAAAACCTTTACGCGATTGTCGCTGCGCTTGAAGCTTGATCAATTCATGTGCAAGATCGAGAACCGCATCACGAACACGTGATTTTGTTTTAGACCATGCATTACCACCCAATTTATCAACCCGTACACCAAAAGTAGCACCCGGATATTTCTTAAGAAGCGAGGTTCTGAAAACAGGGACATAAAGTATATCCCCATCAGCATAAGTAAGATGAACAAAATCGCCATCCACACCATGCAATGTTAGACGGCATAAACCACGATAAATGCCGACCCCGTGATCAACATGGACAACAGGATCGCCTTCACGCATCCGCGCCAACATGCCAAGCGACTTACGGTCATCGCGAGTACGTCGTGTTCCCGTTGTGCCTAAAGGGGCACTTCCAAACACTTCACGATCCGTAAGAATGGTTCGTTTATTCTCCTGATCGCGCAATCCCTGAGACAAACCGGCATGAACGAGAAGAACATGAGACGACTGACGAATGTCTTGCGACAAGATGTTATCACTTAATCGCGTGCGTACACCCCGAAACGAGAGAGCCTCCTGCAATGCACGACGCTTGCCTTCGGTAGAAACAGAAAAAACAACACATTGGCCGATGCCTTGTTCTCTACGGCAATAGGTCGCAAGTGCATCGTAAAACAGGGTAGGATCGGCTCCCTTGCGTGCTTCCGAAAAATGGCGTTCTAAATCTGAAAGCGCTGTAAATTCATGCAATGTTTCAGCTGAGCTTCGATCGTCAATATCGTTGACACACTGCACGTCGGATTGTTCCTCAATCCAGGCAACAACATCGGGACCAGACAATCCCAAAGCATCTTTCAAAATTAGATTATCTTCGCGCAATGAAAGTTCTGACCATGCAGCGTTTGCTCGTTCATCATAGATAAGAATCTCACGCTTCACAGCGGCGACATCCCACACAACTCTAGATCCCAACATCAAACTTTGACGCAAAGGATCTATACCCTCATAGAAATATGAAAGATAACTTTCAATGGCATAAAAATAATGATGCTGTTCTACCTGCAAACTAAGTCGCTCTGCATGAGACATATTTGCAGATTTCTGATGTATTTTCGTAATAAAATTAGACACCGATTGAGGTGTAAAACAGACCTCTCGTATGGGATAAAACTGGATTTCTGCACATGATTTGGTTGCAGTGAGAATATCTGTGATTTCGTCACCAAACGTGTCAATTCGGTGCAATTCTAAATTTTCAGGGATCCACACATCGACAAATCCACCACGAAGAGCAAAAGTTCCCTGATCCTCGACTTCTGAGACACGGCGAAATCCGCAACAAAGCAGGGCTTCAACCAATTTTTGACGGGGAATATGATCGCCAACCCGTACCGTGCAACTTGCTGCTGCAAAGTCTTTCTCTGGCATCCAATATCGCATCAGCGCCGATGCTGAGACGGCCGTGACCGCGGGTTGTTTCTTAAATAAAAAATGGGCACGCCATGCATTGCGCATAAACACATCACGGTCGTCAGATCCCAGATCCCCCACAGCGGGGTGGGTTCCGCCCGGCAACGCCCAAACATCATGCACGCCAAACACCCTGCAGTCCTGTTGAAATCGCAAGGTCAATTCATCATTGGGAAAAACAATCGCAACCGTCTTGGCTTTAGAATTCTCAACGTAGCGTGCGCATGTGTAGGCAAGCTGCGACATCGTCGCATGACGGATCCGCCTGGTTGTTTTTCCTGAACCAAACAGCTGTTCTTCTGTTTTTTTCGCCATGTTTGCCGCCACTTCAGAGCAATGCTAAGGTCAAAAAATGCAGATGCCGTACTCTCCATATTGGATGATGAGTCTCGCACTCTGCTTTTCGGCGTGCAACCCTATGGCAAGCCAACACAAACTTACGATGGCTGCAGAAACATTTAATGACGCCGTGAGATGGCAACGCTTTGACGCCGCCGTCAATTTCCTCCCAACGGAGGCTCGTGGCGACTTTTTGCGTACTTTTCTTACAGATAAAAATGCCCTTCATCTTACGCATGTTGCCATTCAACACATCCAGATCGTGCCCCATAGCTCACCGGCGGCGGCTGTTGTTCTCGTACTTTCAGAAGGTTATACTCTCCCAAGTATCACCACATGTAATCGTGTCATCACACAGCAATGGGAATATCATCATGGGCGATGGGAGATCATCTCAGGAGCACAGGATCAGGCAAATTTATGCCTAAAGAGTGCGCCTTAAGGCCCCATTGACGGATCCCTGGTTTTGCCGCTAGACGTCCCATTGGACGCGGTTGCATGAAAGGTCGGGAAAATGGCTACTTCGGGATTTACCTCAGAGCTGTTTGATCTTTACGCCCCCGATAAATGGGCGAGCAATGTCCACAACCTTAAACGCATGCAAGCGAAAACAGCGTTGCTTGCCCTCGTTGATGTTGCAACCACCTCTTTTCAAGGATCTCTTATTGGGCTCCAACGAGGAAGTTCCGATGAGATCCCAAATATCAACAATCAAAAAAAAGTTGATGCTCAGTGGATTTATTGGTATCGCGATGCGGCGGGTCGTGATGCCATTGCCTCTTTTCTCGACAAAACTTCGCTCGACAAGTTGACCATCTTTAATATCGCCCCCACCGATAAGCATGTCACCCTTGCAATCATCGTTCGACAAAATGGCGTTGATGTTCAGGTTCGCGTGCCCCCAGGTGCGATTGTCGATCAGCGCAACCTTGCAGCAAAAATTGATCGTTCGTGGGATCGCCAGCAGCTCGAAAAACTTCTCGCGGATCTACTCCCTGATGCACGCATAGGATTTGAGAATAATCCCATTGCATGCACTGAACTCTCAATAGAAGTTCTCACGGACATGGCGTCAGAAACACGCAATAGCAAAGCGACGTGGTCGGTGGGGTATCATCTTGCGCGGGAAAACGCCCTTGAGCTTGGCGGTGAGATTGGAACAACCCTAAGTGCAATGGTTGATTCTTTACTTCCATTGTATCGTTATATCGCTTGGACCCGTGACAACGATGCCATTGAAGTCACCAAGCACCTTCAAGAAGAGAAAGCACAAAAACGGAAAAATTCCACACAATTTCAGCCTGGGGATAAAGTTCGTATTGTGACAGGATTGTTCCGCGGGAAAACCGGGGTCGTGCAAGAAACTGACACAAAAGCACAGGTCAAAGTCAACGTGGGGGCTATGTCTGTTGTGGTGGCCGGCGGTGACTTGGCACCTGCGTCCGCGGGTTAGGACTATTCGATCACAAATCGATGAAGTCGCTTTTTCCCAACACGCACAAGCAGTCCTTCTCCTGAAATAGCTGTGGCCATCAACGCCGCTTCTGGAGAATTCACAACTTCATCACCAATCCGAACAGCACCTTGCCCCATCAATCGACGGGCATTACGTTTAGAATCCGACAATTCACTTTTCAGCAATAAATCAACAACAGTAATCGCGCCCTCGACGAAATCAGAGCGGGACAATAAAGTTGTTGGGATCTGCGTTGCATCGCTGTCCTGTGTTCTCGGACATGTGCTAGAAGCAAGAATATCAGCGTTCAGATCACGGCCGCCAAAGGCACCTTGAGCGGCCCGGTGCGCCTCAAGAGCTGCCTGGTTGCCATGCACAATAGCTGTCGATTCAAATGCAAGAATGGTTTTGGCCTGATTCAATGCAGCGCCCTCAAAGCCCTCAATGCGTTTGATTTCTTCCATAGGCAGTTCGGTAAAAAATCCTAAAAAACGCACCACATCATCATCGTGGGTATTCACCCAATACTGATAATATTCAAAGGGCGACACACGTGTAGGATCAAGCCAAACGGCACCAGAAGCCGTTTTACCCATCTTTTCTCCACGTGCTGTTAAAAGAAGTGGGAATGTGACACCAAAAACTTCCGTCTGATCCAAGCGACGACAGAGATCGACCCCTGCAACGATATTTCCCCATTGGTCATCGCCGCCCATCTGCACGCGACATCCGTGTTTTGATAGCAAACAATGAAAATCGTAAGCCTGTAAAAGTTGATAGTTAAATTCGAGAAACGATAAACCACGCTCTAAACGTATCTTAACCGATTCGGCAGAGAGCATTCTATTGACGGAAAAATGGCGCCCAACATCGCGTAAAAATGAAATATAGTTGAGCTTAAGAAGCCACTCGGCGTTGTCTTCCACAATCGGATGGGTCTCTTTGAGACCCAAAATGGCATCTGTTTGTGCACGGATGGCTTCGGTGTGATCGATGATCTGCGCTTCCTCAAGCATTTGACGCATTTCGGTTTTACCTGAGGGATCACCCACGCGAACCGTGCCCCCACCCAACAACACCAAAGGACGATGTCCACCCCGCGCAAGGTGCCGCAATGCCATCAGTGTAACCAGGTTGCCAATGTGCAAACTCCCGGCCGTGGGATCATAGCCCACATAGGCGGTCACTCGCTCTTTCGAGAAAAGTTCACGGACAGCCGTTTCGTCGGTCACTTGGCGCACAAAACCACGTTCTTTAAGCACATCGAAAGTATTTGTAGACGCCATAGAACCCTTATGGCGTAGGGTTCTAAATATGGTCAAGTTTGATTGAGATCGGTCTGGATATTGACTGTTAAGGGCGAGCCTGGCTTGCTGATACAATGTTCGTAGCCATTGCCTTGACTCTGATAGCGGCTGGACCGCTGTCCATTGACGAGGATCCGCGTTTTCACGAGTTTGCTGGAGCACGATCGATGGCAATGGGCAACGCCCATAGGGCTGTTGGAACGAGCAATGATACACTTGTCCTCAATCCTGCTGGCCTTACAAGCGCCGCACGTTACTCGATCGATCTTGCCTATGCCCATGGTTTTGAAGACTTACCCAGTCATTACCATCTCTCTGTCGTGGACTCAAAATCGACCCCTGTGGCAGGAGGTCTTGGCTATACTGTCTCTAGACAAAATGGAGATACGAATCATCGCGTCTACCTGGGGAGTGCCTACCAGGTGGCCCCCATGCTTAGTATGGGATCAACCCTAAAATATGTTCATGGTATATATACAGATCCCACTGGAGAAAAAATTACACGGGATTTTTTCACAACAGATCTCGGTTTTATCTTCAAGCCTGGCTCTGCTTTTGCACTTGGTATCACATTGCACAACATCGTTCGCAGTCATGACAATCCTTTATCCACATATCGTATGGGCTTCGCCACATCACTCACTCTCGGCCCTGTCTTGTTCGCAGCGGATGTTGTTGCCAATGGATTCGATTTTAAGTCTAAAGATATGACTTACCATGGCGGCATCGAAGTCTTCCTCTTTGGACTGTTGGCTATTCGCGGCGGCTACATCGGTGCTTGGCTTCCACAACAACACAATATCCTCGAAATATCATTTCAAAACAAAATCACGGGTGGCGTTGCTTTTGTGAATGAAATTGGCGCCATAGATATGGCATATCAACAATCTATCAATGGCAATCTAACCAGAGAGCTCATAGCAACCATTAAGTTTTTTCTTTAATTTGATGAATCAGATGTAACCCATATTTCAAGCGTATTTTGTACCAACGGCATTGCTAAAATTTCTTGGGGTGTGCCACAAGCGATCATCACGCCACGATCTAAAACCAACACAACATCACAAACATTTTGTACAAAGTGCATATCATGCGAAACAAGAACAATAGCTGTATTGTTTTCACGTCGATCGGCATTTAAAAAATGCCCGAATCGACGTGTTTGGCGAACATCAAGTGCATTGGTCGGCTCATCCAGCAAAACCAAAGATCGCTTTGACACAAAAGCCTGACAAAGCATTGTTCGCTGTTTTTCTCCCAATGACAGTGAAGCGCAGGATCGGTTCAAAAACGTATCCAGCTCAAATTGTTCAAGTAAATCGTTTTTAATCTTACCCGAAAATTGTTGAAACCACGATTGGTCAAAAAAAGATGCGAGCATCAAATATTCTTTAACCGTCAGCTCATGATAAATCGAATGATCTTGCATCACCAAAAATCGATACGCTGCACGTTCTTTATGACTAAGATCACTGATCTTGGATTGACCGTAAAAGACACATCCCTTATCAAGGGGAAGTAGCCCAGACACTGCATGTAACACAGAGGTTTTCCCGCTACCGTTGCATCCGATAAGTCCTACGCATTGACCTGCGTGCACAGAAAAATCAATACTTGTGATGCCACGTGCAGACACCGATTCAACAGATAAAATAGGACGCGTGGGCATCATAAAACTCAAAGTGAAAGAAACACGTTATGGCACAAATTCAAGGGATCCACCACATCGGTATTGCCCCAAAAGATATCGAAGCATCCATACAGTTTTTCCGCGATATTTTAGAACTTCCCTACGACGGTTCCGAAGAACTTCCAAAGCGCGGCATAAAAACTCATTTTTTTAGAACCACGCAAAATAAAGACGACACTCAGATCGAAATCATTGAATCACTCTTTGAACCCTCAGAAATAAGTAAGTTTGTACACACCCGCGGGGGAGGGATCCATCATCTATGCCTTCGCGTGAACAATCTAGATATGCTGCACGCAAAGCTAAGCAAAGCCTCTGTTGAAATGATTGGCCAGGGTCCTCAAGAAGGGGCTCACGGTACACGGGTTATGTTTATCCACCCACGAAGTACCGGTGGAATCCTTCTGGAGCTTGTCGAATCAAATATCTAAATGACGAACATTAAGAGCATGACTTTCTATAAAATCACGGCGTGGTTCAACCTGATCGCCCATCAACACGGTAAACATGGCGTCAGCGGCAACAGCATCATCCACACGGACAGACAGAAAACGGCGATGTCCTGGATCCATAGGTGTGTCCCACAATTGTTCTGGATTCATTTCTCCAAGACCCTTGTAGCGCTGCAAGGCAAGCCCCTGACGAGCGATCGTTTCAATGCGCGCAAAGAGTGCTAGGCTATGGTCAAAGTGTTCTTCAGGCTCATCACCGCGGGTTAAGCGAAAGGGCGCATGGCCGACCGATGTCATCTCGCGGAAGAGACGCAGAAGTTCACTCCATTCATTTCCTGACAGAAAATTGCGAGGGATCTGCAACACATAATTCGAGCCGTTACGACGGCACGATAATGTAATATCACTTCCCTGTGGACCTTCTTTAATCGCCAGAGGAAGCATTTGAGGAAACAATGATTGGAATGTTGTATTCAAACGTTTTTCTAAGTCTTCTGTTCCTATATTGGCCAGTAGATCACTGCCCAAGGCATATAAAAGCCCTGTGATAACATCGGGGTCCATTTTCGTTGAGAAGCGATGAAGCAAACGCCCATATGCCGATCGTGCATTCCATACACGCAGAAGCTCATCACGTGTCCATGCACCTGTATTGGCACTGTGGACCGTCATTTTTTCTGCAACGATCCCAAAAAGATAATCATTCAATTCGGTGTCATCTTTAAGATAATTGTCTTTTTTCCCACGTGATACTTTGTAGAGCGGCGGTTGTGCTATGTAGAGATACCCATTGCGTATGATCTCAGGCATGTGCCTATAAAAAAATGTAAGAAGCAACGTCCTAATATGGCTTCCGTCAACATCTGCATCGGTCATAATAATGACTTTATGGTAACGTAGCTTGGTAATATCGAATTCTTCAAGTCCGATGCTCGTTCCAAGTGCTGTGATCAGAGTGAGTATCGTCTCTGACGCCAACATTCTATCAAAGCGCGCTTTTTCTACGTTTAAAATTTTCCCACGTAACGGCAAAACCGCCTGGTTTTTTCGTGAACGCCCCTGCTTTGCTGATCCACCTGCGGAATCGCCCTCAACGATATAGAGCTCACACAGGGCAGGATCTCGCTCTTGGCAATCTGCCAGCTTTCCTGGAAGGCTTGCTGAATCAAGAATGCCTTTTCGCCTCGTTAACTCTCTGGCTTTTCGTGCGGCTTCTCGAGCACGAGACGCATCGATCGCTTTTGAAATAATGCTTTTTGCTACCGAGGGTCTTTCTTCGAGGAAACTTCCTAGTTTTTCCCCAATCACAAACTCAACAAGCGGCTTGACTTCAGAACTCACCAGCTTATCTTTTGTTTGTGAACTAAATTTGGGGTCTGGCATCTTCACAGATAGAATACCAACCAAACCCTCTCGAATATCTTCGCCCTGGATCGAAACTTTTCCCCCCTTTAATAAATCATTGCGTGTCGCGTAATTATTCAATGTACGCGTCATTGAAGAGCGAAAAGCCGATAAGTGCGTGCCGCCATCGGCGTTGGGGATATTGTTTGTGTACGCAAACATTTGTTCGGCGTAAGTATCATTCCACTGAATCGCAATTTCAACCAACATCCCATTTTGTTCGGAAGAAAGATAAATCGGCTCAGGATGCAATGTTGTCTTATTTCGATTGAGGTATTCAATAAAAGATCGAATACCCCCGTCGTATGCAAACGTTTGATTTTTTTCGCCCGTTGGATCACGTTCATCGGTAAACGTAATGCGAACGCCTTTATTTAAAAACGATAACTCACGAAGTCGGTTGGTCAGAATATCGGCTGAAAAAATTGTTTGTGTAAAAATCTGCGGATCTGGTTTAAAACGAATTTTTGTGCCCGTCGTAGACGACTCACCGATCATTTCAAGATCAGCATCAGGATCCCCACGTCGATAGACTTGACGATATTTGTGACCTTGTCTGCAAATATCCAAGGTGAGTTCTTCGCTCAATGCATTGACAACAGACACACCAACGCCATGCAATCCCCCAGAAACTTTGTAGCTGTTATCATCAAATTTTCCACCGGCATGCAAAATAGTCATGATAACTTCTGCGGCAGAACGGTGTTCCGTAGGATGCATATCAACAGGGATCCCACGACCGTTGTCTTCGACACTTACAGAATTATCATTATGTATTGTTACAAAAACGGTGTCACAGTAACCAGCGAGTGCTTCATCTATCGAGTTATCAACAACCTCAAAGACCAAATGATGCAAACCCGACCCATCATCGGTGTCACCAATGTACATACCCGGTCGTTTTCGAACGGCTTCCAAACCCTTGAGGACTTTAATTTGCTCTGCGCTGTATGCCGGCGTGATTTTTTCCTGAGTAGCGCCCAAAGGTCACCTCACGATATTTGCGACTGAACCGACAGACACACAAAAAGGTGCGGAGATCGGAAATACGATGTCGCAACAGTACTGATCAAAAGGTTAGAAGTTAATCATTTTTTTGGCTTTATTTCAACTGTTAAGCAGGTTTACATGTCCATCCGTGACTTCGTATTTACTCATCTTCGGGTTTTCGGGAAGCTTTGCAGCCCCTGTAGTGCTCAACCATACCTGTGCCTCACTTTGAACCAGGTCGTTAAAAAGAACCGAACAACGTTCGGAATCCAATTCGCTAGAAACATCGTCCAACAATAAAATGGGTGGACTTTCTAAAATAGACCGTAACATATGTACTTCAGCAAGTTTAAGCGCCAAAACCAGGGCACGTTGCTGTCCCTGAGACGCATATTGGCGACTGTTATAATTCCCCAAAGAGATGAACAGATCAGCCCTGTGAGGCCCTGATGATGTCATTCCCAGCGCTCGATCACGGGGAAGGTCCTTTTCCAAAGTTTTTTTAAAATTTGTTTTATAATCACTCATGTATTCAGAAGAAAGGAGGAATCCCGCGGTTAGTTCCATGTTCGGAGTAGGATCTTTTCCCATACTTATTTCAGTGTAAATTTCAATGGCCAGGGGCAACAATGCTTTGAGTGTTTGCGACCGATAAGTATGAATTTTTTCTCCATAGCCAATCAGTTGTTCATCCAATGTTTTCATCAATACGGGATCAATCCCATTCTGACTTTGACGAAGTACGTGATTACGGGATTTTAAAACCTTCGCATAGTTAACCGAAGACATGAGAAAATCGGATTGTATATTTGCAACCATACGATCGACAAAATGGCGCCGCCCTTCGGCTGGGCCTTTCGTGATGCACAAATCATCCGGAAAGAATGCTACAATATTAACCATTTGTAGCAATGATGATGTTGCAGGCAATCGCTTATCGTCCACGGTGATAACCCGGTGCTTGGGCTGCAAAGAAACATCGATAACGTGACGAACACCACGCCTTATAAACCGTGCACTTATGCGTGCTGCCGATTCTCCGTGGCGTATCATTTCATGAACACGCTGTGTTCTAAAGGAACGCCCTGTCGCACAAAGGTACAAAGCCTCAAGGATGCTTGTTTTTCCTTGTCCGTTATTCCCCTGCAGAAGGACCCCCTGTGCAGGAATAGTCAATTCGAGTTGCGCAATATTACGGAAATTATGAAGCGATAGTGATTCGAGAAACACAGAAGTCCTTTACAGTCTCATGGGCATAACAACGGCTGTAAAACCCTGATCTTCGATAGGACGAATGATTGTGGGTGACAAATCATCTGATACGCAGAGAACAAAACCCTGTTCGGTGATCAAGCCAAGAACGTCCATGATATATCGTGCGTTAAATGCTATTGAAAGTTCTAAAGGGCAGTCGTCTAACATGATGGTTTCACGGGCAACACCAAACTCAGGATCTTCAGCAACAATTTCTAGCTTTCCTGGTTCAAAAACAAAACGGACGCCATGCGTTTTGCCCTGAGATAGCGAAGAAACGCGTTTTAAGGCATCACTAACAACAACGCGCGAAAGCTTTATTTCGTGCTTACTTTGTTCTGGAATAACCTGTTTGTAATCAGGAAATTTTGCATCAATCAAACGCGTAATAAGCGTCACATTCCCTATTTTAAAATGCCCTGCAGTTGATGAAAATCCAATCTCAATATCATCATGAGAGGCGCTAGGATCTGCAACAATACGTTTAAGTTCCTGAAGGGCCTTGCGTGGTACGAGCACACCAAGAGGCGTTTTTATATCTCTGTCAAACGTGCATGTTGCAACCGCAAGACGATGGCCGTCAGTAGAAACCATGCGCATGCTGTTTGCTGTTGTTCTTTCGCAATAAATCCCACCGAGACTCGCACGGTTCTCGTCGGTTGAAACGCAAAATTGCGTACGCTCGACCATCCCTAAAAACTTATCAGAAGGCACAGAAAACATTTCCACTGAGGCGTCTTCGGCCATTTCAGGAAAGTCCTGCGAAGGCATACCCACAAGCTTAAATTGACTTGATCCTGCAGAGATCTCTAGCCAATGATTAGCTTTGCCCACAAGCTCAACTTGGCTAGCTGAAAGCGACTTTATGATTTCATAAAGCTGCTTGGCTTGTACGAGAACTGAGCCTTCTTCGAGTATTTCGGCTGGATAGGTCCCACCAATAGCAACTTCCAGATTTGTTGCACGCACGACGAGGCCACCCTCTAAAGACGAGGCTTGCAGTAGCACATGTGACAAAACGGGTCGATTCGTTTTACGTTCCGCAATACCTTGGATGCGGAAAAGGGCACGTATTAATTCGGCTGTTTGAATAATAGAACGCACGTTTTCGTCTCCAGATAGCTAAACGCACCCTGTGAGTATTCGATCCGACTCAAAAGCACAAAAACGCAGATGACGTTGTTGTCGACTTATTAGCGACGTCTGTGCCCGAACACAAGACATCATCTCGCTTGCTTTTCTTACCCACGGCTCTTTCTTATTCTTATAGTATTAAGATCTGATCTATAATAATAGGAGTGCTGTTTTTCTGTGGATAACATGCTTAAGTCTTTGTATTTAAAAGAGTTTCCCCTGTGCGTAAACCTGTGTGTTAGTTGTGTGCAATGTTGTGTGTAACTTTGTGCACAGCCTTGTACACATGTTGCGCACAGGGTTGTGCACAGAGTTATGCACAGGCAATTATTCTTCTTTTTGTGGAAAAAACGATCATTCCAGCCACTCTTCGCTAGAAACATTTTTTGCAGCACTTGCCTATTTCTGGGGGCGCGGCTATAGACCCCAGCTCCCTCGGTGTACGACACTGGTGGTGTTTTTAGTACTACGATGACCTTCACGGTGAGAACGCAATGAAACGCACGTATCAGCCCCACAATCGAAAAAGAAAACGTACCCATGGATTTTTTACGCGTATGGCTTCGCCGGGTGGCAGGGCTGTCTTGAAACGCCGTCGCAACAAGGGCCGTAAGCGCTTGACCGTTTCTGCAGGCACATCGAAATAAGGTCGGAGAATGGCGCTTGTCATGCTAAAAAAACGTCGTGACTTTGTTGCGATGCGTTTTGGGTGTAGACGGGCACGACGTGATACTGTTTTGCTTCTTGTCCGCTCAGGGCAAACATTGGCGACTCGGGTGGGGATCACAATTACAAAAAAAGTTGGAAATGCGGTGGTTAGAAACCGTGTTCGACGTCGTATGAGGGAAATCCTTCGGGGGGAGTGGACACGGCTGCTTCCAGGACATGACTACGTTTTTATTGTGCACGAAGAAGCGGCAAAGGCTTCTTTTGAGCATTTACGAAATGATATTTTGTCGGGTTTACGATGTGCCGCGCCATCACGTACGCATGCATTGGTTTGATCCATCTGTACCGATGGACTCTCTCAGGTTTGCTGGGGAGACAGTGTCGATTTTCTCCCTCATGCTCTGCCTATGCGATCGATGCGCTGCATATCCATGGTTGGCGTGGGTTTGAACTTATTATTAAACGTTTGTTGCGGTGTCACCCATGGTGTTGCGGCGGTTGGGATCCGGTTCTGAAAGATGAGTGAACAGCAGCGAATTATTTTGGCTCTTGCGTTGTCTTTTGGGATCCTTTTTGCGTGGCAAACATTTTTTGCCCCTCCTGTGCCTGTCCAGGATCAAGTGGCAGCAATTGCTGATGTAAAACCTGCCGATGCTTTAAATCCAGTTGACCCGATACCTGCGGATCCTACTCCGTCTGTTCAGCAGGTCTTGTCGCGTGAAATGAAACGAATTCCTCTTGAAAATGGCGTCATGCGCACAGAGATCGCAGACGGCTTCCCTTCACTGCGCATGGTTGAATTGCGTGATTTTAGCGAAGAAACAGGAAAGGATCCTGTACAGCGATCGCCGGTTTCTTTGGTGTCACAAGGGAAGAATGGGCCTGAGCAGGCAGTTGTGCATGTTTCTATTAACGGGACTGAACAAGCCTATGTTGCGGAAACCAGGCCTTTGGGAGATCATCAGATTGTGCTTCGTGCGGCATCAGGCGACGGGGTATGGTCATCAGATATTCGTGTAGGCCTGCGCGGGAATGATTACGCGGTAACTTATGATGTGGTGACCACCAATCGCGGTGCTGTACCCTTGGCCCTTCGGGTGGATGTCGATTTGGCCCTGGGGTTGTCTCAGAAAAAGCGAAGTTTTTTTGCTCCGCCGGTGGATGCCTCTGCAGCGCTTTGCCGCATGGGTGATGAGTTTGTCCGCGAAGATGCTGAAGGCTTAGAAGAGGTGATTGAAAAGTCCGGAAGCAAAGGATGGGCGGGGATTGATCGTCAGTATTTTGTGATTGCGGCGATTGGTGCGAAAGAAGGTCAAAAATCTTGCACAGTGAAACGAGAGGGACCCATCGTCGCGGTGCGTTATGGGGTTGCATCAGGGACGATAGCGCCGGGCGAGTCATCTTCAGAGCATTTTGTGGTGTATCTGGGCCCGAAACGATCGGGTGATCTTGAGAGGGTGGATTCGTCGCTTGTGGAAGCCATTGATTATACTATTATGGGGCTTCCACTCGCTTTTTTGGCAAAGCCCATGCTTTGGGCGTTGTCATTATTTCATGCTTGGACTGGAAGCTGGGGTCTCGCGATTGTCCTTTTGACCTTTGCGGTCAAGGCCCTGTTGTTCCCCATTACCTACAAAAGCGTTGTTTCTATGCGAAGGATGCAGTTGCTGAAACCCAAAATCGAAGCACTTCGTGAGCGATTTAAGGATGATCGGATGAAGCAGCAGGAAGAGCAAATGAAGCTTTTCCGAGAGACGGGTGTGGATCCTTTGGGTGGCTGTTTGCCTATGCTACTCCAGATGCCCGTTTGGTTTGCTTTGTATCGTACCTTGTGGTCTGCGGTAGATTTGTATCAGCAACCGTTCTTATGGTTGAAAGATTTGACTGCGGCAGAACCTTTCCCTATCATGGCGTTATTGTTGGGGATCGTGACATTTGTTCAGCAAAAAATGACGCCAACCGGGGTTGATAGTCAGCAGGCGAAAATAATGCTGTACGTGATGCCTATTATGCTCACGTTTTTTATGATTTATCTTCCCAGCGGCTTGGTGCTATACATCCTGGCGAACAGCATCTTGACCATTATCCAGCAGCTCGTTATCAACAGGCGCGAGGTGCGGATTTAGCACCTTCCACAGAAAACTCCGAAAGATAAAACAGATGGAAGCAGAGTCACACGTGTTTGAAGGTCGAAGCGCCGCTGAGGCAGCTATACGCGCATGTGAGGCGCTTGGTGTAACGCGGTCGGATCTGCGGTATGAAGTTGTGTCTGAGGTCGGTGAAGGCTTGGAGCGACGCGTAAAGATCCGTGTGGCCAGCATGGAGCGTAAACCGTCCTCAGCAGCCGGTGTGGTTTCTCAACAAGGTGTATCCGCACCAGCACGTCCTACAACACGCACGGAACGCCCAGAGCGTCATGTTGATGCGCAACGCGGTGCACGTGGGGATCGCCCTAGCCGTGGTGATCGAGGGGGCCCGCGGACGGATCGTCCAGAGCGTGGTCAAAAACGGCGTGAGTCGGCTTCTGAGATCCAAGAGGGTCGTGATGCTGTCGAATCCTTGCTTCGCGTTGAGGCCCCTAAACAGGAAGAGCTTCGTGGCCGTGGTGCGATTTCTAATCCGTCTGAACGGGCACTTGCCGCATCGAAAGTGGCGTTAGATCTTATTGTTCTTATGGGGTTTGATCTTGAGGCTCGTGTGGTGGAAGAGGCCCCAGATGAAATCCATATCGATCTTGTGGGCGAATCGTCGCAAGATGTGATTGGGCCTAAGGGCGATTTACTTCTTTCATTGCAGTTTCTAGTAAATCGACTGGTTTCTCGTGACGAGGAAAGAGAATCAGTGATTGTTCTTGATGCGGCAGGATATCGCGAACGTCGTCGTCGTGCACTTGAGGATCTGGCGACGCGTTTGGCACGGCGCGCTTGTGAAGAAGGCAAAGCAGTGCGTATGCAGCCTATGTCTGCGCACGATCGCCGTGTGTTCCATATGGCTTTGCGAGACGTAGGTGGCGTTGCTACACATTCTGAGGGCGAGGGTCTCTTTCGCCGATTGCTAATTGTTCCTACCGAAGTTTAGTGTATTCCGATCCCTTAATATCTTTTCGGCTTTTGCCGTTGAGTTTTTTATATCGCTTTTCGCACGTATTATGATGCTCTATGGAGCACCTGACGCTGCGCGATCCTATTGAATTCACTGAAAACATACTTGTTATCAGCGATTTGCATCTTGGGGAGTCCCTTGCCAACGAAAATACCCCAGGTGCTGAGGGGTATATCCGGATCTTAAACAAAGAATTGTCTGATTTTATTCGATATTATGAATGCAATCGTCGTAACAATTTACCGTGGCATCTCGTAATTGATGGCGACATGGTCGATTTTTTACGCTTGGTGGGTTCAGATCCTGAGTGCAGTGTTGATTATCAGCATGAGTTACTGACTATTTTAAAGAATGTGCTTTATGTCCATCGTCCGTTGTTTCGCGAACTTGGCCACTTTCTTTTGGCGGGAAATCGCGTGACGATTGTTGAAGGAAATCACGATGCGGAATTGTATTTTCAGGAGATCCGCAATTGTATTACGTCTTACGTGATTACATTATTGGATGCCAGTCGTGAAAATTTTACTCCGGAAGAAGTAAGTCGACAGATCTCGTCTCGTTTGACTTTTCGTTCTTGGTTTCAGGTAGAAATTGGGCGCTATCATATTGAGCATGGGCACCAGTATGATGCTTTTTGCTCGTTTGAATATCAGCTTGCACCCTACGATAGCGGACCTTCAGAACGATTAATGACGCCCATGACCCAACGAGCCGTCCCATTTTTTGGAGAGCTTCTCGCACAGCTTTCTACACATAGCGTTGAGCATTGGACATTTGGACAATTTATGCGCTTTGCGTGGCAACAGGGGCCCCGCTTATGTCTTTTACTTTTTAAGTTTTATTTTTTGTTTGGGATTGAACTACTTACAAAAAGCGGTGAACGGCGCAGGAAAGAGCTTGATACCTGGAAAATCCATCATCGAAATCGTCTGCTGGAAATGAGCGCATCAGCGCCCTATGGGCTCAAAACACTGGAGGCACTTGATGCTTTAAAGGCGACTCCCGCGGAGTTTTCCACATGGAAAATGCTTAATTGTTTTTACCTCGATCGGATTCTTATTTTTAGTCATGGGTTATTTTTTTCACTCATGATCGAATTATTGGGCGGCAAATCATGGCGCTTTTTACACCTTGTGGTGTGGGGCTTGGTCGGGCTGGTCGTTCGGTGGTTATCGCAAGATCGTGAGGCCGCGAATATTCCTATGCTGCTGCGCCGGGCTGCGTGGGGTATTGCAAATACGACAGGCGCTCCTTGTGTTGTTTTTGGGCATTCTCATCATCCTGAGCGTGTCGATTTGAATATTCTCTTTGGTCATTCTCGAGATGGGGCGCCGGCTATTTATATCAACAGTGGTTCATGGGTGACCAATGAGGGGGTTCGGGGTGAAAAGGGCAAGGGTATGACTTTTGTTGAGATTAATGGGAACGAGGCGATGCTCTGCCGATGGTGCGGGGAAAAAACAGGTCCTGAAGTGTTGGGATAAAAGATTGTAACGGTTGATAAGGGCCTTTTGAGCGATTACAAGCATGCTCAAATGGTGGATTACAAAGATACGCTAAATCTCCCGAAGACCCTTTTTAGTATGCGAGCAGGGCTTGCAGAAAAAGAGCCCGCTATGCTTGCGCAGTGGCATTCTATGGGGTTGTGGTCGCAAATTCGCGAAGCCCATCAAGGGCAAGCCCGTTTTGTGCTGCATGATGGTCCTCCCTATGCGAATGGGCACCTTCATCAGGGGCATATCCTGAACAAGGTGCTCAAAGATCTCGTGGTGAAAGATCGCACCATGGCGGGTTTTGATGTTCCGTTTGTGCCTGGCTGGGATTGTCATGGTTTGCCCATCGAAGTGCAGGTGGACAAGGCATTGGGCGCCAAAAAACGTGATATGTCGAAAAGTGAGATTAGGCGTGCATGTCGCGCGTATGCCCAGGAATATGTACAGATCCAGCGTGACGAATTCGAGCGTTTGGGCGTTTTTGGACGATGGGATGAACCCTATCTCACGATGAATTTTGGATATGAAGCGACCACGCTTCGTGAGCTTGCTCGTTTTGTCGATCAGGGGTTGCTGTACAAGGGTTTGCGCCCTGTAAACTGGTGTACAACCCACCAAACAGCGCTTGCCGAAGCCGAGGTGGAATTTGCTGATAAAACATCGCCATCGATTTATGTGGCATTCCCTTTGGCTTCCTATCCTGAAGGATGGGATAGCAGCGTCCCGCTTGATGTGATGATTTGGACAACGACGCCTTGGACACTTCCTGGAAACATGGCGGTGGCTGTTCATAAAGATTTTACGTATGTGGCTTACCCCATACAAGGGAAGATGCGCTTGCTCGCGAAAGATCTTCTGGGGTCTGTTCTTGCTGTCTTGCATGCAGGTGAAGTCGACGTAAATTTAATTGCTGGCACGTGGTCGGGCGTATCGTTGGTAGGGATGACTTATCGTCATGTATTGTTTGCGCGTACGTCGCCGATTGTTTGTGGCGATCATGTGACGCTCGAAGCAGGCACTGGATGTGTTCATACGGCACCAGGCCATGGTGCGGATGACTTTGAAATAGGACGTCGAGAAGGTCTCGAAATTCTAAGTCCAGTGGATGCAGCGGGGCTTATGACTGTGCAAGCGGGGCAATATGCAGGACTGCATGTTGATGCTGCAGCAAAGCAGATTATCGAAGATTTGGCTTCTTGTGGTGCATTGTTGAGCGATCCAGGACTCACGATACAGCATCGTTACGCACATTGTTGGCGATGCAATCGTCCGATCATATTGCGTGCAACGGAGCAATGGTGGGTTGCTGTTGATAAGGCCTATGGAAAACAGAAAAAAACACTACGAGAACAAGCGCTTAATGCGCTCAATCAAGTGGAATGGCTGCCTGCATGGGGGAAAGATCGCATTTCGGGGATGCTTACCGCACGGCCTGACTGGTGTTTGTCTCGCCAGCGTGTGTGGGGCGTTCCAATTGCGGTACTTTATTGTGAGTCGTGTGAACACCCATTGCTTGATGCCGATTTAATGCGGAAAGTCGCTGATTGCTTTGAGCAAGAGGGGGCTGACGCTTGGTTTGATCGTTCTGTGGAAGAACTGTTGGGTGAAGTGAAGTGTCCTAAATGCAAAGGGAAATCCTTTCGGAAAGAAACAGATATTCTTGATGTTTGGTTTGATTCGGGCGTTTCTTTTTCGGCGGTGATTGAGCGAGAGAAATTAGGATTGTCTGAAAAACCTCCCATTGATTTGTACCTTGAAGGTTCTGATCAACATCGTGGTTGGTTTCATTCCTCGCTGTTGTGTTCACTTGCGACACGTGAAGAAGTGCCCTTTCGACAGGTTTTAACGCACGGCTTTGTTGTGGATGGTCAAGGAAAGAAAATATCCAAATCAAAGGGAAATTTTGTGGATCCTTTTGCTGCGATCAAACAAGATGGCGCAGAAGTTTTGCGTTTGTGGGTTGCGAGCGAAGAATATCGCGAAGATATCCGTCTTTCAAAAGAGATCCTTACGCGCTTAACTGAAATGTATCGCAAGATCCGCAATACGCTTCGGTTTTTGCTTGCCAGTTTGGATGGCTTCGATCCCAATACAGATTTAGTCCGGCCTGAGGTTTTGTACGGCGTTGATGTTTATGCTTTGTCGTTGGTGAACCAATGCATAGAAAAAGTGAAAACATCGTTTGAGGGTTACATTTTTCATCATGGACTTCATGCGATCAACGAATTGTGCACGGTTGATTTGTCTGCATTTTATTTGGATGTATTGAAGGACCGTTTGTATGCAAGTCCCGCGGCGTCGCATGAGCGTCGTTCCGCGCAGAGCGTACTGTACATGGCGGCCCGTGATCTTATTCGGGTGCTTGCGCCTGTGCTCTGTTTTACGGCGGATGAAGCATGGAGCCATTTACCTAAAATTGAAGGAGATCCTGACAGTGTGCATTTGACGTATTATCCGGGGGACAGGGATCCAGCGGCTATTGGTGCGCTTCGTGCATTTCCGAGTCAAAAAGGTGCTGCCGATGTATTGCGGTATGCGGGACTGCGGGCTCTGCGCCCTTGGGTTAATACGGCATTGGAAGTGATGCGACGTGATCATCTTATCGGTTCGTCGACTGAAGCTGCCATTGTGCTCCCTTCAGAAAAACTGGGTGACCTTGCAACACAATTTACAAAAGAAGAGTTGGGAGAGTTTTTTATTGTATCCCAGGCTTCTGTAGGGAATAGATTGGACGACATCACGATTCATTGTGCATCGGGTGGTAAATGCCCACGATGCTGGTTGTATCGCGACGAAATCACTTCAGATGGAACAGTGTGTCGGCGTTGTGCGGATGCTCTGCTGTCTATAGGCAAGGTTTAACATGCCAGAATGGTCGCGGTTTAAAGGGTTTGCATTGGTGGCGTTTTTGGTTCTCGTGGGGGATCAAATATCCAAATGGAAGGCGCTTGAACATTTAACGAACACGTTTGAGCCATCTACTTCAGGTGTTCCTCTTTCGTTTGCGGATAAAGTGTCACGCTTTACTTCAACACGTCACCCAGACTCAAGGCGTGCTGTGGAGGTCGTGCGCGATGTTTGGGAATATCGCTATGTCGAAAATCCCGGCGCGGCTTGGGGATTTCTTTCGCAAACGAAAAGCCGTTTACGTACGCCATTTTTTATCGTTGTGACTGTTGCAGCGATGGTTTTTATTTTATTTTATTTTTACAGCACAAGCAGGTACCAGACGCTTTTGCGAACAGCGCTTGCGTTGGTTTTTGGTGGAGCAATCGGCAATTTTATTGATCGCGTGCGTCTTGGCTACGTCATTGATTTTATCCATTGGCATTGGCGAGATGCTTTTAGTTGGCCAACATTCAATATCGCGGATTCGGCGATTACCGTGGGTGTTGTGTTTATGGCATTGGATTTATTTTTAAGTCGGCCAGAGTCGACACGCAGGTAGGATTTCTCAATGCATCCTGTACTTTTCCAGACAGATTTTTTTGGATTGTTGCAAGAACCGTTATCTTTGCACACCTACGGTTTGATGATTGCGCTTGGATTTTTGGGCGCGATGTCACTCACGCGCAGAGAAGCAGAGCGCGAAGGAGAAGATGGCGAACTAATTGTCGATCTCTCATTTTACGTACTTTTGTTTGGTTTGCTTGGCGGACGTATTTTATTTATTTTTACGAAAGCTGGATATTACGCGGAGCAGCCGCTCGAAATTTTAAAAATATGGCGTGGCGGTTTGGTGTGGTATGGCGGCTTTATCGGGGCCGTGGCATTTATTTTGTGGTTTTGTCGTAAGCACAATCTTTCCTCTTTTAAAGTCCTCGATATCCTCGTCCCTAATATGGCATTTGCGCATGCTGTGGGCCGTTTGGGATGTTTGGCGGCAGGCTGTTGTTTTGGGAAACCGACAAAATTACCATGGGGCATCGTCTTTCCTGAAGGGTCGATGGTCCATCAGTCGCATGTTGCAGATGGCTTGGTTTCCTATGGCGATGCACTTTTAACGGTTCATCCAACGCAATTGTATGAAGCCGCGGCAGAATTTATGCTTTTTGCGGGGCTTGTGGCATTTCGTCATCGCAAACGTTTTCATGGCCATTTGTTTTTGCTTTGGATCGCGATTTATCCGGTGATGCGCTCATGCATTGAGGTTTTTCGTGGCGACAAAGAGCGTGGCGTTTATGTCTTATCAACCTCGCAGTATATTTCGATTGTTGTCGCGTTGGCGGCGATTGGCCTTTATTTCTATTTCAAAAAACGCGTGGTTGCACTTCAGGCGCTTTAACCCGTTTTGGGTGTGCTCTTAACCCACAGATTATTTGTTGTTCGAGCCCTTGGGGTGACGGCTGGCATTTGATTGTGCTATCCCTCCAGCCTCCTATGCGTTCCAATATCGAATCATTTGCAGATACCATTGTTTCGGTCGTCACTGCCCGTGGGGCGGCTCCTGTGGCTGTTTTAAGGCTTTCAGGGTCTTTGGCTCAGACTATCGTTCGTGAAATGACAGGAATGGGGTTTGAGGCTGAGATGCCCACCCACAAAATGCTCAGGCGGGCTATTTTGAATGGGGAAGGGCGTGTTCTGGATGACGCCCTGGTTGTGCTCATGCGTGCTCCTAATTCGTTTACGGGGGAGGATGTAGTCGAGTTCCATATTCATGGATCAGAGCCTGTGGTGCATCAGGTTTTAGAACGCAGTTGTGCACTTGGTGCGAGGCAGGCAGGTCCTGGTGAATTCAGTTTGCGGGCTGTTTTAAATGGCCGCATGAACGTGGCCCAGGCGGAAGCGATTGCAGATTTGATCAGTGCGGGTTCCACATCACAGGCGTTATCGGCTGCGGCCAATGTACGGGGTGCGCTCTCGAAAAGGATTGGAGATCTTCTCGCTCGCCTTGAGTCTGTTCTGATCGACTGGCGTGCTGCTTTGGACTTTCCTGATTATCCTACGGGGGATGGTGCCACAGAAGCACATTGGCAGGTTTTGTCTGACGTTGCGGATGTTCTAAGCGCTTTGCTGGCAGCGGGACGACCGGCACTATCAGGTGCATTTCGTGTTGCGCTGTGTGGCGCGCCCAATGTGGGCAAATCAACGCTTTTGAACCGTTTGGCGGGATCTGAGCGCGTTTTGGTCGATGCTATTCCTGGCACAACACGTGATCCTGTCGAGATCACGCTTGAGATCGCGGGGACACTTTTTTCTGTATGGGACACTGCGGGGATCCGTGATGATGCCGAGGCACTTGAATCCCGTGGGATTGAAATGAGCTTGGCTCGCGCACTTGAATCGGATGTTGCTTTTTGGATCATCGATCCACAGGAACCGATCTGGCCGGATGGTATTTGGAAACAGGCACCGCTTGCCGTTGTTATGGGTAAGGCTGATTTGGCAGATCTCGAGTGCGCTGAACGACTTAAAAAGTGCGCATATGAGCGAGGTTTGTCATGGGCAGGCGTCATTTCTGGCTTAAATGGTGATGGTATCGATGAACTTATGACGTCATCCATGGACCAGTTGCGAATTTGTGATGATACCCCCCATCTGCGTCGCCGGCATTTTGGTCTCATAAAACATGCTCATGTTCATGTGTTACAAGTGTTGGCTTCGGAGTCTTTGCCACTGGATATGATGGCACGTGATTTGGAAGAAGCCCTGCATGCACTGGGGAGCATCCTCGGGCGCGATGTGGAAATGTCGATATTTGAGGGGATTTTTTCCGAATTTTGTATCGGGAAGTGAGAACAGTCGTGCAAGCAGATGTGATTGTGGTTGGGGGAGGGCACGCGGGTTGCGAAGCAGCGTATGCGGCGGCGCGGCTTGGGGCCAAAGTGGCAATGTTTACCCTGCGCCGGGATCGTATTGCGCATATGAGCTGCAATCCCGCCATCGGCGGGGTTGCCAAAGGGCATGTCGTTCGTGAGATCGATGCGCTCGGCGGGCTCATGGCACGTGCCATTGATGCAACGGGGATCCAATTTCGCAGGCTTAATGCAAGTCGTGGCCCGGCGGTGCGATCCAGTCGTGCACAGGCCGACTCGTCACGGTATCGGCAATTTGTTCGCGAAGAAATCGAATCGTGTACGAATATTACCATTGTTGAAGATGAAGTGCTGGCACTGCTCGTTGAAAATGGTCGTTTGGTAGGTGTTCGCGGTGCTTCTGTAGGATCTGTATTTGCAGGCGCCGTTATTCTAACAACAGGCACGTTTTTATCGGGCAAATGCTTTGTAGGCGATGAGACATTCGAAGGTGGCCGTGTAGGGGATGCAGCGGCAAAGGGGCTTTCGACGTCTTTGCGTGAAATAGGACTTACGCTTGGACGTTTTAAAACAGGAACTACGCCACGATTGGATACAGCGAGTATTCATTGGGATGCTTTAGAGCCGCAGTCGGGTGATATACCTAGGCCATGCTTTTCTTTTGATCCTGTGAGGAATGATTTACCGCAAATCCAGTGTTTTCTCACGTATACCAACGAAAAGACCGACGCCATTGTGCGTGAAAATTTAGATCGCTCACCTTTGTATCGTGGAATTATTGAGGGCACGGGTCCTCGCTACTGCCCATCGCTAGAAGACAAAGTGGTTCGATTTGCGGATCGAAAGAGGCATCAGATTTTTCTTGAGCCTGAGGGCCTTGATACCGAACGTGTGTATCCCAATGGAATTTCCACCAGTCTCCCCAAAGATGTTCAAGACCGATTCTTGCATAGTATTGTTGGATTGGAAGATGTTCGGATCCTCGAATATGGCTATGCAGTCGAATACGATTACGCACCTCCAACACAACTCTTACCGTCGTTGATGACCAAAGTTTTGCCTGGCCTGTTTCTTGCGGGTCAGATCAACGGAACAAGCGGATACGAAGAAGCAGCAGGTCAGGGTTTGATGGCGGGTCTTAATGCTGTTCGTTGGATGGCAGGGGACAGCCCTGCGATCCTAGGGCGACATGAAGCATATATTGGCGTGTTGATTGATGATCTTGTCACGAAGGGGGTTGATGAACCCTATCGCTTATTTACATCGCGGGCTGAGTATCGCCTGATCCTTCGCGAAAGTAATGCAGAGGAGAGGTTGTGGCGCCACGCTATGGCCTGGGGCTTATTGCCTGAAGATCGCATAGCACGAGCATCGATGCGCGACACTGCCCGTGTTGAATTAAAAGATAGACTCAGCATGCAGCGTGCGGATCCCGCCATGCTTGCACGTCTTGGCCTCACAGGTCGTATGGTTCCAGGCTCAACCTTGGAATCTCTGTTGCGTCGTCCTGAGATCACACTTGGGCATTTATTCGATGGAATTGATGACGAAATAGCTCTCGTGGTGGAAGAGTCGGTGAAGTATGCTGGCTATATTGAGCGAGAAGCGCGGGAAATTGTGCGAATGTCTGAGCTCGACAATTATAGATTGCCTGACGCTTTGGATTATTTGGCAATGAATGGGTTATCGAATGAAGTACGAAGCAAGCTTCTGGCAGTTCAGCCGATCACATTGGGGCAAGCTTCTCGGATCCCAGGGGTAACACCGACTTCTTTGGCTTTGCTTCGAGTTTTGGCCCATCGGGTTGTTTCACGTGAAACATCAGAAGGTATCCCAGAATTGAAGGAATGTTCCACGTGAAACATTTTGAAAAAGCGTTGCGTGACATTGTAGAACCGTGGGGCATTCAGCTTAGAGCGTTGCAAGTCCAGCGTATGTGGCAACACTGGCAGATGGTTCATGTGTGGAATGAGCGCACGAATCTTACATCCATTGACACCGACATTGATGCGGCTATTTTGCATTACGCGGATAGCCTGACCGCGGCACCCGACCTTTTCGGAGATCGTTTGCTGGATATTGGTTCAGGGGGTGGGTATCCTGGCATACCTTTGGCCATTTATCGACCTGACGTACGCGTGACACTTTTAGAGCTGCGTCGGCGACGGTGTTCTTTTTTACGTAAAGCAGTGGCGGATATAGGCCTTAGCAACGTACGGGTCCTTGAAGGCGATGTTGCAAAGGTTGTTGGCGATCTCTTTACGACAGCCGTAACGCGGGCAGTATTTTCCGATACTGCAGGCCTTGCGCAATGTCTTGCTTGGCTTGAAGAGCGGGGAAAATTAATTGCATATCGATCTGATCTTGAGGCACCCTTGCCCCTGGATCCTGAGTTTCGTCCATACATTTTGGCGGGACGAAAAAGAACCCTTGCACTCTGGACGAGGGTGGTTGAAAAGCTTACCTAACTTTTGAATGAACGAAGGAGCAAATCATGGCGAGAGTTGTCGCCGTGGCCAATCAAAAAGGCGGCGTGGGCAAAACAACCACAGCTGTTAACTTGGCGGCCTCCCTTGCTGTAGCGGAAAAGCGCGTGTTGTTGGTTGATTTGGATCCCCAGGCCAACGCCTCAAGTGGTGTGGGGGTTGGGGCACAAGCGCTTGAAAATAGTGTTTACGCGACCCTGATAGGTGATCGCACCGTAGAGGAATTGATTAAGCCCACAAGTTTGCCTTTTTTGAGTGTTTTGGCCTCTGGCGCTGATTTGTACGGCGCGGAAATAGAACTGGTGGCCGAAGAGGATAGGTTTTCTCTTTTGCGTGAGGCGTTGAAAGCGCAACAAGACCATTTCGATTTTATTGTATTGGATTGTCCCCCTTCGCTGGGGCTTTTAACTTTAAATGCACTTACGGCAGCGGATTACGTTGTGATCCCGATGCAGTGTGAATACTACGCGTTAGAAGGTTTGACGCAGCTCACGCGGACGATGGAGATGGTGAAAGCGGGCCCCAATCCTGACTTGCGTCTCGGTGGAATTTTGCTCACGATGTACGACAGTCGTAATAATTTGGCACGGCAGGTCGCAGAAGACGTGCGGAAAATGTTTGGGGATCGTGTTTTTACCGTGATGATCCCACGCAACGTTAGGCTTTCCGAAGCGCCAAGTTTTGGGAAACCCATTGTGCTGTACGATATCGCATCACGTGGATGCCAGAGCTACCTGGAGTTTGCCAGGGAATTTCTTGCTGCCGATGAAACGTTAGCGGCTGCATGAGGGACTTGGGGGGAATGATTATGGCTGCCAATCCTGAAAAAGATCCAAAAAATAAACGTGTTCTTGGGCGAGGTCTTGCGGCCCTGATGTCTGATCCGGACAGTGCAAAGGCTCCTGTGAGCATGGTTCGCACCTTGCCCATTGAGAAAATTATTCCTTGCGCGACCCAACCACGGCGTTATTTCGATGAGGCTCAACTTGAAGAGCTTTCACAGTCCATCGCTGTTCATGGGTTGATTCAGCCAATTGTGGTGCGAAAGCAAGGAACTCACTACGAAATTGTTGCAGGCGAGCGACGATGGCGTGCGGCCGGACGTGCGGGGCTTCAAGAGGTTCCTGTTGTTGTGCGTGAGTTTGATGACTCCAATGCACTGCAGGTTGCGTTGATTGAAAATATCCAACGGGCTGATTTGGATCCGCTGGAAGAAGCCCAAGCTTTTGAGCGTTTGATCGACGATTTTAAGCTTACCCATGAGCAAGTTGCACACGCGGTCGGCCGTAGTCGGGTGGCCATTACCAATGCGCTGCGGTTGCTTGCGATGCCTCCCGCTATTTTAGCAATGATGCGTGATGGAAAGCTTACGGCAGGCCATGCACGTGCGCTTTTGATGATACACGATATTGACGTAATGGTTCGGTTGGCTACACAGGCGGCAGAGCGCGGTATGTCAGTGCGTGAAGTGGAGTCTCGGGCGCGTGCGCTTGCCAAGCCTCCCGTGCCGCGCAATGGCGACGCAACGCCGCGCAGAACACCCGCAGAACGCGAAATTGAAGAAAATCTACAACAGACTTTTGGAGCGCGGGTTAAATTAAAACAAGCCGAAGGAAGGGGACATATCGAAATATATTTCGATAATTTAGATGCACTGGACAGTTTGCTCGACCGTTTTGCCGGGTTGTGATTTCATAATATCTTGTTATGCATGTTTTCAAACATCGCTTTGCGCATGATCTCGATAGGTGCTTTGCGCTGGGTCCAAATCTCAAAAGCACGAGCGCCTTGTGCAAGAAGCATTTCCCATCCTTCGACGCATGCCAATCCATGGTGCTGTGCATCTTCCAAAAAAGCCGTGGGTTTTGCGGCGTAAAGCATTTCAAAGGCAATTGCATGAGGTGGCAACGCATGCCAGGGAATATCGTGCCGCTCGTTGTTGCGCCCTACGGGGGTTGCTTGCACGAGAACAGAAGCTGTTTGCAATGCACTGTGCATTGCTGTTGTGTCATCCAATGCAACCGCATGACAATCATCATTTAATTTAAGTGTATGAATGATTGCATGTGCGGCTTCGGGGCGGCGTGCCGCAATAATGACAGAGAGACCAAGCATTTCACCAGCAAGGGCTGCAGCACGTGTGGCACCGCCTGAACCGATAATGAGCATTGTACCTGATGACTGCACAGGGCGTGCTCGCAATGGCTCTACGATGCCTTCTACGTCGGTGAGGTAGCCAAACCAGCGGTTATCGCGACGAAAGAGCGTGTTTGTGGCTTTGGCGCGCGTAGCGTGCCCCTCAAGCGTGACCAATGTGGCAACATGCTCTTTCATGGGTGTTGTGACGTTAAATCCCGACCATATAGGATTTTCTAAAGAGGTTTGAACTTTTGAAAGTGCATGTTCATCGGCTTCAAATCGTTCGTAGATTGCATCAATGCCTAAATGTTTGAATGCAGCATTGTGCATGGCAGGAGATGGAGATTGTGCGATGGGATGGCCAATCAGAGCGTAACGTTGCATGATATTTCCTTAGACCAAAAACGACGAATACATGCGATATCTGTGGATATTTGATGTTTGAGTGCTTCAATGTTTGGAAAAGAAATTTCGTCGCGAATTTTAAGGGCGAAATCAATGGACATGGATTCGCCGTACAAAGAACCGCTTTCATGATCGAGAAGATGTGCTTCTACTTGGAATCGATGATCATGAAGCGTGGGTGCAAAACCGATATTGACTGCAGCAATTCGAGTGCCAAAAGAGCCATGGCACTGCGCGGCATAAACGCCACGCGGCAAAATAACAGGCACATCGGTTTTTAAATTGGCTGTTGGAAACCCAAGGCGCGCACCTTGATGTCTTCCATGCACGATAATGCCATGCATGCGAGGATAGCGCCCTAGTAATTTGCGTGCAAAAGAAAGATCTGCGTTTGCCAAAGCTTGTCGAATGCGTGATGACGATACTTTTTCGTGATCAATCATCGCATGATGAATCGCATGGACGTGAATGTTGTATTGTTCGGCGCACAAACGAAGCAGTGCAAGATCGCCTCGCTGTTTGTTTCCGAATCGAAAACCATCGCCGACAACAATATGTTTTGCTTGCAGTTGTTCATGCAAAATATGTTGTACAAAATTTTCGGGCGACGTGTTTGCTAGGTTCTGTGTAAAGGGTTCAACGATAACGGTCGTGATCCCTAAATTGGTAAGTCGTTGAATGCGTGTTGAGATGGACTCGAGCATGATTGGCGCATGGTCAGGGCGCAACAACGCAAGTGGATGTGGATCGAACGTATAGGCACAGGAATCTAGATTGTGGACAGATGCTGTGTGGATCGCGTGTTGAAGAAGTGCTTGATGTCCAATGTGCATGCCGTCAAAAACACCGATAGCGACAACGCGTCCGCGATCAGAAATGGGAGCATGGGCTGCGCCGTGCAAGTGGACTTTGGGTGATGCAGTCTCCATGCAGTGCCTATTTGGCATATGCGCGTCTTGAGGGCTAGCCCGTTCATGTTTCTAAATATGCAGCGCATGTCCCAAGGCCATATGGGTTGCCTCAAGCATCGCTTCAGGTAGGGTAGGATGTGCATGAATCGTATGCGCAAGATCATCGAGGGTGCACTCAAGCTTCATGGCCGCACATGCTTCGGCGATAAGATCGGTCGCACGTGGCCCTATAATGTGAACGCCAAGTACTTCGTTATATTTGTCTTCCGCGACAATTTTTACGAAACCTTCGGGTTGTCCCATGATCCGCGCCTTGCCAAGGGCCGAGAACGGAAATTTCCCGATTTTGAGCGTGTACCCCAGCTTGGTCGCAGCCCGTTCTGTGAGGCCAACACTTGCGACTTCAGGATCTGAATAGGTGCACGAGGGGACCAGAGTGTAATTGATGGGATACACGTGCTTGCCGAGAGCATGATCGATCGCAAGGAGAGCCTCTGCGGTTGCAACGTGTGCGAGCTGGGGTGTTCTTACCACGTCGCCTATGGCGTAAATCCCAGCAACACTTGTTTGCATAAATCGATCAACTTCAATGAATCCACCAGAATCGACTTTGATACCGGCATCTTTGGTGCCAAGACCCTCGGTAACAGGAGCCCGCCCGACAGCCACAAGCAGCATGTCGGCCTGAAGCGTGCTTTTTTTGTCATCCTTCAAAAGGGTGACTTCAATACCACTCTCCTTGTGGAGGACGTTATCGAGCTTTGTGCTTGTGTGAACGGCGATGCCCCGCTTTTTAAGCATCTTTGCGAATTCGAGTCCTACTTCCGTGTCTTCGACGGGCAACAATTGGTCCATCATTTCAATCACAGTGCAGGATGTTCCAAATCGTGCATAAACCGATGCAAACTCAACACCAACCGCACCACCCCCCAAAACAATAAGAGACTTTGGCGGTTGGTGAAGTTCGAGTATTTCATTGGAGGTGACGATACTTTTCCCGTCGGGTTGAAGCGATGGGAGGATCCTCGGTGTTGAGCCTGTTGCGATAATAATCGTTGTGGCTTTGAGCGTGATAGTGCCCTGAGCGCTTTTGACGATTACCGTTTTCCCGCCCCCCAATGTTCCAACACCGTAATGCACATCAATTTTGTTTTTCTTCATTAAATACTGAACACCGGACGCGGATTTGTCGACGATATCCGTACGTGATTGTTGAACCCGCGTGAAATCAAAACTTATCTCACCCGTAGTGATGCCGTGGTTCTTTGCATTTTTAACTTCGGTGAGAAGATCGGCAGAATGCAGAAGGCTTTTGGTAGGGATACAGCCGCGCAAAAGGCATGTTCCACCAAGACGTGTATCTTTTTCTACAATGGCGGTTTTTTTACCGCTTTGTGCGGCACGAATAGCAGCGGGATATCCACCGGGACCTGCGCCTATGACGATGACATCGTAGTTTTGCATAGTGACGGTGTTTAGGGCCTGCTTCAGAATAAATCAATCAAGGCGAATGATTTGTGGGTGGGAGGTAACAAAAATTTCTTGGGTCGTTGAGGTCCCATCAAGGGCTGTAGTGCTTACGTTGTGCTTGCCCGGCGTGAGTGTTTGATTCCACAAAGGGGTCTCCTGTGGAGGCTGTCCGTCGATGCTTATGGGTTGCCAGTCGATTTGGAGGAAAGAAATACCCGCGGATCCTGGAGTCGGCTTGAGATCTGCACGCAAGGGCTGGGTGGGCGGCATAGGTGTCTTGGCAAGTTGTGCGAAGTGTTGTTCGCGTGTAATTTGTGAAGTCGGTTTGCCGGATTTTGCGTAAAGAAGCGCAAGCGCTTCATGCAGTGCTGGGATATAGGGGTTGATCCATCGCAATGCTTCAAAACGTGCGATGGCTTCATCTGTTTTCCCCGCACGTTGTTCTATTTGCCCGGCGAGAAGCAATGCATCGGCATCTTGGGAATGAATCTTTAGGGAAGCATCGATGATTTGGCGTGCTTTTTCTTCGTTACCAACGTTGAGATAGGCGTGAGCCAATCGATGATTGAGTGTGGGATACCGTGCATCGACTTTGGCATAGGCTTTTTCATATTTACGCATAGCGCTATGATGATGCCCCCGTAGCTGCAAAAGTTCGCCGAGTCGTGCAGCATCTTTGGCTTCGAGATCAACAAGATCTTCAAGTGGGGATGCATCTGTGGTGTTTGTTGCGCCATCAGTAAATCGTATTTGAGATGGTTTTGCGCCAGCAACATCACGAAAGTGTCGTGTTTTGAGATATCCATGCCATGCTGTTTCTAGTCCATTTAAGGATAAGCCCAAAGTGGCCTTGAGTGAGGCATCGAGGTCGTTGCTGCTTGCGAGATGTCGTAGCAAGAGGCCTACTTTGTCATGCGGAAATCGCGCTTGTATAAATTCGAGTACAGAAAATACTTCCGCAAAAGCCAACGCTGCTTTTTCTTGAGAGGGAAGTTTGGCCATCGAGGGATGCATTTCTGCAAAAGTAACATAGCTATTTTTTTCGACAGCACGCCGAAGAAGTTTTTCGCCATAGGGCTCCAATGCTTCGCCAGGTTTTCCGCGCCATGTGGTTTCGAAATATTTTGCAATGCCTTCATGAAGCCAAATGGGCACATGATTGTTGGATGCTTTCGCAATGATCAAATGTGTGAGTTCGTGCGCCAATGTGTCGGCCCACCCATAACCTGCGCTTGCGGCGAGTGGTGATGTAATCATCACACGATGATATTTGCAAATGGCGATGGTTCCTGTCGTTTGAATTTCACGAATGGTGAGACCTGTTGCATCCGCCAGTCCAAATGCATCGGGATAAAATTCAACGAGAATGGGCTCGTCGGACTCTGCATGTTGGTATCCAAGTTCTCGTCCTATATTGCGCAGAGCGGCTTCCAAAACGTTTCCTGCATAGAATGCTGTGATCTCATCTTTTCCTAGAAATCGGATGATGAAATGAGGCGTTCTAATTTCTTTGGACTCGGCCATCCAACGCAAAGAACCCGAAGTTCGATCAGCCAGATCTTGAACGCTTTTAGACAGCGGATCTTGTGTCGCATGAATCAACGACATCGCACTTTTGTATTGGCCCCGTTGATGCTGAACCCGCGCTGCAAGCAATTGAACGTGTCTATTCTCGGGATCTTGCCACAAAAGTTGCTTGGCTTGTGTTGTCGCTGAAGTGATGTCCCATGCATCAAGTTTTTCATGGACGTCGTCGGTGGTCGACGCGGTTATTTGCGAAGTTAAAAGCAACAAAAAGGGAACAATTAATAATCGGCTCACTGGACCAACTCTTTGTAATAGTTTTTGACGGCATCTTGATACCGTGTTGGAGGGGCAAGCTTTGCTGCTTCCAGAAGACGCTGGCGGAATCGTGCTTCTTCTTCACGTGACGTGTTTCCGGGAAGAGCGACAGGCTCACTTTTGAAACCACCGCCTTGTCCTTCTCTCTGTCTTTGCTCAGGACGACCCATAGGAAGAGGTACCCCAGATCCGCTTCCTTTTGAAGCCTGTGATAGGGCTTCACGCAATTGTTGAAGCTGTGCACTTGCGCGCGCACTCTGCGATGCGGCAGGAGCGACCTTTTTTTCTGCAAAGGATTGTGCCGCCTCTCTCATTGTTTTGGTGGCTTGTTCTAGGGCCTCTGAGGGCTCGCCTTGAAGTGAAGGAATTTTCTCCGCGAGGTTGCCCATCTTTTGTTGGAGTTTATCGGCTTTAGATGACACATCGGCCTGTTCTTTGGCCAATTGTTCAAGTTTACTCTTTTGTTCTTCAGACAGTGCGTTGTTTTCTTTTTTCAAAAGGTCGTCAAATAATTTCCGCAATGCATTGGCACGATCTGATGCTTTGATAAATAATTTATTGGCTTGTTTGGCCAAGTGATCGTCGGTAAAACGTTCGGCACGGCCTTGTGCGCGTTGTGCATTGAGTTGCACGACCTGAGCAAATTGGTCGGCAAACGGGAAAATCTTGCTTGGTGATTCTGAATTTATTTTAAGATCTAGTTCCAAAGCTTCTTCGCGTATTTGCGTGAGTGGCTGGATATCGAAGCTTGAATTCTCAACCATGGTTTCTATCTGTTGTGTTGCTTCGGCGAGAAGTTTTTTCGCTTTTTCACGAAATGACTTTTCGTTAAAACCGTTTTTCTCTAGGGCTTGTTTGGTATTGGCTTCACGGATTTTCTGAGAAGATCCTGCAATGGATTTTTGTTCTTCACTAAGGGCTTCGAACTCTTGGGACAATTTTTCCATATCGCCACGCGCTGCTTCATAGCGTTCATCGCCGAATTGTTTTTGTGTGTTATCCAGTTGGCGTGCCATATTTTCAACAAGGCTTGCCAGTTCTTCTAGTTCACGTGCGGCATCGTCAAAGCTACCAGAAGCCAGCATGTCTTCTAAATTTTTAAGTTTTCTTCCTACCTGGGTGCCTGTTGCGGCTTCTGCGTTTCTATAGCCATCCGGCAAGGTCTGACGGATGTTGGCCATGCGTTGTAAAAGCCCAATCATTTCTTGTTTAAGTGCATGAATGCGTTGCTCAATTTTTTCGCGTAGCTGTTTATCACCCGTATTGCGATATTCTGCCAACATGGTTTGGAGTTTTTGCTGTGCACTCAGAAGCTCATCGGCCGTGTGTCGAAGATCGTCGATGCGTTGAGATGCAAATAAATCATCGAAATACAAAATATCATTTTCAAGTTGCTTTTTCTTTTTTGGGCCGATGGCCGGAATTTGGCCTGTGATACTTTGCTCTTTGTGCGTTTTTTGCTGTGTTGTGAGTCGTGCGTGAAGGGCTGCGATGGCATTGTGCAGGCCGGCTTGACTAAGCGTGTCCTCGCTTAAAGCCTCAAGCACTGCATGTGTATTTTTAACGGCTTCCGCAAGAGGCTTAATTCTTTCATCTGGTGTTGGTTTGGGGAGAACGCTTGGATCTTCTGTTCTCATTTCGACATCGAGCCAATCAACCAGTGCATCTATGATAGCACGTTGATCAGCAAGAACCTTTTGGTGCACACGACTCGCGCTAAAGACTGAGAGTGTCATTGTTTCTGAACGCACCGTTGCGATACCATCGCGTGCGTTGTTGTCCAAAGCTTCGAGATAAAAACGAATATCTGCATCCTCATCACGGCCTTGCCGTAATTGGGCGACGGCCACGGGGAAAAAATCTTCTTTTTGAAGTGTGACTGCCTGTAGATTTTTCCATATAGGAATAGGCTCCGTACCGCCTTCCACCACCAGCCGAACTTCTGAAAGACCATAGTCGTCAGATGCCTGCCAGGCGACTGAAATGGTATCGAGATCACGCACGGTCGCTTTGGGTTCGGGAAGCCATGCCCGAATGTTGGGGGGCAGGTCAGGATCTGCGGTGATGGTGTATTCGCGCCCGTCGCCGATATGTTCATCCTCTGCGTCCACGATTTCGATGCGATAACTGCCCGATTGGAGCATGGGGATCTTGATGCTAAGCGTATTGGCATCGTGGATCTCCATCGGGAGTGTGATTGTTTCGTCTGTTTGTGTTCGGATCACCGCATTGGCCGATTGTGCCTTTTTGATGCTGGCCAGGCGCACATGGGCTTCGGTGCCGCGCACGGCCTGAAGTGTTCCATTGCTGCCTGGTACAACGCGTGCGGACAGTTGGGTGTAGGCCGGGTAGTGATAGGTTACGGTGATATTGTTGAGAAGCCCCGGATGTACGGTGATGGTACTTCCTAAGCGTGCCCATGTTTCAATACGTTGTTTAAGGGTTTCCATACGAAACGCTGCAAGACAGGAGACAACAACGCATGCTGCGACGGCGTAGTTTTTCCAAACTTTGCGTTTCTTCGTAAAATGGAGCGCGATATGCTGAGGTAAATTGTGTGTCGTGAGTGCGCGCACAGTGGTGGTGATATGAGCTTCCGCAAGGCCGTGGGATGTGGAAGCATCATGGCCATGCAACAAGGCCAGCGCAGTGCTTAGGGATGAACCCAATGCCGGATCAATTTTTTCGGCCTGCAAGGTCAACTGATAGGGCCTGCTCGCAAGATATATTGCTCTGAAGGCCCATCCGGCCAACAGCAGTAGGAAAAAAAGTGGGATCCACAGGAGTCCAGCGATGAGCCATGGGCCCGAGAGTTTCGTTGCTAGGATGCATGTCAGCCCCCAAGAAGCGCTCAAGACAAGGGTGCTGCGGATGAGCCATACCCAACAAAAGTGTTTGCGGATGCCATGGGCCAGGCTGCCCAGAATTGCCTGCAGCGTGGAGGCAGAAGATCCCACCGGCTTCTCAGTGGAAAAAAACCCTTGGCTATCGGTGTGCATATGTGGTTCCTGGCATTCCTGTTTCCGTATGATTTTTCGCACAGGAGCAATTGTCAATTGTTAAGGACTTGGGCAATCATAATCCTCACCCTCCATAGGCGTTCTCGCGTGAAAGCTTATGCTTTCCCATGTCCAAAGAAGATTTTCTTGTAGCCAGCGGCTATGAAAATCTGATATGAGCACTGTTTTGCAGTTTCCCTCGTAGGTATGTCCGACGCGCACCACGGCGTCATGTGTGTCCGCCGATGCTACAACATATGTCAACTGGTTTCGAATACTCGTTGTTTGTTGGTCGCGAAGACCCAATGGCGCGCTTTGTGTCGCGCTGTGAACACTATCGTCTTTTTATCTATGAGGGTTTACCTGGGATTGGAAAATCTACTCTTGTCGCACATTTGTCTGAACAGGCATTGGCCATGGGATCTGGGAAGGTCATTTATCTGCCTGTCTCCAAGGGCGAAAGCGTGCTGTCTCTGTTGGTACGCACGAAGGCCCGCTTATTGGGACCTGGGGCTGCTTTTGAAACGACCCCCAGCGATGTTTACGTTCGTTTGCTTGATCTTTTGTGCCAGCACCGTGCTGTGCTGGTTCTGGATGACATGGATCATTTGGCGGCCGAAGATATTTCGCGTCTGACGCGCTTGTTTGCCACATCCCATCAGAAAGACTTTCGGGTTATCGCAACAACTTCTACCCCAGTATCATTGCCTGCTCTTGAAATGCCTTTTTTGTATTACGAGCGGCTAGGTGCACTGTCGATGGAAGCAGTTGTACGCGCATGCGATTCCTGGGGTATTTCTGATCCAATTCGCGGCGCACTTGTCGCCGACGCTTCTCGCGGAGGCTCTGCTGGACATCCGCTGACGCTTAAACTGCTTGCTTGTGGCTATGCTGATGCACAGAACCTTACAGGGGGCAGTGCACGATCTGTGTTGATGTGCAAGCAACTTCTTGCGTCGTATGTGGCGGATTTGTGCGATGAAGGTCGTGCTGCACTTGAACTTCTTGCTTATGTGCGTGTGCCTGTTGGTTTGATAGAGGCCAAGGCATGGTGTGGCGATGCGCCTGTTGAAGAATTGCTGTGTTCTGGTGTTTTGCAGCTCTTGGATGGGGAAGTATCGGTCCATGCATTGGTCGATGTCGTTGCGCCGGAACTGTTGCCCGTTAAAAAATCACGTGCGAGTGGCATTGCAAAATATCTTTGTGAGCGGTCGGTTTTGTATGGCGAAGTCCTTGGACTGATCCGTGCGTCGGAAGTATTGGCCGGCGTTCACGAGTCCACAAAGGCATTGGATATTCTCGATGACGCTATGGCTCAAGTGTGTGCCATGGGCCATCAGCATGCATTGCTGATGAGTCTAAAATCAATGCCTATTTCCGATGAAATAGCTTTTCGAGTACGTGTTTTATCGGCCGCTGCACGCATGGATACTGCACAAGGAAGATCACTTAGAGATGAGCTTGAAATGCTTTCCTCTTGTGGTGATGTTTGGGCTGAAATTCGTGCTTTGCAATGCTTGATAGTCCTTCTTGACGGCGGATCTGATGACAAACAGGTCCTTGTTGCATTTGATTTGCTGCAATCAAAAACAAAAGATCCTTCGTTTATTGTTCCGTCGGCACATCGTGCTGTGATGGCGATGGCACGTCAAGAACGCGTCAGTGATGCGGAAAAATTAGCACTCCAATTGTTACAGCATTTGCAGGACAACAAGCAGACATCGCGATTGGCAGAAATTCATCAATTGATAGGTGATCTGCAAAATCGCTCGAGTCGTTTTACAGACGCGGTGATCTCATTTCAAAAAGCTGTTGCTGCGTATCAGGACGAAGGTCAAGTGCAGGCGACAGTGCAAGCGACGGTGCTTCTCGGGGATGTTCAACGTAATACGGGGAATTTTTCAGACGCTTTGCTAAGCTATCAGCGTGCACGAGAACAGGCCGAGGTATTGTCTGATCGTGATCTCGCATGGCGCATTGATGCAAATATAGTTTGGAATCATTTTTTGTCAGGCAATCTTCTTCAGGCAGAAAAAACACTCGGAGTGCTTGAGGCGCAACATCATGTGGGCGCCAACAGTCGATTGCGTCGTATGATGCAGGCGCTTCGGTGTGCCGTGGATGTGTATTTGCATGAAGATATGGAAAAGCTTCCTCTTCTTGCAGAGCTTGCGCTGTATTTTGAAAGCGAAGGCAATTCACATTTAAGTGATGTGCTTGCTATGTTGTTTGTCGAATTGACGACCAAGCAAGGCAATTACGATGAGGCGAAGTCATTTTTAGCCAGCCGAATCATTGATGAAAAGAAAAGTCCTCTAGGTGCTGCATATCTTTTACGTTCATGGAGCGTCTTAGAGCACGCCTTGGGCGGTGACGATGATGTTGCGTCTTCCAATAAAAAAATAGCGCAAGCGCGAAAACTATTTGTACGTACGGAACATAAACAGGAAGAGTCTCGAACTCTTCTTCTCATGGCAAGATGGTCCTGTGAGGCCGGTGATGATAAAAATGCAATTCGGCATGCCCAAGCAGCCCTCGATATTTCAACATCCTGTTCTGCATCGAACATTGCGGCATATGCACAGGCGATTCTTGCAGTTGCTCTTTTATCTTCGGGTGAATTGAGACAATCCATTGCGTTGTTGAAATTGGCGATGCCTGCACTTCGCCAACTTGGTTTGAAACGAGATGTTGTACGTGTGGGGATCCAGCTTTTATCTGTATTTATTGCGCATGGCGATCTTAATTCTGCACTCAAGTTGGGATTACGTTTGCGAGAAGATGCCGAGCGTCTGGCACTGCGCGACGAGCGTTTGCAAGTCATCATCCTATGTGGGGTGGTTTTGTTGCACAGGGGTCGTTTGGATGCCGCATCCAAGTGTTTTCGAGAAATTCCATCACGCGGCATGGCAGTATGGACGTATCTCTTAATGTGGCGATTTGGTGAGGCCCTTGCATGGATGGCCGGTGATTATGGTGTTGTTGCCGGACGTCGTAAGCAATGGATCCAAATGCTTGTAGCGCAGGACGAATCGACACAAAAAAGCATGACGGCACGACTTCAGCAACTTAACATGCCTCCATGGCATGCCATGGTGATGCGTGATGCCTCCGGTGAAAGCTGTGATAGTATTGCGCGTTTGGCTGTGTGTGGATTGGGTGAGGCAAGCGTGATTCTGGATATTGCGTCGCAGACAATCCAGGACCATGAAAGTATTGTCGCGATGAAGTTGTCGTTTGCCGCAACACGTATTTGGTCACTCTTGGCAATGCGTGCGCCCCATGTGGTTTCAAGCAAAGAGCTTGCAATGGCCTTGTTGGGCGAAGAAACACAGCTGACCGATAAAATTCAGAAAAGTATTGATGTGGCAGTTCGTGAAATTGAAAAAGCGCTGAATGGTCTTAAAAATGTGACGGTGTTGAGTACAAAAACGGGTGTTAAGCTTGTGATAGGCGTACGGAATTATGCGGTTCTCGCACCATTTTGGGACGCATCTGATAACTTCGATGATTCACAAAAGAAATTGCTTACTTATATGGCTCACCACTGCCCGTCATCCATAGAGACATTGCAATCGGCATGTGAGATCGAGCCCAAAGAGCTCAAGAAGCATCTTAAGTCCTTGATTGATGCAGGTCGTGCGGGGTCTTCGCGTGAAGGCAAATTGATTGTTTACCAGCTGCTGGCGTAGCGACGATCCGTCATAGCATAGCAAGTTGCATCGCTACTGACTTGACCCCTATCTTTATCCAAGAGTAGGGTGTTGCGCCACAGGTGACAATTTTGCCGGGGATCTATGGTGAACAAAAACACAACTTTGTCCAACCTTATTGCAAGGGCTGAAGCCGGTGGTGGCCCAGAGCGCATTCAAAAGCAACACGAAAGCGGTAAGCTTACTGCGCGTGAGCGGCTCGAGGCCTTTCTTGATCCGGGAAGTTTTGTTGAAATAGACAAGCTTCGGCGTGGTGTAGGCGACGAGATCCCCGGTGATGGCGTGGTCACAGGCCATGGGCTTGTGGAGGGTCGCCAGGTTTTTGTTTACGCCCAGGATTTTACGGTTCAAGGCGGATCGGTGTCGGCTGCCCACGCTGCCAAAATTTGCAAAGTGATGGATCTTGCGACTACGACGGGATCGCCCATTATAGGGCTGGCCGATTCTGGCGGTGCACGTATTCAGGGTGGTGTGGAAAGCCTTGCCGGTTACGCTGATATTTTTCTTCGTAATGTGCTTGCTTCAGGTGTTGTCCCACAGATCACATGCATTATGGGACCTTGTGCCGGTGGGGCTGTGTACTCACCGGCCATCACGGATTTTGTGTGGATGGTTCGTGGCAACAGTTACATGTTTGTGACCGGGCCAGATGTTGTTAAAGCAGTTACCCACGAAGATATTTCGAAAGAAGATCTGGGCGGCGCACGCACGCACAGTGAAATCAGCGGGGTGGCACATTTCTCGTCTGTCGATGATAGTGCATGCCTTGAGCAGGTTCGAACGCTCTTATCGTTTCTTCCTGCTAACAACGCGGAAGATGCGCCAACCTTGGATATGGATGATGATCCAGGGCGTAGCTGTGATGGCTTGGCCAAAATGATTCCGAGCGATCCAAGCAAACCCTATGATATGAAATCGGTAATCCGATCTGCCGTAGATCATGCGAACTTTTTTGAAGTGCATGAAGCCTATGCGCGAAATATTGTATGCGGTTTTGCGCGCATGGCAGGCCGTTCGGTGGGAATAGTCGCCAATCAACCGACACATTTGGCCGGATGTCTTGATTCTGCGGCATCCATGAAAGCGGCGCGCTTTGTACGCTTTTGTGATTGTTTCAATATTCCACTGATCACGCTTGTGGATGTGCCAGGATTTTTACCCGGTGTGGATCAAGAACGTGGTGGAATTATTCGCCATGGTGCAAAGTTGTTGTATGCTTTTGCAGAGGCCACTGTACCGAAGGTGACGGTGGTGATCCGGAAAGCCTATGGCGGTGCTTACGATGTCATGGCCTCAAAGCATATCCGTGCGGATTTGAACTTTGCATTTCCTACGGCGGAAATCGCGGTGATGGGACCCGATGCAGCGGCGAATGTGGTTCATCGCCGTGAAATTGCAGAAAGCAAAAATCCTGAAGAAACCAGGCGCTTATTTGCGAAGGAATATAGAGAAAAACATGCCAACCCATTTGATGCAGCGTCGCTTGGATATATCGATGATGTAATCCAGCCTGAAGAGCTTAGGATCCGACTTGTGTCTGCTTTGGCGATGTTGCGAGACAAAAGACAAAGCAACCCTCCCCGCAAACATGGAAATATACCGTTGTAATGCCAATGTTTAAACGCGTACTTATTGCCAATCGTGGAGAAATTGCCGTTCGCATCGCTCAGACGCTCAGAGAGATGGGCATTGCGCCAATTGCCGTTTTTTCGGAAGCGGACCGTCGTTCGCCCCATGTTCGTGTGGCCGAATTTGCATATCCCATCGGTCCAGCGCCTGCGGCCGAAAGTTATTTGTGTATTGAAAAAATATTGAAAGTGGCACGCGAAGCCAAAGCCGATGCAATCCATCCAGGCTATGGTTTTCTTTCTGAAAACCCGACATTTGCCGATGCTGTGTCCGATGCAGGGATCGTTTTTATCGGCCCGCCTGCCGATGCCATGCGTAAGATGGGATCAAAAACTGCAGCACGTACGGCGATGATAGCAGCAGGAGTACCAACGGTTCCTGGGAGCGAAGGGGCCTTGCGTTCTGATGAAGAGGCTTTAAACATTGCCAAACGATTTGGTTTTCCCGTGATGCTCAAAGCGTCGGCAGGTGGCGGCGGCAAAGGCATGCGACTTGTGCACCAGGAAAAAGATCTGTTGCCTGGGCTTCGTTCCGCCAGATCCGAAGCCAAGAACGCATTTGGCGATGATACTGTTTATTTGGAAAAAGCCATCCTTAATCCGAAACATATAGAAATTCAGATTTTTAGTGGGCCCGATGGTGAAACGGTATGGCTTGGTGAGCGTGAATGCTCCATGCAGCGGCGTCATCAAAAGGTCATAGAAGAAACGCCGAGTCCTGTGGTTGACGAAACATTACGTCAACGTATGGGAGAGGTGGCATGCCGTGCGGCAAAGGCCGTGGATTATCGGGGTGCGGGTACCATTGAGTTTTTGCTTGATGGCGATGGAAGTTTTTATTTTCTCGAAATGAATACACGCTTGCAGGTTGAGCATCCGGTGACTGAATTGTGTTGTGGCACCGATTTGGTGCGCGCACAGGTGAATGTTGCAGCGGGTTTGCCAATGCCGTGGGAGCAGCATGAAATCGTACGTCGTGGGCATGCGATTGAAGCGCGCTTGTATGCGGAAAATCCGCGGAAAAAATTCATGCCTTCACCAGGCATGATCGAAGAATTGGTATTGCCTTCAGGGCCTGGTATTCGTGTTGATACAGGTGTTGCGTCAGGTGTTGAAGTAAGCCGGTATTACGATCCTATGATCGCAAAAATTTCGGTATGGGCTGAAACACGCGAAGCGGCACGCGTGAAGCTGCACCGTGCGCTTGCTGATACGGCGGTCAACGGGATTGTGACCAATGCGAGCTTTTTAAGACAATTGCTTGATGATCCCTCGTTTATTTCTGGCAACTATCACACTGGAAGTATTGCAGAGATGATGACCACGGCCAACTATGAGATCTCACCCGATCTTGTGGATGTGGCTATTCTTGCAAAAGCCATTTTGACTTATCAAATGAACACCGGTTCAGCGCAGGAAAAGGCGGCCCGTGGTGGTGTGCGAACGGGCCGAAGTTGGCGTGCAACCCCTTGGCGTTGGGGAGGTGGATGATGCACTACGTTGCAACCGTTGACGAGAATGAGCGTGAAATTGAAGTCACAGAACCTTCGCCTGGGCATTACCATATTGTGCTTGATGGGAAGGTATATGACGTTGATGCTCAGCGCGTCGCAGAGCGTACGTTGTCGCTGATCGTGGGCGGACACGCGTATCAAATTGAAGTCGAATCTCCTCAGGATGCGACCAGTGCTTTGCTGGTTCGGGGGAGTGCCGTTATTGTTGAAGTGCTGGATTTGCGACAAGTTCGTTTGCGCCGCGCGCAAGCATCAAGCGGTGTTCTTGATGGTCCAGCCAACATGACATCACCGATGCCAGGTAAAGTGATTGCGGTATTGGTTAAAGTGGGTGATGTCGTTCAAGAAGGTCAGGGTCTTGTTGTTGTCGAAGCCATGAAAATGGAAAATGAGCTCAAGGCCCCTAAAGCGGGAACCGTTTCGAGTGTCAATGCTTTGGTGGGTGCGGTCGTCGACGGCGGTGCACTGTTATGCGTGATCACTTAGCTTGATTGCGGTATACTCGATAGTGCCATGCCAAAAAAGACAGAGTCCCCACCTGATCTGGACACACAAAGCCAAGAAGGCGTAGCTGTCGCTGAAGAGCGTGAAGTAAAGCGTCCAAAACGCTACAAAGTATTGCTCCACAATGACGATTACACGACCATGGAATTTGTGCTTTTGGTTTTGAAGCAAATTTTCCGGCATTCTGAAGAAAATGCTATGGCAATTATGCTGAAGGTTCATCGTGAAGGCATGGGTATTGCCGGTTTGTACACCTACGAAATTGCTGAAACGAAAGCCTCACAGACCATGCAGATGGCCCGTAAAGAGCAATTCCCGCTTCGATGCAGCTTGGAGGCCGAATGATGATCACGCCAGAACTTGAAGAAATTTTTTCACGTGCTGTGGCGCTAGCACGCAGTTGTCGGCATGAGTTTGTGTGCCTTGAACATCTTTTGTGTGCGCTTTTGTTTAATACGCATGCCATCGAAGTTCTTGAGGCGTGTGCTGTGGATATCGAAGCCCTGCGTCAAGAACTTCAGGGCATTCTGAAAGGCATGGATACTGTTCCTGAGGATGAAGACTACGAGGTCGAGCAAACGGTTGCGATCACACGGGTTGTACGACGTGCCGCGATCCATGTACAAAGTGCAGAAAAGGCGACCATGGACCCGGGCGATGTGATTGCAGCCATGCTGCAAGAAGAAGATTCCCCAGCGGTGTATGCGTTACAGAAGTTTGGTGTGACGAGACTCGATGTTCTTAATTATCTTTCGCACAAAGTAACCAAAGGGGATTCTCAACCTCTTTTGACGTCTTCGGAAGAAGGCCAGCATGAAGGCAAGCGACGTTCTGCATTGGATATGTTTGCCGTCGATTTGGTGAATAAGGCGGCTGCTGGGAAAATTGATCCCTTGGTGGGACGTGTCCAAGAAATTCAACGTACGATCGAAGTATTGTGTCGTCGTCGTAAAAATAACCCTCTTTTTGTAGGTGAACCGGGTGTGGGTAAAACAGCGATTGCCGAAGGTTTGGCGCTCGCTATTTTTGAAGGCAATGTTCCTGATATTCTTAAAAATGCCGAAGTCTATGCGCTAGAAATGGGTGCTTTGGTTGCAGGCACAAAGTTTCGTGGTGATTTTGAACAACGCTTGCGGTCGCTTATCGAAGAAATTAAAGCCAAGAAAAACGCAATCTTATTTATCGATGAAATTCATACGATTGTTGGCGCAGGATCGGTGAGCGGAGGCTCACTTGATGCATCCAATATATTAAAGCCAGCACTTGCATCAGGAGAATTGCGTTGCATTGGTTCCACGACACACAAAGAATATCAAAGTGCGTTTGAACGTGATCGCGCATTGGCTCGACGTTTTCAGAAAATAGATGTGAATGAACCGAGTCAGGGAGAAACGCTTATTATTTTGCGCGGTTTAAAAGGTGCTTATGAAAAGCACCACAAGGTGCAGATCACCGACGCGGCTTTGAAGCTGGCTGTTGAGCTTTCTTCGCGTCACCTCACGGGAAGATTTTTGCCTGACAAAGCGATTGATGTAATCGATGAAGCAGGTGCATCGGCGCATTTAAAGAAAAAGCGTACGGTTCGTCCAAAAGACATAGAATTTATTGTTGCACGCATGGCGCAGATCCCATCCCGATCGGTGTCTACTTCTGATCGTGAGCGATTGGCGACGCTGGCACGCGACATTAAGCTTGTTTTGTACGGACAAGATGAAGCGGTCGAAAACGTTGTGAGTGCCATTAAATTGTCGCGCGCGGGCTTAAGTATGCCCAATCGGCCCATTGGAAGTTTTCTCTTTGCAGGCCCCACAGGGGTTGGAAAAACGGAACTGGCCAAGCAATTGGCATTGGCTTTAGGGATCGAGCTGATTCGCTTCGATATGAGCGAGTACATGGAAAAACACACTGTATCGCGTTTGATCGGTGCACCTCCCGGTTATGTTGGATTTGATCAGGGCGGACTTCTTACCGATGCCGTGATCAAAAAACCCCATGCTGTTTTGCTTCTTGATGAAATTGAAAAAGGTCATCCTGAGATCTTTAATATTTTGTTGCAGGTGATGGACAATGCGACACTTACCGACAACAACGGACGCAAAGCAGATTTCCGCAATATCGTGGTGATCATGACGACCAATGCGGGGGCACGCGAATTGGAGCGCGGTGCCATCGGTTTTGGAGGGAGTTTGTTTGGCAACAGCAAAAGTGAAGTGGATAAAATGTTTCCTCCTGAATTCCGCAATCGCTTGGATGCGATGGTGCAATTTCACCATCTTTCGCGGGACGTGATTGAGCAGGTGGTGGAAAAACAGCTTGCCGAATTGGAAAAACAACTTGCACCAAAGCATGTGGAACTTCGTGTAAGCCCTTCGGCACGACGTTGGATTGCAGAACACGGCTATGATGAAAAACACGGTGCGCGTCCCATGGGGCGTTTGATTGACCGTGAGCTCCGCCGCCCTCTTGCCGATGCGATTTTGTTTGGGGTGCTTGCCCAAGGCGGCGAAGTGCGGGTGGATGTAAGCGAACAGAAGCTTACTATTGCAACCCAAGAAAGCAAGTCTTCCAAGGCACGTGTGATTGCTGAAGTGGAAGCTGATTCGGTGTAGGGGGTTTCGCTCCTTGGCCCTTGACCAAAATCGCGGGTACGGATATTCGTTCGGGCCTTGTCTCCGGCTGCCCAGGTAGCTCAGTCGGTAGAGCAGTGGACTGAAAATCCACGTGTCGGCGGTTCAATTCCGTCCCTGGGCACCATTTAACGCTGATACATCGGGTCTATTTCTTTTCCTTCGCGGATAACGAGTTCTGCCTCCAAGCGTGCTTGCCCTTGTGCGGGGTCATGGAAATCGATACCCCAAAATTCAACCAAAGCCTGGATCTGTTCATTTTGAGGACGGATGTTTCCAGCCTCATCAAATCGAACATGAAAAGGCGGTTGTCTTGGATCGACGCCCATTTGGCGTACGAGTACGCGTCTTTGAGGAGGTTGCAATTCCATGGCCAAAGGTGCCGGATGAGGGGCTGCGTCTCTGGCGTGGATTTGCTGATCGTCATTTGGGGGGTTGGGGCGCGGCCGTTTTGAGGGCGGCGGCTGATTGTCGATGGGATGTCCATCTCCCCGATTGATCCGTTTTACCATGTATGGATCATAACAGTTTTTTATGTACGCACAAACGCGTTTTTTCGTTTTTCATGTTCAATGGATGTTTCGGGGCCATGGCCTGGAACAACATTGACGGCATCGTTGAGAGTATAGAGCTTGTTTTTGATGGAGCGGACGATTTCCTCGCCATCACCTCCCCATAAATCGGTTCGACCAATGCCGCCGCGAAATAACGTATCGCCGGTGAAACATAAATCGTGATTGGGGACGACAAAGCAAACCGAACCAGGGGTATGGCCAGGGGTGTGGAGTGTGCCTAGTTCGTATTTACCAAAGGAAATTGCCAACTGATCGGGCAACCCATGGTCGATGGTGCAGCGTTCGGGTGTTTCGGCGTAGCCTAAAAACTTGGCTTGCATATGCAGCATTTCGTACAAAAATTTGTCGCCATCATGGAGATAGACAGGTGCTTTGAGTATTTTCTCGAGAACGCCCGTAGCGCCGACATGGTCGATATGCGCATGGGTGTGAACCATCGCTTTGACTGTTTTGATACCCATATTTTGAAGATGATCGAGGATTACGTCGGGTTCATCACCCGGATCAATGATGATACCTTCATCTGTGTTTTTGTCATGAAGGATCGTGCAATTGCATTGGAGCCGGCCAACAGGAAAAGTTCGTCGTTCAAGCATGCCGATGAATTATCCTAAAAATGTTTGCGAAAGAAGGCGGGGCTCACCCAAAGGTCCCCCCCGTGCATTTAATTCCCCTCAAATGAGCCCCGCCATTTTCGCAAGTCATTCGCTGCTTGGTTTATGAGTCAGCGCTGTCGGCAAACCTGATGTAGTCAAAAGCCATACCAACTATTTATTTTATCGGCATCTGATGTAAGGTGTTGCGTGTAAAAAGAACACACAGTCTTTTTGTCAGATGGATCTGAGAGATTTAAGAAAGATTACGAACGTGAGAAGCGCTTAAAGCGGGAGAAAATACCATGACAAGCAGCAATACATTCGACCGAGAAAAGGCCATCGAGCTGGCCATGGGTGCGATCCACAAGCAATTCGGCAAAGGATCGCTGATGCGGCTTGGGAAAGACGAGGTCGTGCAACGGGTTCCTGTTATTTCAACGGGTTCTATCGGTATTGACGTTGCATTGGGAACGGGCGGTTTGCCGCGAGGACGCGTTGTTGAGATATACGGACCCGAATCGAGTGGTAAAACAACGCTGACACTTCATGTGATTGCCGAGGCGCAGAAGCTGGGTGGCATCGCGGCGTTTGTGGATGCAGAGCATGCGCTCGATGTGCATTATGCGCGCAAATTGGGTGTAAAAACCGATGACCTGCTGGTGTCACAGCCTGATACCGGCGAACAGGCGTTGGAAATTGTAGAAATGCTGGTGCGCTCCAATGCCATCGATGTGCTTGTTGTTGATTCGGTGGCCGCTTTGGTCCCGCGTGCTGAAATTGAAGGGGAAATGGGCGATTCCCACATGGGATTGCAAGCGCGTTTGATGAGTCAGGCCCTGCGCAAACTTACGGCGATCATCGCAAAAAGTCGCACCTGTGTGATCTTTATCAATCAGATCCGCATGAAAATTGGT